>JACKQG010000870.1_pt1 | contig 42557 bp, 21 predicted proteins | sample 8237621 | NCBI WGS metagenome assembly JACKQG01 (sample SAMN15677084, study PRJNA649215) | marine metagenome | biome: marine; feature: Black Sea; material: saline water; isolation source: suspended particulate matter (SPM) from the Black Sea western gyre | collected 2013-06-09/2013-06-10 | depth... | reverse complement strand
TGCCCGACCCTTCGATCGTCTTGGCGGAACCCGGTTCAAGCGGGCCGCCGGTTCGCGGGTTGTACCAACGGACGTCGAACGTTGCGTTTGTTTCGCCCAAATCCAACTCCGTCGAGCTGTCGGGGCGGAGCATGATTGCGTAGACCTCGCCCGGTTTAGCGAAACAGTAGTCGTCCGGATCGGTCGTCAGGTTGTCGTGACTGGCCATCTCGGCAAACGGAAGGTGCGCCCTGAAGAAATCGAGTGCGATGCGGCATTGATCCCACCACAGATCGCGACTTCGCCAATCCTCGCAAGTCAGATCGCTGTGAGGGTGCTTGTAGCCGAAATACCACTCGTTCCCCGCGCCGCCGCCCAGCAAACACCCCCAAAGCCCGTTCATGCGTGCATCGTTGTGCTCCGGATCTTCACCGTCGGTGATCAGTGAATGCGATGCATCGCCCGGCTCGTCACAAGCGACGACCCAAGGTTTGCCCGCCTCCGTGGATTTCTGGATCCAACGGACGATTTGCCCGTGAACGTTTCCAAAATCTGTCCGGTTGGTCTGCAGCGAGTATCCCGTCAGAACGGACTCGTCACCCAAAAGATCATCCGGTTGCCGGCCATTGTGAATGACGATCAAGTGACCGTATGGGTCGTGGTCATGGAGGTACTTGGCCATCGCCTTGCGTTGGGGCGTACTCTGATTGTGACGGCCGAGTGCTCCGTTTTCTTCACCCAGATTCCAGTTCAGCGCCAAGTGATGGGCGAACCGTGCGATCAGTTCGCGGTAGTAGAGCTTGCGCTGTACGTCCGTGTCTCCGTTATCTAGCAAAAGCTCGTTTTCGGTCTCGCTGGTCTTGAAATGCAGATACATCCCCAAGCGATCTCCATGTTCGAAAACGATCTCCCACTGGTCCAACCGCGAGACATCCATGCGGTACCGCTCGCCGTAGGTAAGGTATGGGAATACGTTGCCGTCGTCGCCCTCGATGTTCAGCGTCAGGAACGAAAAGACGTTCATGCCCTTGTCGGACAGGTAGTTGATCGCGCCGATCATCCCCTTGCCCTTATCGCCTTGCCAAGTCGGGTCGCCCGGACGCCAATCGCGAACGTGCGCCTGCCACTTCTTGATGAAATGGTCCTTGTGCCCGTCGCTCTTGAAATCACCGTCGAAGTCAGCGTAGGCAAAAAGATTCTCGGGAGCATCGGCGCCCTGCTTGAGAAAGAACTCGCCCGTCTCCGCGAATTGCAGATATCGCTTGCCCACGTACCGCAAACGGCCTTTGCCACGATGGTCGCGTCCCGTCTTATCGGTCGGCGCCACTTCGAAGATACCTTGAACGCCGTGGAGTTCTCGAATCGGAATGCCCGCCTCCGGATCGTCACTAACGGAAATGCGGTTGCCGCCGCGGAAAGACACTGTGTAATGCCATGGGCCCGTCGCGTCGGGTGCAAAATGGACTCGCCATTTGTTGCCGCTGGCAGCAGCGGTTTGTGCCGCGTTGCCGTCGGCTGCGTAATAGCCCGGTACAAGGTATTTCCTGTCACCTTGTCGAAAGAGCACGTTCAATCGGTAGTCGAGCAACGGGTTGGGCGTACTCGTTTCACTGGTTTTCGGACCGTCGAATGTCATTGTGATCTTGTGCCACTTCCGCAACTCGCCACCAATCTCGGGTGATTTGGATGGGATCACCATCGTCTCGAAGACCGATTCGTCTTCCAGCGTTGGATACTCAATTGGGGAAGATGTCCGTTTCGCCTCGCCCACAACCTCGAAGCTGACGGAAAGCGGCTGCCCCTTTTCGCCACCTGCCCGTGGCTTTGAAAATGGCGTCGCGACAATCGTGTGCTTGCCGGGCGACGGTGACCAGCTTCCGTAGTTGCCTTTCGTATCGCCTTCGAAGGCAAACGGAGCGGTGCTTTCGGTACGGTAGTTGTCGTCCTTGTCGTAAGCGAATCGCACACTGCCAACCTGGCCCGAAACGTCCGCTCGAACGTTCAGTTCACCGCCGACCTTCGATAGATCAATCGTGCCCCCGTCATTCAAGGGTCCGATCGTCTGATTTGTTTCTGCATTGATCAGCGTCAGGCCGCTTACCTCTCCCGCATGAAGCCCGGAAACGAGCACGGCGATTGCCAACAGAACTCCACCGTAGGCCAATAGACCACGTCGCATTGTTTATCCTCCTCGTCAGTCGTTATGCATTGTTACATCGTTGAAAAGACTCAACGTTGGGCATGAGTCTACCGCTTGATCAACTGGTTCTCCACCCGCTCGATGCTTTGCCGGTGCTCTTCGGCGATCGCTACTAACTCTTTGATTTGTTCCGTGTGCAACGCCGCGATGTCGTACTTCTCCGACGGATCGTGGCCCAGATGGTACAGCTCGGGCGTTTCGTGCTCTTGACGTTGCGGCCCGATGCCGTAGCATCCTTGGGTGATGAAGTGCGCCTTCCATGGGCCGACGCGTACGGCATAAAGCTGCTCCTCGCGCCAATAGAACAATCGGTCTCGCGGGCTTTTGTCCGTCTTGCCCAAGAGCAAAGGAGTCAAATCGTATCCATCCAAGGTGCGATCGCTCGGTGCGGTCGCTCCGGCCAACGTGCAGAACGTGGGCAGAAGATCCATGGTTGCTCCCATCTCCATCCGAACGCCCGGCTTCAGTGTGCCGGGCCACCAAAACAGCGTGGGCTCACGCATACCGCCTTCGAACGTCGTTCCTTTGCCTTCTCGCAGAAGCCCCGCCGAGCCTCCGTGTGTGTGGAACGGCAGCCACGGGCCGTTGTCGGACGTGAACACGACCAACGTGTTTTTGTCCAACTCCAGTTCCTGCAGGGTCGCAAGGACCTTTCCCACACCCGAGTCGATCTCTTCGATCACATCGCCGAAGATGCCGCGCCGACTCTTGCCCAAATGCTCCTTGCCGGCATACAGGGGAATGTGCGGCAGATTGTGCGCCAAGTAGACAAAGAACGGCTCGTCGCGATGATCGCGGATGAACTCGATCGTCTTTTCCGTATATCGACGCGTAATGGTATGCTGGTTCGCGGGCCGCTCGACCACCTTGGTGTCCTCAATGATCGGGACATTGTACTGCTCGATGGGCGCGAAGTAGTTGGCGTCCTTCCTTGCGGTCTGAGCGTAGTTGGGGAATCCTCGCACTGCATCCATGTCGTTGGAATAGGGAATGCCCCAATAGGAATCAAAACCATGAGCGGTCGGCAGGTACTCCGGCAGATGGCCCAAGTGCCACTTTCCCACGGCCGCAGTAGCGTAGCCGACGGATTTGAGCGATTCCGCAATCGTAATCTCGCTGGCGGGAAGCCCACCCTTGGAGTCGGGGAACAGCACTCGTCGCTTTGCCGACATCATCCCATTACGGATCGGAAGCCGGCCCGTCAGCAGTGCCGCACGACTGGGAGTGCACACGCAAGCTCCGACGTAAAAGTTCGTCCACTTTTGTCCCTCGACAGCCATACGGTCCAGATTCGGCGTGCGGATCGTCGGATGCCCAAAGCAACCCAGATCTCCGTACCCCAAATCGTCGCAGAAGATCACAACGAAGTTCGGCTTCTCGGCCGCGCGAGCGACCTGAGCCGTGACTTGACCGAGCAGCATGGGCAACGCTGCCCAGAGGATCGTCGTGGCGATTGCCCTTACGGTTCTGGATTCGACTTTCATAGGATTGTCCTCCTTAGAGTTGTCTTACAGACATCTTCTTTTCATCTGCGGCCAATTGGGCCAGTTGACGATTCCTCGCTAGTCGAGACTCGCGGCGTGATACGCGGCCCAGACATGGCTGCGGTTCATTGCGGTTGCCTGCTGGAGTTGCTGTATGGCCTTCTCGACTTCTCCCTGACCGAGAAAGCCAAGCCCGAGAATGAAGTGGGCCTCTGCGGTCTTGGTCTTGCGCGTCGCCTGCTGGCCAAACTTGGCGAAGAAGTCCGCGGAATCATCTGCGGCCAAGCGACTCTGGCCGGTCTTTACCAATCGGTCGTAGATCTTGCGGGCTTCATCGGCTTGATTCAGTTTCGTCAGGCTCATCGCCTGGTAGAAACGAGCTTCGGGCCAGCGGTTCGTATCGGGCTGGTCGGCAGCCTTCCGAAAGAACTGCCGGGCCTTTTCCATATCGCCCTGGGCCTCATGCGCCGTGCCGGTGTAGTAGGCCACTTGCGCGGCGCGGGGATCGTTCTTGGGGCGTCCCACGGATAGGTTTTCGGGATACTCCTCCGCCCGCTGGAAGTGCCGCAGGGCATCGGCGGCTTCTCCGTGTTTCAACAGGCGGAGTCCCTGGAGTAGGTGCGCGTCGACATAGACGTCGTGGATTTCCTCGCGACCTTCTTCGGCGCTGAAAACATTGTCGTCCAGGTAGCGGATGGCCGTTTCGTACTTACCCACCAGAACAAGCACCATGATCTCGCGTTGGAAGCTGTCCTGCCGTTTGATCACCGTCTCGTGGTTGGGCTCAAGGGCGGCCAGTCGTTTCTCAGGAGCGACGTTGCCAAACTCGTACAAAGCGTCCAGTTCCAGGAACAATCGCGGATCGAGTTTGCCGCAAGCAAGTGCCCGCTCGTAACAGTTGATCGCTTCGACAATCTCGTTCTTGGTCCGATAGTAGGCCCAGCCAAGATTGCGATGCACGGTGGCCAACGAGCCGTCGATCGCCCGCGACTTTTCCCAGTATTCGATTGCCTGGTCGGGCTGATGGTCGAAGAGCAAGTTTCCCAAGTAGTAATACGCGCGGGCATCGCGCGTGTTGACGGCCAGTGCGTCGCCCAGCACGTCGAGCCCCTCCAGCCGGAAAGGAAAACAGTACTCGGTCGGCTTCGAATTCGCTTCGGCGAAACAGGCTTTGGCCGCGTCCACGTCGCCGCGTTGCTCGAGGGCATAGCCCAAATAGTAATGAACTAGTGGGTAGTCTGCTGCAAACGGCATTTTTCCATCGATCGGCCGCCGGAGCACTCCGATCGCCTCGTCCCACATGCCGGCGCGCATGTAGTCGGTGGCCAACTCTAGGTAGGACTGAACCTCGCCGCGCATCTTTGCCGTTAGACGATCCAAACTTGCCTTCGCAGCGGCCTCGTCCCCATTCGCCAGATGCACCAAGTGAGTCTCATTCATTGCCCGGAAATCGAGCGGGTCGATCTTCAGCACGGCCCGCGCCACGCCTGCGGCGTGATCCGTATGACCGAGTTTGCGGAGGATACCAGCCTTCAGATTCGAAGCCTTGGTGTCCAACGTGTTGGTGGACAACGAACGGTCGATTTGTTCCAGGGCCAAGGGGTAGTCTTTCTTCTCGGCGGAGAGTTCGGCCAATTGAGAATACGCGACCGAATGAAACGCTTGGTCCCACGTCGCGCGATAGAAGGCGTCGTAGGCTTGGTCGTCCTTGTGCTGAGCCCTCAGGGCGATGCCCAACTGGTAGTACGCTTCGGCGTTCTGCGACCGGGTAAATTCCGCCGAGAGCCGTTTGATCGCCGTGCGGAGATGCTTCTCGGCCACTGCGTACATGCCCCGCTTGTTGCTGTGGATGCCCAGCATCGTGTTGTTTCGCGAGTCGCCGGGGTCGCGTTTCACGCCCTCGCGATAGTAGTCCAACGGATCGACGCTTGGGTTATGGATCTGTTCGACGCGCAAACCCGTCAGATAGAGTTCTTCGATCGTCTTAATCTCATCGGGCTTGGGCGGGGCCTTGACCTTGGCGGGCAACTCGTCGACCGGCTCTCGATCAGTCGGCTGGTAGGCGATCAGTTCCTCGCCCGTAGCGGAAAGCAGCGATACGCGCAAGTCGGTCTCCTTCGTGCCGGCGGGAAGGGCGACTTCGTGGGTGAAGGGTCGTTCCCGGCCGATATCGACAGTCTTCTGAAAGACGACTGTCTCGCCCGCCAGGAGGATCGCCTTCGTCGCCTCGTTACGGGAGGTGGTGCAGAAACCAAACGCCGCGACGCCGTCCCGGCGCAATTCCAGGTTCACGGCCCCGTGCAGGTTGGCGTTCTTGAAGCCGCCGATGCCGCGGATCGGGTACCAGTACTGCTTGAACGTTTTCACTTCATGAGGTTTGATCCAACTGTAATCAGGCTGGTTATCAGAAAACGCGCCGACCATCAATTCGGCATAGGGTCCGTCCTCGTCGGTAAGAACCTTGTCCCAGGCGCGGCCAAAGGTCCCGGTGCCCCATTCCCAGAGCTTGGCCCCGCTGACCACGTGATGGTTGCCCACGTGCACCACACCCGCCTGGCGGCCGTGGTCGTATCCGCCCATGAAGTCCTCTTGCAGATGCCACGCGAAAAAGGAATTCGCAACCGGCGAGTTCTTCCACCAACTGACGTCCACGCCCGTGTAGTCGTGGCTGCGGTATTTTCCCTGGGAAATCGGCCAGTGGGTAAAGTCGATCTTCGAATGATAGGTGGCCACTTGAACGCTGGGCGGGAAGATCACTTGATACTGGTCGTTGACATGCACGGCCACGTTGGCCCAGTACAGGATCGAATGGGGCTGCGCCGTGCGGTTGAAGAACTTGACGGTTGCCTCGATGTACGACTTGTCGGGGTAGAGCGTCAGCCCGATAAGCCATCTCATGCGGTGCCGCCGCTCCGTCTCGCCGAACCAGATCGTTTTGCTGCCATCGGGATTCTCGGCCAGCGTGTAATCGACCGGCATGAATGTGGTGTTGCGGTGGTGATGGAACGCACACCACTCGACGCCGCCGGAGATCCACGCGCCCAACATGCCAATCAACGCAGGTTTGATGACGTGTTGGCGATAGAAGAAGTCGTAGCCGTTCGTTTTGTCGACGGCTGAAAAGAGCCGTGCACCCAGTTCCGGCAACACCGAGAGTTGAACGTACTTGTTCTCCAGGTTCAGCGACGTGTACGCCTTGTCTCGCAGGACATGCGTCAGGTGATCCTGAAGGGCATATGGGTAGATTCGCTTCTGGGCGCCCTGGTACGACTCGCGGTTGTAGAACATGGGGTTGGGATCAGCGGGCCCCACCTGGTACGTGGGAATCACTACCGGCTGCTCGGTGATGCGTACGGCCGCCTCGTCCGCATTGGCATCCGTCCGGCACAGCGGCACACAGATCATCATGCCGCATATGACGGCCCGGAAAGCGATACATACATCGCCATTCATGCTTTTCCTCTCCTGCTTCTCAAGCCCAATCCGTAACACCAGGCTCGGTTTAACTCCTGCCTCCCGACCAAGCCAATGCGAAATCGCCTGGCGCGAGGATTGGCCTTATGCTAGTTGGGCGACAAGAGGCTCGTCAAGCGTCGCTTCATCCCGCCAGCGTTCGTGGCAGACGAGCAATTCCCCGTTCGGCAAATGGTGGACATTCCTCTACTAAGCTCTCGCTCGGTGTGATTGGTCGAACTAGAATTGAACCTTGGTTCACATGGGAACGCGAATGATACGGGAAAGACGCCGTGAACGGTAACGGAGCTACTCGCTACGTCGTTGCGCTGCTATTGCTTGCGGGCGGCGTGGCGGTCGGTTTGCGCTATCGTTCCAGGCACAACTCACATGACGGTCGCGATGAAGCGGTCTGGCGGCTCACGTACGACATCGAAGGAGAAACCGGCCGGCCGGGCTCGAAATTCCATGTAGCGTTTCCCCAGGACACGCGAAACTGCCGCGTGTATCGTAATGATCTCCGGCAATCCAATCTCCGCACCTCGCCGGCAGAACGATCCGGTTCAGAGACGCGCGAAGTGGTCGCCGTCGTCGAGAAACGAGGCGAATGTCGATTGACCGTCCGTTTTGATCTGCAGCTAGACGCGACGTCGGACCGTCAGGCTGATAGTCCAACTGCGGTACCTCAGCCGCAGGCCCTCGCCCGCTATCTGGCATCCGCCGGCGGGATCGAGGTCGAAAGCGTGGCCATCCGAGACACGGCGGCCGAATTCGAGCCCGAGTCGATTTCCCCCAACACGCTGGCTACCCGGGTTTTCGAATTCTGCCGCAGTAAGATCGAAGCGGACGACGACGACGCTCCGATCACGGCTGCGAAGGCCCTGGCCGAGGGCGAAGCCAGACCGCTGGGACGAGCCCGTTTGATGGTGGCGCTGTGTCGAGCCGCTCATCTTCCGGCTCGGCTGATGGCTGGGTTTCAAATCCGGGAAGATCGTTCCCACCGGCCGTCGGTTTGGGTTGAAGTACTGTTGGACGAACAATGGACGCCGTTCGATCCCACGGCTGGCCATGCGCGGCGATTGCCGTACAACTATCTTTCCGTGCGGAGCGACGCGGCCGATGTGGTCCTGAACGACAATCTCGAAGAACTGGAAACTCGGTATGCCATCGTCCGGCTGCCGGGTGCGCCACAGGGCATGACGTGGGCGACTCGCCGTCCAATGGATATCCTCGATTTGACACGACTGCCGTTGGAGATGCACGAGGTTCTGTCGCTGATCTTGTTGATGCCTCTGGGGGCGCTGGTCACCTGCATTTTTCGCAACGTCATCGGAATCCGTACGTCCGGGACCTTCACACCGACGCTGTTGGCACTGAGTTTTGTTTTCGCCGACTGGTGGACGGGTCTATTGGTATTATCCGCCGTCGTCGTCCTGGGACTGCTCACCCGAAATCTGCTCGATCGACTGAAACTGCTGATGCTCCCGCGGCTGAGCGTGATGCTGACGCTGGTTGTGCTGTGCCTGGTGTTCGGCATTTCTTTGCTTGACTACCTGAACTTGACACCGGGCGCGCATTCCGTGCTGCTGCCCATGGTCATCCTGACGATGATGGTCGAGCGATTTTACGTCACGTCACAGGAAGATGGTGTGCAATTTGCCCTGCAGTTGCTGGCCGGCACGCTGCTGGTCGGCGTCTGCTGTTACCTGTTGCTGCGTTGGGAGACGGTGGCCCAGTTGCTGTTCAGGTATCCCGAATTGCACTTCTTCACGGTGGCAAGCATGATCCTGATTGGCCGCTATACGGGGTATCAATTGCTCGAACCGTGGCGTTTTCGCGACATGATCGGCGGCGAGCACTAGGGGACTTCTGGATGGCACGCGCACCATGGCGATTCTGGGCATGGCCCTCCGAACTGCGCGAGGTGGGCATCCTTGGCATGAATCGGCGCAACGCCGACTATGTGCTGCCCTGTAATCCCCGCGGCCACTATCCACGTGTCGACAACAAACTGATTACAAAACAGATTTGCCAATCGCAGGGCATTCCCGTTCCCGAGACCTATGCCGTAATCGACCGGCAAGGTGCGGTTCGGCGCGTGTTCGAGTTGATCGACGGCCGCCAGGAGTTTGTTGTCAAGCCGACGCGCGGCAGCGAGGGACGCGGTATCCTGGTGATCGTCGAACGGGATGGGGATTTGCTGGTCACCGCTGGCCGCGAGAGAGTCTCGCGGAGCGATTTCCAATACCATCTTTCCGCAATTCTGGCCGGTCTCTATTCTCTCGGTGGACACGCCGACCAGATCATGGTCGAGCAACGGATTCTCATGCATCAAGCCTTCGACCAGTTGGCTGTCGGCGGGACGCCCGATATCCGTATCGTTGTCTACTCGGGCATGCCCGTGATGGCCATGCTTCGCCTGCCCACACGGGCCTCACGCGGCCGGGCTAATCTCCATCAAGGCGCCGTTGGCGTCGGTATCCACTTGGCCGATGGCGAAACGTTCGGCGGTGTGCACAACTCGCGGGCCGTCGACCTGCATCCCGACACGCATGCCGCGATCGCCGGTCGCTCCGTGCCCCATTGGGACACGATCCTGCGGGCTTCTATGAAGCTGAGTGACAGTCTCCAGATGGGCTACTTGGGCGTCGATTTTGTGATGGATGCCGTTTGCGGACCCGTCGTGCTGGAAGCCAACGCCCGGCCCGGACTGTCGATTCAACTAGCGAATCGAACGGGTTTGGCGCCGCGATTACGATTGGTCGACTCGCATCGCCCGGACCTGGATCACCATGAACGACGTCTTGCCCTATTGCCGAAGCTGGCCGAATGTTAGATTTACGGCTGCCTTCATCGGACGATGCTGCCACGGAGGAGTCTACCAGGAATGAGCACTAAACTCTTACTCGCCAAACTGCGAAGACACGGTTTCGCAAGGCTTCTTTCATGGCGTGATTCTCGAACCAATCGTTTCATTGTGTTCGTTGTATGCGTCGTAATGACATCATTTTCGTGGGCCGCCGGGCAGTCCCCCGCGCGCATTCGCCTGGACGTATTGGAGCCGGAGGATCGGGGCAACGTAATCCATGGCTTCCCGATAAGCGTTGGGCTGGTCTTTCCCAAAGGCGACTTGTCGAGTATTCCCGGCGGACGCATTGTGGACGATCGCGACCGGCCAGTTCCTTTCGAAGTGGAGGTAACCGGCTGGTGGGGCGCGGAACATGATTGGATCAAGTGGCTACTCGTCCATTTCAACGCCGATACGGACCGGACCTATTTCTTCGAGGTCGGCGAGGCCGCTGTTGCGCCGCAGGGCGAGCCGATCGGGACACAAAGCGATGAGACCGTGACGATCGACACCGGCCACCTGCGCGTGACGATCGACCGCACCGAGCCCCGGCTGTTCAGCGAGGTCGATCTCCACGGTCGTGCGATTATCGAGCCGACCGATGCTGCGCACGTCCTGTGGCTCGACAACGGAGAGTCACCGTCGCCCTGCCGGCTTACTGATTGGCGGGCTGAACTGGAAGAATCGACGCCATCGCGAGCGACCGTGAAGGCGACCGGTCTCTTTCGCGACACCGATAATCAAGCGGTCGCCCGACTGGACATGCGCTACCAGTTTCACCGCGATGAATCGTTTGTGCGAATCTACCACACACTGACGTGGATGGTGCAGGACGTAACTATGGGAGTGCGCGCCCTTTCGCTGTCGCTAGCGCCGGACATCAACGCCGACCGGCGAGTGCAGTTTGGCCAGGCATCGCCAGACACAGCCGCATACGAGGTACCAACCGGCGCAATGGCATTTCAGGACGGTCCCGAGCATTTCTCCATCGAGGCTGCCGATGGGTCCGAGTTGCACGGCGGCCAGCAACTCGGTGGATGGTTCGCAACGATTGGCGACGACGGCCGTGCCGTTAGTGTCGCTCTACGCTTCGCGTGGCAGACCTATCCGACGGCCCTGGACTCGCGCGACGGAAAGATGACCGTCCACTTCTGGCCGCAGCGTGCCGAGCCCATGTCGTGCCAACCCCGGGCGCTGATGGGCGACCGCATCTACTTCCACCCAACCTGGAAGCGATATCCGTTTGCCAAGGAGGCCGGCCACTTTGTCAACAACTACGAGGAATCGAAGGGCTTCATGTATACGGCCGAGGGCGCCGCCATCACGCACGAGTTGGTGATCGGCTTCCACGACGACCGCACGTCGCGCGATCCGGCCGAACTGAATGCCGTGACTCAGCGGCCTGTCGTGTTGCGCCAGGATCCGCAAAGCGCGATGCGTGTGCCGTTCATGGGCTTTGATCTCATGCCTTGCGACCCGCAGCGTTATCCGGACATCGAACGCGCCGCCGACTGGCTGGGGCGGCTGAGCATGGCACGCTGGATCAGCGAGAACAATTACGGTCTGTTGCGTTTCGGCATGGTGCGCTGGTCGAAGCACGGCGACTACACCTACTACCGCTGGATGGACAACACGCAATACGACCAGCAATTGATCCCGTGGCTGTTGTTCATGCGCGGCGGCGACCGGCGGTTCTTCGACGACGGCGAGATCACCAGCCGTTACTGCATGGATATGAACGTGAACCACTACAACACGCGCGGCTCGCCAACCGGCTACATGGCCACGTGCGGCGGCGCACTCCCGTTCCCGAATTTCGCCTTCGAGCCCTGGAACATGAAAGGCATGAAGCTGCACTTCCTGGCCTACTACTACCACCTGACCGGCTACAAGCGTGCGAAGGAGGTGATGGACGAGATTATCGAAGGCACCGTGCAATTCACGCGACAGTACAACGAGCAGTTTGGTCCCGATAAGCTCGCTGGCGGACGCGAGAACTACAACATGAATCGCTTCTGGGCGACGGCGTATCAGGAAACGCACGACCCCGAGATCGCAACCTTGGCGCGCCATTCACGCCAAGTGACGATGAACCGCGAATACGACAGCAAGACGCTCATTTTCGGAGGGCCGAAAGTCTATCTGTACGAAGGGCTCGTCCTGCAACACCACGTGTTCGGCGACCATCGGCTGCGCGACATGATGGTATCCCACCTGACGGGCACGATGCTGGGCAAGCCAGTCCGCGGCATCGGCGATCCGCACGACGTGATCGCCTGCGATTGGGCTTACGGCCTAACCGATAACGACCAGTTTGCCGAAATCGGTTGGGACCTCGCTCGCGGCTACGCAGACCTCGCGCCCGACATCGACCTCGACACCGAACACGTCCCGTACCATCCGTACGCCTACTGCGGCAACCGCATTTTTCGCCAGCAACTCTTGCCGATGCTGGTCGGTGCCAGCCTCGGTCACAGGCTGGATTACAGCTCCGATCGTCCACACTGGTTCCGCGACCTGTTCTTGTTCCTCGGGCGCGGCGCCAAAGACGAACCGAATCGCAGTACGGCCTACGTTCGTCCGCAGATGGACGGCGATGTGGTGCTTCGCATCCTGGCGCGAATTCGCGGCGATGCACCGTTGAACGTGCGCGCATTCGACACGAACGGTCGCACCGTGGCCGAAATGACTGCTGCGCGAGAAGGGTGGACGCTGGACAAGCCGCTGAAGCTGGTGGGAACAAGAGCGGAGCAAGTTTACCGCGTCGAGGTCACCAGCAAGGCCCAGGCGTCCGTGCTGATCGCGGGCCCGGCGCAGGTCGTTTGGCACGTACCGTCCGAGCCGATGCAAGCCAACGAACCGTTCAGTGGAGGACAGTCCTACACGCCCCAATACGTCTACAGCCGTGCGACTGGTGGGCCGGTTGCCTACTTCAACCGCCACCAGCGCCCGTACGCCATCCGCGATGTCGAAAGCGGCCAATTGCTGGTGCGCGGACGGCAATTCACGCCGAACGAGCAGTCAAAGCCTGTGGAAGCTGGTCGAAGAATCGAATTCACACTTCGCGGCAGCCGCGCTCCGGGCGAATGGCGCCTGACCGGCGTTGAGCCATTCATTGCGGCCACGCCCGACGACTGGTTCGACCCGCGCGAACACGGCTGGGACTGCGACTGACCCGGTCCTTTCAATCATCCAGTAGCTAACAGGGAGAAGTCGGGATGACCAAAAGCTACGTTGTGACATGGACTGCGTTGGGAGCAGTTGCGATCTTGTTTTTCACGCCCCCGGGACGGGCGCTGGACAGGAGTGATTTGCGTCTTTACGTCTCGTTCGAACAGGGACTAACGCCGGACGTCGCGTTGGGCGAGGTCAAAACGGTTTTCTCGAAGGGTAGCGAAGAAGACCTGAAGTTCGATCAAGGCATCCGGGGCCACGGAGTTGTACTGGACGAAAATGTGAGCCTCACGTATCGAGGCAAGGATATCTTTTCACGGAGTGAGGGCACGATCAGCTTCTGGCTCAAAGCGGTCGGCTGGAAGGCGGGCGACGGACGTAACCACCGTTTTCTGACGGCCTACTCGGACACGTGTTCGATGATGTTGTATCGCTTCTGGCCGGGCAACAACTGGGTTTATGTAAACGGCGGCGGGCGTAACTATGTCGTGGGGGGCGGCCAATGGTGGGACGGATGGGACAAAGATGTTTGGGTGCCATTGGCCTTTACTTTCAAGCCAGGCGAGCAGGCATGGTACATCAACGGCGAACGGCGGGGCATGAAAAGCTCCGATCTTCTAGAGCCACAGTTTACGCGAGAAAACGGAGGCTTCTGTTTGCACGAGGGCTTCGGTGCAGGTCAGGTCATGGACGAAATCATGGTCTTCAATCGAGCGCTTGCCGCGCCGGAAGTTGCCGCATTGCACGGCGTCACCAAAATGGGGGCCAGCCAATTGACCGCCCCGACGATGTCTTCGCCCGATGTGGATGGGGCCGTCGGTAGCGATGGCGAGTGGCAGCGAAGCGCGGCAGTCACCGGATGGGTCGATCGCGTTCTGGGCGTCGCCAACGGCGACGCCACGGTGGCCCGAGTCGGATACTGCTCCGACGCGTTACATTGTCTGTTCTCCGTTCCCATCGACGAGAAGTTCAAGCAGCAGCGCGACGTGTACGTCGGATCGCCGTTGAAGACAACGGTGCGCGAGCGTGACGGCGACATCACTGCAGACGATAACGTGGGCTTGTTGCTCTCGCCGCCCGGCGCTGCGGATGTGTACTTCTTCGGCATCAACGGCGCTGGAGCCAAACGCGACGAAAGGAATGGAGACGCCAGTTGGAATGGTGATTGGTCCGCGAATCAGACCTGGACGGATGACCTCTGGACCATCGAGTTTTCGATTCCATTCGCGGCATTCGGCGAGGGCGCGTCAACCGACGGGAGTTGGGGAATCAACTTCGTCCACGGCGGACGACAGCTCGGCATGGTCGACGGTATCTGGCACCACAAGCCCGATTCGCTTCGTCCATTGGCTGATCTTCGGCTTTCCGCGCAGCCGTTGTGCTGCGGGCTTCGAGGCACGGGCAAACTGTCCGACGGCGAGCTTGCCATCGCTGCAGCGGCTGTCAACCATACTGAAGAAACGCAAGAATTGCAGTACCGAGTTTCCGTCACGGCGGGCGACGAGACCGTGTTTGGTCCGGAACATCGTTCGCTGAACGTCAACGCCGGACAAGCTGCGGAGACGATCGTCGCATCGTCTCTCGCGCAGCCAATGGCCGGCGTCGTGCATGTGCAACTCGCCGATCAGGCAGGGACGCCCCTGTTGGAACACCGCGTGCCATTCGTGTTTTCGCGGGAATTAAGCCTGCAATTGCGTTATCTGCCGACGCCAGAGAAGCTCAAGGCCGTGTTGGACTTCGGCAGCACTTCGACATTGGCACGCGCCAATCGCGGTCGTCTCCGGATTATCCCGCAGGGCGCCGCCGAACCGAGCCTTTCCCAAGAGATCTCGGCCCTTCGGCATTTGCAGGAAACCGTCGAGGTCGACTGTCGCGGCTTGTCGCCGGGGACCTACGACGTGATTGCCGAATTGGATTTGGGCGAGCAGACGGTCCGGCTGAAGGAAACGCTCGAAAAGGCCCCGCAGCCCGAGTGGCTCGGCAACTCGCTCGGTATAACCAAAACGGTGCCGGCGCCGTGGGTACCGTTGCGCGTCTCGGACCGAACGGTTTCGTGCTGGGGTCGCGATTACACATTCGGGGTTTGCGGACTTCCGAAGCAGGTGAGTATTCTTGGTCGGGAAGTGCTGGCCGGTCCCACGCGCCTGGTGTTTGGAAAAGACGGCACAACAAAGGTCTTCCCTGAGAGCGATTTCGCGACTACCGAGGTCACGGACCTTCGAGTGGCTTTCCGCGCGTCGTCCGCACTCGACGGATTGACGGTGATCGGGGAGGGTTGGATCGAATTCGACGGCTTCAGTCGCAATACGCTCACGCTCTCGGCGTCAGAGCCGACGGAAATCGACTTCCTTGCGATCGAGATCCCCATCAAGCCTGAGTTCGCCACGCTCTGGAATCCGGCGGAGTATTTCCCCAAGCGTCTGGGGGCAAGCTCGCAAGAGAAGCAGTCGACGGCTCCAATCCACGGCATGCGAATCGGCGACGAAGAGCGGGGCCTGCAATTCTCGTACGTCAATGCCGCGAAACAGGAGCTTGTCCCGGGCGATAAGGAATACGTGGTGCGATTCTTGCTGATCGACGAGCCCACCGTCATCGACAAGCAGCGGGAATACTCATTCGGCTTGCAGGCTTTGCCCGTGCGGCCGCGGTCTACCCTTTACCGCAGGTCCAAAGTGGACGACTGCACTTGGACCAGCGATGCGGACAAGGAGTTGTTCAACATAAGGCCGCTGTACACCGAAGGATGGAGCGGCCACTGGAACTATTTGAACTTCTGGGAACCCAACGCGTTCGATCCTGAGTACATCGAGAAAAGGAAAGACAACTACAGGAAGATGTGGGACGAGCGCAAGCAGACGTACTGTTTGTACTTGAATATCGTCACCACCGATGCAAACACTCCGGAGTACCGCAAATACCGATTCGAGTGGGGCGGCGACGATGCTCGTGCTCCCGTCCCGTACGATCCGGATACCAAGAAGAAGTCGTCCAGTGTCCGCATCCGCTCCGAGACTTCGTCGTACCAGGACTTCTATATGTGGCACCTCGACAAAACGGTGCGATATCTGACGGACGAGGGCCAGTTCCCGATTCACTGTTACCTGGACAACAGCACTTCCGACCGCGAGTTCATGCGGCGACTGTACGTGATCATGAAGTCCGTCAATCCGCTGAACCAAGTGTTCGTGCACATGTCCGGCGACAACAACATGTACGCGTGGAGCTTCTGCGATTGGCTGGTCGAGGGCGAAGAGAACACAGCAAATTATCGCAGCAAGCTGGCCCACGATCCAAGTCTGCCGAAGGATTACACCAGGATCATTGACCTACGCAAAGTGGCCGCTCGGTACAGTCCCTTTGCCTTTGGCGACAAGTTCTACCTGTATCAGTTCTGGGATTGGAACCGCACCGAGCCCGAAGAGGCTCGGCCGGCGCGAGCACATCTGTGGGGACTACTTGCCGTGCACGACGGTACAACCTGGGCGGCCGGCGGCCCGGCCAACCGCAAGCCGCTGGACGAAATGGGCTGGGACGAGCAGGTCGAGTTCATCCCCTACTGGCGCGCGGACAACGGGATTCGCGTGACAACCACGGCCAAACCGGTTGTTGCGTCAGGTTGGCGGCGAGGCGATGCCAACCTGGTTGTCATGGTGCTGAACGACAGTGATGCCGCCGTGACGGGAGAGTTGGCCATCGACTTCGCGAGGTTCGGATTCAAGGATGCAAACGCGATCACTTGCCGCGATTTCGGTTGCGGAGGTCTGGCGTATCCTGACAGCTTCCAAGAGCAAGACCCGAAAGAATCAAAGGTCCAGCCGGGCAAGGCAATCCGCTTGGACCTCGGACATCATTCGCACCGGCTGTTGCGTTTCTGCCAAGAACGATGAGAGGTTTCCTTTGTCTTCATCCACAAATCATCATACCCCGCCTGCTTTTCACCATAGTCCCGCAAGCCGGTTGGCGTGAGAGGTCGATCACCTCTCGACGGGTGTCAGAGCCACCCACGCTTTGTTCAGGTAGCTGCACCGGCAGCCTGCAGTGGCGTCGGGTAGAAGTACGAGACCGCCCGCCGGCAGGGCGTTCACCCAGCAACCCGGCCGGATGCCGCCGTAGTCGTCGATACCGTCGTTTCGCTTGATGTCGAAGTAACCCAACGTTGCCGAGCGGAACAGCATCATGTTCTTGGAGGCCGCCAGAATCCCACAACCGTACGATCGCTTGAAGTTGAAGGCTTCCGGTTCGCCCGACAGCAGACTCCACGCGCCACCTTGTGCGTAGACCGTGCCGCCGTTGATCATAGGCCGCGATTCATAGTCGGCTTTGTTCTCCCACAGCTTCTGGCCATCCTCCGCCTTGAATGCGGTCATCCGGCCGCCGATCTCCGAATCCAAGCGGAATCGGGTCGGTTGATAGCTCATCAGCAGAACGCCGTGTTCTTCGCTGACCGCCAACATCGTGCCGTAGATGTCCGCGTCGTCCGTCCACACTTGCGTGCCCGTTTTTGCGTCCAATGCCAACAGCTTTCCGGTCTGGTGTTCCTTGGTTTTCGGTCGTTTCTCGCGGTCGAACATGGCTATAGGGCGATCAATCAAGAACACTTTGCCTTTTCCGATTGCTATGGCGTTGTGCCGTATCGAATCCGTGGCCTTGTAGGTCCAGATCAAATCTCCTGTCTCCGCGTCCATGGCGAACAAGCTGTGTGATTCGGTCAACAGCCTGCTCATGTCGCCGGTGGTGTCACGGTATCGGTAGGTGACCACGTGCTCGTCCACGGCCACGGTGCCGTACAGCACGTTGTCGACCCAAGCAACGTACCCCCACGTACCGGGCTGCCCGTCCGGTCGCGGTGGCGGTTGGAATTCTCGGACCAGCGTTCCGGTTGCTGCGTCCAGCTTCAAGCATCGTTTGCCGTCGCGCACATAGACACTGTCGCCGCCGATGCAGCAGTTGCTTCCGGTGCCGGCCACCCCCATCAATTCATCGCCATCGTACGCTTTCAGTAATCCCTGGATCTCGTATCGCCAGAGTTCGTGGCCGTTGTAGGCGTCGACCGCGACAATGCCATCGTTGCCTTCGTGGAACAAACGACCACGATCGTACAACGGGGCCGGGGCGCGACCGTGTCGGCTGGGGATATCAAAGTCGACGTCGCGAAACCACAACATGCTCAGCCGCCCGCCCACCAGCGTGTCGTCGCTGACCAGCGTGTTGCCGGCGTCGGCGTATTGATGCGTCCAAGTGCCTGCACCGGCAAGAGCGTCTCGTTGTTGCACCTTCATCTTACCGGGTTTGCCGATGCAGATGGCGCCACCAGAGGGACGTTGCAGCCTTTTCACCTCGGCTACCGGAAGCGAGCCTTCGCCCTCGCCGATTGATCGCCCCGAGACGATCAGATTGGCGAAGTACTGTGGATAACCCGTGGCTTCCAGGTCACGTTGCTGCACCGTGACTTGAACACCGTAGATCCCGGCGGCCGTCAACTTCTCGCGGGCCGCAGCGACCATGGCTGGATCGTCGTCCACGGCGCAGATGTGAAGTCTTGTGCGTCGAGCCAATTCGTAGGCCAACGAACCGTCGCCACAGCCCAAGTCGAGACAGTAGCCTTCGGTGATTCCGCCAACTTCAATAATTTCCTCGGCAGCCTGGGCATATCGCTCATTGGTTTTGGGGACGATGATCGCGTCAGTCTGTGTGTCTGAACTCGTAACTTCCGTGGCTTCCTCGAAGCAGTAGATCAGCCCGCGATCCGTGCTGACCAGCAGCTTGCCATCGGTCGCCGCCAGGCCGTAGACGGTGCCGTCCACCTCGCCCGACCAGACCGCGTCTTTGGTCGTCATGTCGATCAACGCGATCTTCCCATCGGTCCCGCAGACAATCTTGTCGCCGGCAACAATCAACGCAGTCGTGTTCGTTATGTCGTCGATGGGCCATTCGCGTTCGAGCGATCGCTTTTTGACCGGTTGGCCCTTTCGGTCCGGCTGCTCCGCTTCCACCCAGCGATACGTTTCGAGTTTCTTGCCGTCTGCTCGAACCAAACCATCGGGAATCGCGGCCAGTGGGCCAGCGCCCAGAGTAATCGTTTTTTCGCCGCTCGTGCTGCTGAAGCCAAGGCCGTTGTTGAAGAACGTCTCGCCGACCGCCAAAATCGACGACCCGCCGTTGTGACCGTACTTCTGCAGGTGCAGGTATTGGAATTCACCGGTAAGGCGGTTGAACGCAGCGGGCACAGCTCGGCCGGTAGGAACAAAAAGACGGTCCTCCGCGGCAGCCAGATAGCCTTGAGCCGAAACGCCGCTTTTCGCGTTGGCACCGCCGTGCGGTTGAGGCATGTAGATCTCGCCGGAATCGTCGTTGCACCACAGGACATTGCCGCTGTCGGCGTCCAGGGCGTAAAGGAAGATACCGTCCGACGGCCAAATCCCGGCGGCGAAATAGACGACGTCGCCGACGACAACCGGGCCCCCGCGAGCCGGCCATTTGGAGACTAGTCGCTGGTTGCCCAAGACCGAACTATGGTCCGGTCCGCCGCGCTGTTTCCAGAGTAGCTGGCCATCCTTCAGCGACAGGGCATACAAGTGGCCATCGTCGCTGGCGACAAAGACACGATCTTGCCAGGCCGCCGGTGCAAACCGAATCGGACCGTCGGTGTAGGCTCGCCAAAGGACCTTTCCAGAATCCACGTCCAAGGCACGGACAATCCCGTCGGCCGAGTTGCCGAAAATCACCTTTGCGTCAGCAACGACCACGTGATTGGCACGATCGTAGGTCATGCGATCACTGCGCGGCCAGGCGGGCATCGGCGGATGCATTGACTTGTGGGCCCATCGCAACGACAGTTGCTCGGGCAGCGCTTCGGAAGTGTAGCCGGTCCGTCCAGCATCCATGCGGTACATCGGCCAGTCGGCCTTGAGCGGTTTTGCGAATGGAAGAACCATCACTAACAAGACAAGAAAGAAAGGTGTCGATCGGGCCATCGTCCACTTTGGTGAAGACAAGAACGAGGCGAATGGACTGCGAGCAAACCGTCTGGTAGTGGTCTCAAACACGGCGAATCCTCCCTAGAAGTTGCTGGTGGTCATCCAGTATAGCAGTATGCCCGGTCGAATGGTCTTCCGGGGACCATTTCTCGACGAACAACCGCGCGCCGCGACAAACGATCCGCGCGAGACGCAGGGTGCGACGCGGGAATGGGACGTAACCGTCCACCGGAAATACCTGGCTCTGGATTCAGGTTGGAGAAACTCCAGAACCGTGCAAAGTCAAGGGTCGGCTCGACGGGCACACGGAGCCACCGCGCAAACGTCACTACGACGCGACCGGCAGAGTTTCGGCAATCGCCTCTTGGTTCAGTTCGACGCGTAAGATCGTGAGCCCCGCAAGCTTCGCATCACGGATCCCGGTTGAGATTGCCTTTTCGAGCGAATCCGCCTGGCGATGAAAAGCCAACTCCAAGCCGTCGCGGTGGGCCATCACCGAGCAGTCGGTGCAACCAGCGTCACCAAGCGCGTCCGTCACGTCGAACAGTTGCTCGTCCGATATCGGCGAGTCACAAGCGTCGGCGGCTGCAATAAGGCTAAAGTACTTTGCCATCGTCAATTCTCCGCATGGTGGTCAGTATCATCCGCGGCCTCGGACGCCGGTCCAGGACACCGGTCCACTTTGTGCTCGATATCTCTCGCGTGGTCCTGCGGGCTGCGAGGTGTGGACCAAATCGACATCCGGCATTCGCTATGCCCATGGCCACACATAATCCGCCCCCAAGCATGGGCTCGAGGACCGGCCTTCCGAACTGTCCATCCCTGGGCCTCCGCATATTCGAGCGCCTGGCGAATGTGTTTATTGGGGTGCTTCGTGGCCATGTCACCTCGTCCGACAAGGGGTAAACTGTAGACGTTGAAGCAAGACCCCGACCGGCATCGGGAGCACACCCTGGCGCGGTCGCTACAATATTCAGTATTCTACGTCGTCGAAGCTCCAAATGCCACGGCGCGTGCTTCCGCCGTAGTCTGTTGCCCAGTATGCGACGCTTGACGCACACCACAATCGAGGCATAAACAATGAGCGGTATCATTGGCCATACAATGTACGCGATTCTAGCGGCCAAAGCGGCCCGGGAGAAGAAACTACCCATCGCGCCGGCCATCCAGCGCCATTGGACCAGCTATCTCGCTGCTTCGTATCTTGGCTCCGATATTCAGACGCTGCCCGAGGCAATTTGCGTCGACACCGGCGAAGAAGTTGGCTACGGGACTGTCGCGTTGGCGAACAGCCCGATCACCGGCGGCCCGGTGAAACCGTGGACATTGGAGTTTGCGGACCGGCAGTACACACCGCGTGATATTCACCGGTTTTTCTACGGCCGAGCCCATGTGGCGTTCGGGTGGAGTCGGGACGAAGCGAGTTATTCTATCCCGTGGGATCGTCTGCCTGACTATTTTGCTGCTGCGGCACGTGATGCGATCGAGCTGTTCGGGCCGGGCGAGCGCAAGGTGGCCTACCTGTTTGGCTGGATAGCCCATGTTGTCGGGGATAGTCTGATCAAGTCCGTCCAGCCGGGAATCACGCTGAATCTGCTGGACGGCAAGTACACGCCGGCGAATCGGCCGATCCAAGACCTTGTGACATTTCACGAAATTGGACGCAAGGAATTCAAACTCGACTGGGCCGATCTGTTGGCCGATTTGGCCGACACGCCAATCGAGGCCATACAGACACACTACATGCGAGTTGCCCGACCGCGCGGAGCACTGGCCGACAAGTTCCCTGACGGCTGGACGCCACAAAACGAGTTGCTGCTGTTGAGCGTCCTAGCAGAAAACCGCCGCTACCAACGGATTCGCAACTCGCGTTTGCTGAAGCAGTACGCGCTGACCAAAACCGACTCCGGCTGGCAATGCGACACGCAGTTGAGCCAACAAACCGGCGGCCTAAGTTATCCGGAAATGGTCGAACTAGCCGACGAGGCAAATTTCCGCCACGCCCTGTGGCAAATGGGCGAGGCAATTTCCCGGATGTTCGAGCAGGTGATCCAACGAGAACCGCTTCTTGAGGAAGTGACGCCTATGCATTCCCCCTCGTGGAGCGAAATCACCGATCGCTGGAAAGCCAAGTGACGATCGCAGCGCGAAGTCACCTAGTTGCCGAGAGACGCCTTCTCCTCGACGACCTCAATTCCACAAATAACGGGCGTGGCGTTTGAACTTCGGCTGATCGGGGTGAGTGCGATGGCAAGCTCGTTGGTGACTTCGACGCCCGTGAACTGTTTGATCAGCGCGGTCCGCCGTCCCACCTCTTTCGCGATGTCCAGAGCCCCAGGCGACTCTTGACCTTGGATGGCAATGCGAAACACCCGTTCGCCTGGTTTGACGTCTTGCATCTCGGCGAAGTGAAGTCGCACTGTGTACGTGCGGGGTGGTACTTCCCCCTTGGCCAGCGTAAGGGTCACTCGACGCACGCCTTCCATGCCCGAGGCGGCCACCCAGTTGTAGCCGGCGCTGCCGGGTCGGACGCGAACGAGGGAACTGTGGTGGCGAAAGCTCTTTGCGTCGGCCGGTTCCATCTTGACCGGGATATCCGGCGATCGGCCTCCGACGCTGGGATAGTCCAGCCACAGCGTCCCGTCGTCGCTGCGCCGGTCACCCGGTGCTGCGAGGTTGATTCCCGCGCGGCGAACCGGTCTTCCGTCCCAAGCGAGATCGTTAAACGTCCACATGTCCATCTGGGGATCGTGCACAAGGGCCAGCGATGTCTGATTCTGATAGTTGCACGCGCAGGTGCGTGTGTATTCCGGAGCGTTGACCAATCCGCCGGCCACGATCAGATTCGACGTGCAACTCGATTTGAAACCGCCAAAGTTCCCCGTGCCGCTGTCCCCCTCCAGGTCGCAGAAGCCGGCCGCACCCGACCGAAAAGTGATCAGGTGCTGCCCCGCGATTGCCGTGTTGCAGCCATACGTGCGTGTGTATCGCCATTCGATCGGCCGGTCTGTCAGTGGATGCTTGCGTGAAATCCTTTCGCCGGTCAGCAGCGAATACGCGGGACCCTGGGCGATGATTCTGTCACGCAGAAGTAGGCAGGGCCCCATATGAGACAGGCCGAGATTCTTCCAGATGACCGAGCCGTCGCTGCCTCGATAGGCCACCATGCCTTCGTTCGCTTCATCCTCCGCCCGGTCGCGATGGGCGCTACCGGCTTGCAGCAAAACGTCATGCTCGGTCGAGTAATTCAAAAACGTGCCGAACACATCCTGGTCGGTACTCCAGACGATTCGGCCCGTTCGCACGTCCATCGCCAAGAGGTGTGGCTGGTATTCGTCGAGCGAGCCGCCACGGCGTTTCAGCAAGTCACGTTTCGCTCTCGATAGTCCGTCGATGCAAAACACCTTGCCGGCGGCGACCGCGATATTGTTGTGCCGGAAGTTGTATTCCGCGTTGAGGGTCCACAGGATTCGGCCGTTTCGGCGATCCATCGCCACCAGACGCTTACTGGCCGAAGAGTATCGCTGAGGCACGAAACCGTCCTTGGTCACTCCGATCGGCGAGGCGCCGGCGACCAACACATCTTCCCAAGCGGCGATGTAGCTCCAGTTCGGCGCCGCGGGATCGTCGTCGTCCGGCAACACGAATTCAACCTCTGTCTTTCCGGTGGCGGCGTCGAGCCGCAGTATCTTGTCGCCGTATATGACATAGACCGAATCGGCCAGCGACACGTAATTGCTTCCGGTTTCGCCGGCCCCCGGCTGATGGCCCGTGCGGTCGTAGAACTCGCCCAGTCCATCCAGTTGCCGCTGCCACAGCAGGCGCCCCGTGTAGATGTCCAAGCTGCGAAGCATGTTGCCGCCTTCGATGAACAGTCTGCCGGCGGCGACCTGCGGCGCGGGACCGTGGCCATGACGTGGCAGCACCTCGTCGTTGGGCGGCCCGTTGCCGAACCACAGCAGTCCCAACGGCGCTCGGGCGAGCTCATCCTTGGAAACGGAACTGTTGGCACCGTCGGCATAGTTGTGCGTCCAGTCGGCCGCACCGGGCAAAGCACCGTCTCGAACCAGCAACGACCAATTGTCACCGACTGGCCTTACTTCCGCTTTGATCAGTTTGGCCGCGTCCACATACTTGCGCAACCGCGCGGCCCCGACCTCCAAAAAGGCCCTGCCTCCATACGGTCGCAAGATACGGAAGACGTTCCGAACGAATACCGTCTCTTGTTCGGCGTCCACGTGTGTGCGGCCTTTCGAGACGACCAGGTTGGCCAGGTACGGTGGCAACGAATTGTCCGCTAGGTCACCCACGTGCACAGACACGCGAGTGCCATACATACCGGCATCCGTCATGCGCCGCCGGAACGCGTCGGCTCTCTCGGAATCTGAATCGAGTGCGATCCAGTGAACCTTGGAGTTGCGAAGCAAACGCTCGACCGTGGGCTCAGTTGGGACGCCGAGCACTATGCCATAACCCGCGCTTTGGTTTGCGGCCTCGAACACTGCGTCCGGCAGTTCAACCGACGCCCTAGGCACACGCGACGGTTTGATGCCGATATGCTCGTCGCCCGTTGTACTGTGCTCACTCAGTCCGTACTCCGTCGGCGTCACCTTCCGAGCACCATAGCAGTAGATGCAACCCGCGGTCGTGACGACGAACAGCTTCTCGTCGGCTGCCAGTACGCTCCATGGTTCACCGTCGAACGTGCCCTTCCAGTCTCCCATGGTCACGACACCGCTGGCGGCCGTGACCTGCTTGGTTCCGGCCGTAAGCGTTAGCACATCGCCATAGACTTGCCACGCTCGGCTGCCTTTCCTTCCCCACTGGAATTCGATCAGCCGCCCTGAATCCAGGTCGTAGTACGCGGGAGTCGTGCGACCGCCCGGCGCTACCAGCCGATCGTCCCTGACTCCCAGGTACCCGCGAGGGATGAAACCAGCGAACGAGATGGCACCGCCGTGGGGCTGCGGCTGGTAGTTGGCACCGTCGCCACTGTTCGTCCAAACACCCGCACCCGTCTTGGCATCGACGGCATGGACGAAGATCCCCATGAAACACCAGATGCTGGTCGAGAAATAGATCTTTCCGTCATGCAGCACAGGCGCTCCGCGAATCGGCCAACTCGAGATCAGCCGTTCGTTGCCGAGCACTTTCCTTTCCGTCGGACCGCCACGATAACGCCACAACAACTGTCCATCGGCAGCGTTTACGCAGTACAGGTATCCATCGTCAGACCCGAAGTAGACTTTGCCATCGTGAACGATGGGTGCAAAACGAACGGGGCCACCGGCAAAACAGCGCCATTTCAGTTCGCCCGAATCCGTGTCATAAGCGGTCACCGAATCGGTCACCATCGACGGAACAAACAGCAACTTGCCGGCGGCGACCGGCGTATACGACACATCGAATCGAAGCGACGGTTGGCTCGCCGGCCAAGCCGGCCGCGGCGTCGACAATTGACGTACCCACTGGAGGTGCATCTCTGCCGGCAGTTCGTCTGGCGTCACTGCATTGCGAGCTGAATCGGACCGCCACTGAGGCCAATCGCCCGCATGCGCGATCGTGCCCAGCATAAGCACGAGGACCAGGGCCGGACTATATCGCAATGCGTTATTCTGAACGCAGTTCTTCGATCGGTTCACAGTCACTACTTCCTATCTTCTATTGGCAAATGACATCGAGCGGCTCATCGTTTCGACGCCTCGTAGATTCCTTGAGCGATGTGATCGGCCAGCAGCAAGTTGCCCGTGGCGTTGGGATGGACCCCGTCGTAGGTCAACACGCCCATGCTTACAGAGTTGAGGCTGCCATCGACTCGCAACTCGGCGTTGTGATTCTGCAGATAGGCAAGGAACACTTTGCGCAGGTCAACCAAGGTGGTGTTCGTCGAACTGGCCACCTTGCGCGTGATTTCGGCAAACTGATCGCACTTTGGGTCGATCGGATTGGACCCATCCGGCTTCTCGCGAAACACGGTCAAGGTCGCAAGGGCCAAATTCGTTTCGTTGGCCCGCGCGGCCGATACAATATCGCGCAGGGCCTGCTCAAAGTCCTTTGGGCTCGTGTTTCGCCACCAGGCATCATTGATACCGATGAAGACCACGACCACACTGGCCTTGTCCACCGCGATCACTTCGGCGAACGACGCCTGCTTGCCGTCACGGTTCTTGGCGTCCACGTAGGCCGCCTTCTCCACGCCGTCACGTACTGAAAGCACACCGCCGCCGTTGATGCCGTGGTTTCGCAGTTGAAGGTCGAGACCGCGAGTACCTTCACTCGCGCGCAGTGATCTTTCAATCTCGCTGATGTAGACGTTCTGCCAAGTGATCGAGTCGCCGAAGAACGAAATCCGTGTGCCGTCAGCGAGCGGCGTGTTTGTGCCATTCAAGTTCGCGCGCCCGGAAATTTCGTAGAGCTTCCTTCGCTCGGCTCTCGCCGCGGCCGTGACGTCAAAGGGCGGGTTCACGGCCTCGACTTTTCGATCGGGGGCGATCTGACCGTCCGGCAGCAATTTGGCCGAGTACAAACCGGGGGGGCTTTCCGAAGGATTTTCGAAGCCAAGTCGAGAGAGCTGATCTTCGGTCAATCCGGGCTCGCCTGCGCCAAACAGAATCCGGTCTTGGTCCTCCGTCCAGTTTTGTACAGTCAGCGTTTTGGACAGGTCCCATTTGGCGCCACTGCTATCGGCAAACGTCAGTACGCTGTTTCCATCGCCAAGGTCGATGTAACCGAACGATTGCAGATCTAACGTCCCCACCGTCTCGGAGAAGCCCTGTGTCCAAATGCGTCCTTCGTGCTTTCCGGTGATCACGAGGTCACAAGCATCGTTGATCTGATGTGAGGCGTCCAAACGCACGATCGCCTGGTTGGTCCCACCGCCAAGCACCAAGCGATCACCTGCGTGCGCGGTAACGCCTGCCGGCTTGGCAAATGCGAGTGTGCCGCGAAGGATGGTCAACGTCCCGCTGGACGTATTTGGCTTGTCGCCCTTGAAGAACGAGGGAGTGGTCTGCCATCGTCCGTTTCCACCGCCGTTCCAGACAAAGCTGCCGGCACCGGAGATCACGCCGGAGAAAACGGTTTGATTCCCTCCGCCCGTCTCCATGGTGAATCTGTACCCGTTGATGTCAAGGTCGCCGGCAAAGTGTCCGCGCTGCCAACCGAACGACGCGTCGCCGACGAGCCGATAATCGACGCCCGCGCCGTGCGACTGGTCCGGCTTCTTGATCTCGCCGGACACGTCGGCGCCGCGAGTTTCGTGAGCGGCCAGCAGCAGTAGCATCGCAGCGGCCAGGCATTGGAGTTTCTTCATCACGGATTCCCTCTTGTTCGCTCTAATAGCCATTTCCTAGCCTGACCCGTCTCGTCATCGATCAGAATACAGCCTGAACGAATCAGACTTCTTCCGGCGTGCGGCCGTACACGGCGACCTCGACAATGGTGCGATGTGGTGCACTCGTTTGATAGGAAGTGTTGCCGTCATAGTCAGCGTTTGTCCATTCGTTTGCGGTCTCGTTTAACCCGAAGCCGGAGGCGATGGCGGGCGCTACGCGTGGACGATCTATCCCCTTGGCCGCCATCGCCTCCGGCTTCGGGTTAAACGACGATCCGGCGCAATATAGCGGGGCGCCGCTGGAACGGGAACCGACGAACTGCGCGATTGGCTATTCTTGCTGCTGCAGAGCCAGCCACGCCCTTGTTTGGTAGCTGCACGCGCACTTGGACGAACCGTCGGGTACCAGAACCATTCCGCCGGCAGGGATCGCACTGAACCAACAGCTTGGGCGGATGCCGCCGAAGTTCTCAGTGCCCACGTCGCGCGTCGAATCGAGATAGCCGAGTGTGGCGGATCGGAAAAGCATCAGATGCGTGCTGGCTGCGATCTGCCCGCATCCGTAGGAACGTTCGAACTTCCACGGGGCTGCTTCGCCGGTCTTCAGCTTCCACGCACCACCCTCGGCATGGATCAAATCGTCGTTGATCACCGGTCGGGTCTTGTGTTCCACTCGGATGTCCCACAGCCTAGTGCCCGCCTTGGCATCAAACGCCGCCATTCGTCCGCCGATTTCGGACGGCAGCTTGAAGAAGCCGTGTTTTACTGCTTGGTAGTACATCAGCAGTACGCCGTGTTCTTCGCTCACGGCAATCTGAGTGCCGAAGATATCATCGTTGTTTTTCCATAGGACCGAACCCGTTGCGGCATCCATCGCGATCAGCGCACCACCGGGATGATCGCCGGCCTGCAGTGGAGGACGGTGCTTTCCGTTTGGCGTTGAGGCATCGATTCGGTCGGCGGGCGCCAGCGGCCGGTCGATCAAATACACACAGCCATCTGCGATCGCGATGGCATTGTTGCGAATCGAATGCTCCGGTTTGTATTGCCACTTCAACTGTCCGGTATCCGCGTCTACGGCGAAGAACAGAACCGACTCCGGGCGGAGGCGAATCTTGTCATACCGAGGGCTGACGGTATGCCCATCGTTCAGCACCGAACCGAAAAGCAAACCGTCAACATGGGCAACGTAACCCCAAGCTCGGTCTTTGACCGATGGATCGACCGGCGTCTTGAATTCACGTACCTTCTTTCCCGTCTCCAGTTCAATCTTCAGACAACGATCGTCCGTGCGCACGAAGACGGCCTGGTCGCTCAGGCAGAAGTTGCTGCCCGTATCCCCCACACCGACGTCATGATGCACGCCGTCCCAATCTGCGAGTATTCCGTCGATTGAGTACGTCCATAGCGTGCGACCGTTGTAGGCGTCCAATGCGCAGATTCCGTGTGTGCCCTCCACCACCAGACACCCCTGATTGAACAACGGCGCGGGACCTTGCGCATGACGGTCGACGATCTCGATCACACCATCGCGGTACCAGGACAATTCCAGCGGACCTCGAACGACGTCGTCAGTAGAACAGAGCGTGTTCGCAGGGCCGCAGTTCTGGTGAGTCCACTCGCCCGCCCCTTCCAGTGGGCCGCGACGTTGAACCTGCATTTGTCCGGGAGTTCCGATGCAAACAACGCCACCGTACGGCCGCTGTAACCGTTTGATTTCGACGTCGTTCAACACATCGGGCCCGCCCGAGAGGCTTCGTGTTGAGACGATCACGTTGGCACAATGGCGTGGGAAAAGCGGCCGACTCGGATCGCCGTGGTGGATTGATATCCGAGTCCCATTTACGCCGGCGCGATCAAGCATTCGACGCGCCCGGTCCACTTGCTTCGGATCCGATTCGACTCCAATCACGCGCAATTGCGATCGACGAGCCAACTCCAACGCCAGTTCGCCCGAGCCGCATCCCAGATCGAGGCAGATTCCGGCCGTGACGCCGCTCTTTTCGATAATCTCCTCCGCGACCTTCGCGAAATCGACGTCATTGGACAGAGCAACCGACGGCGTTGTCTTGCGTGCGATTGTCGTCACGGGCGAAGGTTCGCCTGTCGAAGCACCGAAGCAGTAGACCACGCCCTTCGACGTGGAGACGACCAGCAACCCGTTTGCTGCTGCCAGGCCGAGAGCCGCGCCGTCGACCTCGTGCGACCATCGCACCTTTCCTTCACCCAGGTCCACAACTCGTACGACATCCGGCCCACCACATACGGCCTCGGTGTCGGCGGCAATAACTTCGCATTGACGTTCGTAAGACGTAGCCAGAAACGGATCGACTTCGAAGCCCAACGCTTCTACGTCTGGCCTCGCCTGCGACAACGTACGTTCCAGGCCGGTTTGCCGAGCTACGTTTTCGTGCGCTTCCCGGAATCGGATCTTTGTTCGGTAGAGATCGCCAATAGAGGGCAGCTTGGCGACGACCTTCGCCGCACTGTCCTGGTCGGTGGAGTTGTCCTCCAAGCCGACTTCGCAGTGCTTTTCCAATCCCTTGTATTGAATAGGCTCGCCTTTTCTGTCCGGCGCTTCCATGTCTGCCCACCGATAGGCCAGCAGTTTATTGCCAATCGATTGCAGGATGCCGTCCGGCAACACGCTGAAGACGCCTCGACCCGCGCGAGCGCCCAGATTGCCGGTCGCCCTTTCCAGGAAGCAGCCACCGTTGACAACGAAACGATCGGCGACCATTGCTCGCGCACCGCCGATCGAACCGTTTTGCTGCAGACGGTAGTATTCAAACTGCCCGTCTGCACGCCGGAACGCTGCTGGTACAGCGCGTCCGGTGGGGACAAACAGACGTTCTTCGGTCGCCAGCAGATAGCCTTGCGGCGGGACGCCGCTGTGCGCGTTCGCTCCGCCGTGTGGCTGTGGCATGTAGAGGCGACCCGAGCTATCGTTTGTCCAGAGCACCTCGCCAGTGCGCGCATTCAATGCGTGCAGGTAGACACCATCGCTTGGCCAGATCCCGGCAGCGTAGTAGACCGTATCATCCATCACGACGGGCCCGCCACGTGCCGGCCAGCGCGAGATCATGCGTTCGTTTCCCAAACACATTCTCTCGTTTGGCCCGCCGTGATGTTTCCACAGGAGCGTACCGTCATTTACTCTTATGGCGTAAACGTGTCCGTCGTCGCTGGCAACGAACAGTCGATCCTGCCACGCCGCCGGTGCGAAACGAACCGGGCCGCCCGTGAAGAAGGTCCAACGCAGTTCTCCGCTACCCGCGTCAACAGCGACGACTTTGTCTTCCGCCGAACTGCCGAAGATCACGGTGTCGCCGACAATGATCGGCTGATAGGCAAAATCGAACGTGATACGCGACGAACTGGGCCAAGCCGGCGTTGGCGCGGTTCGATTCCGGTAGACCCATCGAACTTCCAAGTTCTCCGGCAAAGGATCGGCAGTATAGCCGCTACGTGCCGCATCGGCTCGATACGTGGGCCAGTCGGCAGCGTGCGATGAACTGATTGCCAGCGTCAAGGCGACAAATACAACAACAAACCAAGGATACGAACGTCTCATTCTGTCTCTCCGTCGGATGGATTCTCTCACTCAGCAGGAATGCCCCGAGGCCAAGTCGAATTCAACAGTCTACCCATTTCGATCCGCACGGCATCCCATTTTTCCGGATTATTGCTCCAAATCTCGGTATTGCCGATCGAAGCCCTGCCGAATGGTACGGCGTGGACGATGGAAGTGGCGAAGCGATCTGCCTGCTCGCTCCGCCCCGTGCGCTCGACCAGTCGAAAATACTCGTAGTCCTGGAAACCTCGGCGGTGCGCCTTCAGGCGAATGCTGGGGGCCGGATGCGCGAGGCCCATTGGCTGGCCGCGGTAGACGAGCAGCCCCGACCCGTTGTATTCGCCTTTGCCATACCGGCAGTTGATGGCTTCTTTCCAGGCTCGGTCTCCGGCCTTCTCCGGTTGAAACGTGCGGCTTTTTTCGTCGTAAAAGGCGTCGAATTCCCATTCGCAGTAGCCGCATTTGTGTTTCCACGCCGCCCAGCCAATGCCTCGGCAAGTGAACAGATCCAAATCCGTGAAGGTATTCGAGCCACACGCCGAGTTGCCCCATCGCTCGTAGATCATTGGACCGTAAAACCATGTCTCGATTCCCCGTTGACGAAAATAGTTCATCTTGCTTTCGTCAAAGCCGATCGTGTGGCAGACCCAAAGGTCGACATGATCTTCGAGCGTCTCCATGGCCTCGCGACTGTATCCGCCGTCGATTCGGTATTGAAACCAGTCCTTCCCGACGGCTCGGCGCAGGAGGTCACAGTAGTAGATCATTTTTCGGTAGGCGTTCTCGTCGTAGGATTCATCGAGCGCGCCGATGAATACGACTTTCTTCACTTTGCGCCACATCGGATCGGCGTCGAAGTGAGCTTTGAACTGCCGAGCCGTCTCGACCCAAACAGCCTCGGCCTTTTCCCGCCCGTCCGTCTCCGGAATCGGAACGGGCCAGCCGACATTGAAAGGAAGCAGAATATGGTCGATTGGAACCCCTTGTCCCGGTCCCCAAAAACCATGCGTCCCCGTGAAAGCCGATCCATCGAAGTACTTCCCCAACCTCGCGTCGTATTCGGTCCAGTCGATGGTCACATCACTACCGCGCACCGTCACCTTCGGCCGGTAACCGGCCACGCCTGGCAGGAACCGATGCCGCCGAGCCATCTGGTAGTACTCCAGCTCCATTCCTGAAGTCATTCTTCGGAGACTTCCATTCCAGATGTCACCGCGGCAGTTGATTCTGTCGGGCAATGCGAAATCCCAAACCAGCAACTCGACGCCAATCACCGTCTGTCCGCCCGGCCAGGCGACCACCAAGTCGCCACGATATTCTCCGGGCGGGGCGGCATCACGGTCCCGTGGAACGTAGACATCAATCCAGAGCGACTGATTGCGTTGACTTGCTCCGATCCCATTGTTCTTGCCCGGAATATCAAACTGAATGCGATTTCCTTTCGGCGCGGGTATCAAAGCGTCCGGATACCACGCGGGTCCCAGCGACAGTTTGCTGTATCCGCTGGAAGGTTGCGTCACGTGCAGATACCACGCCTTGAACAAAGCCATATTTTCGCCGGAAATAACGCCGGCGGCGGGCCCGCGCAGTGCGTCCAATCGCACATCGACTCCCGTGACGGGCTTGTCGCTCTCGACGACAATTTGAAACGCCACAAACTCGTTACGAGCCGCGTGAAGCCTAACGCGTCGCTCGCCGGCATTCCAAATCGCGCTGCTCTTTCGATAATCGCCGCTTGGGTAGTCCGCATGAATATCCGGACGATCTTCCAAGTAGCGGCCGGTTTCGGGATTCACTCGCACACAGTCGCCCGTCGCCCAGACGTTGACGGCAGCCTGTTTCGCCGACTCACCGTCTGCCGAAGCTCCCACGCACAAGATGGCTAGCACGAAGACCACCGCGAGCGGGCCAGTAGACTGCCGCGCGGAATGAGAAGCGTTCTGGCCAGCAAGGTCTGTCTTCCATTTCATGTTAACCGCCTCCAAAATGCATCGATCTGTCCCGGCCGCTCCACCCTGTTTTCGTGGCAATTAGGTGGCAGGTAGCGATGGATCTCCATAAGATATTCTGGTAACCGGTCGCGTTCCAGAGGATTGCCGGCCCGATTAGGGATGGCTGTGTTGTCCGTTTCGCATCGCCTCAGCCGTGGACGAGGGCCGTTGGAGTTCACGCTTTAGCGTGTCTTCCGGTGTTGGGAATGGAAAGAGCACGCTAAAGCGTGAACTCCAACGCAGCCAACATACTACCCTCGAAAAAGTTGCTTCAAAGCGGAGGTTGTTCGCATGAACGTTATTGCAGGCAAAACGATTGATCCATTTCGCCTTCTGGCATGTTTGCTGCTGATCAACTGCTCGATGGCGTCACCGGGCGGCGCGACGGACTGGCCGTGTTACCAAAATGATGCCAGGCGGTCAGGGGTCTCCGGCGAGAGAATTGCGATGCCGCTTGCGAATACGTGGGTATACGAACCGGCGCAGGCGCCCAAGCCCGCGTGGCCCGAACCGGGGCGGGAATTGCACCGAATCGATTTCGATTACGCACCGCAGCCGGTCATTGCACAGGGGCTCGTCATCTTCGGTTCGTCGGCGGACGACACGGTTCGAGCACTAGACGCAGCGACCGGCGAATTGCGATGGCAGTTCACGACGGCTGGCCCCGTCCGTTTCGCTCCGCACGTTGTGGACGGCACATGCTACGTGGCGTCAGACGATGGCTTCCTGTACTGTCTGGACGCTGGCAGCGGGAGTCTCGTGTGGAAGTTCCTGGCGGCACCGAACGACCGGCGGCTTCTGGGAAACGGACGTCTGATCTCCCGCTGGCCGTGCCGCAGCGGTGTGCTGGTGGACGGTGATGTTGTATTCGTCACAGCGGGGATGTGGCCCGCAGAAGGGATCTACGTCTACGCGGTCGACCGCCGGACGGGAAAGCAGCTCTGGTGCAACGACACTAGCGGCTGCACGTCCCTGGAATATCCGCATCGGCGAGCGTTCTCGCTCGGCGGGGTCGCGCCGCAGGGCTACCTGCTTGCATCCGAGGATCTTCTTCTGGTGCCAACCGGCAGGTCGGTCCCGGCGGCATACGATCGGCGCGATGGGCGTTTGACATACTGGCGGCCGGGAGCCAACAAACACAACGGAGGCTGCTGGGCAACGATCGCCGACAACCTTTTGTTTAACCCGGCGCATGGTGGCAACGCCGACGCTCCCGTTGAATTGGGCGAGTCCGGACCGCGATCGGGCGACGGTATGATTGCCCATGGCCTTGGCTCAGGAAAATCGGTAACCAGCCTGCCTGGACGTCATCTAGTGCTGGTTGCGGCCGACACGCTCTACGCCGCAAGCAAGGACGCCGTCGAAGCTATCGACCTGAACAAGTGGCGTGCCGCCAAGCAAACCACGGGTGCCGTGCGCTGGACCGTCCCATTCAAACGTGCTTACTCGTTGGCCCTTGCCGGACGGACGCTGCTTGTCGGTGGTGCCGGGTCGATTGCGGCAATCGACGTTGACGCTGGGAAAGAAGTCTGGCAGGCGGACGTGGAAGGCCAGGTCCGTGGTATTGCCGCCAGTGACGGCCGATTGGTCGTGGCGACGAATCGAGGCACGCTGTTGGCGTTCGAGCATCACGAGGAAGGCCAGCCGGCCGTGGCGCCTCGACGCGTGGGACGAGGCTCTGCGAAGCCCAGTCCATCACCGACGGGCGGTACGGCGACCGACGTGGTTGATCTGGTCAAACGCGAACGGATCACGAGAGGGTATGCCTTGGTGGTGGGCGGTCGCGATGCTCGGTTCGCCGAGGATCTGGCGAGCCGAACCGAACTGCACGTGATCAGCCTGCTGGCCGATCCGTCGATCGTGACCGCCGAACGCGAACGTCTTGTCCGCAGCACGTCGCTCTACGGCACTCGTGTGGTTGTGCAGCACAGCGAAGGGCCCAGCCTGACTGCGTTGCCGATGCATTTCGCCAATGTTGCTGTGGCGATGGATGGTTCCGATCGCGTATCCGGCGAAGAGTTGTATCGGGTGTTGCGACCTTGCGGTGGAATATTGTGCTTTGTTGATGTGCCGCGAGCGAATGCCGAACGCCTGCTGGGCGAGGCAGATGTGCCGCCGGGCGAGGTTCAGCCGTGGCGCGAGTCGCTGGTGGTCGTCCGCGGCAAGCTGCCAGGCGCGTTCGACTGGGATTCCGAGGTCACGTCGGACCATCGACTCAAGTGGCCGTTGGAACTCCTGTGGTTTGGCGGGCCAGGGCCGGACAGAATGGTAGCCCGGCATTGGCGCGCCTCGACACCTGTTCCGGCGGCCGGACGGTATTTCGTGCTTGGCGAAAGACACATAGTCGTCGTGGATGCTTACAACGGGTGTCAATTGTGGGCACGAGAGCTTCCCGGGCTGTTCCCGGCTCGATATCCCGTGGCGGCCGATGATGACAACGTTTACGTGACCATCGGGAAGGACAAGAACGCTGTCTGCGTGCAGTTGGATGCGCGAACGGGCGATCTTGTGAAGACATACAGCAACCAGCCTGATCCCGAACGATTTTCGCTGGTCAAGCCACAGACGATCGAAGTGGCTGTGGACGGAGACCGCTCGGGCGAAGTGACGCTACGAAACACGCCTGCTGCTCTGGAACTGACGCTCCTCACGCGAGACGCCGATGTGACGCCTCGCGATTCGTGGGAGTTGTATTTCGACTTCCGTCCGGCCACGAAACGATACGGGCTGTACGGTCGCGGCACGTTTCATGCGATCGTTGATGCCACGACCGCGACGTGGCGACCGGGAAATGGTCCGGCCCATCCGAACGTCACGTCTGCCAGCCAGTCCTCTCCCGACGGGACTCGGATTACGGTACAAATCCCGTGGAAGGAAATCGAACAACTCGTAGGTCAGAGACCGCTGGACTTTGCCTTCGCTTGTGCGCTGAACGCCGCCGATCAGGATCAGGCCGTCGTTCAAGCACGCAAATTCTGCACTCTACACTCAGGGGCGACCAGCAACGGTTGGGCGGTGTTCTCTCTCGGTGAAGCGGCTCCCGATGCCGCAAGTCTCCGCGTGGATGTTGCACCTCTGGAAGATCTGCCGGAAGTGGCCCGTGGACCAGGACGGTTGCCAAGGCGATATCCTGCGGACCCGGAGTTGCTGGGACGTACGCATCCGCTGACTGATGCGGCCAGTACGATTGCTTACCGGCGTGGACACGGCTGCGGCGGCGAGATCTCCTCGGCCACGATGCAGTTCCTCCGTTCGGCAACCATTGGCATGTACGACCTGGAGGACGACAGCGGCATGCGGAACTTTGGCGGCATTCGGCCCGGCTGCGGCGTGACGCTCCTACCGGCCATGGGGCTATTGATCTCGTCCGAGGGCAGTGCGACCTGCTCATGCTCCTACAGCTTCCAGACATCGCTCGCGATGGCACCCGCGTCGAAACGCAAGAACGAGGATTGGGCCGTTTTCTATGACGCACCGGTCCATGGGACGGCACGAAGTCTCGCGTTGAACCTGGGAGCACCCGGCGATCGGCGCGACGACAAACGACTGCTGTGGCTCGGCTATCCCAGGCCGTATGACGACGAGCCGGAGTTGGGCCCGGCCATGCGCCTTTCGACGCCGTGCGAGATCGAGGTCGAGGAGGGCTTTGGGCCCTACCGCCAGAACGCCGATCGCGTGAACGTCTCGGGCACCGATCGGCCGTGGCTGTATGCCAGTGGCGTTCGCGGCCTGCGCAAGGCGGTGCTGAATGTGGAATGCCTGCGTCCGATCGTCTCGGTCGCGGCGCGTCAAGCACCGAAGATAGACGGCCGACTGGACGAACCCTGCTGGGATGGGAGTTTTCCGTTGGCTGCTGGTGAAGAGAAAAGCACGGTGCTCGTTCGCCACGATGCCGACAACCTCTTTATCGGCTACAGCCGCCCTGCGGAAATCGACCGACGCGGACAAGCCGTACCCTGGAAGGCGACGACCAGCGGCAAGGACGCCGCCGTGTGGGACGATGATGCATTCGAGGTCTTCTTGAGCGACTCGGCCGCAGCGCGATGCATTCATCTGGGGGCCGCGGCGTCCGGTGCGCAGTACGATGGCTTGTGGCGCTATGTGCCTTCATTTCCGGTGTTCCAAGTTCCGCGCGTCGACTCCGTAACGATCGACGGCAACGCCGACGACTGGCAAAATCACGGATTCCACATGCGATCCATGGTTAGTCGTGACGGAACCATGCGCCGGCCGGATGATTTCGATCCGAGCTTCCGACTGGGCTGGAACGATCGAGGGATGCTGCTGGTGGCCAACGTCCGCGATCAGTCGATTGTCGAGGCAGAAAGCCCGCGTCAGCTTCCACAGGGAGATTCCATTGAGATCTACATGACTCGTGGAAGAGGTGGCAGGCCGGTGTTTCGCCTGGCCTTGGGAACGGGCGCGGACCCGGCGCATCCGGAATTGAGAACCTACTTCTGGGATCGACGAAGCATACCAGTCACTGCGAGGTTGAAAGTCGAGGCGGCTGCCCGAAAAACCGATGACGGGTACGTCGTCGAGGCACTGTTGCCGTGGAGGAATCTGCAGTTCAGCCCTCGCGCCGGCACTGAAATTGGCCTCCAGATTCACTTCAACGACAGTGACGGCCCCGACGACGTGTTTCAGGCCGCCTGGCATCCGGGCAGCCAACCCTTGAGCAACCGAAACGCTTATCATCGCGTCCAACTGGCGGACGCCGCGACGCCGCCGATGGAATTCAAACGCGGCAGCGGGGCGGATGGCGAGAAACGGGTGCGTGCAGAACTCCCTTATCCTTATGCTTTGCAGGAGACGCCGCTGGGAAGAAGCACGGAGGATCCCACTTGGCAGGGGCCCTGTGCGGTTGCCGCCCACGCGGACCGGTCGGCCTTGACCGTCGAAATGGCGATTCCTTGGAAGACGCTCGCCGACGCCGGGCTCAGGAAGGACCGGTTGCTGCTGAACCTAACCAGCCACGGAGTCCTGGCCACCCGTCCGACTAGCGGTTTCCAGGCGATGGATTTCCGTTCCAGCTCAGGAATACCCACAAGGCCACACACGGTTCGGCTGCATTTCGCCGAAATGGACGACATTCCGGCCGGCCAGCGGCTGTTCGACGTGAAGATCCAGGGCGAAACCGTATTGGAGGACTTCGACGTCGTGAAGGAAGCAGGTGGTTCACGAAACGCGCTCGTCAGGGAGTTCCGCAACATCCAGGCCGCCGATCAGTTGACCGTCGAGATTGTGCCAAAGGCAGAGGAGTTGACCGACACCACCGCCCCGATTTTGAGCGCAGTCGAGGTGGAGGCCACACAGTAGACTCAGACGTTGCAGATGATTCCTGGGTAATGCCTTCGGGACGCTCGCAGTTACGCACCGACCTTGGGTGGAATGGTGCGAGATTAGGGACTGCCGGAGCGATTTCCTGCCACGTCGGGGCTTGCCCCCGTCGAGCGATGTTCACAACCAGAACGCGACTCAATCATATCCTGACGCCACGGCGGAGCTTGCCTCCGTCGAGCGATGTTTCCATGAATACGCTTTGGAAACACCGTTCCACGCTGACAAGCAGCGTGGTGACGCAGTGCGAACCGATGCCGTGTTCTGGTTGTGAACACTCCTCCACGGAGTCGAGCTCCGCGGTGGGAGGAGGCACGCCATTCATACAGAAACCTGCTTAACCTCGCACCATTCGACCTTGGGTGGGTGGATGCCCAATCACTTCCCCGCAGGTGGAATCCCAATGATTTTGCCCGACAATTATTTTGCACGAAGAAGACAAGCAAAATAATCTGTGGGTAAAATCATGGAGCAACCGCCGGGCAGATGCTGCGTCCCACGGCCGTCGCAGCTTTCTTCGGCCCGGTGCCTTCGATGCCTCCTTAGATGCCAGGTTTGTTCTCCTCGAAATTGAGTTCGACCTTGATCCCTGGTTTCACGTCCTTGTGTTCCGGTTTCACGTCCTTGTGCCCTGGCTTCATATCTTTGTGCTCTGGCTTCACATCCTTGTGCCCCGTCTTCACGTCCTTGTGCTCGACCTTGATATCCTTGAACTTGCTCGGAACACCGGCGGCTGGCAGTTCCGTCGGCTTGGCACTCGCTCCGCCGCTATCCGTCAGCGTCTTTAGATTCTTGTAGGTCGACTGGAACTCGGGCAGATTCGTGATTCTCGTGTACTCGGGATTGCTGCGAACCTGTTCAAACCGCTTGAGCGTTTCGGCCAATTGCGTTTGCGTCTCTACGGGAACTTCCTCTTCCGTTGGGACGTCGGCCGACGGAATGTCAAGGGCGGCCAGCTTGTCCAACTGTAGAAACGTCTTCCATGGTCCGCCTCCCTTGATGCCGTCGAGCTTGCCGTCCAAGTTCTTGGCATCTCGGCTGACGACTGCCAGGATTGAACCGAACAGCGATCCTCGACGGCGTACAATCCAGGTCACTCTGCCGGTTCGCAAATTGGTCACCTTGATCAGCACTACGTGGCGGAATCGGTATGTCTCGATCTTCACTCTGCCACCAAACTGATCGTCGGGTACATCGGCAAGAATCGGCTTGATCACGTCAAATCGTTCGCTGAAGTCAATCGGGCCGTCGGGTATGACGACTTGGCCAGGACGCCCGATGTCTGGTACGTTTGCGTCGTGGCCGCGGAGTACAAAACCGTGTTTCTTCAGCTCGCGCAGCCCGTCGGCTCCGATTTCACCGGCGACCCTGCCCGAGTCGATCCGGCGGGTAGTCGCCTCGCCCTGTGGCTCGATGTCTTTCTCGGCAAGATGTCTCTTCACAGCCTCCCGAAAGTCGTCCATGCGGCTGGGCTTTTCTTGTGGATCGCCGCTTCGTTCCTGGATGCGCTTCTTCATGGCTTTGCGCAGATCATCCAGCCGGCTATCCTGTCCCGCTTCCGTCGCACTTTCTTCGCTCTCACGCCGTTTCCGTTCGGCTTCGAGCCGCTTCTTGATAGTGTCACCAAGTGGCGGCCTCTTTGGTCGCTGCGCTTCCACGTCGCGAGTCGTGACTTCACCATACACCACGACAATAGCGACAACTGCGATAGCGAGTTTTCGGAACATTTGTCTTCCCCCTTTTGCCCGTACTTGCTTCGCGCACCTCGAACCACTATACATCCAATTGTATCAATGTCGGCACGTAAATAGTGGGCCTTTGTTGAAGCATTGGCAAAGTTCTCCGGATTTCAATCCGGCACTGTTGCCGACAACGGGAATGTTGACATCAGCATCTACGTGGACGAAAATTCGCCCTGTACCGTTCAGCCGTGAATATCGAAACTGATGGACTCATCGAGGAGGATCACCGTGAAACGAAGCATTTCACTTTTGCCTGTGGGATTAAGGACTTTTGGGCTGTTTCTTCTGTTAGTGACAGCTTCTGTCTGCCTGTTCGCGGCAGAGCGGGGGACGAAGACGGAGAAAGTCGCCTACGGTGGTTGGCCGAATTGCATCCGGTTGTCAAATGGCACCGTGGAGTTGATCGCGACCACCGATGTCGGACCGAGGATCATCCGCTACGGATTCGTCGGCAAGGAAAACGAGTTCTTCGAAGACAAGGAACAGTTGGGCAAGACCAACTCGGATGAATGGTTGGGGTTCGGCGGGCACCGTCTGTGGCTGGCACCCGAGGCCAAGCCCCGGTCCTACCATCCTGACAGCAAGCCTGTGGAAGCCACTCGGCAGGGCAGCACCATACGCCTTGTCCAACCGATCGAAAGCGACAATGGCGTTCAGAAGGAAATGACGATCACTCTATCGCCGACCACTTCGCAGGTGACGGTGGTACACAAGTTGACGAATCACAATCTGTGGGCGATCGAGGTTGCACCTTGGACTCTGACGGTCATGGCCCCGGAGGGAAAGGCCATCTTCCCACAGGAGCCGTATTCCCCGCATCCCGACATTCCGGACTTCCCCGGCCAGGTGATCGACAAGCGATTTTATCTGCCGGTCCGTAACCTGGTGTTGTGGTCCTACACGAATCTGCAGGATCCGCGCTGGGCCTTTACCAGCAAGTACATCATCCTCCAACAGGACCCGAAGGCCACGAAGCCTCAGAAGGCCGGCATGAGCAACAGGCAAAACTGGGGCGCCTATTTGCGCGGGAGCCATTTGTTTGTGAAGAAGAACGTGTACCAGGAAGGAGCCGTCTATCCCGACCACGGCTGCACGTTCGAGACGTTTACCAACGCGGCCATGCTGGAGTTGGAAGGTCTGGGGCCCCTGGCCAAGTTGCCGCCCGGCGGTTCGGTGGAGCACCGGGAGGACTGGTACCTGTTCGACGGCGTCGAAGCCGACAACACAGACGCCAGTATCGACGCGAACGTATTGCCGAAGGTCCGTTCCATCCTTGGCGATTAGGGGCTTCTTCCGAGGAAGCAGTCAGGACGGCGATGGGGGCGGAGTTCTATGCTCCCAACGCTGCCTCGGGTCGCAATGTAGGGTGGGCCAAGTCTTCGCGGGCCCACCGGGATATGAGTACTTAGTACCGGGTACTGAGTGGTGGGCCCGCGAAGACTTGGCCCGGCCGCTGGGGGCCACGCAACTTCACACGCGTCGCTCGAATCGCCAGGGTCGCCGTCCGCGGCGAGCGTTTCCGCCCAACCACCACAAGCGTTGGGAATGCTCACCGAAGGCCTTTGACTCAGCTCATCCATCAGCACCGCGTACCGCCTATCCAGCCGCTGATCTCTAAAATCCGACGTCTGCAATTCCTCTTCAATCCACGTCTGCATTGCGTCACTCCTTTGACGACGAGTAATCCCTTCCGGCCTCCCATGCCGGAATGTCCGCCGTAAAGGTAACGCCACGACTTCCGATCACCAACGTGGATTCTGCTTCACAAGCCAACCTCGCTTCACGGATTTCCGTGAATCCCTGGCTCTGCTCAGGTTGCTAACCCACCCTGCGTTCGCCAAATTTGTGTATAACGACGAGTCTGCCGGACGGGACCTCGGGGTTGTTGGAGTTCCAGGTCCCGCTCGGCAAGCGGGACCTACCGGGGTCGGATTTGTTTGATGATTGTATAGAATGCTTACTATAACCACATGGGAGTATAACTATGTTACCTCGCTTGAGCACACTTCTTTTCTTCATCGTGTTGTTCGTGACTATTGGAGTGCGCTGCGTCTCCACAGCGTCAAGCGCAGAACCAGAGTACACGGGCAAGATGGTCTTCTCGCATATCGGAGTTATTACCACCGAGAAGAAACCCGGTGAACGCTACGTGCCGGCCACGCGTGTGTGGGTGACGGATTTCGAGAACCATCCGTTTCACGTCGAGTGGCTGCGTTTCGAGCCGGAAAGTCCGGTGACCGGCCCGGTTCGCAACATGCCTCACGTGGCGTACAAAGTAGATAGTATCAAAGCGGCGTCGAAGGGAATGAAAGAACTGCTGGCCCCGTTCGAAGCCGGGATCGTCATAGTCTGCCTCTACCAAATCGCTGATGGAGCCGTTGTTGAGTTCATGGAAATGAAAAAGAAGTAAGAGCATTGGTCCTTGGAGATTGGTCATTCACGTGTGTATTCGCCTATTCTCC
>JACKQG010000868.1_pt1 | contig 42590 bp, 1 predicted proteins | sample 8237621 | NCBI WGS metagenome assembly JACKQG01 (sample SAMN15677084, study PRJNA649215) | marine metagenome | biome: marine; feature: Black Sea; material: saline water; isolation source: suspended particulate matter (SPM) from the Black Sea western gyre | collected 2013-06-09/2013-06-10 | depth... | reverse complement strand
CTTTAACCTGAAAGGTCAGACTGCTGCCGGCATTGGCTACACGCGGTAATTTAAGGGCATAGATATGCGGCTCTGCGCTGGAACTGGACTGCTTGATGCCATTGATATAAAAATCCACGCTATCAACCAGGGTTGCTGAGGCCGCGAGTAATATCGAATCACCTTCCTGATAGGTCGATAAAGACGGTACCAGCAGATTCAGCGCGGCATTGATCTGACTCACCGGTTGCATATTGACCACCAGCGCACTATCCGCATCAGACATACCTGCCCAGGTTTTCGCGGAATCCAGTGGCAGTTGAGCCGCGATGATCTGGGCCTGTTCCAGGGTATCGGCCGTGGCGATCAGGTGCATAATGATACGCTTGCTGTTAGGAGCCATATTGATTCGGTAACTGGTCTGCCAGTCACTCCGTCCGTTATAGCCATAACTGTCGCTGGTGATGCTCTGTGTGGCCGCACCGCTCGCAAACACATGCACGATATAGCCCTGGTCGAGCGCTGCGGCATAGGGGTTACCGACGATGATGTAATCATCACCGGTTTGCAGGATCTCATTACCATCCGAAGTATGCACCCGGATGTCTCGATTAGATCCACCGTAACCCGAACGTATCGCAATCTCTGTCTGCAGACTCTGCTCAGAGGTGTTCTCGATGATATGTAATATGCGCACAAAATCTTCACCAGTGTAATAGCGCTGGTAAGCAACGGTTGAATCGGTCCAGGTAGCAGCACCGAGATAGACCTGACCAATGTCAGTCATCTGCAGTAGCTGATCGTTAGGCGCGTAACGGTTGTTATTGACATACAACTGTCCGGTATAGCCCAGATACTGGCCATTGCTACTCTTTAAATTTTCCAGTAAGCCTGACCGATCTACATAAGCATTCATCGGACCAAAGTTAAAAGCGTAATAACTAATGTTAAATATCTGTGGACTCAGAATTGCCAGGCCAGGCCCCTCACTCAGCCCGGGGTTTAGCACTGCATCGTTATAGCGATACTCGTCACTGAAAATATTATCTAACAAGCCAGGATCGGTATGATAAACAAACAATTCGGTCACATCGTAAAAGTTGTCGCTATCACTATCGGCATTCAGCGCTGAGGTTCCATACTTAACCACCTCAGCATGATCGGACAGGCCATCGTAATCCGTATCCACATTGACCGGACTGGTGCCAGCCAGATATTCGGCCAGATTAGTCAGCCCATCGTTGTCATTATCGTCAGTCGCAGGACTGTTTAGCAGGCCATAGTTATACTCAAAGCCGTCAGACATTCCATCACTATCCGAATCACTGAGTAGCGGGTTCAGTCCATTATCGATTTCCTGTCGATCATTCACATTATCCAGATCGCTATCCCTGTTGCGCGGATCAGTACCAAGTGACAGTTCAAAATCATCGGTCAGGCCGTCGTTATCGGTATCGGCATTAGCCGGGTCGGTGAAAGAGATATTGATTTCATGAGAATCACTCAGATTATCCTGATCACCGTCCGCAACGCCTGGATTGGTGCCCGCATCGATTTCCTGCTGATTGGTCAGGCCATCATTATCCGTATCCAGCGCATACGCCTCCAGCGATACGATTAACGGGTCAAAGCTATTGAGTACCTCAAAATTATCGCTCAGCCGATCACCATCGGTATCCGCATTATACGAATCGGTACCCGCATTATTTTCCAGAATATTGAGTAGACCATCGTTATCGAAGTCATAGCTCCAGATGTAATAATTAAAGCTCAGGTTACTCAACTCTGTAACACCATTGGCTATAGCTGCAGCATATCCCGTATATAGAGTTTGAGAGTAGCCAGCAATATTGCCACTGACCTGGGCTCTGACATCACCATAAATAGTCGGTACATCGGCAATACTGAATACGCCGTTACGATCGGTTGTGGTACTGAAAGTTTCGCCGCTACCGGTTAACTGAAGGGTTACGTTAAAACCTGCAATGGGGCTGGTGACAGAACCATACTGATAGCTTACCGTTCCGCTGACAGTCGTTTTCGGGTCATCAATGGCACTGAATAGCTCAGGGCCATAATTACTGATATTACCGGAAAGATCGGTCGCAGAAACACTGATCGACACGGTCTCAGCAGTCAAAGGTACGCTGTAAGATAGATTCACCTGAACCGACTGTTCTGCGCTATAGCTGTAGATAAACTCGGAGTTATCCACGTTTAGCCTGACTTCAGCCAGTCCACCGCTATCCGCAATGTGGAGTTCCAACGGGATAGCTGAGCTACGGACCAGAGTCCGACCAGGCGCTGGAGACAGCAGTTCAATCTGCGGACCGGTGCTATCGAATAACACTGGATTCGGATCGTTGCCATCGAGGATACCATCACCGTCGCTATCCTGATTACCAATCACACTACCGATCAGCACTTCTTCGATATCACACAGACCATCCTGATCGGTATCGTCGCACAGGTTGCGGTAAATGCGGTATCTACCGGCTTCCGGCTTAAACACGATCAACTGGTTTTCCAGATCAAAGCTGGGCATGCTGTTAAATACTTCATAAATCGCAGGACCGGTCGGAGCCGTGCCTGCGGCTTCTGAGAAGTCGACACTTTCGTAAACCGCCGCACCACCCGGGGTAACGCCGACACCGAATCGACGTCCGGATGTGGTCGTCATATCCCCGTATTGAATCAGATATTGTCCGTTTGCGAAAAGCGTAACGCGGAAAGTATGCACATTGCTACTGCCATATTCCCTGAGCGCCAGCCAGGTAGCACTAAAGCTGTTCGCTGTCTGCTGGTAATACACCGAACCACCCGAAGACGGATTAAGATCACCAAATAACGGCGAGATTCGAGGCAGGCCCTGAACCAGATCGCCGGGTACCCCATTCGAGTAGGAAGCACTACCACTACCAAACGTTAAACTACCATTCGAACCGATGAACACGTTGCTGTAATTCACCCCGAAGAAGTTGAAGGTAAAGCCATTGCTAAAGCCAATCTGCTGGTAAGAGTCATCCGATAGAGAGAGCCGCACACCCGAATTCGCCAGGGTAATATCTTCCGCACTACCCGCAGCAGACTGATAACTCAGCAGCAGGTTGTCGACCACCGTTTCACCGGCCAGATTGAGCGTGATCTGTGCGCTACTGGCAGAGATAATTTCACCATTAATGTCGAGCGTAGCCGTCAGGCTTAAATGCTGCCGATCAATCAGAACTGAGGGGAATGAGTACTGCCCATTCGAATCAGTCAGCGTCTGATGACCGCTATCCAGTAATACCGTTACATTCGCAATACCGCTACCAACACTATTGATCACCCGTCCACTGATCGTCGTGCTTAACTGATCACCGCTGAGTAGTGGGTTGGTACCTAACAGGACTTCGACACTGTCACTCACGCCATCTTCATCGCTATCAGGGTTATCCAGCAGGGTTCCCAGAGCAGATTCCTGTGCATCGGTCAGGCCATCAAAATCGGTGTCCTGGTAGGCATAGAAATTAACAATACGACTGCGAATATCATCTGACAGGTTAGCCAGTGCATTGCCACCGAGTGTACGGATCGTCTGAATATTCGTTTGAGCATCCTGCGTACTGCCATACTTGCCGACAAAATGCAGAACATAGCGCGTTTCCCCGGGCGGGATTTCAAACTGTTGCGTGATATTCCAGGACTGGGAACCATCCGCAGCCGTACTGTTGGAACTGATTCCAGTTTCAGCGTTAGGACCGGCGAAAACATGCGCGACCACCGGCTGATTGATGTTATTCAGATCACTGATCAGCAGGTACTGGTCATTCGAGCTCAGCTGACTACCGCCTGATTGAGTCACGACATCCGGGTTGCCACTATAATAGTAAACATCATTACGCACCGTGGTGGTAATGGGGGTAGTGCCCGGATTATGTAGAACTTCAAGATAGCGAATGAATTCCGTTCCAGCTGTGGGCACATACACACGACGCCCCACCAGCAGACCACTCAGGCTCTGAATATTAAAGAACAGCTCCTGTCCAGCGGACCCCGTCGCATAATACCCATTGATATAGTCAGCGGTGTAGGCACTGTTATTCACATACAGACGGAAGCCATTACTGAATAGGGAGCCATCAGTGACAAACCCGTAGGCATCCCGAATCTGCCAGCTATTGCCGCTTTGATTCTGCAGATAGGAATAGGTATCGGTGATAGAGGTTAAATCATCATCCAGTGTGACATCGGTGGTATCGAGCAGGATTTCATCCGAATCACGTCGACCGCCCGCATCCGTGTCAGGCAGGCTCGGGTCAGATCCATACAGCAGGTACTCTGCATAGTCACTCAGCCGATCACCATCCGTATCAACGCTATAGGGGCTAGTGCCAGCAGCGGATTCCTGTGCATTGCTCAAGCCGTCGTTATCATTATCCGCTGACGCATCGGAATTCTGCATCCCGTATTGAACCTCAAAGCCATCCGACATACCGTCACCATCGGAATCACTATTCAATGGATTGGTATTATAGCTAAACAGTTCGGCGTAATCGTCAACCCCGTCAGCATCGCTATCGGCGGATAACGGATTGGTGCCAAGTCCAATTTCTGTGACATCGTTGATGCCGTCATGATCGCCATCACTGCTGAGTGGATCAGAATGGTGCAGATTGACTTCATCCGCATCGGACAGGCTATCACCATCGGTGTCGATCAGTAATGGATTGCTGCCATTCAGCTGTTCTTCGAGATTACTCAGACCATCCGCATCGCTGTCGAGTAACTGTTCACCTGAAACCAGCGGATCAAAACCGAAACGGATTTCAAATCCATCCTGTAGACCATCACCATCGGTATCGACTAAGCGATAATCGGTGCCGGCGATCACTTCATCATAATCAGAGACGCCGTCCTGATCGGTATCGACCATCAGCAAGGTGCTGGCATAGTTAAGCAGGTTTGGCGCATAGATATCTCTGAATGCGGCAGAACCATTTCCGGACAGATAGTGATTCAGCGGTATGGTTGAATAGATCACGTTACCCGCACCATACGGATAGGCATAGGTTACCCATTGACTGGTATTGGTTTTACTCAACAGGCCGACTGCATCAGCGGGAACGCTATTCGCATCGACATAACCGTGTGATGAATTGTTTCCAAAATCCAGTGTGGTGTTATCAATAACCCCACCCGGCCCGTTCGTAAACGCCGGATCGGAGATTAGTAACTGAGTATCATTGCTTGGATTATAAACATAAGTTGCCGGGCTTCCTGGCAATACCGATGCAGCTGATGCACCCCAGTCATGTAAAATCAGAACCCCGCCATTATGAATAAACTCATGAATCTTGGGCAGGTTATTGAAGAAGTTGTTCTGATAACCCCCGTTAGTTTCGACAAACAGAATATCGAACTGGGTCAGATCGGCCGTATTCATATCACCAATATTCACCGCGTCAAGACCAGCCGCGACTATCGCCGCCACCTGAGAGTTGATACCGGCATTATAAGATAGATGATAATAACCCACCGTTGCATGACCACCCAGACTAGATGAACTGTCATCGCGTAACTCAATGGTGCCCAGGTCGGTGATACCGCTGCGTATCAGACTTGCCTCTATAGCAGTGGAAACTCGCTGCAGACCAAACTGCGCTGAAATATTCAGTGCCAGAGGATTGATCACCGTAGAGACGGCATCAATATTAAATTGACCCGTGCTGTCTGAGTATTCCGCTATCGAGCCGGCATAGCTAATCTCCGCGCCCTGTATAGGCCGTCCCAGCTCATCGACAATTCGACCCGTTATCTGAGTCAGTGGATCAGCGATCCGGTTGATCGTAACTGGACCGATCGTGGTTGCATTCCCGCTCACATCCCTGGCGCTAAAATACAACGTGTAGACATTGCTCAGACCATCTACCGTAAACGCCAGTTGATACGGTTGCTGAGTGGTGCTGGCGAGGGCACCGCCATTCAGTGAAGTCGCCATACTGACTGATCCGATCTGACCGTTATCCGTCACCTCGAAAACAAACCGGATGGTCTCGCCAGTTACCGCGTTCAGGCTATTCGCATGTGAAATCAGCTGGATAACCGGTGCAACGGTATCCGCGATCAGAACCTCGGCATCATTCCCATCCAGGATTCCATCATCATCGCTGTCTGCATCAAACGGGTTAGAGCCAGCCGCGATTTCCTGTCCATCATTGAGGCCATCGTTATCGCCATCCGGATTGTTATAGTTGGTGCCATGAATCAGCAGTTCATCACGATTGCTCAGGCCATCACCATCGTTATCGCTGTACGCGTCACCACCATAGGATGGATTCAGGCCATTGTTGATTTCCAGTGCATCGCCCAGGCCATCACCATCCGAATCGAACAGTAATGGATTCGAACCATAGTTATAGATTTCATCGCCATCGCTGATGGTGTCACCATCGGTATCACGATTTTTCGGATCTGTTCCGTAACTGCGTTCCTGATTATCATTCAGACGATCCAGATCGCTATCGATACGGGTTGGATCAGAAGGCAATGCATGCAGTATTTCGGCACCATCCATCAATCCATCCTGATCGCTATCCGTTCTATTCGGATTGGAACCATACTGGCTTTCCAGCAGGTTACTCGCACCGTCATTATCGCTATCCAGAGCGGCCGTTGCATCATCCAGCAAAGGATTAAAATGGTAACGCACTTCATAGGCATCGTTCATGCCGTCGCCATCCGTATCCGCCAGCGTGATGTTGGTGCCGTTAATGATTTCCATCCGATCCGGCAAGCCATCACCATCGCTATCAGGCAATGAGCGGGTAAACATGCCACTCAGCATATTCGGTGCGTACAGCGTATGCGTTGCTGAATTGGTGGAGATCGATTCGAGCCGTATCGTACTGTAATAAACACGGCCCTGTTGCCATGGATAATCCAGCCCAACGATGTAACCCTGATCAGGAGTGCCGTTGAACACCAGTGGTGTAGCCTCGGCGATCAGAGAGCTTTGCTGGACACTGCCTAACACCTGTGATGACTGATAGAAACCATTGAACTCTCCACCCGAACCACTGGCAAACTCGTTCGCACTGTTCTCTGGATAGATAGCGTAACTATTGAAGTTCGTGCTATAGCTGCCCGGTACCCTGGGTAGCAGGCTGTTATAGCCGGAACAGAAATTACTGTAGTAACGGTCCTCATGGAAGATCAATGTGCCACCCGCGGCAACCCAGTCGAATACGCGCTGACGATTTGGATAGTATTGACCATTTGTACAGGTGTAATAGTTATTAAAGTCGACCATCAGCATATCCACCGTGGATAGATCAAAAGTCGCTAGATTAGTGATCTGTACCGCTTCCATACCCGCCCGTTCAATGATGAAGCGTTGATAAGTCTGGCCCGAACCGTAGCGATTATTAAAATAACCCACCGTGACCTGATCCTGAATCAACTGAATCTGGCCCACATTGGTCACACCCGCGCGCACCGGCGCAACGCTGTTACTACCACCGATGAAGGTCACTCCATTGATCACGATATTGGCCAGCACCGTGACATCACCCGGCGCAACCGGCACATTATTGATCACAAAACTACCATCGGCCTGGCTCACTGCCTGCAGATTATTCACCGTGAGTAGCACTCCCTCGATCGGTAGCGCATTGTTATCAAGCACGGTTCCCACCACGGTGGTTAACGGATCGGCGATGATATTCACGGTTAACGGGCCAGTGCTGCCCTGATTGCCATTGGTATCTATAGCCAGTGCTTCAAATACCAGACTATCCGCATTGGTGGGTAATACGATGGACACCTGATACGGTGCAGACGTCAGGATAGTCGGTTGCTGTACGTTATTGATGCGATACAGAACCTGGGTGACTCGACCCTGATCCTGCGCATTGATGTTAAAAGTCAGCCTTTGACCTTGCAGATAAGTCTGCGTCAGATCGGGCGCAGTCAGAGTAACCTGCGGCATCTCGCTATCCGCAACCACCGGGGCATAATCTTCGTTATCGTTGAGACCGTCATTATCGGTGTCACGACTGAGCGGATTGGTCGCCGGTATCGCATGCACTTCGTCGCCGTCAGACAGGGTATCACCGTCCGTATCGGCCCGGTCGATGCGGGTGTTATTCAGTACTTCGTCCAGATTAGACAGCCCGTCATTATCCGCATCGGCAGCGGCATCGGCAGCACTGGCCGGATTCAGCCCGTACTGGACTTCAATATTGTCGTCGATACCGTCGGCATCCGTATCACGCAGAGTCGGATCGGAAGCCGGTGATGAATTGGCCTCGAAACCATCGCTCAGGCCATCGCCATCGGTGTCATACAGATTCGGATTACTGCGGTAAACGTTGACTTCATTACCATCCGACAGGTTATCGCCATCCGTATCGGCGTTATCCAGCAGGGTGTTATTGGCCAGTTCATCGCGGTTAATCAGGCCATCATGATCAAGATCATCCAGCGCATCGAGGATGCCATCACCATCACTGTCACTATTAGTCGGATCAAGGCCGGCATAGCGCACTTCAACCGCATTACTCAGTCCATCCAGATCAAAATCGGCCTCGGGAATGAATACCTGTAAGTTCAATTCATTTCCGATACTCAGTGACTCTCCATTCAGGCTACCCGACAATTGCAGACTGACAAAGCCGGCATCGCCAATTTCTGCCGGAGTTTCCAGCGAGTAGTGCGGAATCGTGACCTTACGATTGCGAGACCAGTAGGTGTAATACCAGTTGAAGCCCAGCTCACGAGCGTTCAGACGCACCGTACCATTGCTCACGCTGTTTAAATTCAGTCCCGAAGCGGTGAGGAATTCCAGCGCCAGCTCCTGACCCTCGATAACCTGCAATGCGGCGGGTGGCTGAATGATCACCTGAGGTGCACACACCTGCCCTGTCTGCGGCGTAATAGGGTCACTGTTAGTCACCCCAACCAGTACCGAGTTCTGGGTGCTGTAGTTATAACAGTTACCCAAAGTCAATGCGCCAGCGGACGCCGAGGTAAACGTCACATTGCCATTCTCAAGCAGAGAACTGCCGCTGATGGGCGCGCCATTGATGTGACTCATCGCCACAATCCGGCCGGCACCTTCGCTACGAACCGCTTCATCAAAGTTGAAGAAAGCACGTAAGGTAGACTGGTTGGTGAGCGCACCGATGGTGACGCTGGCCAGTTCGGGAGGACGCTGACGGAACTCGATGCGGTACTGACTGCTACTATCGATACTAGCGCTGCTACCGGTTATACCCGTAATAGCCAGGCTCACCGTTTCATAAATAGTGCCTTTAACCAGTACCTGCGCCCTGCCCCTGTTCAGCGCTAGCGTTGTGCTATTCGGATTTCCATTGAGTAACGCAGCACCGGTTACGGCTAGCGAAACCTGATAGTTTGCATCGACCCCATTATGCGATTGCACCGGATTACTATAGGCATCGTAAAGTGCCAGATACACCGCCAGTGCCTGCTTGGTATCGGTTTGCTCAACCGAACCGGCAATCTGCGGCTGCAGATTTTCATCGACCAGCAGTAAACGTGCCGGAGCTGCAGCGATAACCTGTAATGGTAAACTGGAAACCCGGTTACTGCCGATGCGTGCATCCAGACCGGCTCCAGCGATCAACGGCAGATTGTAATTACCAGCAACACTCGAAACCTGCAGTTGAATCTGGGCTAAACCATTAATCAGGGTCACCGTCGCCTGCTGAATAGTGCCATCCGGGCCACTGATATCGCTGATCACGAGTCCGGCTGCCGGGGTAAACTGGAACGTACTGTTGGCACCCTGTAAGCGCAGAGTACTGCCAGTGTCGGTCGTCACCGCGTTATCCGCCTTATCGCTGGCCTGTATCGCAATATTCATAATGCCATTCGCAGCAACCTGCTGAGGTGCGCTTAACTGCAGATAACGAGTCGCTCCGGGAGTGATCACAAACGGTTTTACCGCCGCTGAAATATCCGGGAATTGCGGCAGCGTAGCGCGTAATTCATAGTTACCAGCGCTGTGATTGATATCCAGTAACTGCCCTGCCAGACCGCTCGCATCACTCTGTGACGCACCGATATAACTGGAGTAACCGTTGTCCGTACGGCGCAGTTGCCAGTTAACCGACTGATTAGCCACTGCCTGTCCAGAGGCATCCAGTACTTCGACTCTGAAAGCGGCCTGTTGACCTACCGCTCCAGCGTCCGTATTAACGCTGCCGTCGCTAGCGCCAAACCGAATCAGGTTGGGTGACTGCGACAGTGCAATACTATACGTGCCAGTAACCGTTTCCTGAGAAATGCTATCCAGTAATACCAGTTTAAAATTGAATAAATCACCCGGTTGTGAATTGGCGGGCAGGCGGATATACCAGCCATAACTACCATACTGACCCAGTTCACGTTCACCCAGTACCACATCATTACCAGCATTTTCCTGCACCAGTCTTACCAGTAGTCGATTGCCATCATCGACCTGCTGGATATTACTCAGGCTGATCAGTATCTGGGTACCATAGAAAGCCTGCGCCGGGGCAGAAACGCCCAGCACAGCGGCCTGTGGTACTAAATCTGGCTGCACCACGATCGATGTCTGTGCCAGTGTCTGTTCACCAAATTTATCGATCACTCTGACCGTTAACACTTCTGATTGTGAAGCAACGACTCGCTGGGCACGGTTATCCGTCAGGCTGACTTTATAATTGCTGAGCGAGCGGGTATTTAGAGTAAAGCTGCGAACCAGTCCATTCCAGTTCACTTCCAGAGTTTGCAGACCAACATCATCGGAGGCATTCAGGTAGATATCAAAACTACTCTGCTCCCTTATGCTGGACGGCGCCTGGCTGATAGCCAGTATCGGAATGGCATTATTCACCACATTCACGATCTTACTGACACTGGCTGTGTTGAGTGCGCGGTCGCGCATTTCAATCGTATAGTTAATCTGACCCGGTACCGGATTGGGTTCATCGTAGCGCAGCACACCGTTTTCAAATGCGGCGGCAACCACTACGCCATTGCGTTTCAACAGCGCCTGATCGATGCCGCTTTGCTGATCCTGAATATCCACCTGGATCTGGAACGCCGCTCCAGTTACGGCACGACCGATGTCCGCTTCAACCGCTTCACCGCTGATATCAAAACTCGCGACAGGCGCTATCTGATCCTCAAAACGGAAGAACTGCCTGGGCGCAGATTCTGCACTATTTCCAAAAACGTCAATCGCTCTGGCTCTTAGGTAGTAACCACTTTTGTCCACGCCAAAGTTTTTAGAGATCACATACTCAGGGCCATTATGAACGTCAATCAGTTGCCATGGACCGCTAGCCTGCGCCGATAACAGGAATTCTACTCGCGCAATGGCCTGAGTACTGTTACCGATCAGCGCACGGATATCCAGAGGTTTAGGGCCCCAGCTTTGATCGGGCACCGACATCTGCACGGTAAAGGTGTTATCCACATTTTCGCTGGAATACATGAACAGGCTTTGCGGGGTCGAGGTTAACACTTCACCGTTCTGTAAGCCGTAGCGGGCGACCAGATCAAAATACTGTCCGTTCGGCAACCAGTTAGGAGGCAGTAATTGCGTGCTAAAAGGTGTCTCAGTAGTCGTGGCTACCTTGCGATCATTGATAAAGTAACTGATAACCGCAATATTTTCGGTTTGTGCCGGTAATAAGGTGATCGCGCCATCCTGCGCAAACTGGGCCCTTATCAGAGGCCGATTGAGTGCCGCTTCAGCCCGTAAAACCGCAGATCCGAGGCGATACTCACGGATACCCTGGGCTCCCATACCGATGATCAAACGATCCTGATAGCTGGTAATGGCGCTAGCCGCAAATGGAATATCGATGTGAAAATCGTTACGCTCAAGCAGCGAGCTTGCATCGAGCGCAGTTACATGAAAACCGTTGCTGTTTTGCACGCCTAGCCACAGGTTTCCTTCACGCAGTGCCAGAGCGGTTATATTCAGCGCATTCGGTAACACCAGCTGAGTTGCTGATCCATCCAGTAACGCGAACCGTTTCAACTCTCCCGCACGGGCCACATACAGGTAGGAATTATCAAGCGCTATTTTGCCTCCGCTAACCGTGACCGGCAGAGACGTTACCGATTTGCGTAACAGGTCAACCAGATAAGGCTTACCAGAATCCGTCACAGCGATAACCAGATAACCGGCAACCGCAATCTGCTGGATATTTTCTGAATTACTGACGATGATGGATTGTCGGCTATTCAGGTTATCCAGCCTTGCGCTATACAGCGTGCCACCCGCTGCAGTGATCAGATGCTCGTAACCCAGCTTCAGGTCGACATACTGCTGATTACTGAAAATATCCGTCGCTGCCAGATTTTGGCGTAAAACTTTACGCACCCGGTTGTGTACCGGTTGCAGCACAAAGAAGGCAGAGTCAGTTGCGACGACCCGGTTAGCCGCCTGTTGAAAACCCTGTGCAGGATAGCCACTCAGGCTATAACCACCGGTCACATCCGGTTGATACAACGTGCTGCCGTAGTTATCGGCCGCATTGAAAATGACGCCATCATCGTAGTCAAGATCGCGCACAAATCCGAGCGCCGCATCACCTGCCACTGCAGCGTCATAGATCAGCTGATGATTGACCCCGGAAACCAGATCAAACACCTGGCCTGCGCTATTACCGGTCAACAGTTTTCCAGCGACCAGAACCGGTTCACTGCGCCACGGCGCAAGTGTAACTGGCCAGTGGGCGACTTTTTGCATCGACTGTGGCGCCGCTATATCGATCAGCTGCAGACTTTGACCCGTCACAGAAGTGGCCACCAGATAAGGCCCAAAGGCCAGCAGGCGTTCCGCGTTTACATGTTCGAGCTGGCTGACTGGATCCAGAGCGCCGTTCAACAATGATAGCTGTGCCGCATTATCGAGCAGGGCAACACGTTCGGATAACACCGCCATATCGCTATAACTGCCATTGATCCGAGCGCTACTCTGGCCCTGATTATTCAGCAGACGCAGGCTGTCGCTGGTCAGCACAATAAATTTGTCGGGCCAGGCGTGCAGTCTCAGCACGTTTTTGACGGTGTTATCCTGCTGCCGCGGTAGCAGCGCTGTGCCCTGTATATCAAACAGTTCAATGCCGGCCAGACTGGCAAGCAGCAACTGTTTGCCGTTACTCGCCAGGTGCTTGATTACCGGTGCGTAAGGCACATGGGTAATCACGCGGAAATTGTCTTCCGGATCAACCAGAACCAGTCCAAAACCTTCCAGCCCAAGCAGTAGATAGTGTCCGACATGGGTCATCGCACGCACCGGACCTTCAAAGGTATGGCGCAAACCGTTGTGATCAAACAGATCCAGCCCGCGGCTGTACCAGTAACCATTCGCTTCCGCCAGAAATGCATCGTAAACCAGCGCGCTAGCCGGCTCAAAAGCAAACGGCTGTACCACCACGGTCGCACGATTCAATACCCGCTCATGATTACTATCATCAGCGATGCGCAGCTCTACTTTGAGTTCAGTGGCATTCGCAGGAACCCTGAGATCGAGCGTGTTCAGGCCCGCTGCAATCAGTTCATCGTTCTGGTTAAACACCCGCAGGCTGCCATACAGGCCATTAGCGGGTAATCCAGCGATCGCCAGAGAGAGTTCTGAATCGGCAAACACGGTTCTCGGCAGACCATCCAGTTGTGGAGCAGGAACCTGAGAGTTGGGCGCGATTCGAATGCCGATCTCATTGTCAACATACTGATACTCGTCGCCATAATAGGCTCGAATCCGCAGACGGAAACTTTCCTGGGCATCCACGTAAGGCAGACGCAGGGCAACATGACCGGAAGCCTGTGCCAGACGTAAGTCGCTGTAGGCTGCATTGCCATTAAAGTCGAGTAGATTGATATCTATCCGGCGCAGACTTGCGCCCGCCAGCGACTGGGATTGATAGTCAAAAGAGAGTGCCGTACCGGCGCTAAAGATTTGATTATTGACCACGCCACTGACCGTCACCACGCCCACACCATCCAGCGCTTCGATTCCGTTCACCGACTTGGTTAAATTCACATCGCTATTGAGCTGTGCCGTCAACACCTGGGTACCGGTGCTTTCGATACGACTCCAGCCGTAGCCAAATCCGGCAGTCAGTATGGCGGGTTGATTGTGTAGAGACAGCGCATTGATACGCGCACTCGTATCCAGACTCAACACCGCAGGAACCACCGCTCCATTGGCGAGTGCAGTATTTTCAGCCGGTAAAGTCCACTGGGCAGAGGATAAAGGTGTATCGCTCAACACCGATTGCGTCAGCGCAGCCTGGCCATGCGATTCCCACGCCAGTTGCACCGCGCCATGACCGTATGGCAGTAACCATGCCCTGCCCTGCGCTATATTGGTACTGATCAGGCTATCGTACTGGCCATAGTATTGAATAGCACTTAACGGCAATAACTGATTGAGTGCATTGCGTGCAGTCAGGCGATGCTGTCCGTAGCTGTCATCGCTAGCGTCACCACTGAGCAATATTCCACCCGGTAGCGCATAGCTGCTCAGGGCCAGTGAACGATTACTCGTACCGAGCGTAATAGCGCGACGGTCGATGTGGCTGAGCTGATCACGCCGACTGGTCGCATAGGCCTGTCCTGCCGCAAACTGCAACTGTATATCATCCGAAATCTGACCCAGCGGCTGACCGGAACGCCAGGCCTGCCAGAAACGACCGGTCTGGGTATCATTCAACTGCAGCCAGGCAATATCCCCATCGCTCACCGCCTGTACAAAGGCGCCAGCAAGTGTCATTACAGAATCATTCTGCAGCGCTGTCAGAGAGCCATCGGCGGCCAGCTGGTAGCGACTCGCCTGCGACTCGTTCAGCAGCAGCAGTTCATCGCCCGCAACGATCAGATCGCTGGCTGCCGTTACCGCCAACTGGGAAACGACCTGCAAGGTCAGTCCTTCAGCGAGTTCGGTCGCCTGCAGGGTAAAGATCACATCATTCGACAGCACATACAATTGCTGATCGCGTTGTGCGGTGGCGATGATGTCCTGCGCAAAAACATGCCCGGTAAGCGGCAGACCGGAAGCCATCGAGAGCGCTGAAATAGCGCGTCCATTCTGCACATACAGCAGATCACCATGGGCCGCAAGCAGGCTACCCGAAACGACCTGCTCGGTGCTCACGGCGAGGTCGCCATTGACTAGCGCAAGACGGATGTAGGAAATTTCAGCGGATGCCGACTGCTCTGCAATCAGCATCGTTCCTGACCACAGCAGGCGGGTGATTTCACCGCGATCGCTTTCGGCAAAAACACGATCCCGTCCGAGAATCCGATAACCGCCGTTGAGCCTGTTTTCAACCCACACGATATCACCGGCTAATCCGGGTACTACCAGCAAATGCTCGTAGTACAGATCACTGGAGGCGGCCTGCGTGAGTGCATTCCATTCGCTACTAAAGTAGGCCAGTTTCTGAATATGCTGTGTTTCAGCGCGGGTATTACCGGAACGATCCTTCAGTTCGGCATTAATCGCAACCACCGCACCATTCAGTTCCACCGGAATACGCACCAGCCCGGCATCCATCGCATGCTGATGCGAAGTGACATCATCGACCACTGTTACCGTCGACTCATCACTATAATCAGGCATGTCTTCAGGCGCAGCCAGATTGAGCCATAACTCGGTACCGGCCAGCACCGCGCTGGATGGTGTCGCACTAAGTGCAAGAGGCTCACTGAGGCCGTTATCCGCCACAATGTTCAGGTAACGCCGGCTCTTCAGCACAATACCGTTCTGTTCAGCGCTGATATTCAGCACCACGACCCCGGACTCGGCCAGATTCGGCAGTGTCAGGGTACGACGAATCACCGCGTCTTCACCGGCAGACCGGGTAACGCTTACACTAGCCGGATTTGCCGCATGGTTCGGGTCAGCCGAGATTTCAAGCTGCAGATCGACCTGATTGATATGCTCCAGTAACAGACTCAGATCAATGGTTTCACCACCAAAGAAACGCGCGCCATCCTGCGGCTCGATAATATTGATACGAGCCAGTTCATCATCACTGTCAAATGGATACAGGGTAAGCTGAACCGTATCGCTGTACAGACCGGAAAGGTCAAGGGCTCGGGCATGAATGAGCTGTGGCGTATTGCTGTCAGCCGCTACGTTAAACTCAAACCGGGTAATGTCGGACAGTATCTGACAGGCATTCGTATCGGCAAATACATCCGCCGAGTTACTACTGTTCAGACACACCTCTACATGATCGATACCGTAGCGATCGGTGCTGCGTAACAGTAGTTCCACCACTTTACCTTTGGCCACATAGGCACCGTCTTCCGGTGCAATCACCTGTAACTGCGGCGCGGTACTATCCGGATTGATCAGATAACTGGCGGAGAAATGGGCGAACTGCAGGCTGCCGGGCAAGCCGTAACCGACGCGCAGGCTAACCGGCACATTAACCGCCTGACCGTTAAATTCGGGCAGATCGCTAAGACGCGGGTTGGTGTACTGCATGCGCACTGCACCGGTGTTTTTATCCAGCTCGACAGGCACATAGGCACCATTCTCAAACAACCGGATACTGGCGCTTTCCAGCAGTGACAGATCGCCACTCAGATTAAACTGCAGCTCAACCCTGGTCAGTTCTTCGATAAAAACGGGATCGGTCGCAAAACCCGGAGTAGCGAGGTTGATACTGGGCGCAACCAGCGCCAGATCGAAGCGACGTTGGGCGCTAAACTGGCCATCGTCAGCACGCAATAACAGGGTCAGGCTGGTGTCGAACTGTGAACCCAGCTGTACTCTAAAAATTGCGTCTCTGACCGCGTTGAAGGACACGCTGGTCCAGTTATTGAAATAACTCAGACCACCATCCGCAGAGATTCGATAGCTATAGCGCAGTTTGTCGCTATCGACGTAGTTATCCTCCGCTACGATTCTAAAGTCGTAGGCTCTGCCCTGTTTCAGGGTGGACGCAGGCGTGACCGGTATCGAGCTGCCAAAATCATAAATCTGGATACTGTCGGCGCGCGGCGCGAGCAGATCCTGTGCCTTAAACTGGCTGGTTAAGGTTCCCGCGACAAAGTTACTGGTATCAAATGGCTGATTACCGAAGGTATCGGTAATGCCATTGATGGTAACGCTGTAAAAAGCATTATGTTCCAGACTTTGGCCCGGTAACAGGCGCAGTAATACATGGTCACCCGAAACCTGCAGATCATCGAAGCGGGAAGAAATATTGACCGGCGCTAACTGGCTGTAGTCCTTGAAGGTCTTGATCACAGAAAAACCGCGAACGCTGTTGACTGCCAGTGGTTCACTACCTTCCACGATCAACGCCTGTGCATAACCCAGATTCTGTCTGAGCGAAACCCGAGGCCGCGTATCATCAACGGCGGTCAGGCGCTGAGTCAGGCTGGAGCTGACATTTTCAGCCGTAGCCGGACGGATAATACTAACCTGATAGCTCTGACCGGCGAGTGTTTGCGGTGTCACGAAACTGATGGCGTTATTCTGCAGGGTAAACTTCAGCGCATTCAGATCCGAGGGCTGGATGCCCTGACCGGCAGCAAACAGATGCACCGACATATCGACCGAGAAGCCACTGCCTGTCAGCGTAATATGGTCTCCACCAGCATCACTGATGTTGCTCAAACCGAGCGGGTTATCACTTGCTACACTATCCAGGGTGATGTTTTCCACCACCGATACTGCCGCTGCAATGGTATTCACCAGTCCAGTCTGACGTAACTCCAGGCTATGCAGTCCCGGGTCTGTTAATGCGGCTTCAAACGTTAACGAGCGTCCATCCGCTGCCACCACAAACTGGCCACTGGTAAAAGTCAGCGCACCCAGTCTGATTTCATTCACCTGATCCAGCTGCGAACCACTCACTACAAAAACACGGCTATCGATATTACTCGCGGCACGCGCAATCGTGCGCGGCAAAATCCGCTCGACACTCGCCGGCAGAACATCAAAGGTCTGTCTGGCGGCGATGTGTAACGGCATGTTGAGCTGCAATAATCCGCCATCGATAGCGCTTTGTGGCTGTCGGGTTAACGCCAGTTCATAGTAGTCACCGGTATTAAACGCGGCCACCTGTGGTACTACCCTGATCTCAGAGCCTTCCACCTGGGTTAGCACCGGAATAGAACTGGCGCTACTGCGTTGAGTCAGCTCAAGCACAGCCTGAGGCCAGAATTCGCCACTACCACCGGTTCCCAGACGTAAGCTGCTATCGGCTTCACCGATGATGTCCGGACGTAACTGCCAGATATTGTTAAACGGTATCTCGACATTGTAATAACGTCCACTGGCAACCCATTCCAGCAGATGCCCCGAGAAAGACAGCCAGCTCAGGTTGGTGATATCTGCAGCGCCGAGCTTGATGCCGGCCACACGACGCAGTTGCAGACCACTTTGCGCTGGATCGACGTCGCTAATCAGCAGCCGTCCCGACTGCAGTAATGCAGCCATATCGCCGTTCACCGCCAGATAGCGATTTGGACTGGTTAAACTGAAGTCATATTCACCGATCACGACATCCGACTGCAGATAGCGCAGCGCTGTTTTATTCAGCAGCTGGGCACTCTGCTCACTCTGGATCACGGCAGTTAACGCGGATAGATGCAGCGAGCGCAGGCCGCTTAACTGATGCACATGCGAATTGATCACCAGCGTCGGACGACGTGCATCTCGCAGTTCAAGGCGATCCTCAAACAGCAGATACAGGCCATGGTTATCGGCCGCAATATCCACCAGCACATCTGACGCAGCGGTTTCGATAAAGGCCATATCGGTGGCCAGCACATTGGCATACAGCACCCCGTTATCGAGCCGTTGATACAGATGATCTTTCTGTACGATCAGCTGTTTAACCGTATATTCATGCACATTGGGAAAGCGATTAACCCGTTGCGGTGCGTACACATTGCTGATGTCGTAGGTATCGATATCACCCCGTGCGCCACTGCTGAACAGCAGGTAACGATCGCTTAAATCAAGCCGTGAAACCGTTCCCGCAGCCTTCAGCGTGGACAGTAATATCGGCACCGCACTATCGCGCAAACTGTACAGACGTAACTCATCCTGATAGGCCACCGCCATCAGATCGTTATGGCGCTTCACCAGACTGGCATTATTGAGTCTCGACTGGGCATCAAAAAAGACTTCAAGCTGCTCATTGCGATAGGTATCCTGCACGAAACCATCGTTACTTAATTCAAACGTGAGAGGTCCGATGGTATCGACCGGCACCGTGACCGTTAACAGGTCATGACTGCGCAGCACCACGTTCGAGACATCCTTGCCGTTGATGCGTACGCGTGAAGCGATACCCAGACCACGCCCCTGAACCCCGATGGTTTCACCGGCATTAAACAGTAGCTGATGGTCAAATTTATTCAGGCTGGCGTTCGTCGTATTGTACTGCCCGATCGCATCGATCTGAGGATCAGCCACATAGATATGCACCGCAGCGATAAAATCGCTCAGGCGTCCATTACTCACATCGAGTCCAACCGGCAGATTATTCGACGGCGTTGCTAACAGAGCGGGCGCATTAAATACCATGCGTTGTTCATCGATCGAGACTATATTTTCCGCCGCAACCGTCACACCACCCAGTGTAATCTTTGAGTCTGCACTGAATCCTTCGCCCAGTATTTCAATCGCGCTGCCACCACGCCAGCTGCCATACAGCGGACTGACATTGCGTATGCGTGGCTGCTTACCCGCTGCAGTAATAAACTTGAAGCGATAATCATCGGTTAATAGCTGACCATGCGAATCGCGCAGCAGGCCACTTACTACAAGCTGATACTGCTTGTCCGGCTGTAGCGCAGTCTGTGGTCGGAAGATCAGACGTGAACCGGCATTGTTGACGCTCTGCGACACAAAACCGGTAACTGGTATCGCATCCAGTGTGAGCGTCAGCAGGCTACTGCCGGAACTCGCAATCTGACCAAAATCGAGGATACGGTTGAACTGAATCTCGATCGATTCCTGTACCGGCAATACTCCTCCGGCCACTGGTTTTTGCTCTACCACGGTAAGTCCATCGTTCAGCAGGGTATTCACACCACCGCCCAGCACGTTTGCCGCTACATTCGCCGCAACCGGATTTTCCGCCGCCTCACCATCGATATACATGAACGCGGTTCCGGCATACAGCGCTTCAGGGCTGAACGCCAGACTCGCCACATTGCCGGTTACCGACAGGTAATTGATTAATGCAGGCTCGCTGAAGTAACTACCGGCCAGCCAGCTGGCAATATTGAATAACTGAACATCACCCTGTCCGGCGGCGACATACAGGGTCTGACCTTTGAGGATCATATTACCCGCGTGCAGGCTGCCATTTCTGACCAGATAGGTCAGTGCCAGGTCACTCACTGGGCTAGCGCTGGTATCACTATCGATCACAAACAGCTGTACCGTGCCACGATCACCACTACTCACCAGCAGCAGATCACCACTCAGCAGAATCGCCTGCGGAGTAAACGCAGCACCCACCGCATCCACCGCATTCACTTCACGAATCTTATTGAACAGACCGCTGGCCAGTTCCAGTTGAATCAGCTTGCGTGCCGCAGGCAGGGTTAGCCACAGGCTGTTATCCGCCAGCGTCATATTGCCCGGCGCACCGCCCAGGCTGGCAGCCGTAATACTACGCAGACTGACCAGGTTTTGCTGATCATCCAGACGCAGAATCTCTATACCGTTATCGGTACTCACGTAAACCAGACCGTCAGCTACTGCAACCGCATGTACCGGCGCTGCAAACAGGCGGTCATGCAGTAATAATGGATCGGCAGCCAGTGTGATATCGAAGTGATACAGCTTGCGACCACCGACCACAAACAGATCATTCGCGTCGATTTGCATATCCACAAAGCCGTCTGGCGACAATCCACCATTGACATCAAAATGATAGGGTCTGGAATCCGTTATAAACTCTTTCTCAAGCACGATCGGATGCACTGGATCAGACACATCGGCCAGTACCAGACGCGCCACATTCGAACTCAGGCGAGAGCGGATGACACCGGACTCTTCCACCACATCAAACGAACCACCGGTGACCACATACAGTAACTGGTCTTTGAGTGCCATTGCCGCCACCGGGCTGGATTTGTCGGATGACAGATTGACCGATCCGGTTTCGCGCCCGGAGTAAAAGTAATCCTGCGCAGACAGGGTCACTTCACCCGGGAACAGTTGATTTTCAAAACTTACAGCAGCACTGCCAAAGCTACCGGAAGGAACCCGTACCCTGACATGATTACTGCTTAATACCTGCAGGTCGCCCGCTCTGGCCCCGGCAAACTTGACGATGGTTTTATGGCTGAAACCACGTCCAAAGATATCCACATAATTACCGCCCTGAGGCGGGCCGGTATGCGGCTGCAGATCATCGATTTCAATCTGCGGCAGTATCATCAACGCACCGTAACGGATATAACTTAATCCATTGTCGATACGACTGATTTCAATCGACGGGGAAGCACTGATACTACCCAGACCGAGTGCTGGCAAGGTAAGCTGGATGGTGTCATCCGCAATCGCACTGATGGCGACATTATCCACCAGGCTGCCACCAATCGAGAGCTGAAGATTGTCTGCACTGACCCCAAAATTACTGCCCTGCAGGATCAACTGCTCGCTGCCATCGGCATGGAAGAAATAACTCTGCTGAATCACGCCATCAACCAGCTTTGCTACCCCATCGATGAGCGGACGTAATCCGCCCCGATAGCTAAACCCAAAATGCTGCTCGGCATTCAGCGTATGACCGTAGATATCGAGCATACCGGTCAGTACCGAGATACTAAAATCGCCGGAGGCGGTAAACGTGTCTGCAAACAGAATATCAACATAGCCACCGGCAAGGGTATTGATCCCTTCGATGCTGAAGCCGACAGTGAGCGGCTGGCCCTGCGCATCCAGCAACACAATACTGGACTGCAATTGCGCAGCCTCGGTATTGATCAGGTTACTGAACTGTAGGCGTATGCGCTCGCCACTGGCCACGGTACTGCCCGCTGCAGGCTGTACACTGGAAACAAACAGACTTGAACTCGGGTTATAAATCACACCCTGATGATTGGACAGGAAAACCCCGCCCGCGTACTGCATCAGCTCGGAGCCACCATCCAGCTTGCGCCAGTAAACCAGTTCATAGCCATTGCCCCGATCGTCCATCACGATCAGTTCATCATTGGTGGTCACATTGACCCGACCGTATTGCAGTTGCATCGAGTAATTAGCGAGATCATCGGAACCGATGGATAAACCGCTACTGCGTTGGATCAGCTGACTGCTGTAAACCGGATTTGCACCGAACTGCTCAAAAATAAACAGACGCAGCTCTGCACTGTTTTCGCTACGCGTTTTAGCCAGTACATACAGCTGACCATTCAGCCACTGCACATCGATCGGCATGCCGACCAGATCCGCTGCAAGCGACCCATCCAGTGGAATGGTGTCATAGCCACTGACCGGTGCCAGAGAATCGCTGGCGATATCAAAGAAGCGGATATACCCGCTACCCAGATCGTTGGCTGCTGCCAGTGCCAGTACGCGTTGCACGCGGTTAATATCCACATCCATCGCTTTATGCCCGGGCGTGGCTGACTGACTCACCGTCAACGGGCTAGTCAAATCGGTCACATTAACCGCAATCAAACCCGCTCTGCCACTCGCCATATACAGCATGTTATCAGCCAGCGCCAGTCCGCTTACCGCTGAACTGGTTGGAAGCTGAGCCAGACGTAACGGCCGATCCCAGATCGTCATGTCATAGATTTCCAGCCCGGACTGCATCAGGAAACGGTTATAGGACGACGGTTTAGAGCCGGCCTTTACACCGACAAACAGATTATTCTGATTCACCAGACTGGCCCCTATCTGCATCGGCGGATAGTTCGGCAGGTTTATCGAACGGCCCTGCGCCAGTAGATAGGAAAAATCACCAATCGCAATATCCCTGGTCACTGCACCATACGGAATACGCAGGCTGATGCTATACAGATCAGGATCGATAACACCCGGCAGAATGAATTCAAAACTGCTCAGATTGATCACATTATCATGCAGATTAATGGTCTCTTCACCGGCCGCCAGTCCAAGGTCATTGACACCGGTATAGATGACATTGGTACTGTTTTTTGCCGTCATCACCACTTTGCTACCGGGCAGAATCCAGTCCTGCGCAGCATTAATCCTGATGCGGGTTCCACCGTCCTTGAGACCGGAATCCGGCGCAATCACAAAACCATGTGTGGCCGCATCAGTAAGCTCGGCACCGATGACAAAAGCCCCGTAGAAATGAGAAACCAGTTCCCCATTACGAATCTGTAGATGATGCTGTCCTGTGGTCAGTGGTAACAGCAGGGTCGCATTTTCAGGGATAGTGATGGTGTTTTGATCGACAAAAGTGGCCGATGCCAGCAGATTATTGCCGATATAAACTTCACTCTGGCTGCTAAAACCACTGCCCTTGATGGTGATCACCGGCTGATCCCTGAGATGGAAACTGCCGCCACTGATGTGGTCCACCTGGGCCCGTGTTTCGAACCCGGACGTAGTACTAAAACTCAGCTTAAATGGTGCCCACAGCCCCACTCCACGGGTGTTGCGTACATCCTGAATAGTGAGTTCGTAGTGTGCTCCAGCGATACGATCAAACACAATGTTATAGCGCATAGCGGCATCGCTCAGTTCGCCCGTCAGTAGCGGCTCGATAGTGAACGCAATCGCGCTCGCTTCTGCAGTGTCAGGATTGATCTGTTTCAATGACAGCGCATCGGCTGCCTGTAACGAGGCAATGGTCACCAGTTCATTAAATTCAACCCACAAACCGTCACTCGCTGACTGACTCAGTAATCCACCCTCGGCAACCGCCGAATCGATCACCAGTGCGCCGGGTAATTCAAACAGCTCAAGCCCTGCACTACCGCCACCGGCGACCATTCGATCGAGGAAAATATCCAGCGAATCGACCGATTCGGTATTACCCGCAGAAATAATAACGGGCTGTAAAGGGGTACTGATATCGACCACAACCACACCGGTATCGGCCGAGATAAACAGGGTCGAACCGAATACCCTGAGCTGAACCGCACGTCCGGCAACCGCCTGCAGATTATGATCGAGTGCGATATGCACCCGTTGTTCAGGACGATCGGCATGCACAATGTCAACACCCGAGCCGCCGAGAGCAACGATCAGGTAATCGCCATACGATTTAACATCCAGCACATTGCCGCTAAACGGATACTGGCGGGTCAGGCTGGTATCCAGCAGATTGACCCCGGTTAAGGTGGTTTGTGCACGGTCCGCAGGATTACGCGTGGTGAGAAAATTGGCGTAGGTGGCTGGACAATCGCCGGCCCAGTGAATACTGTCATGCACACCGCCGCTATACAGCCAGTTGCCTTCCAGTGCGAGCGTGGTCCCACCGGCCAGATCGGTCACATTACCCAGCTCAATCGGGTCAAACGGATCGCTGTAATTAACCACACTCACGTTGGCAGGAGAGCCTGCAGTCGCCACCGGCGTACAGGCTTGCGGTGAGGCTTCCGAGAAAGATCCCTGATTATGCGTTGCATACAGCGCATAGCCCTGTTTCGCGACATCGGTTATATGATCTTTTCCGCTTAAAATAGAGCCAATGAACTGCAGACCATTCTGTTCATCCAGATTGAGTCGTGCCACCCCGCCTTTACCAGAGGCAACATACAGGCGCTTGCGCCAGACATTCTCTTCCAGTTCCAGGGTCGGAAAAATCCGTACCGAATCGATCGCGGTTTCAAAATCTATCGCTGCCGCTTTATCCAGCAGTCGTTGCTCTTCCTCAGCTGGAGCGGAGGATGACTGTGCATACTTGCCATTGATCGCCAGTGCGGCGGCCTTGGCAAGCAGTTTGCTACGCCCATCACTGCCCGAAGGCAGAGCCGACTCGCCACCCACCAGTAACGGTGTGAAGCGGTCCTGAATATCGAAACTCGCCGCCCGCGTACTGTCTGGGAATTTGACGCCGGCAATATCGGTGTCCTGTCGACCCTGGTATAGATTACCGCCATTGGTGATGGCCACGCCGGTCTCTCTGTCGATCCACACATCGCTCGGTGTGACCAGACTGGGGTGAACCGCAGACAGTAATTTGAGGCCATAGCCAAATCCATCATTGCCATCAAGCCGGGTGCTGTTGCGATAACGATCTTCGCCAAATACGGTGGCTTTGCCCGGTATGCCACGTGGACTGGTGATTTCCAGTCGGGTCGTCGACAGCACCTTGACCTGACTCGCCGGTAACGATCCGATTCTGACCTTAATGCCATCGATCACCGTGTTGCCGGGTTCAAAACCGGTTCCGCTGATCAGAATTTTGGTGCCTCCATTAACCGGGCCCCACTGTGGCGATAACTGATCGAAACTGATCGCCAGATCAACCGCAAGCCCACCATACAGGGTCGCCTGTTGCCAGATACCACCCTTTTCCACTTCGACCGTTACGTCGTATTGTCCACCCGCATTCAATGCCGGCACACTGGCACTTATAATCGCCGTGCGCTCTTCAGAGTCGCTCGATCTGGAATTCAGTACCGTCGCGGCCTGTCCATCGATAAACACCCGGATACGACTGATATCCGTGGATGCACCAAATACAGAAATAGTCACTGTAGTCGATTGACTGGCTGAAACTCGACGCGGCACAACCGCATTAATCGCAATTTTTTCAGGCAGGTTGCCACGGTAAGTCAGCTCGTAATGCTGGTTTTGCGCAAGTTCATACAGCACCAGGGTCTGATCCACGCTGACGGGCTTAACCGATTGCACACCGGCTGTGATATCCAGCGCGACACTATCGCCGCTGGTCAATGTTGCGACTGCCTGTGCGGATAGCGTTATTATCGCATCGTTATTAATGATATCGACCGTCGACTCGAGGGCAGTTCCACCTGGACCGCTGACGCTGAAATGGCTCAGGTTGGCTGGCCACTGATCGATCGCCTTATTGAAGCGCGCCACCAGCTGGATCAAACCATCGGTAGTCTGATCGATAATCCGATTGAGTGGTTCCAGTTGATGAATTTTGAGTAGCACATCCGGGATCACCTGCACCACACTGCTGCCAGCGCCAACCGGAACACCCAGTCCGATTGCGGAATAGGCATCGGCCAGCACCACATCGATGAAATTACCGGCAAACGCCTCCATTCCCTTGCTCACCACCGGACTGGCTGGCCGCGTCAGATCGACCGTCGCGATACCGGCCTTACCTAGCGCCAGATAGAGTATCTTGCCGTTTAACGCAATATCATAAACATGTGCGAACTCGGATACCCGGGCCACAACCTGTGGCGCGCTGAGCACGGATATATCAACAATAACCAGACCACCGGCTCCGGCGGACAGATAGGCATAGTTGCCATCGATCAATACCTTACTGGCCGGAATATCGAGCGTCGACAGTAAATTAAAACCGTTTGTGGTGTTTTGCTCAAGCAGGTAAAAACCGCCGCCACCAACACGTTCTTTTTCCAGCAGCACGTTGTTAAGCTGGTCGAATTCACCCGCCACCACGGCATACCGTGAAACCTGTCCTGCTTTCACCGGTAACTGGGCGACATCCAGTGCCGGTTTGTTATTCGGCAACACATATTGACCGTTTAGATATAGTTTGGATTGTAGAAAACTGTCGACCACACCGAGACCGGCAGCACCCAGTGCTATCACCGTTTTATTATCTTTAACCGTCAGGCCGCGCGCCAGATCGGTCTGTAGATCGAGTTCACCGACCACGATTGACTGCTTGATATCGAGCGCATCGAAGGAAATCACAAAAAGTTTGGCATTCACATAGCTGCCGCCCACCAGTTGGGCCGCAGTGACAAACACCCGATCGGTTCCATCCTTGAAATAACTGGCCAGAGAAATCGCATGATAGCCACCGGGCAACTTGACCGAGGTCAGAATTCTATCGTCTTTGCCATCCCCATTACGGTCGATCAGCTTGCGCAGATCATCCAGATTGAGAGGATTATTCTGATCACCGCTATAGGTCGAAGCATTGATGTTATAGATCACTACCCCCTGATTACCGGCGGCGGCTAACAGATAGCTGCCACTGGGGTCGAGTTCGGCATCATAGATGCGACCACTGCCGACAATATTCGACTGAATCGGTTGCAGATAATTGAATGCGTTCGCCAGCGTTACCTGCTGACCATTATTCAGAGCCACCACTACATCGACCGTGCCGATGCGCCCTGCTGGACTGATTACCCGGATGGTTTCAGTATCGATTACGGTGACCTGCTCAGGGCTGACCGCAAAACTACCAAAACTGACCGCGACCGTGCCCAGACCAGGACGGAAGCCCTGCCCTTTGATGATGACCGTGGTGCCGCCGTTGAGGGAACCCTGCGCCGGCGCTAAAGCGCTGACCACCAGCGGCTCGACATACTGTACGGCGCCAATCATTCTGGCCACGCTGCCGTTACCATTGATCACCAGCAGATCGGCCGGACCGGCGAGGTTGGCAGGTGCCAGGATCTGGTACTGGGTCTGGTTATTGATCAACAACTGCTCAGACTGAATCGGTGCATTTTCACCGGCCAGCATAAACACCGGCGTAGACTGCCCATGTTCGATTACTACGTCGAGCAGACCACCGGTGGTATCCATCACGGTCGGTGCCACCGAAACGATGCGTACTGCAGGCCCGGTCGCTGTACCGGTGCTGAAAGGTATCTGATGATTGACCAGACCGAGCGTACGCCGACTGGCCAGATCACCCGTCAGGCGGATGCTATAGCGGGTATTGATCGTCAGATTCTGCGCCGGTTGAATATGCAGAATGCGTGCATCTGCCGTATCCACCAGCAGGCTGGCAAGCACATCCACGCCCGTCACCGAACCGTCTTCTGCCACCAGTTTCACAAAGGACGCGAGTTCGCTCGCCGTCTGGGTCAGTGGCAGGGTAAACTTGAGTTGAATCACGCTATCCAGATGCACATTATTCTGCGCATGCTGCGGTACGCTGCTGACCAGTTCCTGAATCAAGGTATCGACAAAATGCAGTCGCGAATAAATCAGCTGGCCATTGGCATCACCCACATTCTGTGCAAACAGGGCCAGACCATCGTCGCTATACAGCGTCGGATCACGATCCCAGTTATCACCCGCATACAGATTCGGACTGGATTGGGCAACCAGGCAATCATGCTTAACCCGTAACGCATCGAGCAGTAAGATTTCTTCATCGGGACGGCTGGCATCGTAGATACCGAAATAGGTATCCAGACGACCTTTACAGTTATCGCCCGTGGCCGATTGTCGCGTAATGTTGATGGCCGAAGTGGTATGAGCATCGACACCCTTGCTGCTGCCGGGTACGCTAAAACCAAAACCGTTGTAGCGCGCTAACAGACGCTGATAGGCCGGATTGGTGGTATCGATCACATTTAGTGCGTTGCCGTTGGCATAGCGCTTCTGTTGACTAAAGGGTTCGAGCTGGCTTTCCTGAGTGCTAAACTCAAACACCCCGATCTGTGGCATGGAGGGCCGGCTGATATCAAACACCGCATCGACTACCGCCGTATTACGAGCCGATCCTATACCACTGATGACATGCAAATGATCATCGATGATATTAATATTTCTTGCCGCCAGCGTGTAATTCACTCCGCGCAGGCTAAGCTGTGACAGGCGTCTGATCACCGCCGGACGGGCCGGATCAGCCAGACTGATCACCGCAACCCCATCATTCTGAGTGGACACAAAAGCCAGACGATCCTTGATCACAATATGTTCCGGAGCGCCGTTCAGCGGTAACGGCAGGGTGTACAGCACGTCGCGTTTCTGACCTTCCAGCTGCTCAACGCCATCCGTCACAACATCCTGATGTCGATCATAAACCAGCAGTACAGCCTGATTATTATGGGGCGTGTTGACATGAGCGAACGGGTAGCCTTTGGCCGTCACGTACAGATGTTCATCCGCCAGCGCCAGATCCATCGCCACCAGATCCTGCGGTAGATTGAAATAACCCAGACCATGGCGCGGGGCGGCATTCGCCAGATCATCGCGCTGATAGCGGATCAGACTGATCCAGCCGGGTGCATAAAAATGCTGGATATAGTCCGCTTCGGTGATCTGCGCAGGGAGTTTTACCTGATCCCCGAGTAAGCCACGACCGAGTACATACACCAGCTTCAGATCATCGTCGGCGGCAATATCGACAATCTCACCGGGCGGTAATTTGAGCGCATCAGGCACATAGTTACTGAAGGTCACTGCGGCATTATTTGCCGCCAGGCGGCTTAACTCACGGTCGAGAAAAGCCTTGCTGAAAGAGCGTTCCGTTTCGATCACTCGATTAACACTGAGACGGCCATAGAACAGGGCATTTCTTAATACGAAACGACGCCCCAGATCATCACTGATTTCAACATCGATAAATCCGCGGTAACTCTGAGAACCTTCCCCGTCAAAATCAGGGGCCAGCCATTGCATGCGCTCGGCACTGTACAGCTTGAGTCTGGAATCCGGCACACGGTAATTGAGCGCAGTTTCTGGATGACCACTCTTATACGCTTTCAGGGTCAGACCTTCGTGGAAACCGAGACCGACGATCTCAACCTTTTCGCTAATCCCGTTCTGATTGGTACTCACCACCGCCGGTGTAATAAAGGAGATCTGCAACAGATCGACGTAGGTGAAGCCACCCATCACGGTATCCTTCAGTCCAGCATCATTGATCACGCTGACCGCTGCAGGACCGGCATAATTTGGAATCGTGGTAGCGCTGATACGATCATACGCATCCAGCGCTCCGGCAGGCTCAATATGCTCAACCACAATCTCCTGACCGCCTATTTTCAGGCGTGGATTTGCACCGAAGTTGCTACCTCTGATGATCAGTGGCGTGCCCCCTTCTATGCCACCTGCAGCGGTACAGCTTCCATCCGCGAGGATGGTATTCAGAGCACAGATCGAAACGATATCAGGCGCCAGTGCAGAACCCGCCGCAGATGTGGTGAATGTAAAGCGATAATCGGATGCAAGCGCAAAACCGGTAAGCGGGGTCAGGCCTGCCTTGAGGGTAATACTATACTGGCTGTTGGCATTTAACTCGCTGCCCGGATTCGGGATCAACTCGATAATTCGACGCTGTTCCAGCCCATCTCTAAGCGCAAACTGGGGATTGAATTGCGCACTGACATCGATGCCGATCTGAGGATCGCCTTCAACCACCTGAATATAATTCGCTAATACGGTGCCACTGATCGCGGCAGCCGACAGCTCAATACTGATTCGGTCCAGATCGGTTGGCACATCGCGCTGATCCAGCGCAGGCTGATGATGCAGCACGGTCAACTGTGACAGATCGAGTCGGGCTATACCCTGATGGCCGGCGGCAATCTGCACCCCGCCACGCGCAAAGGTCAGTCCGCGCGCAGCAAAATCTGTCGCGCTGGCATGACGCTGGATCATGGCCGGTACCGTAGCGTCGAAACCACTCTCATTAGAGCGGGCTAAATCGATCACTTCAATCAGTGACTGAGCCGGTTTATCCTGCTGATCGGAATACAGCACACTGACGTAAGCTTTATTGCCAAGCACTGCGACATCGTAGACACCGTCGGATACCAGATCCTTACGCGCCGGACGTAGTTCGATGACCTGTTGCATTTGCGGCTGATAAGGATCGCTGATATCGATCACATTCAGTTGCGAAACCCCGCCATCGCCCGACATATCGGTAATAAACACTCTATCCCCGTCGATCTGCAGGCGGTTCGCCACCCCCAGCGTATCCAGTCTGGCGACGATCGGTAACGATGGATCGGTAATATCCGCCACCACCAGGCCTTCATGCGAAGCCGCAATATAGGCAAAATCGCCCTTGATCTGTACATCTCTGGCAAACCCGTTGGGCTTGATAAAGCCGATATGATAAGGCGCCTGGAAATTACTGATATCGATGACCTGAATCCCGCCGTTGCCATTCGCAACAAACACCAGATCATCCTTACGGTCGAGCCCGTAGACATCACGGAACGGGAGGTCAACCCGGCCGGATAACAGATACGGCAGACCGAACTGGCCATCGCCATTCTGCTGGGTAAAGATGAGTAACTCGGCATCGGTATTCTGCAGGTATAGATCACCGGTTCCTTCAGCACTGGTACTGCCACCCATCCAGTCACGCTGGATCTCCGTCTTGAGTGCATTCACGAAGGCGCAACCAGGCGGCAGGTCGAATGATCCATTACAGCTGGCCAGCGCAGACTGGGTGCCGGATTTGGCCGCAAACAGCGCATTGCTGTCGGCCTTTATTTCACCGATGGTGCCGGCAAATATCTCTGCCGCGCCATTCATCAGCGCCGAATAGGTATAGAACTCTCCCTGTCCGTTACTGTTATTAACATCCAGTGCATCGAGTATATAGATACCGGTATATTCGATCGCTGACTGTGGCTGTATCAGCCCCAGTCCCTGCTCGATCTGCAGCGGGTCGGCCGAGGACCAGGCCGATACCATCGGACCCGTGCGCAGCGCGCTGATGTACTGATCGACGGCGCTGTAATACACATCTTTTGCGGTGCCAGCACTACTGTTTGCAGTCGGTGCAATGAAGCGCTGCTCGCTCAGGCGCAGACCTACTTCATACACCGTTTCATCGGTGACCGTATGATTCGGTGTTTTGACTTTGGTTACTACCCGTACCCGCTCATTACGTTCGGCGGTACGGCGCAGAATGCTATCGGATGAGAAATCACTCCAGTAGATATAGTAATGGTTGTCAGGCTCACTCACCGGCGTGTGGTCGCCGCTCACCCTGAGATCGTTGCGGAACAGCGGCAGCTCCAGCTGATCCAGCACAATCCACTGACCCTGCGCACCCTGATATTCGCGCAACAGGGTTGAACTCACCGCATCGATAATGCCGATATCTTCTATCGCCACAATCATCCGCAGCGGATCAGCAGCCGTCAGAATCTCGTTATTAAAAGGCTCGAGTACACTAATTTTGGGGATGACCGTATCCCGTATGCGGCCCACCGTAACCAGCTGAGATTCACCGGATTGACCGAGCACATCATACGCAACCGCCTGCAGGGTAAAACCATCGACACCCTTCGGTGCTGGTATTTCCGCATGATACACATGCTCCTGAGCGAACGATCCAGTCGCTTTAGAATAGTTTTCAAACACGCTGATGCGCGGCTGACCATTCACATAGAATACGACCCGGTCGATCCCTTCCGCCCCCAGATCATCGAAGGCTTCCACGAAAACTTCGATATTCTGGCCATCGATGATGACCGAGTTATCATTGTTCGGTTTAACAATACTGGCAGTCGGCGGCTTGTCGGCGACGATGGTCAGTTTTAATAAGGTGGGTGAAAGTGCTGATTCATAGCCATCCACATCCCGTGCACGCGCACGCAGATAGATACTCTGTCCTGTTTTTCCAGTCGGAATCGTGTAGTGGAAATTAAATGGTGCCGCACTATCCTCACCCAGCAGGCTGAAGGCCAGCTGCGTTTCATCGTTACCGATAGCGATATACAGGGCCGTACTATCCACCCCGGCTTCAGCGTCGCGTGCCAGCACATTGAAGATTAGACCGTGGCCTTCAGCGATCGTATCGATCGAACCGAGGCTAAAACCACGCCGGTCGAGAGGACGAATGCCGGTGACTTCCGGTGCAGTATTACGCAGCATCGTGAGCGGTATGGTTTTCAGGGTTTCATTCCCAATTCCATCACGCGCGACCACCTTGAACTGCAGGCTCAGCTGATTTGGCACATTGCTCTGGTCCAGCACATACTCATTGATTGCGCGCAGTACCATACTGCCGCTGTAAGGCGCAGACAGTAGAATAGTTTCTTCCACCACTTCGGTTTCTGCAAAAATGCCATCCAGATTGCTATCTGCATACAGCGACAGGCGCACCGAACCGACCTTCACATTATCCGTCACCTGCAGGCTATACGGCAGCGAATGACGTTCAATGACCGTGGCACCATTCGTCACCGGTTGCAGTATATTCACCACCGGCGCCAGATTATCGCGCTGTACATGCACTACCAGCGGCTCGAGTGTAGAAATGGTGCGTGCTGCGAGGGCTTTTTTCTCTGACACGCTGGCGCTCAGACTGAGATCGCTGCCAGCCTGACCGTATGGCACTTCGATCAGAAATTCATACGGGAAGGTCAAATCGGTGAAACTGCGATTGCCACCCTTGAGTCCATCGACATTCAGGCTCACGCGATCGACACCGACATCGTCAATCGCATTGATCTGCACCAGTAGATACTGGCCTTCGATGATATCCGAGTTGGGTAAAGGCAGGCCAAAGGCGATCACCGGCGGCTGATCAGCAACGATACGCACGGATACATTTTCCAGCGCGCGGTGGTTATCCAGATCGCCAAAAGCATCACCGTAGGTATCGATCGCTTCGACACTGATATCGATGCGATTACTGGCCAGTGTGACGGCGTCATAAGCCGGCACCGGCACCGAAAAATTATACGGCGGCTGGCGCAGGCGCAGTTCATACGGCGGCTGTCCATTCGCATAGTTTGCCAGCAGGCGGACATAGGCGATGCCCACGTCATCGAAGGCTTTTACATTCACTGCAACGCGGGTACTTTCAACCACCGCTGTCGCTTCGCTCGGCTGGACGATATCGATCACCGGTCTTTCATCGACCCGTACCGGATAGCTGACTTCACGCGATTGCTGGTTTGCCACATCGTACGCGGTGACTTTGACCCATATATCGAAGCGCTCCACCTGGGCCAGCGTGACCCCGGCAAAATGAGACAGAATACCGGCCAGGCGATCGACATGCAGCTTCTGGCTATATTCAGGGGAATCGATATTGAGCGTGGTTACCGGCTCAAAATCCTGTGACGGAATACTGCTAATATCCCGGATCAGGCTGTAACTTTCCTGCACATAACTGCCATCTTTCTTTAACAGGCCATAGCCGCTATAGACGGAAATTCTCTCAACCTTCACATTATCGTAGGCGCGTACCCCGAGGGTAAAATCTGAAAATTCGGGTGGTCCAAAACCGGCCAGCGGTTTCAGCACGATCGGTTCCGGCATGATATTGTCAGCAACGACATTCAGAGTGATTTCATCACTGCCCACCGCATCTTCACTGTCGTACACATAGGCACTGAGTTTGAGCGGTTCATTGAATCTAACCAGTCCGGCCGGGATTTCCAGCACATAACCGGTTTCAATACTGTAGGGATTCGCCGCATGCGCAAAATCAGCAGCCACATCCGGGCCATAATTCTCCACCATCGACGCATGAATCTCGCTGTAGGCCTGATCAATGGCAGACTGCCCACCCGATACGGCATCGCCATGCGTGGTTTTCTGCAGTACCTTTAATGCGACGCCATTGGCATACACCCGAACCGGCTCAAAACTGGCGGAACTGCCGCCCTGTAGAGCACGTTTTGTCAGCCAGCGATCATCGGTGGCGACGATACCGACCTTGATGCGGAAGGTTCCAGCGGCGATTTCCTGATTATCCGCAGGACCGGTGATTCTGATCTCTGGTACCACATTGGATAAAGGATGTACCAGGAAATTACGTGTGACTTCATGTCCATAGGTATCGATCACAACCATCTGGTATTCGCTGACTTCAGCCTGATTGAAGGTGATGGTGGAATTTTCCTGCTGGCGTAATAACGGCTGCTGAGGACAGCTCACCGCATATTCCTGATGTATCAGTAATTCAGCCCGGCTACCGCTTCGATCGAGCCGGTAAATCGAGTAACTTTTAAGCCCGGCGTCATCACTCAGGGCGCTATCGACCCTGAAGGTTTCGCCGCGACGAACCCAGAACTCGCCGTAATTGACGCGTGCAGGCTCAGTCAGATTTTTCTGATAGTTACCATCCACCAGATAGCTGCGGAAGGCGACAAAATCGAGTAACGGCGGTTCATTATTATCCAGTGGGTAACGCACACTGCTTTCCGCGATATAACCGCTTTCATCTTCTATTATCGCGGTCAGTTCCAGCTCACCAGAGCTGAAGGCATGGGGTACATCGACCGGTATGGTTAAATCATTATTCAGATACACCCCACCAAACTGTCGCAGCAGTTTTGAGCGATTCTGATAAACCTTGATGTTTTTGGCGACCCCACTATTGTCGCTAAAATGGATCTTCAGCGGAACCCGTTGATCGGGCACCAGCACAGAACCCTGCGCCGGCGTTTGAATACGGATCTGGGGAGCCTCGGAATCGAGCCTGACCAGCCGACGGGCGAGTACAGACTGATCGGTGATACCACGCTGCACGCTTAAACGATCGGTTACCACTGCCAGCAAATCGATCTGTTTAATGGCGGCTTCAGGCGGCACCGGTAAGGCCGTAGAAATCAACTGTGAGGTTTGGTTAAATGCCGTTTGCTGGCGACTTTCAATAAAAGCCAAGGTCTGTTGCGGGCCTGCATCCGCAATAATCAGGCTCACGCGCGGCGAAAAGTCGGCCACGCTATGCTGCTCGCTGGCGGATGCAAACGAGCGCAGGCGGTCAACCCGGTCATAATCCACCCGGATCTGGCGGATAAAATCGGGCCCACCCGACAGCATCAGCGGGGTGATGACCAGCGATGAATATTGCGCTGCCGGGTAAGCCGACAGATCCAGTACCATATTGGTATTCACCGTTTCCTGCTTCAGCTGAGCGGTACAGATGTCACGCTGATAAGCCACGATACTGTAACTGGCACTAAAGCTGTCACCGCTAAACGTGATCACCCCGTTACTCAACGATGGTTGCGGATAAACCGTTAACCCACCCGCCTGGAATTGCAGATAGGGGGCTGCGCTGATACTCGCACCCAGTCGCAGCACACCGTTCCAGCCTGCGCCCTCCGGATAAGCCAGTGACAACACCGGTGTGATTGCACCTGCGCTGGTAACCTGCGCTTCCGATCTGAACTGACGGCTGTTATTGTCGCCCGATCCACTCAACGACGTGAACACCGGCATAAACTGGTAGGCAGCCGATCCGGGCTGGATAAAATCATCCTGAATTCTAAAATCGGCAAACAGGGTTTCGGCATTCACCGGTCCGCTATCCGGCACGACATTCTCAACCGCTACCGACGCTGGCGCATCCGGCCTGACTTCAAACAGCTCACTGTAGAGCTGACGGTTACCGGCGCTATCCTGTGCTTCGATGATGATATGAAACTTCGCGCGACTGCCGTCCAGCAGCGGTTGTGGCGGGGTAAACGTAATTCCGCTGACAGATAGCTGCTTACGAGCAACCGCTGTAGCACTCTTTAGCAACAGCTTATCGGTGTCATCAAATTTGACGAAAGCCTGGTAAGACTCGACTTCAACATCATCCGAAATAGTAAACGCCAGCGACGCATCCATCTGCTCATACAGCACTTTTGCGGGACTGCTGATGGTGATGCGCGGGGCATCCGTATCCGCCTCTATGGTGACTGGAATGCGCAGGGTTTCAGCCTGATTAACACCATAATCCTCGGTGCGCAAAAACAGCTGCAGGGTTTGCCCGGAAAACTGGATAAACTCTTCCGGTATCGTCACACTGCCCTTGAAGTCGACATAGAAACGGGTTCCGACCACGATCGATCCGAGCGTGCTCGGGTTCGCTATACGGACTTCCTGCAGGCGTTCGTTGCGACCATACGCCTGCCAGCTCAGCACATGCTCCTGACCGGCGTCATCGAGCATCACGATGACCGGGTTGGTTAAATAATAATTATCGTTAGAGGTACCGGAAATATCGAATTGCTGGCCCGGTTTGAGGGCAAACGCAGCGGTCGGCTTTTGCAGTGAAATAACCGGTGCTTCGCTGTCATCCAGAATCAGCAGATCCAGCCATTCGGTCACACTATTGCCACCATCATCGGTGGCGCTGACACCGACGCGTGTCACTCCGGTTTCCGGACGATGCGGAACGCGCATTCTTTTGGCAACATAGTTGCCGCTATTGAAAGCTGCCAGCTCACTGCTATTGGCGGGCAGATCGACCAGTAACAGCCCATCATGCTCAACGATAAAATGCACCTGACTGAGCTGACGGTCATCGGTTACCAGTGCATTTACGCTAAACGCTTCACCTTCGACCAGTTGCGAACCGGGTGCCGGGGTTCGAATACTGATCTGTGGCGGTAGATCGTTTTCAATCTGATAACGCCAGTTACTACTGGCCGTATTGCCAAACACATCGGTGGTATCGACGCTAACCAGCAATTCGCCATTCGCAGCCGCCACCAGATAATCGAATGAACCGCTGACCTGAGTCGACAGCTCGCTCAGTGAATAACTCTTATCCAGCATCACGACACCGGCAACAGTGATGCGGGCGTGGCTAATCGGCGATTCATCGACGGCGCGGTAATTAAACGTGTAATGACGTCCGACATATAAAGTGCTGTTCAGCGCAGGTGCGGTAATCGCCCCTTTCGGTCCAGTGCTATCGGCGGTTACGCTTAACAGTTGCTCAGCAGACGTGGAAATCAGGCCGTGATTATCGCTCGCGCTTGCGCGCAGGGTGAGCGTTTGTGGCACATTTTGTAGACTTAAGTCTTTCAGACTGAAATCGAAACGCTCAACCAGATCGGGCGCTGGAATCAGGCCGCTGGCAGCATTATGGGTAAAAGACGCCAGCGTCGTGCCGTTAGCGTCAAGCACATCCAGCTTCACCGTGGCGACTGAGATATCGTCACGCACGATGAGCTCGGCACTGACCGCATCCTGTGGTAAGTATTCCCGTTTATTCAGACTCAGTTTTGCGATCTGCGGAGCCTGGTCCTTGCTGATGCCGATCACGATAGAAACTTCAGAGAAATTGCCAATCGCATCATAAGCGATCGCCTTTACCGGGTATCGGTCATAGCTCACACCCACCAGATCGCTGAACGCGGGGGTAGCCACCAGACGTAACGAGGAATAAGCGTTGAGTACGCCCGGAATCTGCTGTACCGGAAAGTCGGCTCCGCTCAGAACATCCGCCGGATTACCGGTCAGTACGAAACCCTCGGTGGCGCTTTTACGCACCCCATACAGATCGACCCTGACCACACCCACATTGTCGTAACCGGCCACCTTGAGCACCACATCGCTGTTTTCTACGATCGCAGCAATATCATCGCCGGCATCGGTTTTATTGATTAATGGCGACACCAGATTGATGACAGGCGGTTCTTCATCCTTACCCAGCGTGGCATTCACCACCACACTGCGCGCAAACTGGCCCGCGTCATCTTCGACTTCGGCATAGATCGCCAGCGGCTGTTCATTAATGATGCCATCGGGTAAGGCATAGGTAACCGCATACGGCGCGCGCTGATCGGAACCGACCAGCTTGTCGTTGAGGTAAAAATTAACCCGGCGCACACCCAGATCATCCACCGCATTGGCACGTATTTCGAGCAGTGTCCCGGACACCAGACGCTGCCCTTCGACCGGGTGAGAGAGTGCTACGGTGGGTGGCTGATCGCCTTTCACCGGCAGACGTAAAACAGTCGACGTACTACTGGACTGATGGTAATCAATCACCTTCACCATCAGATTGAGGGTCTGTCCGAGTAATTCAGTGCCGATAGGCAATTCAAACGACTGGCTGACGGTCTGCTGTGTAATCGCATTGCTGAAACGTTTACTGCTGTCTTCATAGCGTTTCGAGGCAAATAGTTCATCGTTCACCAAAAGCTGTATTTCGGTGCCTGCCGCCAGCGCATCATCCGCAACCTGTGCCGTCACCGTCACGGTCTGCCCGACCGTTGCCAGACTGCCGCTAACCGGAGACAGAATAGTGACCGAAGGTGGCGAGTTTTGCAGAATCTTGATCAGTTTTGCCGGGGCATCCTGCTTACCACCATTCCGGCTGTGAATACGCGCCGTGATCGAAAGAGAAGTCTGTACGGTGATAATTTCAGGCGACTCCGCTTCAATCGACCATACTTCGAACAGCAGTTTCTGCTTCGGATCGGCAGCGCTCGGACGTTGTTCCATTGAAGGGAAATAACTTTCACCGATTTTTTTGCCATCCGCAAAAAACTCAACCAGCGATATACCACTCTGGAACACAGCGGGCGGCATATTGCCCAGATTATGTGACACCGCGAGCTTATAGGGTGATTTTTCAATCACACGCTGATTCGACAGTGGTAATTCAAATTCAAAGGACGGCACAGCCGGCGTAGCCGCTGCGGATACCGAGATCTTTTTCTCAGGACTTTCAGTCACCTGCCCGGCGCTATCGACGGTGACCGCCTTAAAGCGTAACGTGCGCCCTTCCAGCTCAGCGGTGAGCGGCAGAGTCAGTTGATATGGAGGTGACAGGCGTCGTCCCAGCACCAGCCCATCCATCCAGAACTCAACATTCTTAATCCCCACATCATCGGTGGCGGTAGCGGCCAGTACCAGCGTACTGCCGACTTCCGACACACCATCGACCTGAAAGCTAATAGCCGGTAAGGCATCAAGCGCTGTGACCTGGATAGTGGTAGTCACCAACGGGTATTGCAATAAGGACACCGATAGCGGTAACGGTGAGGCATCGGGAATCGAATGGGTCGCCTTAAGCCCCAACTGGCCATCGATAACCAGCAGTGATTCGGCACCCGCCGGAATACTTTTGTGTAGCTGTAGTAAAGAAGTTAAAGGTGCCGCACTGCCGTCATCGAACACGCCCAGCATTACCGGAAAAGCATTAAAGCGATTCAATGCCGGTAATTCAAGGTAACCCGCAGCATTGATGCCTTCGGCGCGTAATCCCACCAGCACCTTACTGAAATCAACCGTAACCGGGATTTCCACCACCGGTTGTCCACTAAACGCAACAAAGATGGTCACCGGTGTTAAACCGGTTTCCTGCAGCGGAAATACCCGGCCATCCGCGCTAACCCGTACCTTGGATGGATCAGCAGAGGTATAGCTGATGCCACGACCGGCGCCCGGCGTAGGCACCAGTCCACGGAACTGGTATTTCAGGCTGGGTAGAATTTGCACCTGCTCCAGGGCATTCGAAAAAATGATCGATTGAGGAAAAGCCTGCAGCCCCTGCACGTCTTCACGCACATCATCGCCGGTAAAACTGATCTCGGAAATGGAGGTTTGGTTACCGCTGGCATCGACCGCATACAGATCCAGTAGCACCAACGCATCACCAGCGATCACTTCCGCGCTGAGCGGAGTCGTCACTTCAATCGAAGCAACGAAGGAGGTTTGCCCTTCCACACCCGGATAGAGCCGAATATAGCCATGGGTATCGGCAAAAGACTGGGGCCTGGCTTCATCAATCACGCCACCCGCACTTCTCAGCGCAGAAGCCCGTAAACCGACCGCCTGTAACGCGACATAGCTTAGATCGAGATCGTCTGCAGCCGCTATCGTGACATCCAGAAACTGCCTGGCACCCTCGGCACGGATAGCAATACTGCCCAGTTGAATGGAAGGTGCCGTAGCTTCAACATAAAACTGTTCGGTATGAGTATGGGTCGTGCCATCCAGCAATTCCAGCTGAAGCTGCGGAGCAGAAGCACTGTTCGCATCCAGTTGAAAAGCCACTTCACAGGCCGTCGCCGAGGCCAGATTACGATTCGCCTCAGCCGGCGAGAATTGAGCCAGATTAGCGGAGCCACCCACCTGGATCGAGACCAGATCACGGCAGTCAGCGATATGCGCAATGTAATTCGCACTGCTTCCACTACCCAGTGGAGAAGCCGCTCGAATATCCACATTGGTTTGCGCACTGACATGACCCGAAAGCATACAGAGCATGGACGCCAGTACTGCTTTTTTCCCGAACGCTCTTTTCAACTGTTTAGACAACAATGAACCCATACCCCAATAAAAAGACAAAAGTAAACCTCTAACCAGAATCTAAACGCGAAAACGCCCTGTACAGTTAAATTGCACATAACGATGTTTAACGATTAAAAACGGGTAAGAAGAAAAATGCAGCGACTTACACTAAATTGCTAACCTTAAAAAGGTGCATGAGTCGATAGCCCAACCCATACAGCGTTAACAACCTGATTATTTAATTTTTTAAAATTCGTCGCGGATCGAAAACACACTTAAAATCAGTGCACAATTCATCCCCATGAAAACCAAGGATACTTTTGAGTTAGCGGATAGTAAACCTCTCACACTCGCTGATTTGTTATAATCATATACAGCAAATCGGCAGCTTGATTCGTGCGCAGGACCGGTCGCCACTGACTCTAAAAATTAGCCCAGGTATTTAGACCGATTGTTGAAGCTCCCAATTTCTAGAACCACTCAATCTCACTTCGTGGAAAAGCAGCAGACACTGAAAATGAGGTCTGCAAGCCATCTTCAACGCGGCTTTATTTTAACCGGACCATCCGACATCGATAAAAATAAACCATCAAAAATCTCTCAAGATGCCTCTCATATCTGAGAGTAAGGCAACAGCAACGCGCACAGGAAAACAGCCTTATGCCGATAAGTGATACCGGAAAGTAAAATTTCGACACAGGGCTCAGAAAAAATTTCAAGCCGAATTACCACAAATTATCGCAGGGCTTATAATTATTTAAACATTGCTTATTTAAACAAATTATCCCCGGGCGACAGGTATTTATCCTGGCCGTATCGACGCCCGAAATTCAGATCTCGAATAAATACACTTCTTGAAAACTCTTTTAATTTCATAAAGTTAAAGAATTTTATTAATGTCCTCAATTTGTCATTATTTGCTAGAATTTGACCTTTAGCGGCTATATGAGCCTACGAGGGATTAAAAATCCCTGGTGCTTAATTCGCTTTAATAATGACTTTTTAGCGTGCGGGGACTCGAATTGAAAACCTGCTTTGCTTTTAGTTTTGGCTAGAACAGGATTGAATCACTGATATCAACTAATCCATTGGATTACTATGAACCATGCAAACAATTGAAGAAATACCCGAGTTTCAAACACGTGCCAACTCCTTAACTGTCTGAGCGGGAAAAATAGGGAGTCATTAATTATCTGGCTAGCCATCCACAGGCCGTGTGGTGATGCAGGGAAGCGGTGATGCATTCCGAGGGAAAACCCTCAAAAGCCGTCATCCATAAATTTACACCGCTGGATGTGAAGAACATTCGATCCAATATGGATATGAGCCAAACCGAATTTGCCTCCGCATTTGGCATCAGTGTTAGTACCTTGCGTCATTCGGGGTGATAGAGAGCCACACGGACCTGCCCTCGTACTATTGAATGTGGTGAAAAAGAACCACAGGCCGTGCTGAATGCAACCGGGTATATAGCCAAATACATCTCTAAAAACATCGATGGTTATAAACTGGACGATGCAGAATTTGAAGGCAATGCTAAAGACACCGCTGAACGAGTCGAAGCCTGGTCTTCAACCTGGGGAATCAGACAGTTTCAATTTTTCGGTAATCCGCCTGTTACGATCTGGCGTGAATTAAGACGCCTGGAAAAATCTTCAGACCCGACTATCCATCTGGCGATAAAGGCCGCTGATTCGAGTGATTGGGCGTTGTATATGGTTATCATGGGTGGGCCATGCTCTAAGAAACTTCAGCAGCCCATATGGTTACTTCTCTGTCATACCGATAAATTTAA
>JACKQG010000867.1_pt1 | contig 42591 bp, 34 predicted proteins | sample 8237621 | NCBI WGS metagenome assembly JACKQG01 (sample SAMN15677084, study PRJNA649215) | marine metagenome | biome: marine; feature: Black Sea; material: saline water; isolation source: suspended particulate matter (SPM) from the Black Sea western gyre | collected 2013-06-09/2013-06-10 | depth... | reverse complement strand
CTCCCCTCACCGTATTGTCGCATGATGAGTTGAGATTGGCCAGGTACAGGGAAATAGGTTGAATGATCTGGAGATAAGATTTTTGCATCTGCCCGTGTTTTATAATTCTGAGCTGAATTTGAAAGCTGAAGGATGGAGGTCCAGGTCGAATCAAAGCTCAATGACTGACCGGTAAATGTAATCACTCGCCGGATAGCAGAATTCATTGTGTCAACTCCAAGAATACTATGCTGTCCAAGTCCTCCATTCTCATGACTATACTCCAACCAGGTATTTCTCCCTATCTCTGGGTTTAATCTGAGCGTGTCCACCGTCCATACGCTTTCCATTCCAACACCCCAGGTACTGGCTAGATCAGACGATGCATTGCCAAAGGGGTCATGGTCGGCGATGAGAAGCAGTGATCCTCCTTCTGCAATCCATTCTGAAAGCACAAGAATTTCGCTCTCCGTAAAGGCACTTGTCATCTCACCATCTTTTTGTTGCACACCTGTGGCATTTGATATGATGAGCAAATCAACATTTTGTAATAATTTTTCAGTAAACTGACCTGTATGGGTGCCTAAAACAATGCCATCATTATGGAGTAGCGTAGCAAAGGGTTTATAGGTTGACTGGATATCGTGAAAATTCCCGTGGCCAGCATCAAATAAAACAACTGGAGAATTATCACGATCGAATTTTGGATTATCCACAGTCATGTCAGTATCCATATCTGGTCTCTGATAGAGACAAGAAACAAAGATCAATAGTGGTATAATTAATTGAAGTAGTCGCCTAATTTTCATGTGTTTCCCCTTTATGTATCAATCTGAAGTTTTTCCCTGATAGGTTTAAATATCAAAATATATACCACAGTTGAGAGTCACAATTTATAATCAATAGGATCAAGTACTTGCCCAATCGCTAGTGGGCAAGTATTTAGCATAAGAGTATGATTATGATATAAGCTATATCGATTCGATACTTGACATTTTCGTCCCTTGAACTACCAATCTGCGTCCTACTGGACTTCCATTGGCAGGCCGGGGAAATCTTGAGCTCGGCTGTGTTAGGCCAAGATGTTGAACTCTGCAATTACCTCATTTATAACATGGTGAGCTCTTCCAGCAGCTCTGGGGTTGCTGTCAATATTCTCCAGAAGTGTGATTAGTCCCTTCCAGAGTGCCCAGCCACGACCTCGTTCCCACGTTTGTTTATCAAGGGGAAGTGCTGAGATGAACGTCTCTCGACTCTCCCCGTATAGGAGAGTCCAGCAAATTGTCAGATCGCACGCAGGATCACCAAGACCTAAACACCCATAGTCGATAACTGCCGTTAATCGGCCATGCTGAACAAGCAGATTATCGGCACTAAAATCCCCATGAAGCCAGACTGGATCCGCTTGCCACTCTGAATCCAGAGCAGTTTCCCACACGGCCATTGCTCCATGCGTATCAATCTTGCCCTGTAAGCGTTCAATGGTGTCACGTGTTTCAGTGTCATAAGTTGCAAGTGGACCGCCACGGTAAAAGTTGTGTTTGCCTGGAAGAGGTCCACCAGTTGTATTGATCCTCTGTAAGTCAGAGAGAAAGTTTGCCAACGAACTCGCAAAGAGGTTTAAATCATCAATGCGTTCAAGGCTAGCATTTTCACCTTCCAGCCATTGGTTTATTGACCATTGCCAGGGATAGTCCTGTGATGGGTTTCCCAGTGCTAAAGGAACAGGTATGGGGATTGGTAGGAGGGGTGAAAGCTGTCCTAACCATTTGTGCTCCTTGATCACTTGCTCTGAATAGCACTCGGCGCTGGGCATTCGAACCGACATGGTATCACCGAGACGAAAGGTTCTGTTATCATGACCATCGATATCAACTGATTTGATGGGCAGGTCGGCCCATTCTGAAAACTGAGTATCGACTAATTTCCTCACTAGAGCTACATTAATATCCATTGCTCGGTCTTACACTTTTACCACATTTATATCCTGTGAGCGTACATGGGAATTCTTGAACCTGCTCAAAATGGTGTCTCAACTAGTAGCACTTCGAAAGGTGAATCCATGTTTCCCAGGCATGTATTCCTGTATTATCCATCAATATCTGTAGACTGAAAGGCTACATTTTTCCACTGACTACTCTCCTTTATCCATATCGACAAAAAACGTGAGGAGTAGTCAAATTGTTCTTCTCCATTTTTACCCTTTGCCTTCCAACGACCTATAACAACCGCTGTATCTCCATAAAAACGAATATCTAATTGGTCAGTTCTGGCAACACTCCAAAATCGTTTATCTGACCGATATGATGCTAAAACATCAGCTTTAGTTTCAACCCTTCCCCCAGGTTGGACGATTGTATAATCAGCATGTAACAAATTGTCTATTGCGTCTATATCTATTCTGATATGTGCCTCTGCCAGTGCCTGTTCAGCCTGAGCAACTTGGTTGAATTCAATAGAATCTTTGCGATTTGGCATTATTGGTTCCTTCAATTTTTACATGTCTCGCCAATCATCTGGGATGCGCCTACTTACTTTCGTATCTCAGGAAGACAGACAGACTTACCAGGGCGTAGTCTGGCCTTCCTAAAATAGCGGTTACAGCGTAGCTGGGTCTTTTCTCAGGATGTAGGTTATCTACTCATCACTGTCAAGTCTTTTCCCCAGACTTAAGACCTCATCTAATTTGTAACCCAATCTTTTATAGAATTTTACTGCCTGAATATTCGATTCTCTAATCTGCAAATTAAGCTTTGGACAACCGGCAATCTCAAGCTGCCTTTCAACCTCAAGCATTATTTTTCGTCCAAAACCCTTCTGACGGTGATCTGGTGAAACGGCCAAATAATTAATCCAACCACGGTGCCCGTCATATCCAGCCATGGCGGAAGCTATAAGATCTCCATCCAGCACACCTACAAGAAACAATTCTGGTTGAACTTTAAGTTTCCGATGTATGTCTTTTTTCGGATTATTCCACGATCTGATCAAATCACATTTATCCCACAGTGTGATTACTGATGATTCATCTGATTGACGATAACTTCGAATTTGCATTTTTCCCTAATCTGATCTAGGACATTAAGGTAACTGTCTATTTAGGTCACGAAAATGAATAAACAGAAGGATAGATAGCGCTAGGAGAATTGGACCCCAGGCTATTGGACCTGTGGGAATAAAAATATTGGTGGCAAAGCTTATAACGCTACCAAATGAGAGGATGGCGTAGAGAACACATAGATAGCGGATTGCTTTATTGAGTGGGGAATTTGAGAAAAGTGGTGCCACAAACAAAAATGCCAGCGAAGAGAAGAACCCCCAGCCCAATACTTCCAGAGCTAGCATTATTGAGCCATCCCCATAAGGCAAGAAGCGTATCAAATCTGCAGGTATATCTGGTAGACTTTGTTGGATCACAGTAAGTTGAACAAAGCGATTGATACATACGGTGACGGCATATAAAATGGAAAAGCTGACACCCAATGATCCGAGTATCTTGTTATCTTTCTCATTTACATACCGTATGGCTGTAAACAGGACAACAAGTCCTGGTGCAACGAGAAAAGTGATGATGCCCGCAGTCAATTGGACAAATGGACCAGGTGGAATTGTAAAGCCTTTAGCAAAAGTATAGATAACCAACACAAAGATATATATTATACCCAGTGTTGCAGCATAAGCTGATGCCCACAAACCAACTCGACTGGCCATATTGTTATTCAGGCTTTCCATGGTTTCTTCTCTCTCCCCTTTGTTAAATGGAAATTTATTCCAATAATAACTTATGAGATATTTCCATTCATGGCTTTAAGGTTATTCCGAAGAATACTCCAATAATCATCATCTCAAGTAGGCCTGAAACAATAATATACAGGAGTAGTGAGAAGCTGATATTGAACATGACGTATTGGGTTGCACCATACATTACCACTCTAAAAAACCATATTAATAGACCATAGCTTAGTCCTTTTAAGAATCCAGTATCACCAGGCAGGCTTTGGACCAGCAATAAAAATATACCTGCCAGAATAAAACCATATGCCAAATCGATCACTGTTCCCAGCGCAGGACTAATTCTTGCTCGCATGATTGGTTTATATACAGCGTATAGTTTTTGCGCTAGTGGGTTGGCATTTAACACCGCATCAAGTACACCAAATAGTATTCCACCTGATATACTAATGATAACATATCTAATCATTTTACCCCCTATTTGAGTTCAGAACTCAGTCTTTGTATTCCATTTTACAGTAAATATTTTTTCTTTCAAATGATAAAGGAGATATCATCATTTCTGTTTGATGAGTACGTACTACATCGTCTTTCCCCCGTAAAAAGTCTTCCGCTGAGTGTGGCAGGGAGTCGAATTCCTCAGTTCTATAGTGCATGGGTACTATTATGCTGCCATCACATAGTTGGGAGACAATCGAATCAGCAACATCAAGTGGTATCGTAAATTTTCCCCCTACTGGAATGAGCAGAATATCTATGGCTCCGATTTCCGAAACCTGGTCCTTGGACAATTCAGTACCAATATCACCTAAATGGGCAATGCGTATGCCCTCAATTTCCAGAATAAAGATGGAATTTAACCCATGATGACCGGGATCATGATATGAGGCAACATTATATATGTGAACACCATTCAATGTGGTGTCGATGTAATTGAACTTTTGATTCCCAGGAAGACAACCGCTTAGACTTGTGAAATCGGATGCAAGGGAACTGGTGTTGTTGTGATCGATATGCTCATGTGATATGGTTACGAAATCTGCTTCAATCCCAGATGGCATTTTATATCCTTTAAACTCAGCCGGATCTGTGAGGATACGAGTCCCTGATGATGTGGTAATGAGAAAAGCAGCATGTCCCAAATACTGCAGACGAATGGGTTCGGCTTGCTCAGTACTGTTTCCAGGAATTGAGACAATAAACAGAATTAATGCAGCAAATGTTTGTGCCAGTCGTTTCATCATATTTTACTTAGCATATCATTTCATGAACTGTTAATCCAATAATGCCTGTAAGGTGGTAACTCCCACTAGCCGGGTATCTTGTCCGTTCTAGTTGTTTCACCGCATTTTGGTTTTTGTAAACCAATGGATTATTTCACTGATTCAAGTTCCCTGGCAATTTCAAGTGTAAAGTCTATATCTCGGGACGTGAAATCCGCAGTCCGTTGAGTTTTTTCCTCATACATCAATCGGATTTCTTCACCGGTATATTTCATAAGTGTCACAACTGAGTCCATACCTGCTTCATACAATATGCCTGCGAAGGCAGGTCCAACTCCATACAACCTGCTTAAATCTGACAAACTTATTAGTTGGGACAAATCTTCGCGTAAAAGACCACTTATTTTTAGAAAAGCAGAAAGTTGTTCTCGGTTTGAAGCCAGATCAAACAATTTCTTTGTTGATGTGATACCCTGTTCTTCCAGCTTTAAAACAAGCGCTTTATCCACTCCAATAAATCTTGAAAGCTTTACGTGAGTTGGGAAATAGCTATTGGCTTCCCGTCTTAAAATTGTCAAGTATTCGACAGAGAGACCAGTTTTCTCGGCAAATTCTGCAATTTTCGGTTTTGATCCTAATACAGCCAAAAGTTCTGAGATATTCTTGATTCCAGATGATGCTAGAATATCAAAATATTGTTTCAGATTATTCTTCAATATTTGGCGACTGGGAATCAATTCACGTGATTCCAAACTGATTCGGAATTTTTCCAGCGAGTACTTTTTAGGATCTATATAGTATTGTGCTACCACTATATCCTCCATTTGTTAACGCCCCGGTCTGTTGTCCATAGCCTGCCCTGGTGTAGATTGAGTAAATCGAAGCCAGGGGGCTCAGCAAGGAGGGGATGGGTCTTTCTCAGGTTGTTACTCTATCTTAAAACCAACACTTTCCGGGTCTCAATTGACTTGTTCGCTGATAACCGGATAACATAGACACCTGAGGCCACCGCATGATTCTGGAGATCATTTCCCTTCCATTGAAATGAATACTCACCATATGATTTATTGGTAATGCTCTGAGTCCACACTGGACGTCCTGTAATATCAAAAATGCTTACCGAGAGGTCTGCTCCAGTATTAAGTGAATAGCTGATAGTGACCGCTGGATTCATAGGATTTGGGTATATGTTTAGTATTTCAAAGTCCAGTGGAACTTGGTTTTTATCATTAATACCTAGAACAACTCCATCCTCGTTAAACACAAACACACCGTTTCCAAAGGATGCCAGCCATTTGTTATTATTAGCATCAATAACAAGTGATGTAATCCAACCTAATTCCTGTCCAGTATTTGTTGTGGTGTATTGTGTCCAATTCTCACCATCGAAGCGTGCCAATCCAAAGTCATAGCCCACCCAGAGTATTCCATCAGCATCAAATTGCAGGGCACCGGGGAACCAAAAATTAAGCGAGTCAGATTGAAATGTATAGCTGATCCAATTCTCACCATCATACCTACCAACAGCATTGTTAATACCAGTCCAGACATTACCTGAATTATCAAATGCCAGGGCTTGATGCCATAAAGTGTTGTGATAGCTACTATAAACCAACCACTGATCTCCATCAAACTCTATGAGACTTGTATCGGATAGCATCCAAATAGAACCATCTGGACCTGCAGAAAGAGCTGCGAGGTAACCATGGTTCCCAAAATCTGAAGTGTCATAATCGGTAAATGTTGTCCCGTCAAATTTGGTCACAATATCCTGCCAATTTTTATACCAGATATTGTCCTCTGTATCTACAGTAAGATTGCGGGCATTATCCTCTGCGTCGTATTCAGTGAAATCTGTTCCGTCAAATTTGACAAGTCCTGAGCCATCTGAACTTATCCAGAGGTTACCTTCACTATCTGTTCCAATGTCAATGGGTTCTATGGCATTTGCGGGGTAGCCAGAATTGTCCGGTGTCCAACTCACCCATCCCTCTCCATTGAACTTTGAAATACCAGCCCAATCGCATCCTATGTAAATATTATTAAATGGATCGATTGTCATACATTGTGCATAACTGCCAGCAATGTTCGAGTTTTCAAGGTTGTAGTTAATCCAGGTTTCAGAATAGCATAAAGTTGTCAATGCCAATGTAAGCAATACTGTCTTTGAGGTGTTCATCCTGGAATCTCCCTTCAAGGAAAGTAATTTAATTCGCGGTAATATAGTCTATCAATGGTTATTAATACCTGTCTTCCACCAAACGCTTCAGCCTTGGATAGCAATCAGTGCTGTCTACCTGAAAACAACCTTAGGGTTGGAGGTAACCAATAGAGGTGTCTCAAAAATCAAGTGGGTTGGGGCAGTTTCATCAACTATAAAAAACCCCTTATATTCCCATATGCGATTACCCAAATATTTGACATAGAAATCTATGATATATTTACCTGGATCTAAAGCAATTGAAGTGTTGGTATGCCAATTCACCTCATCATCGTAGACAATCTGTCTGGTTAGAAATTCACGAATAGTGACTTGAGGTCCACGCCATATCAATTTCCCACCTGGCTTGCCCGCTTTAAAAATCAAACCAGTCTCAAAGTCTGGGTCCCAGACAGTATCAGGTGGAGCCTTGTCTAGCATGAGTGTTGTGGAAAGCAGGCAGGCATTCAGACTGACTATCATGATTATCTGCAAGAGAAGTATGGTTTTTCGAATCATTTGCATCCTCGTGTGGTTAACGCCCTCGTCCCTCTAAGCGGGGTAAGACCTGCCTTTGTTAGCGGTGTGTAAGATTCAATGGACTCCTCAAATTGGCAGTTACTCGTTTTTCCCAATAAATGGTCTCATTGATTCCCAAACAGCGGGGAAATTGCAAAAGAAGACAACATGGGAGCAGCCGGGTATTATTGACAGCTGGGAATCATTCAGGTACTCGTGAACGGCTAAAAATTCTTTAGGCGTGGAATACTCGTCGCTGTCTCCGCCCATAATCAGGACAGGACACGAGATCTTTTCAAATGTTTCTTTGCTGATGGAGCTCTTATTATAAAGGTCATTCAGCATTTGGAGGCTTTCATCCCAACGCTCTGGCTCAGGCATGTATTCCAATTTCTTTTTAAAAAAATCACCATATTCAGACAAGAGACTCTCAGCAGAATAATTACTGTTTCCAGGAGTGTCTTTGGGTGGATCATCACCAGCCCCTATGGCAACGACCTTTTTAACAATATCCGGATACATGGCAGCCAGCTTATAGGCAGCAAATCCGCCATCACTAAAACCAATGACCGTCACATCGTCCAGTTTCAGATGCTGGACGAGTTTGTAGGCGTCGTCTGCCCTTTGTTCATAGCTGAATGGCTCATGACCGATATCGGATTTCCCATGCCCTCGAGTCGCCAGACAAATGACCTGGAATTCTTCTGAAAGAACTGGAATAAAAGGTGCAAACTCACTGATATAGCCAAACACACCGCCATGGAGCATTAGTATGGGTTCTCCAGTACCGTAAGTTTCGTAGTATAACTTGGTATTGTCATGAAGCTTTAAATACTCTCCCGCACTTTCGTTATAGCCATAAGGAATGGGTTGGGAACCCTGGCCACAGCCGTAAATGAATATGACAAGTAAAACCAGTACTCTCATTGATACCTCCCTTGAAATTCAATTACAATTACAAACTAATGTTGTTATTGCTAACGATGCGCTCACTGCGTGGTGGGTATCAAACGCATGTTACCTTTAATTGCAAATTGATTTATTTGGCTACCAAAATTGGCAGAAAAAAGCAGCGCCCCACCTGTCCAGTGCAGCCAAAGTTATACCTTGCATGGACATGAAGCGAATTGAACTTGTACTTATTGGCGTTTTTTCTCATTTGGTTTAAGTGTTTCTCCCTCTATGGCAATCCAAAAACTGTGGGGTTTAATCTTTGTGTAATGATCCACTATGCTGGAAGGCCAGTGCACCTCAAGGGAATCGACAAGGACAGCGTCGCCCAAGCCGAAGTGGATATCATATGTATTTTGACTGGCATATCCCGTATTGGGTAACATTTGACGAGTTTGCCAAACTGATTTTTCATCCGTCTTTGCTTTAAGACGGACTCTGGTTCCAATGCCAAAGTGATTTGTACGTTTACCCCAAAGTCGTATTGAAACCCAATTGTTACCAGTAGTCTCGTTACGATAGAGCGCATTATCCTGATCATCACTACCCCAGTTCGCCACAAAAAGATCAAGATCGCCGTCGTTATCGTAGTCAGCCCAGGCAACACCTGCCGAAGTATCAGCATCAGTTGTTAAAGGATCGTGAGATATACGTGTAAACTGACCATTTTTTCCCTGTACATAAAAAAAGTTGCGCATATCGTCCTGATAGGTCCCATTGGCGATATAAAGATCCAGATCTCCATCATTATCAAAATCACCCCATGTGTGTCCTTTTGATGCGCCACCACCGTTATCTGAATATTTGACGTGTTCAAACATTGGGTTGTCAAACAAGGGTTTAAGAGTTCCTCTCCCATCATTCTGATACAATATGTTACGGTCATTTTTGCCAATATTCGTCACAAAGAGGTCAAGGTCTCCGTCATAGTCATAATCAACCATAGAGACGCCATAGGTAAACGCAACATTTGTAACAAAGTGCCCTTGAGTCACTTCTGTAAACGAACCATCACCATTGTTATGATAGAAAAAGTTGCGTTGTCTATAATTGCCAACGTACAAGTCTATATATCCGTCCCCGTCTATATCACCGAAAGCACATGTCCGTCCTTCACCGCCGTTATTTACCAACGAGCCGGCCTGAATCCGCTCAAAGTGTCCAGCACCAAGGTTATGATAAAGCGCATCGTCTTGGTCTCCTCGGTTGACAACAAAAACATCAAGGAGGCCATCGTTGTCATAGTCGGCCCAACATGATACAGCTGCGTTTGTTCTATCTGAAACAAGCGGACCTTCTGTTACCAGCACAAATCCGCTGGTGGTATCATTTCGAAACAAAAAATTTGTTTCGTCCCCTGTGCCTGCCTCCCAATCTTCAGTATTAACAACAAAAAGATCGAGATCGCCATCATTATCGTAATCCACCCAGTTAACGCCTTCAGAAAACCCACGGTGCCGTACTGCCTCCAAACCACGCATTTTCGTGAAAGAGCCATCCCTATTATTTCTGTAGAGGAAATTCCACTGACCACCGGTATTGGCGACATATAAATCTGCATAGCCATCGTTATTATAATCACCCCAGGCCAGACCTCGAGACTGACCTCCATCATTGACCATGCGCCCAGTAGTTATGCGTCTAAATTGCAATTCCGGATTTGCCTGCTTGGGGAGCGCAATTATGAAAATATCAACGTTCCTATCCTTGGTGCGATTGCATGCAATCTTTGCGCCGTCCGGGGACCACATCGGCCTGGTATAATAAGCACCTGGATCATCCGGTGTAATGCGGCTTACTTGTGAGCCGTCAGAATTCATGGTGTAAATATGCCAGACACGACTCTCTAACATATCAGATGCAAAAACAATCTTTGATCCATCCGGTGACCATGATGGCCATCCATCATAAGCAGGACGTTGGGTGATATTTGTTTCAACACCGGTATCCAGGTCTTTAACAAAAATTTCTGAATTTCGATGATTATATGTTTCATCATCGGTTTCAATAACTCTGCGCCAGAGCAAAGTCTTATTATCCGGCGAAAGCGATGGATAAGTATCCCATTTTCCATAATCAGTTAACCTACGAACATTGCTACCATTAACATCCATCATATAGATTTCGTAGTTCTCTTCATCACTACGAGTAGAATTAAATACAATTTGTGAACCATCCACCGAGAATTTCGGGTGATCATCATTGTATAAAGAATTTGTGAGATTAATAACATTTGATCCGTCACTATCCATAAGAAACACATCGGAGTGGTCAGCAGGATATGAAGTGAACAGAATTTTTGAACCATCTGGTGAAACGACTGGACTCTCAGCATATTCCTGATTATGGGTCAGGCTTTTAAGACCGGTACCATCGCTGTTAATAGTATAAACCTGAGTGTTCTCCCCAGAACGATTTGAGTGAAAAACAAGTCGTTTGCTATCTGGAAACCAATAGGGGTAGGACGACTGCACATTGGTAATCTTCATCATGCTATCAGCAGGAACTTGGGCCAGACATGCTTCCGGCCAACCTACACTCAGAAAAGTGATCATTAGAATGAATAAGGAATGAGAAAGTAGTTTTTTCATGATTAGTCCTGTATTAGGAGGTATAACGCCACCCTTCACCAGGTCGTGGCAAACGACATCGATTTCAGTTGCCGCGCGACCCGCGACTCCGTATGCAACGGTTTGTTATTCCTTTTTCGTCTTATCAGAGCCAAAGCCCGGCTTTTCTTCGCGGACAAGCATATCCATGAATTTTGCAAATCGCCTCTGTCTGGTTTCAGGCTTTTTCGCACTTGTCAACCCGTACGCGATGGCATAACGACTCGATTTATTGAGCGTTTCAAAAAGCTGTTTCACCTTCGGCTTGCTCTCCAGTTCTGCTAGGAAATCCGCGGGCACTTTCATTTCACTTGCCGTATAGGCGTTCTCCCACCGGCCGTCCGCTTTGGCGGCACGAACATGCGCAAGGCCTGACTCCGTCATCCGGTCCTCACTTATCAAACGCTCCACATGCTCTCTGTTCCTTTTTGACCAGTTGCTTCGCGCTTTTCTGGGCGTAATTCGCTGAAAATAGGCTTGGTTATCGATTGACTTCTTAACGCCGTCGATCCAGCCCCAGCACAGCGTCTCAATCACGACATCGTCCCATGTCACGCTGGGAATCCCAGCTTTTCTCTTGAATATCTTCACCCATAGCTCACTTTCAGTGGCATGATTCACCTTGAGCCACTGGCCGAGATCTTTCGGTGTGGCAAATGTCATAATTCTCGCTGGCTCGGGTTCAGGCATGAAACTAGATTCTCCTCGGTATAACGCTCTGGGCTGTTCAATTGAAAAGTGTAGCTTTTTAATGCTTTGCTGCTTCCCCAAGCAGACTCGCTTTGTTCGATAATTATATCCATCCACTTCATTTTAGTTTACTACTCCCCTTCGTGTGAGTCAGCTCTAAACTTTTGTTATGTGTAACCATGTTTAACAACATATTTAAGTCAGATATTAAATCATTATTTTTTGACTTATTTCTTAAAATTTAATTAATTCTTAATATTGACAATCTGATTTGCAATCTTCCGACAGAAGATGATATCTGATATAGATAAAAACACCAATTCGCCAGATTCTCCATAAAACTCTTTCGTGGCAAAATATGTTTGGAGGTTTTCAGGAATCTCTCCCGTTAGTGTTTTTGTAATTACACATGCTGCTAAAAATGTACCTATAGCTGAAGGATGTCGGCCATCAGATATAAACAGTTCAATACCTGGTTTCAAATTTTGGGCTAAGCTCCATGCTGGACCTATTGGTAAGACTTTGGCATTTATTTCTCTGGATAATTTTAAATATGCTCCAGTTAATTCTTCTTGGTATTTATGTAACTTTTGTGGTGCCCAGCTAGAAAATATGAATGGCTCAGCTCCATTTTCATTAACATAATCACAAAACAATTTCCTATATACAATAAAACTATCAGGGTGGCTCATGGGTGCCATACTTTGTCCTTGGAGGATTACTATATCAAATTTCTCCTTAATTATGATCTCTTTAGTTTTTAGTCCGCCTATTCCCAACCAATGATCGCTTATCTTCGCGCCAGGAGCAACAGACGTTTTTGTAACAAGCTTTATATGTGTACTATCGGAAATTATCGAAACCATTTTTGGAAGATTATTGTGATAAGTGAAACTATTTCCTACGAACAAAACATAAAGGGTATCTTTTGAGGATTGAGAAAAACATGAATCATTATTAACGCAAATGATAAAAACTAAAACCATAAGTACATTCCAGTTACTTTTTTTCATCGAAATATACAGCTTCATAATAATTAAGATTTTTTCATGCCTAACGCCTTAAGCATAAGCTGCTTCGTGAAACAGACTCGCTTTGCTCGATAATTGTATCCATCCACATAAATATCCCCACTGCAATTCCCCTCGTGTGAGTCAGCTTGAAGCTTTTGTTAGAAAGCCCCTGATTCGCCTAATCAAATATCTTCTTCTGATAAATGTTGCCGATGATGTCTGAGAGTAAGAATCGATATGTCGTCTGTTCCCACCCTGTATATGATCCGATAACTACCATCAACCAATTGACGAATATCTGTTCTGTTTAATTCAGGCACAGCTTGACCACTTTCCGGGAAATTGCTAAGCTGTTCAACTCTCGAAAACAGGTGATTAACAAGTTCGACCGCAGCACTCCGATCCTCTTCAGATATGTATTTTGCAATTTCAGTTATACGATCTATTGATAAAGGCGACCATATTATTCTCATACATCAAGATCCTTCAGAGCATGTGATTTAGCTGAATCATGTGAGAGACCCTCACCTGATTGTAGTTGGTGCTCTGCCATCTGGATATCTGATAATAATTCTAGCTTCTCAAGCATTTGTTCATATTCAGCTACGCCAAGCATTACTGCAGAACTCTTTCCGTGTTGGGTGATAACTAGCGGTCTTTTATTTCTTTTCATCTCATCAATGAAACTTGTGACATTTGCGCGAAACTCTGAGAGGGGCTTTATGTCTTGATCTAATCTTATTCTTTGCATAACTAACTTCTCCTATTGTACGTTATATGTGACGCTATAATGTACATATATAAATCGTCTCACAAAGCGCAAATCTACCTTCTGGGTCTTTCTAACAATATTTATGTGGTCTGGAGTAAGACGACCATTTTGTAAATAAGTGTGAATAAACATTTCCCCCTTCCAAAAAAATGCGTGGTAAAAGAATGCCTGAAAGTATGAGAAGTGATCAGCATTGTCAATTCGCATTTGTCTACTGAAAGATCAATTGCACGTTGTATCTCTGAGTTGTCTGTATGAGGATATTCCCCAGTCACATTAGGGGTACACCTCATAGGGGAAAGCATTGAATATTATAATTTTAGCTGACCCAATAACCAGGCCTGGGAGGTTGATTATGAATACTAAGAAGATTACCAGAGAACAACACAATTACCGCAGTGAGCTCACCATCACAGCTTTGCTGTTAAGTGGTGTGGGACTGCTCTATACCGATATTCCATTTCACATTATGGTTCAAACATTCATCCAGCGTTTGGGAGATGCAACTGTCTCAGTAAAACAGTTCCTTGTCTCTATTTTCATTGAGCCCTTTGTTCAATTGGAATTTTCTGACATCGTTGGGATACTAATGATAGTCATCTCTTTGGGACTCATGATTGTACAGATTCGAAAAAGGATGATCTCGTCAAGCTACGAATCACACAGCTGTCCTTTGTGTGACAGCAAACTCCACAGGGTCCATCGCAGCCGATGGCAGTTATGGCTGAGTAAAGCCCTCTATTTAAGTTCTGGATATTTCCACTGTGATACTTGTGATCACTCAAGTTTACGCTTTTACCAGAAGACGCCCCATCTACATCGAGGATAGAACCGAGTTATTTGTATCAGCCATCCACAGAAGTGAGATATTTGGTCCGATTCACAATACCTGAATATGCCAATTCAAGATTCTTGGCGAGATGTTTCTTGTTATAATTATTCAACTTGTAGTGGTATTTGAGCATATCTTTCTCAAAACAATCATTTATTTCCACCCAGGTTTTATCCCGGTGCAATCTGGCATATTGCTGTAAGCCTTCCACATAATTGTCTGCTGGAATATCCACATCACTCTTACGAAAATTAGGGAAGGTGATTCCTCGACTCCTGAGTCGTTCTGTGGCTGAATAAAATGAAGAGGCTGGAAAATCCAGTGCCTCAAGTGTTTTATTGCCCACACCTGTGTTCAGATAGTGATATAGAAATAAGTTGTAGTGAAATAGATCTTTAATTTTCACCCAATTCAAATCTTTTGAAAAAGCGAATAGATCTTCGTTTGCAGATTCAGTCATCTCTCCTGGGAAGTGCTCTTCCAGAAAGATGACATACTCATTGATGACCTTACGGCGAGCTTCATTGACTGGAATGCCCCGCTTCGTTAATGCCATGATGGACCCAAAGGCCTGCTGGTAATAAAAATATGCTTTGGTGATGTCAGCCTTTTCACGATGATAAATTTTTCCCAGCAGAAGACAGGCTCCGGCCAGTTCTGAGGCAATTGAAAATTGCTGGCTCACTTCCATGCTATTTATGGCTGCTTCCAGGGCTTGATCTGAATCTCCCAGGATGTGATATAATTCTGCAACTTTCGATTGAATTTTCGCTGTGAAAAATGCATTGTGCGCTTTCTTGAGTAAATCCTGGTAATATCTCACCGCTTCTGTATTGCGATTTTGATTAATCAGAAGGCGACCTCTGGTATAATCAATACTCCAGTGAAGATGCTGAAAACCGTGTAGAGCCGCCATTTCATGTGCTTTATCAAGATGCGTACTGGCATCAGCCATATTTTCCTGCTTAATCAGTTGCAGAGACAATCCATAGTGAGCTTGAGATTCCATGACTGCCATCTCATATTTGTTGAAATAGGCAATGCACTGCAGCCATTTTTTAAGCGCGAACTTCTTATCTAAATCAGCATCCAACAGGAGATACTGATAGGCAATCATCTGCTTCATCTTATTTGAGGAAGTGATGCTGCGCGCTTTTTCCAGATATCTAAAGGCCGCATTTGTATCCCCCAACTGTTGGAAAAAACCGGCATATTCATAGTAAAAATAAGAGAGGGCACCTTCCTGTTGCGAACCCTGATTGAGCACGCTGATCTTCCCGGCGACCTGTTCATAGAGTTCAACGGCAAAGGTGTAATTGCCTTCAAGGGTGGCTATTTTTGCATAGGTTATTTTTTGGAGTGCTTCAAGCATACGATTCCGTCGATCAGAGATTTTTCCCTGATCTAACATCAAAGCTACCTTCTCCTCACTCAGGAATCCAATTTCACCCAGTAGCGCATAACACTCTGATGCGTGAAATTTTTCCACGGTATCATCTGCTTCGCTGGTCCGGTTTAATTCATTACTCAGAAGAATCTTGCGCTGTGTCATGCTTCCTCCATCTCATCCATAAATTTATGACTGAGGCCGTGCCACTTCAATTGACCACACGTTTTTTGCTTACCTCCAAAATATTGTTTTATGGGTGCTAAAGATAATTTGTCAATCTTCATTTACCAAACTTATTGCTGATATTCAGTCATAATAAGTAAAATAAGAGGTCTAATTACTATATTTATATAATTTTCTTTATATTTAATAAAGTATTTTGTTGCCGTATTTTATCAATATTTTTCTCTTTTTTGGTGTAGTAACTGCCTCATAGATGAAATGAGAGTACTGATTTCAATAATCCCATTAAAATCTCAATCACCCTTCCCTCTTTTTCCACGCAGCTTTCCATTTATATTTCCAGCCATACAATAAATCGATTCAAGTAGGCAGAAATAAATTACGGAACCAATTATGTCAGAGAATATGCTCACCGAAATTGAAGAATTAGAAACCGTTTTCAGTACTGATGAAGGCACAGTAAAAGCAGTTGACAAGGTTTCCTTCAGCCTTGAAAAAGGTCGCACAGTTGGCGTTGTAGGCGAGTCGGGCTCGGGAAAATCTGTTACCTCCCTGTCCCTCATGCGCTTGATACCCAATCCACCCGGCAGAATTGTCGGTGGCAGACTCATGTACCATTCCAGATCTAAGGGTCTCGTTGACTTAGCCGAAGTTCCTGAAAATGAGATGCGTGAATTCCGGGGTAATGAAATCGCCATGATTTTCCAGGAACCCATGACCTCCCTGAACCCTGTATTTACCTGTGGCAACCAGGTCATGGAAGCGCTCATCCTTCATCAAAAGATGAGTAAGGCTGAGGCCAGGGCCAGAACACTTGAACTGTTTATTGAGGTTGAACTTCCCCGCCCAGAAAAAATTATTGATTCCTATCCCCATCAAATTTCTGGAGGTCAGAAGCAGCGCGTCATGATCGCCATGGCCATGTCCTGTAACCCACAAATACTTATTGCCGACGAGCCCACCACCGCCCTGGATGTGACAGTCCAGGCAACCATCCTGGATTTGATGCGTAGACTCAGAGACAGCCATGATATGGGCATCATTTTTATTACTCATGACTTAGGTGTTATTGCAGAGATCGCAGATCATGTGGTGGTTATGTATAAGGGCAAAATTGTTGAGCAAGGTTCAGTCTGGGAAATTTTTTCTGACCCCCAACACCCCTATACCAAAGGTCTACTTGCCTGTCGTCCTCCACTGAAACATCGCTTGAAACTCCTCCCCACCATGGCTGACTTTATGTCAGAGAGTGATGAAGGGGAAATGCTTGAGATTAAAAAATCAGTGGATGAGACAATCCATGATCTCATAATAACGCCAGAGGAAACAGCTGAACGTCACAAAAATCTTTATGCCCAGGAGCCCATCCTGACCATCAACAACCTGAAAACCTACTTTCCAGTTCGCGAAGGTCTATTCAGTAAGGTGGTTGATCATGTAAAAGCGGTAGATGATGTAAGTTTTGATGTCTATCCTGGTGAAACCCTAGGTCTGGTGGGAGAATCAGGCTGTGGTAAAACCACGCTGGGACGAACCATTCTCAGACTCATTGAGCCCACAGCAGGGAACATCATCTTCCACGGAAAGGATATCACCAATATATCTGGTGATGAACTTCGTGATATCCGCCGAAGAATTCAAATCATTTTTCAGGATCCTTACTCCTCTCTCAATCCAAGAATTACCATCGGATCAGCCATTATCGAGCCCATGCAAGTTCACCAGCTTCACGGTGACGATCAAACCCGACGCCAGAAGGTGCAGGAATTATTGGAACGAGTAAAACTGGATCCGGGCCACTATAATCGATATCCCCACGAATTCTCTGGTGGTCAGAGGCAGCGAATATGTATTGCCCGTGCACTGGCAGTTCAACCTGAATTTGTGATTTGTGATGAATCAGTATCCGCTCTGGATGTTTCAGTCCAGGCTCAAGTATTAAATCTATTAAATGAGCTGAGGGACGAATTTGGTCTCACGTATATCTTTATCTCCCATGACCTTTCTGTGGTAAAATTTATGTCAGACAGAATGGTGGTGATGAACGAAGGTAAAGTGGAGGAGATGGGTGATGCAGATAGTGTCTACCAGAATCCACAGACCGATTATACCAAGCGACTCATCGCTGCCATCCCCCGGGGAGATCTTGATGACATTAAAAAATCCTACCTATCCAGGAAGACTGAATAGATAGGATTGATTTTAAAGCCCCTCCAGATAAGTGCCTGGGAGGTTGAAATTAATTATTTCCGGCTTTTTTAAGCTGTTTATCTACCTCATCAATGACCTTGTCAATGGCTTCTTGCTGAAGATCCTGAGTGGCATCATCAAGTTTTTCCATGGCTGGACTCATCTGCTTCTTTATCTTACTCCAGGGATCATCCTCAGTGACATAGATAAAAACTCCATAGGCCAGCACCACAAACATCAATATCATGAATAGCTTGAATACCTTTTTCATCAAAAATATCAATAATCCGATACCAACAAACACCGCCACTCCCATGTAGAGTTTGTTGCTTAATAGCAGATCTAATATATCCTGCATCTTATGTATTCCTTTTATTCGAAGAGCTGTTCAGTCGTCCCATATGATGAAACTTCCGACAATCACACTTGTGTTTAAGTATTGAATTCATGCGATGTTAACCATGACTTCAGCAATTCAAAATAAAAACTAATCCGGTTGATGTGCTCTTCGGACTCTCTACGCCTTTTTCAAGCGCATGGGTTTAAGCTCCATCTTACACTCTGCACATCTTCCTGCAGAATCTTGACGAACATGGCTATGGATCAGCATGGGACATCCATAATATTCCATTTTGTCTTCTGTTGTGATGACTCCAGGAACCAGGGTCATATTACACTCGGTACATGTACCAGGCTCACGACTATGGATATGCTTATGCGATTCCATGGGACAGGTATAGTATATTAATTTTTCTGCATCAGCAGGTGCTGCGGTTTTTTCCATTGCAGCATGATCGTGGCCATCATGGTTGGTTGCCGGTGCAGCCTTTTCCTGACCACAACTAACAACAAATACAGCCATCAAAGCTGTCATCCATAAATACTTCATATCTTTACCTCGCTTCGTTTTTCGTTTATCATTTATCATTCGTAATTCGTAATTCGTAATTCGTAATTCGTAATTTATCATTCATTATCACATCTTGATGCAATCAATACTATCTAACATCATGTGCACCAGTAATCCCACCGATATCACCCTGGTTTTTTCTGGGATTAAGAGAAGTGCATAAGCCCCAATCGCCCAAAATGAATGCAGGGGATGAAAACCAATGCTACACCTGCCAGGATCATACATTGGGTTGGCCAACAGGTGATCCAGATCTACCACCATGGTAGCTGACATAACCATCCAGTAGTATTTCCAGCTCTTTTTCGGCAGTATGTATTTACTCATCCAGGGAGCAATCGCTGCCGGAACCAGAAAATGGGCGATTATGTGCAGGATACCTCGCATCAGCTAGAAAACAGACTCCCCAGAAATCCCTTTTTCTCAGTGCTTTGCTCAGGATTAAATCCGGAATTTCTTATAATCTCAGCACTTTCTTCAGTAGTGAGATCTCCACTTACTGAGACTTGCTTTTTTGATAGTTGAATATCAATGGATTCGACCCGTGCATCAGCCTCTAATCCTTTTTGGATTGTGGCTACACAACCATTACAATTCATATCATTAACTTTAAAGACATGTTTTTCCATATAAGCTACTCCATTTGTTTTTCATATTCTCAATATGACCCTGTCATTTTAAAATTCATTACTTTTTATTGTTTCTTTAGAAGTCGCCGCTCAGCTACTAGAACATAGATTAATGGCACCATAAAGGTGTTGATAGTGGCGAAAAGCATCCCGCCAAATGATGGGATAGCCATGGGTACCATGACATCCGCTCCTCTACCCGTTGAAGTGAGAACCGGTATTAAGGCCAGTAATGTTGTAGCCGTGGTTAGCATGGCAGGACGGATACGTCGCTTTCCGGCCAGAATAGCAGCTGTCTGAATCTCCTGACGTGTTGTTGGTTTGAGCTCCTTAAATTGTTGATCGAGGTAAGTCGAGATTAAAACGCCATCATCTGTGGCTATTCCAAAAAGTGCCAGAAAACCTACCCAGACAGCTACACTCAAGTTGATCTCATGAATTTGAAATATTTCTCTAAAATTCAAGCTGCCAAGTGAAAAATTCATAAACCAGGGTTGCCCATAGGCCCAGATTAAGGTAAAACCTCCAGCCCAGGCGACAAAAATGCCTGAGAACACGATGAGTGTCGTGGAAGTACGTTTGAACTGCATGTACAGAATCACAAAGATTGACATAAGTGCCAGGGGAAGTACGATCCGCATTCTCTTGGTGGCTCGAACCTGATTTTCGTAGGACCCTGTAAAATCGAAGCTTACTCCATTGGGAACATTGAGCTCACCTGAATCAATCTTACTATCTAAGTATGCCCTAGCTTGTTCAACCACATCTACCTCAGCAAAGCCGTCAACCTTATCAAACAGGACATATGAAAGCAGAAAGGTATTCTCGCTTTTGATGACTTGAGGACCCCGGGTAAATCGAACGCTGGCTAACTGACCCAATGGAATTTGTGCCCCAGATGAGGTGGGTACGAGAATAGATTCGAAACTCTCATCACTCTCTCTGAATTCGCGCATGTATCTAACTCGGATGGGATATCGTTCACGACTCTCTATGGTCATTCCAACTTGTTTTCCACCTATTGCTACAGCAATTACCTGTTGGACATCACTGATGGACAATCCGTATCGGGCAATTGCCTTCCTATCGATGTCAATTTCCAGGTATGGTTTACCTACAATGCGATCGGCAAAAACGGCGCTGGCCTTGACAGATGGAATTTCTTTGAGATAGGATTCTAGCTCAAGACCAAATGCTTCCATACTCTCCATATCTGAACCGTGTACACGGATTCCCATGGGTGCTCGCATGCCACTTTGGAGCATGACAATACGGGCCGCAATGGGCTGCAATTTTGGGGCAGAGGTGGTTCCCGGTAATTGGGCGACCTTGACCAGCTCATCCCAAATATCCTGATTGTTCCTGATATGATCACGCCATTGTCTGAATGGTTTTCCACGGCTATCCAAAATCAATTGGTCATTAGAATCTCTGACAAATTTGTCATTATCATCAACTTTATATTTAAGCGTATTCCCTGATGCATCCTGCATGTATTCAGATTTATAGGTAATTACGGATTCAATCATAGAAAGGGGTGCCGGATCCAGGGCTGTTTCAGCTCGACCAATCTTTCCTACCACATTCTCCACCTCAGGGATTGAATATAGAGCTCTGTCCAGAGTTGAGAGGACATCAAGTGACTCCTCCATGCCAGCGTGAGGCATGGTGGTAGGCATATACAAGAATGAACCTTCATCCAGATCGGGCATAAACTCTCTACCTAATCCAGGAAATACATGAACCATTTTTTGATAGGGTCTACTCTGTTTGATCACATCAGGTGACCAGCCAAAAATCGAGTCAAATCCCAGCCATGCATTCATCCCAAATATCAGGAGTAATGAGGGTATGAGTAAGGCAATTCCACGATTTTCTAACATCCACAAAAGGATTTTTGGATATACATCTGTATAGGCCTTAATGAGGCCCAAAACGAAACCCACCAGAAGAGCTACCAGCAAAAAGTTCGCTCCCATGCCATACTCATAGCCCAAAGGCACCCAGGTGAGTGAAAGCAGAATGATCACATCAAGAACAAGTAAGTAGTTCAAGGTTTTTGCGTGATAAAGCCAGGGATAATCTTTCAGAAGGGGCTTAAGCAGCTGAAGGAGAGCAATACTACCAAGAATTAACCCGATGATAACATTAAATGAAACAGCTACCCAAATTGAGAGAGTGAGTAGAAAGGCCAGTGACAATTTCCTGGTCCACTCCCCATACGTTTTCTTTGAAAAAACAAAACTGGCAACCACAGGTAGAACCAAAATGGCCAGAACTACTGATGATATCAGTGCAAAAGTCTTGGTGTATGCCAGGGGTTTGAAAAGTTTACCTTCGGCACCTTCCATGGTAAATACCGGTAGAAAGCTGATTACAGTGGTAGAAACTGCAGTTAGAATCGCTGGGCCAACTTCCCGAGCTCCTTTAAGAATCCCATCTATGACATTTGTAGAATTTGGGTCATTTTCAATTCTCTTGAGAATATTCTCAGTCATGATGATGCCCATATCAACTATGGTCCCAATAGCAATGGCTATCCCGGACAGGGCTACAATATTTGCATCAACATGGAACATTTTCATCCCCACAAAAGTGATCAGAACAGCTGCTGGCATCATCATGCTGATGAGGATGGAAGCTCTGAGATGCATGAGTAATACAAGAATCACAACCAATGTGATGATAATTTCTTCCCGTAAGGCATGATTCAAGGTTCCCAGGGTCTCATAAATAAGACCAGATCTATCATAGAAGGGGACGATCTCAAGCTGTGAGACAGAACCATCAGCGAGCGTTTTTGATGGAAGTCCTGGTGAAATTTCTTTGATCTTGGCTTTGACAGCATTGATGGTTGCCAGAGGATTCTCACCATAACGGGTTACGACCACGCCACCAACAACTTCAGAACCTTGTTTATCCAGTGCACCACGTCGCAAGGCTGGACCGAAACTGACATGAGCTACATCGGCGATAGTAATTGGAGCGTTATCAATGACCCTGAGAACTGTTACTTCTAAATCATCCAGACCCTTGATGAAACCCAAACCACGAATCATATATTCGACTCGGTTTACTTCTACGGTACGAGCGCCAATCTCATTATTTGCATCCTTTACCGCCTTAAAGACCTGCATAAGTGAAATGCCATAGTGACGCAGGGCCTGGGGATTGACATCAATCTGATATTCTTTAACAAAACCGCCTACAGAAGCAACTTCAGCCACCCCCCGGGCTGTGGATAGTCCATATTTTACATAATAGTCCTGGATGGTGCGTAATTCGTGAAGATCCCAGCCACCAGTAGGCTGTCCCTTTTCATCACGTCCCTCCAGTGTATACCAGAATACTTGACCCAATGCGGTTGCATCCGGTCCCAGGCTTGGTTTGACTTCATCAGGCAAGGTCCCTGACGGAAGCGCATTCAGTTTCTCCAGTATGCGACTTCTTGACCAATAGAAATCCACATCTTCATTAAAGATCACATAGACGGTAGAAAACCCAAACATGGAGAATGACCGTACAGTTTTGACACCTGGTGTTCCCAGAAGTGCGACGGTCAAAGGATAAGTTATCTGATCCTCAATATCCTGAGGAGAGCGTCCAGCCCACTTTGAGAAAACGATTTGCTGATTTTCACCAATATCAGGGATGGCGTCCACAGGAACAGGTGTACGATCTATTCCAGGAATATCCCAATCAAATGGAGCTGCAAGAAGCCCCCATATCATGATTGAAACAAACAGGATGAGAGTTATTAGCCTATTTTCTAAGGGTAAGCCAATGACGCGATCAAGAAAGTTTGTTTTAGCCATGTTGATGACCTACTGGTGCTGCTGAGGGTGCTCCATCGCCACTCATCATGCTTTTTTTCCCGGCGATCTGCATGGCACTATCTATTTTAAAGTTCCCATTAGAAACCACGAGTTCATCAACTGCTAAACCGCTGATGACGATATATTCTGAACCAACTCGGGGTCCTAAAACAATCTCTCTCAGAGCGAACTGACTCGATTCACCCTCACTGGTTTGTACATAAACCAGTGCCCGGCGACCTGTCTTCAACACGGAACTTGCAGGAATAAGTAATGCGTGTGTTGCCAATGTCTGAACCCCGCCAATTTCTTGGAGGGGTACCAGATCCATACCGCAGATAGAACAATCTCCAGGGTAATTTTCCACAACCTCGGGATGCATAGGACAAGCCCATTTCCCACTCAAATCAGGGGTAACCACCTGGCCATTTCTATTCAGCATGACTGAAACCGATGCTTCAGCCAGCATGCCAGGTTTCAACAAGCCCTGCTTATTGTCCAGTACGGCTCTAACAGTTATACTCTGCTTCTCAGGGTTTACCAGGGGGTCAATATATGAGATATGCGCGCTAAATTCCTGACCAGGTAATCCTGGAACTGAAAACGAAAGTTCCTGACCATAGGTTAACCAGGGCAAATCCTTTTCGTATGCTTCCAGGATCAACCATACTTTGGACAGATCAGCTATTGAATAAATTTGCTGCCCTGTTTTGACATATTTACCCTCGACCGCATTCTTATGGATAACTATACCGGTTATGGGACTGTTAATTTGCAGGACTGACTGAGCTTTTCCAGTTGAGGTAATGGCATTTATCTGAGCCATACTCAGTCCAAGTAGTCTGGTTTTTTCAATAACTGCATCATATGTGGCCTGAGACGCTTTTTGAGCCACAGGATTTTGGTCTGTCCCGTTCATTCTACTGTAGGCCTGGAGTAATTCACTTTGGGTCGAATAGAGTTCTGGACTATAGATTTCAAGCAGATGATCACCTCTGTTTACTCGAATCCCCGTGTAATCAACGTAGAGGTGTTCCAGTCTTCCTGGAAACCAGGCGGCAATATTTTTTACCCGGGTTTCATCATAATCAATTTTGCCCGAAAGGTGGATCTCACTGTGGGCCATGCCATGACGGACTGGTGTGGTTGAAATTTGAGCTAATTTGATGGCAGCTGCAGATAAACTGATTTCTTCTGAAGCTTCTGTGCCGCTCTCACCAGCCAATGGGATGAGGTCCATAAAACAGATCGGACATTGTCCTGGCTCATCCAGTTTTACTTGTGGATGCATGGAACAGGTCCAGGTCGTCTCCCCTTGGTGATTGGAATGATTATTCGCAGCACCTTCATCTACAGCAAGTGGAATTAAATCCATAAAGCAGATTGGGCATTGACCAGGCTCATCCAGTTTTACCTGGGGATCCATGGAGCAGGTCCAGATAGTTCCTGGGGAATGATCGTCATGATCGGAACTGACACTTCCTGTTGAAAAGAGAAAACTCCCCAACATGACACCCAGGATGAGAGTTAAAATTGTTTTCGCCCATGTGTTGGACAGGATTGGCTTCATTATTTGAACATATTTTGATATTATTTCATTCATTTCATTTGCCTTTCAAATAGCTGAGATCAGCTAGATGTAATTGTGCAGAATATTGTGCATTGGTCAGTTTTAACTGTAAATCCAAAACATGTTGGCGAGCCATGGTATAAGAGAATACATCGGAACTCTGGCCGATATATTCCTGCTGCATCACCTTTTCAATTTCCCGGGCTTTGGGTATCAACTGGTCCTGATACAGGTGGATCAATCTCATATCCTCATCAAGCTTTGACTGGGAAATTTCATAATCTTGTGCCAACCTGGAGCTTTCAGCATCCAACATTGCCTGGGCCTTTTTTTCCTGCCATTTAGAGGCTTTTACTGCGGCTTTTTTTGCTTTCCAACTCCATAGTGGCAATTCAATACCGGCACTCAAGATGAGTGGATCTTTTCCGCTTCCAGCGATGTCAATCCCATTGGCCACTTTTTTATCTGTGAGTATATAATCCAACCCAATTTTCAAATCTGGAATATAGGCGGCCTGAGCACTAGCTTTCCTCGCCCCAGTTTCTTGAAGCATTGCCTCCAGACCTTGAAGTCGAGGATGATCACTTGAAACCTCCCCCCAAGAGAATTCGTACAAAAAATGGACGGTTTGAATTGGTAGAAAATCATCTGGCAATGGAGAGTCTATTTCAAGGATTGACCCCAATTTAGTTCTGAGCCGGTAAAACTGACTTTCCAAGTCACGGAGGTCATTTTCCAGTTGAAGGGTTTGGATCTGAACTTCCACCAGTTTCTTATGAGAGATAGAGGCACTTTGGTACTGAATACTGAGAATTTCCTCTAAATCTCTTGAGAGGGCAATTTTGGCATCAATAAGGGAAGTTTTGGATTGGATATAACCTGATTCAACCCACAAACTGGTTATCTCGCGAATGAGGGAGAGGTTCTCTGTCTCCAGTGCCTTATAGCTCTGGATGGACTGATATTCTCTGGTGTCACGGTCTGCCCGAATTTTTGAACGCCAGGGAATGGTTTGGCCCAGGGATATCTTGGTCGATTGAGGTCCTTGAGCTGTCTCTACGGGTTCAATAAAATAACCAATCCCTAGATTTGGATCTGGTAAATTTGAGATGGTTTTCTCAGCATCCTGATGGGTTCTCCACTGAGCGTATTGAGCCCGAATCTCAGAATTCCTCGATAGGGATAAACCAATGAGCTCATCCAGGCTCTTCACCTGTGATGGCAATTCCGTGGGACGCTGCTCCAGCTGGTTGATCCAACTGTTGCTTCCAGGATTGATATTTGGCTCGGAACTCAGCAGGGGTGAGCCTAGCAGTAGCTGGAGGGAAAATAGGATTGCCCAGCTTTTGCCCAATAAAACTTTATTATTTGTATACACAGCAACATCTCCAAAACAGGATTTTTCATATAACAATACACACGCAAGCCTTTGGCCTGTTGTTGAATCCTAGCTTTTAAAGAAGTCTAAATGAGTAGAGGGGTGTGGTCTGGTGGAGGAGCTTCCTGGAAATGATCCAGATTTGTGGTATTTACCTGGGATTGTTCAGGTAAAACTTCCATATACAGCATGGGAGCAGAAGCGATATCCAGAGAAATATTGGATTCTACTTTAATAAGGGGAGCCGAAATCAAGGGGACGAAGAGCGTCACATTGCATGATGTCATGGCCATATCGCATCCTGTGTCAACCTGAGTCTCACAACAACTTACCGTCTCTACACAACAGACAGCCTGACAATTGTTATGGGTTGGAATAAAAGGAACTGCCTGCATCATCCCGATGAGAACGAGTGTAAAAATGGCAGTATATTTCCAGGTCTTCTTCACAGGTAGTTAATATGACTCAAGTTAGAATAGTTCCAACTTATTTATTAAAGGCAAATATTGAGGGAATTAGCTGTTCTACAGATAGGCTTTTTTAACCGCAGAGGACGCGAAGAGCGCAGAGTACTAAAGTTATTGCAGGAATTACCCCACCTTTTAAGGCGGGGGTACTTCAACACACCTTATATGGACTTTAGTCCAAACCCTTTGGGGTTAAAACCCCTTTTAAAAAGTACGCTAATTATCCCCGGCCTGAAGGCCAGGGCAACTATCCCATTTTAAGCTAGTCGATCAGCCAGTCATAGACATTTGACCCGGTTTCGCTACCACCACCACCTATCCATTCGCTGCCAATTGCCTGTACAGGACGAAAATCCCCTATACCTGCTCCTCCGTGGTCATCCTGACAACCCACGGCAATTTGAAAAGTAGCTACCTCAAGTGATTCAGGAAACAGGTCTTTTGGCAAGGTGAACATGATGCGTTCGGATTCAGCATCACCAATTGTCCCAGCGACGCTCCCAGGCATATACTCTGCTTGTGGCTCATGTTTGTCATCTACAAGTAGAACACCACCAGCAATATACATGATTTGATCAGCCCTGAAATTTGCCTGAAATATGGATTGAGAATTCTTCCCCAATTCTGTTGTGCCAGTTGCTGAATTATAGCTGATCCCAATGGCGCAATATGTTAATTGATAGCCATATTCCGGATGCCAACCGGGGTCTACCAGATTTGAAAAATTAAGTTCAAACTCGTAGTGATCAGTCCCCTGCTTCACTTCAAACCCAAGTATATCTGCCAGACCATTTTCGAATTGAGGATTGGTGGGATAAGTATAACGTGAGTTCCGACCATGATCGTCACCAGCAGGATCTGAAGCCATTAGTATTGATCTGGCAGCTCCACTAAAACTGCTTAGCTCTTTTTCGCTAAGGAGACGATGTTCTGGACCCATCAGGGCTGGCACTTCCCTCGTAATATCCAATTCGCAAAAGGCCAGGCTGTTGGGTGGAATAACAACATCTTGACGGGTTACTATATAGCCCTCTTCATCATCTGGGACTGTCCATTGCCCCATTTGTTTTTCATATCTGATGCGCAGATTGGTCCGCTTCCAGTTTAGATCCAGTTGACTGACCACCACATCGGCAAATAGCTCAAACGATAGTTTCATTTCTTGTGAGGACGATCGAGAAATGGCTATGTCAAATTGTGATTCAGAATCCTGGTACTCAATCTCCCATTGATCCTCACCCATGGGGTGTTTGAAGGTCACTTCTTTCAAGTCATTAAGGAGCCTGGGGGCAATGGTCACACGAGCTTCAGATAAATCGGGTTGGATACCCAGTATATCCTGATAAAAGCTGCGAAGATACTCTGCCAGGCTCCAGGCTTGACTAAAAGTACCTGATAGGTGAAGCTGGCCATCTCTGGGCCAGGCATCTGTGAGCTCGGCAATGGTACCCACTGCACCGCGCTCAATAATTTGTTGTGTCAGATTATTAAACAATGCTTCAGCATATTGATATTGATGGAACTGAATCGCTGGAGTGATGGTGGCTGCCGAATTCCAGGTCCAGATAATACCATTGTGGTAGGCAGCATCCTGTACATATAGACCGGGTTGATGATGATATGGATGGAAATTCGAATCATCCTGTGCCAGCGACAAAACCCCATTCCTGGTGATCAATTGGGGTGCCAGGGTGGCGAAGGTGGACCAATCGCAGGTTTCATGGAACAATTGGGGTACGAGGAAAACATTGGGACGTATTTGAGAATCCTGTGAATCATCGGAGTTGAGATGATCAACCAGATGGTTCCCCTCAGCAGATCTAAATATTTCCAGTGATGCATCGCAGCTGGTGATGGTCTGTTGGACCTGCTGGACCAATTCAAAATCCCGATATTTCTGAGCGAGACGTTTGGTAATCTCTAACTGGTCACGCCAGATGAATTGAATATCAATGGCTCGATCTCCTCTGGGACTCCAGGGACCATCAGGACCCTTGGCATCCATCCAGGTGTCTGCATCGGCATGTCGTAATAGACCATCCTTATCCGCCCAATTCTTCAGTGAGCCTTCAGTTGCACGACGGATGGCTGGCCACATCTTGTCCAGAAATCTCTCATCATTACTGTATCGATAATAATCCCAAACTGAGCGAACAAACCACGGGGTACCATCAGTAGTATTGTAGATAATGTTATCTGGTTGAGCCCGATTGGGAACCCGACCATAGTCTGGGTCAAATTCGTCTTTATTTTGAAGATCAGCAAATGACAGAAGGATCTGCCTGGCGTCCTCATATTGACCACTTACCAGTACAGCTCCAGCGAATGAAATAAAGGCATCCCGTCCCCAATAGTCATCAAACCAGGGTAATCCGGCATAGATTCCCTTTCCCAATTGTTTCATCACCAGACCATCTAAAGAATGATGAGCCCAGAAAATGGCCTTATCCAGATCAGGGAGATTACTCCTCAAGATGGTGGACTCTGCCCGCTTGTCAATCCTTTGCTGTCTCATGCTTCTGATATTTTCAATCCAGCCCGGCTCTATTTTTAGTTCTTCTGCATCTTTGTTGAGAGATATGGCAATCACGAGGCGATGAGATGCAGAGTATTCAGCCCTGAGGGTCAAGAATGCTGTATATAGCTGTAAATCAGGGACTTCCGCCGGGAGCCAACTCATGGGTTGGGAAAACCATACTTTTAAATGGGGAAAACTGGAGGGAATATCAAGCATGCGATTTAAAATGACATTCATTTCCTGACCAGACGTACTGATCTCAAAATCTTCAGTCTGATTCCCACCCAGAATGGCGGGTTGAACTTTCCAATGGGTGGCCTGATCTGCCTCCAGCTCTACCAGGAGCATTCTCCTCTCATCCAGGAGGGTCCAGGTTTCACGAATTCCCAAACCTGGATAATGACGTATGAGTGAGGCTGGGGTAATACTTACTTGAGCTTCTTCTCTTGGCAGCAATTCACCATCAGCTGAGATGAATAGATCTTCAAAATATCCACGCTTAAGAGCAGTAAGTCCATGCCAGGGAGAACTATTGTACCCGCCAGCTCGAGTTACCCAATGTGCATCCTGTTTATCGGTATAGGCTATTTCTCGATGACTAGCTGGTGGTAAATCAAATACAGCAGGATTGGGGTCAGATTCTGAATCTGAGAAGCATGACCCTATCAATAAAATCGAGAGGCCACTCAGAATCAAGCGACACATATTGATAAGTGACACCTTCATAAGGCTATACCCCTATTTCAGATAAATCATCTTGATCACGTCTGATGAAGTTCCCACTTTAATCTGTGCTAGATACATTCCTGTCTCAACTGCCAGACCTGAGGCTGAATATCCATTCCAGCTTACATCATGATATCCACCCACTTGAGGACTTGATACCAGCGTTTTAACCAGCTGACCTTTGATGTCATAAATATTTAGCTCAACCTCACCTGGATTGGTTAAAAAATACCGAATGGTAGTTGTGGGGTTAAAAGGGTTGGGAAAGTTTTGATATAGACTGAATTCCTCAATCCCCACCACCTCTGGCTCATCAATAGAGAGGAGTGCTGGGAGGGGTGGTATATCCACCATTTCCTCTATATTTGAGATGGTATAAACAGCCGATTCATACGGTTCCATGGATACTACAAAACTTTGCAATGCAGCCCCTGTTACAGACTCACTAACACCGGTATAGTGGTTGTTAAGCCAGTAGGTGGAATCAAGACTGAACCCATTCATAAATTTCAGATTTTCCGCAGCCAGATTGAGGGTGGCAGTTTGAGAAAACGCTGAAAAATTGGCCAAGGATAGGCCGTTAGAATTAGTAAAGGGACGTAAAATGGCGTATACCATTCCACTCCCGGCGGTTACCCGGTCAAAATCAGACTCATCGGAGGAATTGACAGCCCCATCTCCATTCGTGTCCTTTTTATGCTGCCAGAAGGCAGGGAATTGGGCTCTGATTTGGGCCAATTTTTGATAATGGGGGGTTAAGAGGTTTCGACCACCAAATTCCCAGTTGATCACACCTCTTCTGCGGTCATTGAGATCGGGTTCTCCCGGGGCTCCCATATCTTTGCCCCAACCAACTTCCTGTCCATTGGTGACCATAGGGATACCAGGTGCCGTGAATATAACGGTAGCCATGGGCATGGTTTTCACAAATGAGTCGTAATTATACGCGATCCGATCCTCATCCTGTGATTCCATAAAGCGCATGTAATAGGAGTTCTCTCCAGGATAATATCCGCCATTGTTTAGTTCACTATGGAGTGTGTTGATACTGCCTGATGAAAAACCAAAACTACGAATGGCATTGAAGTAAGTTTTAAAATCATAGCTTGCATCCAAACCGCCGCCTTGATCAGCATAGAGGACCTGGGTCCCCCCTCCAGTACCATCATCCTCACCTAATAAAAATATATCCTGTTTGACGTGTTTGAGGGCTTCCCGAACCGGGATACCCATGTTTGATTCGCCAAATTTGCGGTGAGGTCCCCAATAGACATCATATCGATACCCGTCGATACCGAATTCTTCTATCCAATACTCATAGACACCAGTCATATAGCGTCTGGCATCCAGATCGCGCCAGTCCCAGTTGAGGAGAACGTCACTAAATGCACAATAATAGTGAATTCCTTCGGCTGTGAAGCAATCACCCAATCCATTGGTATTGTGGGGAATGAGCTCTGTCTGGTAATAATTCCAATATTGGGAGTATTCACCATATAGAGAGGCTTCTTCAGCAAAAGGGTGCACATTTCCACTGTGATTGGGTGTCACATCCTGAATGACCTTTAATCCTAGATCATGTGCTGCTGCGACAAAATCTTTATAATCCTGATTGGTACCTAATGATGATTCTACCTGCATAAAATCTTCGATGTAATAACCAATATTGATTTGATTGTCTACATCACCGGGAATCTCCATTACGGGTAAAACCCAGATGGTGTTGAAGCCCATGGCGGCAATATAATCCAGGTTTGGAATGGCGGAGGCGATGGTCCCATCAGGTGTGAAGGCTTTAAAAAACAACAAATAGATGCGGCTTTGCTTAACCCATTGGGGATTATCACTGAAACCGCCAATATCTACGGATGTACCGTCAGAGTCGATAAAGAAATATCCCTGGGTAGAATCGGTCTCACCCTCTTCATCCTCTACGATTAATGAAACGAAATATTCACCTGGAGTTGTCGGAGTTGTGATGTTCTCTTGGCTAGCAATAGATCCATGTATTCCCAAACTCTGTGGATTGCGAGGATCCTCACTCCACAGAAAACTGAGACCACCACCATCAGGATCCACACTTTCGTCTCCGTTGAGCGTAAGTGATCCAGTATTGCCCGTAATGGTCACTGATGCCACTGGCTCATGGTTTACTTTTTTCATGATAGCCAACTGCCCTGAACTCTCCGTATTTCCATCGACAACAGCTTGAAGCGTGAAAATATTTTCGCCATCAATTAGACTAACACTTGTGTCAATAATACCCTGATTGACTGAAGTCGTCCAACTTTCGCCTCCCCTTTCAATTGTAGCGGAGGTGACATCCTCGTTGTAACTACCATCCGCATCAAAAATGGCACCCTGAATACGCCAGCTATCCTTCCATGTTTGGGCAGGCAGAGTTAAGAACTGAACCAGATTCGCCTGTACACTAAAGCTGGTTGTCTCAGAATGGAAACTTCCAAAGCTATTTGAGGCTGTGATGGTTAGAGTATGAGTCCCATCTTCCAAAGCATCTGGGACCTGGAAACTAAGTTGACGACTTCCAGGATTGTAACTAGCACCAATATTTGTATAGGACAGATCACCAACTAGGACGCTGATGGAGCCAGCATCAATTGAGGTTGCAGTCGAAGGGAATAAATAGGCTGTGATCTCTGGATGTCGTGAGCGAACAATCCCAGATGCCGAAGTTGAGTTTGGCAAAACAAGATGAATTGTGGGATCGTTAATAGGCAGAAAGGTATTATTGTTATCCGAGGGATTTTGCCTTGGATTCAATGGGTCTGGGAACCAATCCCCATCATGGAATTTGTACTGATATGCACCGGATACGCTGTTGGGCGATGGCAATGGGTCGGGTCCTCCCACTCGGAGGCGAACGGTTTTAAACCAAACATTGCCTGCGCTATTGTAACTCATTTGCGAAATCGCTGCACTTGGATTCCACCCATTAAATTCACCAGGGATATGAACGCTACTTGGATTATCAGTAGGGTAATAGTAGAAAGTGACATCCACACTATCTTGCGCAAATGTTATCTGAGCTAGAATCAGTGTGAGTATAATTATGAATTTCTTTTGCATGGTAATCCCCAAAACTCTTGTTTATGAAATGTTAAAATATTTTGCCACATGTAAGTATCATTTCACTACGGTGAAGTGGTATGGCGATAGAATAAATTTATCCTCTGCATCCAGGGATAGGTCACCGAGGAGAACTTCCTCAACTCCTTTTGCAGTGAATTTGAAGCTATCAGCGGAAAAATTAAAGAAACTCAGGAGCGGACCATGTTTGTAAGCCATGATCTTCCTATCATTGTTTGCAATAATAAACTTGAATGGTGAAGAGGATGTGAGGTATTCTTTTCTGATCTTAAGTACATCTGACATGACCTGAGATATACCTGTATCCCCTTCATCCCATTTCAAAGGGACCTTCTCAAACAGACCCGGAACATATTCACCCCTGGTGCCCATTTCCTGACCTGCGTAGATCAGTGGATTGCCATCCATCAAGGCGATAAATGCCCAGGCAGTGAGATTTAGTTCTCTATCTGCGATGAGTGTTGCTGATCTGGTTTTATCATGATTTTCACTAAAACGCATCCTCAGTGAACCCTGAGGATATTGAAATTCTTCCAACTCATAGGAGCGTTTGATCTCAGATGGGTCTGCATTTCCTTGGGAAAGTTGGATGACCCCCTCCCACATGTTCCAGGAGTATGTCATATCATGGCCAGTAAGATGCAGCTCTGGTTTGGCACCCTCTGCCAGAAAAAAGACATCTGGTTTAACCTGCTGACAAGCAGCTTTAGCACTGGTCCAGAAATCATTGGGAACCAATTCAGCAACGTCAAATCGATACCCATCGATGTCAGTTTCTGTGATCCACCATTGCAGCATATCAAGCATATAGCTTCTCAACTCAGGGTTGTCATAGTTAAGATCAGCTACATCATGCCAGTCTGTATCGGGTGGAATCGTTACTCCGTTTTCGTCCTGGGAATACCAATCGGGATGCTCATCCATCAATTTATTGTCCCAGGCGGTATGGTTCATTACAAAATCCAGGATAATATGCATATCCCGAGCATGTATTTCATCAACCAGCTGTTTAAAATCTTCCATGGATCCCATATCGGGATTGACTGCGTAATAGTCTTTCACTGAGTAGGGACTGCCTACGGACCCTTTTCTATTCTCCAATCCTATGGGATGAACAGGCATGAGCCACATCAGATCAATGCCCAATGCTTTTATACGATCCAGATCCTTGATCAATCCCTGGAAGGTTCCCTCCTGAGAATGTTGGCGAACAAACACTTCGTAAATAACTGCATCTTTCACCCATTCAGGCGAGGCTGGAGCCTTAACTTTACTTGCTTCATTTCTCAATAGGTCTACCTCATCTATATAGGGTTCCAGATATACAGCTCCAGGGATGCCTCCTGGACCACCAGTATCTTCAATACGAAGTACGAGGTGGTGAACCTTTCCATCAGCTAATTTGTCTCCAACATCAAAAAAGAATTTAATATTATATCCCATATGATTACCGAACAATCTTCCATCCAGCCATACTACGGCGTTGTCATCTATGGAATCAAAGACCAGGGCCAGGTTGTAACCTGCAGGGATATTTTTGGCCTGTAATTGAGTAGAATACCAGGCAAAGCCATCATATTCATCATCGGCCCATACTCCTGGTACCTCCGTTGGTTCCCACACGGAACGGTCATAATCATTATCAAACCAACCTGCTCGAAGACCTACACGGCTTGAATCGTACTTCAAGACCCAGGGTGCATCTAAGAATTGTGATTCAAGGGTAAGGGTGTCACATCCAGACATGAGCAACGTACCAACAACAAGAAAAAGAATAAGACAAAAGTTTTTCATGGAAATTCCCAATAGATATCTTTAGCTAGCCTTTGACCGATCCCAGGGTGAGACCGCCAATTAAATATTTTGTAAGAAAGAGGAAAAGCGCAATGGCCGGTATGGAGACGATCATGGCTCCTGCAGCATAGAGACCCCACTCTGTATTCATATTCGCCTGAAATGATTTCAAACCGATGGGCAGGGTGAACATTTCTTTATACCACAGCACCTGAGCTGCAACAATATATTCAGTCCAGGCCGACATAAATGAGAACAGGGCCGTAATCACCAGAGCAGGTGATGCCAGGGGTAGAATGATCTTGTAAAATGCCATAAATCTGCTGGCACCATCTATGCGGGCAGCCTCTTCCAGGGAGTATGGGATGGTATCGTAATACCCCTTCATTGACCATACACAGAATGGCAGGGCTGTTGAAGAATAAATGACAATCAAACCGAGATAGGTATTTATCAGATGGAGACTTGAAAGCATGATAAACAGAGGCAACAGCAGCATGGTGGCTGGAAACATCTGTGTAACCAGTAGACTGAAAAGACTGGCCTCGCGACCTGGAAAACGAAAACGGGACAAAGCATACCCTGCGGTGGAAGCCAGAGTTACACCGGTGAGCATGACTGTGGCAGTCACCAGAATAGAATTCCATATCCAGGTACCGAAGGGGTGATCAGTAAAAAGTTTCCGGTAATTATCAAAAGTCCAATCATCGGGAATAATGGACAAACTTTCTGTAAGCAGATTATCACCAGGACGAATGGATATCGTGATGACTCTGAGTATGGGATAAATGGACCAGGCAACTGCCATAAACAGAGCGGTATAAATCATGAAATACTGGAGTTTTGAGGTTTTTTTCATGAGAAATTGCCCAATTTTAACCACGAAAGCTCAAAGACTCGAAGTTCCACTAACTGTGTATTTCTTAACCCCTCACTATGTTTCGTGGTCATTGGTGCCTTAGTGACTTGGTGGTTCATCGTTTTCATGGTCATATCAATAAGCCGTTTCTGTGGCTTTGTTCTTTTGCATAAACTTCACTGAGAACAGAGCCAACATGATGAAAATCATAAAACTAAAAGCTGCAGCGTAGCCATATCGATACAAGTTGAAAGCAGCTCGATATACAAAACTCACCAGGATATGCGTTTGGTCTCCAGGTTGTCCACCATTGGACACCAGCCAGACCACATTGATATTATTGAAAGTCCAGACAATACCCAGAGTGATGGCAGGAATCATGACTGGTTTCAATAGTGGCAGCGTGATTTTCTTGAACTGTTGCCAGGCGGTGGCTCCATCAATGGAAGCAGCTTCATAAAGCTCCTGTGGAATGGATTGCAGGCCACCCAGGGCGATGATCATCATAAATGGGATACCTAGCCATACATTGGTAATGATGGTAGCAATAAAGGCGTTGGTTGGATCGATCAACCATGAAATGGGTTCAATCCCAAAAAATTTGTTCAGAATGATGTTTACAGCACCATAGTCGATATTAAACATCCCTCGCCAGGTTAACGCCGTGATATAACTGGGAACAGCCCACGGTAATATCAGGAGTACACGGATGATTCCCTTCCCTGGTAGGGGTCGGTTGAGCAAGAGGGCCAACATGACGCCAAAAATGACGTGCAAAACCACATTCACCACGGTCCAGATAACCGTCCTTAAAAAGAAGTGATAGAACTGCGAGTCAGTCAGGACTTTTCCATATTGAGATAGACCAATAATTTGCCAGTCATTGACGGTGGTCAAGCCCATATTTGAAAATGAAATCACCAGATTATAGAAAAATGGATAAACAACCACCCCAAAAATAAAGAGGGCAGCTGGTGCAACCATAAGAACCCCAAATCGGGATTCCTGAACCTGAACACCTGGTATACCACGGACAAGGGGAAGAATAAAGGCAACAAATAATTTGTATAGTGCCCAAATTACCAGAATAAGACCTCCGAGATAAACAAGAATAGCGCTGATATTCACAGCATCCTGATCAATATCCTGCCCTTCGTATAGTTCAGCCACCTTTTGTACAGCAAGTTCTTGTTGGTAGGCCGCACCCTCTTCAGGTGTCATGCTCCCACCAAGAACATTTTGATAGGCTGGTCGCATGGCATCCCAAATGGCTCTCATTTGGGGAGAGATGGGCATGGCTCTACCTCGACTCACCTGCTCTATGGAAGTCATGATCACAGGGTCTTCAGCGATCTGCGGGCGTTCCCTAACTTCAAAACGGGTGGGAATGGTAGCCAATCTGCTGGCATACTGAAACTGAGCATCTGCTCCAGTGAGAAACTTCATCAGTTCCACAACTTGTTTTTCCCGTTCACCACTCAAATAGGGATTCATATAGTATCCCTTGGTGGCAACCATAGGTGCTGGGAATAATCCAGTTTCATCGTTCACTGGCAGGACGGCCAGACCAAAATCCACATGGGGTGAATCCATATATTTGGCCCATGACCAGGCCCCATTGATAAGCATACCTGCTGCACCAGTATTAAATTTTGAGTCTGCAACATCGTAATCGCATTCTTTGGGAATAATGCCGTGGATGTCTCTCATATCCCTGACAAACTTGAAAGCTTTTACCGCCGCTTCATTATTCAGAGTAGGATTTTGATCTTCATCCATGACCCAGCCACCATAGGATGCATAAAAGGGCATAAAAAAGAAGGGTTCGGTGAAATTCCAGACCAAACCATATTGGTCAATCACCCCATCGCCATCTTTATCGATGGTCAGCTTTTTGCCAAACTCAATGAGTTCTTGCAGGGACTCTGGAGGTCGATCCAGACCGACCTCAGCAAAGAGGCGCTTGTTATAAACGAGAGCAAGGTGGTTCCCCAGTTCGTCACCGATCTGGTAGAGGTGACCCTGATACCAGGTGAGGCCTTTGGGATCAAAGGCTGCTAATTCATCTTCTGAGAAAAAACTCTCCAGGGGTTTGATAATATTCATTTCCACAAGAGCACCGGTAAAATCACTGGGGCCATATAGAAGATCAGGTCCACCCTCGGTAAAACCGGTGGCTGACATGTAGGCCATCCGGACCTCTTCATTTTCCTTGTAGAGCATATGGACACTGATGTCTGGATGGAGGCTTTCGTATTCGGCCACTAGATCATTCAGAACGGCACGACTGGGAGCTGGCATTGGGTGCCATAGGTGTAGCGTTGTTTTCTCGGCCCCCAAAAGGGTTCCAAGCAAGAGCACGCTTACCAAGAATTGGCGCAGAAATGTCAAGCTACGCTTGAAGTTTTGAATGAGATGTGATGGAAAATATTCTATCACCTTAATACTCCTCGGGACTCAAATGCGCGTTGTTAATATCTATCATCAATGCCGCTAGTAGCCATGGGCCAAAAATAGGTAAGTGCGTCATCAAGATGGGCACGCCAGGAACCCCATGAATGACCTTCGTGCCACGCTCTCCAGCGCAGGTTCCATTGATCATCATCCAATATCCCTTTCAGGGACATTGAGCTGTTATAAATGGAGGGCTCATAGGTACCTGCATCCATATAAATTTTTACTGGTAATACAGGGGAAGCCTCATATTGATCAATGAGATCTCCAAACCAGATTGCTGGAGAGAAAGCCCCGCAATTCCCAAATACATCAGGGTGTTGGACAGTAAATAAAAGTGAAGTCAGACCACCTGCACTCACACCAGCTACTGCTCGATATTCTGCTTCGGGCATGGTGCGGTATTGAGCATCAATCCACGGAACCAGTTCATTCACAAACATAGTCATGAAATCATAATCATATAAATATTCTTCGTTCCGATTGATGGGGTCAACAAAGATGGCAATGATAGGTGGAATGAGTTCTTGTGAGATCATAAAGTCCAAGACGTTCTCTGCAAATCCCAAATCAATTTGTTCACTTCCATCATGGAAGTAGATACTTCGATAACTTTGAGTTCCCTCAGCATAATCCGGCGGTGTGTAAACCCTTACTGCTCTTGTCCGACCCTGAGTTGTATCACTGAAAGTCGTCGACAATAATGAGCCGTGTGGAATGTTGTAGGATTCAATTTCAGGTGGTTGAATATAGGCTGCCATGGAAAGTTCGGAATTAGGCCCGTATCCACCGCTGCAGGTGCTGGGATTTAATGGATCCAAGATCCAATTGCCATTCACGACCAATTTGTAGTCTAGTCTGGCATCATTTTCAAATTGGTAGGCAGCGTAGAAAAGATTTGTACCTGAGAGAGGGATAAAATCTTGGTTCGTGGGATCCCATCCAGTGAAATCCCCTGCTACTGCGACCTGAGGATTGGATCCATTTATGTATAGAAAATAGGCAGTAGTATCCTCGATATAGGGAATACCTGTTGTACTGTCAGCCCAATGGAGAAAGGAGTCAACCAGTGCCTGCTTCTCCTCTGCAGGTGCTTGATAGACTGAGGTAATAAAATCAGTAAATGATCCAGTGAATACTGCTGGATCTGCTCTGCGAACTGAAAAATCGTCAGCCGCATATAATTCAGGATTTTGGGATTCAGGTGCTGTGGAACATGAAGGAGTGAAAGCGACAATCAGTGAGAGCACTAAGATTTGCAAAAATCTCAATAAGTTTTGGTTCAGTTTTGTTGATAAAACCATGGCAAACCGCTTAACTCCCCTTTTAAAAAAACAGGGTGGAGAAGCATTTCTCCACCCTGCGATTTTACATAAATGAGTATTCTTACTTAATTAACATCATTTTGTTGGTTTGTGAAAAATCTCCAGCAACGATTTTGTAAAAATACAGACCACTGGCAACTTTAGCACCAGAAGTATTCAAACCATTCCACATCGTATAATAACGACCAGCAGAATGTTTTTGATTGTCAACCAGACGCACAACCTCGCGACCAGTAATGTCAAATACAGTCAAACTGACATCAATAGCCTGTGGAATGACATAGCTAATTGATGTTGTAGGATTGAATGGATTTGGATAGTTCTGTGAAAGCACAAAACCAGTAGGCACGTTTACAGGCTCATCAACAGAAACCGGTTCGTAGATAATGCCGTTTGCATATGGTTCTAACTCAACTTCCAGCGGAAGTCCAAGATTGCTAAAGGAAACCACATCAAGGGCCTGCACAGGAGCAATTGTGCCACCCAGGGTGGATGGTTTTAACCACTGTGTTCTATAGCGACCAAAACCATTGCTAGCACCAAGTTCTGAAACTTCAGCTCCATCAGCCGTAATGTATTTGGTTGTATACATAATGGCATGTGGTGCGGGACCATTAATTGTCAGGGTTGCTTTCCAAACATTTTCACCCATTTCAGGTGCTGGAACATATCCATAGGCAACTGAATCTTCTGGTACGGATCCTGTAGGTACTCCCTGGAGCTCAGCACCCCATCCATCCTGCCACATGAAATACAAGTCATCTGTAGCTGGATTAAAGGGATTGTCTTCATAGGCCATTGCTCGTGTCATGTCCATGTAGAGCGTTGCTGTAACTGATTCACCTTGGGGAGTAATACCCTCAGTCACATAGTCCTGAAATGTCTGCACAGGTAAGACGGTATCTGCATCCATACCACTCCATACGAAAAAGCGGTCTCCACCACCGACACCGGCAGGAAGTTCATATTCATAAAAATCCTCACCAGCATGCGCAGCACTATCGCCACCAGCGATTTGGTGGAGGTTCAAGAAGAACTTGTAACTGAAAACATCACCAGCGTCGCCTTCATAGGGAACGGTAAGTGTATAAATTTCAGTACCAGGTAGACGAATCATATCAATGATAGATCTGTCAGGATCGGAACCCCAACCGTTTACGCCACCGCGTAGCTCGAGGCTATCACCGAGAGCACGGTTATAGAAGCCCAGGTCCTCTAGAACGGTCATATCAACTCTAAAGTTAATGTTACCGGATCCATGACCTACAACCTCAACATTGCTAAACCAGACCACATCAAGAACAATGGGTTCACCTATAACAGAAACCACGACTGAGCGATCAAAGGGAAGGCTCTCGTCATCCTCACCATTGATTGAATAATGGAAGAATGTTAAACCCATAGGGAGATCTTCTGTCAAATCATAGATTCCATCAGAGTTACCATCAGCCATCAGTTTTGGACCAAGCAGACTTTCCATAACTACATTCTGGCTGGCTGGATCAAAAGCTGCGGCATCAATCTGGGCATTCATGTTGACCTGAAATGTGACTGGAGCGCCTTCGAAGTTTGGATCGAAATCATTCCACCACACGTCCACGGTCTGAGCGCCGCCTACAACCAGATAGGTGCGATTTGGACCGCCTCCAGGAAATTCTGAGGTGTCCCAGCTACGATTAATGCGGAACTTGAATTCCAGTGCCTGACCTACTTCAAAACTATCAGCCACAACCAGTGTGAAAATGCCGTCCATATCTTCATCTGTCAGTAACCAGAAATCATCATCTGAACCCCAACCATTGAAATTACCGGCAACATCCAGAACCTGTGAAGTTGTATCAAACCCACCTGTGGCGATTTGATCAGTCATATTCACATTAAAGGTGACAGCCAGGTTGTAATCATAGTTATTCCAGAATACTGTGTAATGATATAAGCCTTCTTCAATGGTGAGCTCTCTATTGGGATCACCTTCAGCATTATCCCAATTCTGGTTAATCCTGAATTTGAACTGTATGGTTTCACCAACAGTAAATGTATCTGCTGCATCCACATAAAGTTCCCATATGAGATTGTTTCCTGGAGTCGGGCTCAGATCATAACCAGCACCATCCCAACCGTTGAACGAACCGGCTACATTGACACCATCTGATGTTGGATCAAAAGCGCCCTGGTTGAACTTATCTGTTAGATCCACAGTAAAGTGTACTACTGGATACATGGTGAAGTGGTCGAGATAGCCGAAGTACTCGGTATCAGTATCGCCAACCACAAGCATACGGTTGTCACCACCGTCGTGCTGACCGGCATCCCAGGAACTATTGATCCGGAATTTGAAACCATAGGTCCCTGCATCAATGGCGAACGTACCTACCCAGAGATCCGAATTCTCGGTGCTCTCGGTCAGTTGCCATTCACCTGCGGCTGGACCCCAACCATTCATATCACCTGCGATGTCGACATAGTCACTGGTTCCATCAAAATTGTTATTAGCAATCTGATGGGCCATGTTGACTGTAAACGTCACGTTTGCTGCCATTCCGACGCTGATGAGTAGTAGCATCGTCATAGCCATGGTTAATGTTTTACGCATTTTACCTCCTTGTTATGTTTACTATCTAATATCTCATTGAAAGTGAGAAATGTTCGTTTATTCCAAAATATTTATGAGTCTGTATAGCATAGTCAGCCCTGTGTGGAGTCAGACCAATTCGGTTCATTTGATCTAAATAAATAAGAGATACTTTGGGCGGCT
>JACKQG010000866.1_pt1 | contig 42598 bp, 36 predicted proteins | sample 8237621 | NCBI WGS metagenome assembly JACKQG01 (sample SAMN15677084, study PRJNA649215) | marine metagenome | biome: marine; feature: Black Sea; material: saline water; isolation source: suspended particulate matter (SPM) from the Black Sea western gyre | collected 2013-06-09/2013-06-10 | depth... | reverse complement strand
CAACCGCCGCAGCGGGGGGGGGGCGTGGGGGGGGGGGGGGGGGCGGGGGCTGTGCGGCGGGGTGCCGGTCTGATGGGTGGGGGCCGGGGTGGGCAGGCCTGGGGGGGGCGCGCCGGGCGAAAGCCGGCGGAGCGGGGCCGACAGCACTGCCGCAACCGCGCGGCCACCGGTGGCCAGGTAGCCAGCCAACAGGTAGCCAGCCAACAGGTAGCCAGCCGATCATGAAATTTCTCTTCGTCATGGACCCGCTCGACGGGATAGACATCAGCATGGACACGTCTTTTGTCTTCCTGGCCGAAGCCCAGTCGCGCGGCCACGACAACTGGTTCTGCCAGGTTGACCAGCTCTTGTACGACGACGGGTTGGCGGCCCACGCCGCGCCGGTAACGGTGAAGCCCGTGCAGGGCGAGCACTTCGAACTCGGGCAGTGGGCCGACCAGCGCGCCGACGACTTCGACGCGATCTTCATGCGCAAGGACCCGCCCTTTGACTCGGACTTTTTCTTTGCCACCCAGCTGCTCAGCCTGGCCGACCCCGCGCGCACCTTCGTGTTCAACGATCCTGCGGGCCTGCGCGAGATAAGCGAGAAGCTGAGCATCCTGCGTTTTCCCGATCTCGTGGCCGAGACCATAGTAACGGCCGACCCGCAACGCGTGCTGGCCTTCATGCAGCGCCTGGGCGAGGACGTGGTCGTCAAGCCGCTTGACGGCTGCGGCGGCCAGGGCATCTTTCGCCTGTCGACGGGCGACCTCAACATCAACGCCATCCTCGAACTGTCCACCGACAACGGGTGCCGCCAGGTCATGGCCCAGCGCTACCTGCCCGCGTCGCGCGAAGGCGACACGCGCCTGGTCTATCTCGAAGGCCGTGCGGCCGGTGCCATGCGCAGGTTGCCGCGCGCAGACGATCTGCGCGGCAACCTGCACGTGGGCGGCAGCGTGGTGGCTACCGACATCGGCCAACGCGAACACGAAATCTGCCGCACGATAGAGCCGTTGCTATCCGAGGCGGGCATATACTTTGCCGGCCTGGATATAATCGGCGGGCTGCTCACGGAGATAAACGTGACCAGCCCCACCGGCCTGCAGGAGATCAAGCGACTGGGCGGCGCCGACCTGGCCGCCGAGGTCATCGACCTGGTCGAGCGCCGCTGCCCCACGGGCCACTGAGCCGCGATTGGCGGACAGCAGCCTGCCTCCATACCCCCGGCAGCGTGTTGACCCCCCCGCCCTACACCGTTAGACAGGTTGCGTAGGCAGGTTGCGCCGGCCGCCGCGCGCGACCTGCGTGTTGCCCTCACGCCCAGGTAGCTCAGTCGGTAGAGCAGGGGACTGAAAATCCCCGTGTCGGTGGTTCGATTCCGCCCCTGGGCATCTTGCAACAGCCCCCGACAAGTTTGCCTGCAGATTGCGGCTCAGCGCGGTTCGGTCCAGCTGCCGCCTTCTTCGCCGGTAAAGCTGATCTTCACCGCTTCGCCGGGAGCCAGTCCCAGTGGCGCCGCTGCGGCCACCACGAAGGACCGGCCGTACTCTGCCACGCCCGGCCTGCTCCATAAGCGCTCGGGTAGCGCATCTACAACCGGAGAGACCCTGAGCACCACCGACTCTGCCACCACGCTTGGGTCCGAACGTCGTGAAAGCACCACTGCTTGTTTACGTCGCGCTTCTCGTGCGTCCTGCTCGGGCAGGTAGGCCACTACTTCAGTCGCGAAAGTCCTGCTGACCAACACCACCGGTTCGCCGGCCAGCACCGCCTGACCCGGGTGGCTGAGTACCTGGCTCACGCTGCCGGCTATCGGCGACCGCAGAACCAGCCGATCGCGCTCGGCACGGAGTTCGTCAAGAAGACGAGCCTGCACCGCGAGGGCTGTCTGCAATGGTGCGAGAGTGGCCAAGCCCTGTTCGGCTTCGGGCAGGTTTTTATCGAAGGCATGCACCCGCGCTTCTGCCAGCCTGGCGGCTTTCTCGGTTTGCCGGAGCAACACCTTGTTCGCGGCCTTGCGATCCACGATCTGGCGCAGTCGAAGTTGCGCGGCCCCGAGTTGTTCCTTTCGCGTCATGTTCCAGGTCGGTAACGCGTCCATCCTCGCTACCACCAACGCGGCCAGTTGTTCCCTCGCTTCGTCGTTGGCGATCAAGACAGCCACCTCGAGAACGTCGAGCCGAAGCCGCTGAGCATCCATTTCGAAGCTGCGAACGTCACGACGCAAACGGTTTCCGTTTCTCGTGATTTCGGCCGCCAATTTCACCCGCGAGGCCGTGAGATCCGCCTCCAGTTTTTTCAGCACGGCCTCCGCCGTGGCGAGCCTGCCGTCAAGCTCAGAACCGTCCAGCAAGGCCACTACCTGTCCGCTCTCCACCTGGTCGTAAAGATCAACAGCCAGCATCTCGAGCGTGCCGTCGACACCAGGCGATACCTCGTAATGGGTGGAGCGGGCAAACCCGCCGTACTCGAACTGCCGGGCCTCATTGGAAAATAGCAAAATGACCCCACCAATGGCCATCAACCACACCACAACGGACAGCGGAGTACCGGCGAACTCCCGCAAGCGTTGTTTCATCGGAGTCTTGATGGGTGTTTCGTTCACCATCAATCTCAAACCTCCGACAGCTTGTTATTCATGACCAGCGCTACGTTGGTAACTTCCGGAATACCCATGAGCGAGTCTACCAGCTCGCGGCTGCGATCGAGATCACGCAGCCTGACCTCGATCACGTATTCAGAAACCCCAGCGGTACCGGTCTGGCGCACCGACACCACTTTGAAAACCCGGCAAAAACGCCTGAAGGCTCCCGCGTAGCAGTCGTCATCGCCACCACCGTGCGACACAACGAAGCTCACGTGTCCATCTATCTTCGACTTGGTGCCAAAAGAGGTGACGTGGAGATAGAGCATTACGATGATGATCGTGATTGTTCCCACGCCCGCGGTCAGGTACTTGCCAGAGCCGATCGCCATGCCCACCACCAGGGAGAGAAATACGAACACCATGTCCTTGGTATCCTTGAGCACGTTGCGGAAGCGGATGATCGCCAGCGCCCCTATCAAGCCAAAAGCAGTGATAATGTTGTTGCCTATTACCAGCATCACCAAGCTGACAACGAGCGTCAATAATACCAACGACTGGGTGAAAGACCGCGAGTACGAAAGTCCGGTGTGGGTCAGAACATAGGCCCAGGCGATCAGCTGGCCGAGCACCAGCCCGAGCAACGCGCACAACAGCAGGGTCTCCATAACGTCCGCGGGAGCGGCGCCGCTGGATCTCTCGAGAACATCTATCAATGCACCCATGGATCAGGACCCCTTGATCCCTGTCTCGGGAGAAGACGCAAAGTTGTGAAGAAAGCGGTCCGCCAGCGGCCTGTAGATACCCCTCTCCTGCGCTTGCTCCATCGACATCACGTACTTCGGTATCGACTGCTTCTGGAGCTGAAACACGTCGATGAGCCGACGCAGCCATGACGGAAAAGTACCGGTAAACTTGATTTCCATAATCGTCCCTTCGAGGTCTGTCTCAACCCATTGCCCCCCGTTCAAAGAAAGGGCGTTCTCGAGCGTGACCGAATATGATAAGTCGGAGTCGAAGGTGATCCTCAGGGATTGGCTTCCGACCGACTCGTAGGCTTCGCGCCGATACTTGATCCTGACAACGGGTCCGGCCTGCGCTGCGCGCGCGAGGTTGTCGAACTCGGCTCTTGCCGGATCGCCCCACGACGCGGCATCGGGCTTGCCACCGGCGAGCCCTTCCAACATCCCGTAGGCCCCCCCCAGGTCGATACGGCCGCGGCTTTTCAACACCACGTTGTCGCTGCGCCGTTTGATTTCCAGGTAAACCGGTTCGTCGGGTCCCTCGGCGTAGCGCCTCATCCTGAGCTTGAAGCGGTTCTTGTGACCCTCTTCGGTCATACGACACAAGCGCAGATCACCACTGTCGAGGTACAGGCTGCACACGTCGTAGCAGAACCCTTCCCTGCCCGCCGCATATGCATCCGGCTTTACGAACGGCGCCAGGTATTCCCTGATAGCCGCGCAGGCGGTTTCGGAGACGAAGTACTTACACTCGTACCTCGAAACTACTCGACCGTTATTCTCAGATCCGGAAAAAAGCATTCGCAGGGGCCCAACCAAGGCTAGTTCTATTATCCAGCGCCTGTCAATAACCCCAGCCGCCACATCCCTGGTAGTGATTGATTAAGCGGGCAGGCCGTCGGGATTCATGGGCGAGGCGATATATATTGGCCCAGGCTCGGCTCTAACACATACAGAGAAGTCGAACCTCGGTCGTTGAACGCCGGAGCACATGGGGGGGGCGAAACGATAAGCGCGGCCAGTTATAGCGACAACGCAGCGAAAAAACCCTTTATAATGTTGTACAGAGCTGGGGCAATCCGACAACGTACGATAAGGCTTGCCCCGGAGAGCCACGGAATACGCAATGCTGGAATGGGTCAACTGCCTCGATGACCACTGCCCCCCACGGAGGGCCAGCGGCAATTCCTCGCGTGAGAGCGCGCGACTCCCGGAGATCCAGCGATTCGCTGGATGCAGGGGGCACAAGCCATGAAACGACGAGCATCTCTGCCGGCACTTATTCTCGTGTTCGCTTTTTTTGCTGCTCCGGTTCAGTCGGCGCCGGTGATACTGAACGAATACAATGCGGTGGACGGCAACAGCTTCCTCGCTAACGCGGCTTCCGACCCATACTGGGGAAGACGATCGGGCAACGGTGGCGACTGGATCGAGCTGGTCGTAATCCAGGACGGTCTCGACATGCGCAACTGGCAGGTCCTGGTCGTCAATAACGCCGGTGTCCCACTGGCTGAAGAATCCTTTTTACTTCGACTGACCAATGCCGATCTCTGGTCAAACCTGCGAAGCGGCACGATCATCACACTCTCCGAAAAACTCGGTAACAACGTGCCCGAGTTGCAGCCCCTGCTCGGCAAATGGTGGGTAAACGTCCGCGCGGCAGCGGATACCGCCGGGACCTATGTCACCGTTGAGTGCGTAGCGCCGTCCTGCGATCCGGCGATCGCAAACTGGAAAGTATCCAATAGCGATTCGCAGATAACGATAATAAACGACTCGGGGGCGGTGGTATTCGGCCCTGCCGGCGAAGGAATTCGGCCTGTGAACAGAATCGGCTCTACAGAGATTTTCAAGCTCGAACAGAATCCTAGCTCCGCGATAACCCCGACGTCCAAATACAATGATGGATCCTCCAGCACTTTCGGCGAGGCCAACGTGTTCAACGCCGGGACCAGTGCACAGAATTTTGGCGCGCTGCGCAGCGTCGTACCATTCGCCCAGCTCACTGACATACGCATCAACGAGGTATTCACGCACTCGGATCCCGGTATCGACTGGGTTGAAATATACAATTCCTCCAGCTCTCCCATCGACGTAGGAGGATGGTTGCTCTCCGACAGTCTTTCGAATCTCAGCAAGTACGAAATCCCTTCCCCCACGGTCATACCCAGTGGGGGGTACGTCGTCCTGGACCAGGACGCCCTGTTATTCGCATTCAGTTCGGCCTGCGGCGATCAAGTGGTTCTCTCGGAGGCGGTTGACGGCGTGCTGACCGGGGCGAGAGACTACGCCGAGTTTGGAGCGATCGAAAACGGCGTCTCTTTCGGGCGTTTTCCTGACGCCGTTGGCCCCGTAATGCGCCTGAGCGAGCCTACCTACGCCTATGCCAACGAAAAGCCGCTAACGGCCGAAGTTATCGTGAACGAGATCATGTACCACCCGCCCGTGACAGGACTGACCATCAACGGCGAGTTTGTAGAACTCTACAACCCTTCGGGCACGACCGTGGACCTCTTCACTGACTACGGATTGGACGGGGTTCATCCGTGGCGACTCACCGGGGGAGTGGACTACAACTTCACCCTGGGAACCTCGATCCCGGCAGACGGGTTCCTGCTGATCGTGAGCTTCGATCCACAATTGGCGCCCAGTGACCTGGCCGATTTTCGTAATCTTTACGGACTCGATCCATCTGTCGTAATTGTCGGCCCCTACACGGGCCGCCTCGACAACTTTTCGGACACCGTGCGCATGCGTAAGCCCGACGCCCCCGAATCCAACGGCGCCATCTGCGGTGACCTCGTAACTCCCGGGCCCTATGTACCGCAAGTGATCATAGATGAAGTAGAGTATTCTGACTTCGGCGATTGGCCGGCAGCGGCCGATGGTAGTGGTGCGTCGCTGGAAAGAAGCAACCCCCTCAACTTTGCGGGCCAGCCCACCAGCTGGGCGGCTAACATAGTCGGTTCGAGTACGCCGGGAGCACCAAACTCGACCATCGGCCCACCCACCCGTGGCCAACAGAGTTGTATGAACTCGCTCGGTAAAGACCTGACGAAGGTCGCGAGCGACACCGGAAAAGACATAGGTGCTTGCATCAAGGACCACGCCCGGGGCAGACTCGGTTCTCTTTCGCTCGCTGAATGCCTGGTCGCCGATCGAAAAAACAGGATCGCTAAATCCAAAGCGAAAAGCCTCAAGGACTTCAACAAGCGCTGCACCCGCAGCGATTCCGGTGGCCTCCCGACCCATCCTTTCTTTGGCGTTACCAACGTTGAATCCTTCAACCTGGCCGCCACGCGACAAGTACTGAACCGGCTGCAGGATCTTGTAGGGCCTGAACCCGACACAGCGATGGTGACCGAGGTCGACGATCGCATTGCCTCACGCTGCCAGCTTGCGGTTGTCGGCACCGCGACGAAGTGTGCCGACACCTTTCTCAAGGTCTTCAACAAGTGCGAAAAAAGCGGTCTAAAGTACGGTAATATTCAGAACAGTACCGCCATCGGAGCCTGCATTGGATCGGACCCGCGGGGGAAGATCGCCAAGGTATGTGATCCGGCAAGCGGCAAGGTATTAAAGGACATCACAAAAAAGTGCGTCAATCCCGGGATCTCACTGGCCTCTGCGTTTCCGGGTTGCGCCGCGGCGACAGCTTCGGATCTCGCGGCTTGCGTCAATTCGTCTGTTCAATGCCGAGCCTGCCGCGGCATCAGCATGGCTACCGCTGCGATCATCGACTGCGACCTCTTCGACGATGGGGCTGCTAACGGCAGTTGCCCTTAACTCGAGCTGCTTAAGCACTTGCCGGTACTCGCCATCAGCCGAGCAGGCTCCTCGATGAGGCCTGTTTTTGGGTCCTGCAGGGCTTACAATGCGAGCTGAGTTCGATTGCGCTTGCGCCGGCAGCAGGGTCCGGCTATATAATCAGTCTCTGATGGTCGCCCTTCCGGCGACTGGCGGCGCACAGCAGGATCGCTTCTTCAGGAAGATCGCGCCGTGTTTCAATAAATCCACACCCTTCTCTGTTGTACGGGTCTGAATCTACCGGTGGGTACACCGAATGTGTACGTCCATCCACGAGTTAATTATTTTCAATGAACGATACTACCTCTATTCCTGACGCCTCTATTCCTGGCACTTCCCCTTCCGACCATGTTATTCCCGACATGCCTGCCCCCAACCACGGCGGCTCTCCTGATACGGTGACCGCTTTTGAGCAGCTGCCGCTCGACGACACGCTTCGCCGCAGCATCAAGGAGGCCGGCTTCGTCACGCCCCGCCCGGTACAGGCGGCCACCATCCCATCAGCGCTCGAAGGCTACGACGTACTGGGCCTGGCCCAGACCGGCACCGGCAAGACCGCCGCCTTCGTGCTGCCCATACTGCAACGCATCGTCACCGACCCCCGCCGCGGTCCGCGCGCGCTCATACTGGCGCCCACCCGAGAGCTGGCCATGCAGATACAGGCCGAGACCCGCCTGCTGGCAAAGTTTACCAAGGCCAAGGTCATCACCGTGTTCGGCGGGGTGTCGGCCGGCACCCAGATCAGGGGACTGAAGGCCAAGCCCGACATCATCGTGGCCTGTCCCGGGCGCCTGCTCGACCTCTTCGGAAGGGGCTTCGTTGACCTTTCGCACGTGGAGACGCTGGTCATCGACGAGGCCGACCACATGTTCGACATGGGATTTCTTCCCGACATCCGCAAGATCATCGCCGCTTTGCCCGATGACCGACAGAACCTGATGTTCTCGGCCACCATGCCGTCGGCCATACGCAAGCTGGCCAACCAGGTTCTGTACAAACCCGAAGTGTTTGAGCTTGAGCATTCCGCGCCGATCGAGACCATAGAGCACGCGCTCTACCCGGTGGCAGCGACGCGCAAGGTAGACCTGCTGCTGCACCTGCTCGACGGCGACGACTTCAAGTCAGGCATCGTTTTTTCGCGCACCAAGCACAGGGCCAAAAAGCTCGCCCAGCAGTTGAGCAACAAGGGGCACGAGGCCGTGGCACTGCAAGGCAACATGACGCAGGGCCAGCGCGACCGGGCCATGAAGGGTTTTCGTGACGGGCGCTTCAGCGTGCTCGTGGCCACCGACATCGCCGCCCGCGGCATCGACGTGGCCGGCATCTCGCACGTAATCAATTTTGACATTCCCAACACGCCAGACGCTTACACGCACCGCATAGGGCGCACGGGCAGGGCCGAGCGCAGCGGCAAGGCCTATACTTTTGTAGCCAGGGAGGACGCGCAGCAGGTCAAGGCCATAGAGCGAAAGCTGGGTGTGAAGATCAAGCGCCGCGTGGTCGATGGCTTCGAGACGCAACCCGACGACGAAAAGCGCTACGTCCACGCGCAGCGCAACGGCAAGCACAACTCGTCGGGCGGCGGGCCCAGCAAGTCGACCCACCCCCAGCGACACGGCCGCGATTCGAACAGCAAGGGAGCCGGACCGGGCGGCGGGCGCCGTCGCAGCAACCGGGTCGCAAGAGCGTCCTGAACCGATCGAGCGCAACGAACGAGAGCGAAACTGGAGAAAGGAGTCCCGTTATGAAAACTAAAACCATTACAACCGTTGCACGGATCGCAACCCCCGGCCTGCTGGCAGTACTGGTGGCCTCGGCCGCTTACGCGCAAGACAACGACAAGGAGTCCAAGGTGGTCAAGGAAGGTAGCAAGGTTTCTATAGAGTACACGCTCAAGCTCGACGACGGCTCGACGGCCGACAGCAGCGAGGGCCGGGACCCGATGGTCTACACCCAGGGTGGCAACGAGATCCTGCCGGCCCTCGAAGCAGCCCTGGCCGGACTCGCGGAGGGCGAGAGCAAGCAGGTCAAGCTTTCGGCTTCCGATGGCTACGGTGAAATCGACGAAGAGGCCTTCCGCCAGGTCGAGCTGGCGCAGATACCCGAAGAAGCCCGCGAAGCCGGAACGATGCTCGTGGTGGGAGCGCCCGACGGCAGCCGTCGTCCGGTGCGCGTAGTCGAAATCAAAGACGAAACGGCCGTGATTGATTTCAACCACCCGCTGGCCGGCAAGGACCTGACCTTCGACGTCAAGATAGTCGGCGTCGAGTAGGCCGGCGGCGGCAGCCTGCAGCGCGATTACCGGGCGGCGAGCCGCCTTGCCTCATGCCGGCCGCGTAACTAGGCTGTGCTTTCGCCCGTGAAAGCACTACTGCCAGCGCTGTTTGCCGCGATTTTATTTGCCCTCGGCCCAGCCGCCGACACCGCCTGGCCGTCTGCGCCCGAGGCGCCCATCGTTACCCAGGACCCGCACGGTGTGGTCGAAAGCGTGCGCCCGGAGCTCGGCCCGCACGCGCTGTGGGTGGGCGACCGCCTGTTTCGCCACAGCATACTGTTTGACGGCGACAACGGGCAGGCGCTGGGCATGGTCGACATCACCTGGACGCTGGGGGGTGTGGCACCGCACACGTCCCACTCGAGGCGCGAGGTCTACGTGGTCGAACCGGTCTACGATCGCGGCCACCGCGGCGAGCGAATCGACTACGTGACCATCTACGATCTCCACACGCTCGCGGTCACGGGCGAGATCGAACTGCCCACCAAGGGGGCGGAGGCCGGACACGGGGTCGCGCTGTCGGCCCTGCTCGACGACGAGCGTTTCCTCGTGGTGCTCAACCTCGTGCAGTCAGGTTCGGTGACTGTCGTTGACCTCGAACAACGACGCTTCGCAGCCGAGATCCCAACGGCCGGCTGTTCACTGGTGTACCCCACCGGGCGGCGCAGCTTCGGCATGCTCTGCGGTGACGGCGCCGCCCTGGCCATCACCCTGGCCGACGACGGCAGCGCCGCCGAGACCAGGCGCAGCGAGCCCTTCTTCGACGTGGTCGCAGACCCTCTCAGCGAAAAAGGCGCGCGCGACGGCAGTCGCTGGCTCTTCGCTTCGTTCGACGGCTACCTTCACGAGGTCGAGTTTACCGGCGACAAGCCCTCGCTGGTGGCGCGCTGGTCGCTCATGACCGACCGAGAGCGTGCCGATTCCTGGTTGGTGGGCGGCTCCCAGCACCTCGCGCTGCACCGCGACAGCCGCCGCCTGTACTCGCTGGTGCACCAGGGCCAGCGCGGCTCGCACAAGGACGCCGGCAGCGAAATCTGGGTCTACGACACCGAAAACCACGCGCGCATAGATACCTTTGAGATACCCGCGCTTCTGCCCGCCTTCCTGCGCCCGGTGCTCGGACTCGCCCCCGACAGCCTGGCCTATCGCGTGCTCAGTTTCTTCACACCATCAATGGGAGCCCACAGGGTAGTGGTGAGCCAGGACGACGAGCCACTGCTGTTCCTGCGCCACGGCGAGATCGGCGTCATCGGCGTGCTCGACGCGCGCGACGGCCGCCACCTGCACACCATAGAAGAAGCGGGCATGACCGGCGGGGAGATCCGCATTCCGTGATCAGCATGGCCGAGATTGATCCCGTGCTGGCGCTGGCGCTGAGGGCCTGCATGGCGCTGTTGTTCGCGGGCGCAGCGCTGCACAAGCTGGGCGACCCGATGGCCTTTCGCTCGGTGCTCTCGGATTACCGTCTCGTGCCCGACGGCCTGGTCACGCCCATCGCCTGGGCCACCGGCGTGGGAGAACTGCTGCTGGCCGTGGCCTTCCTGTTGCCCGCGGCCGGGCTGCTGCCCGCGCTTGCGGCGGCCGTGTTGCTCACGGTCTACTCCTGCGCCATCGCCATCAACCTGCTGCGTGGCCGCCGCGACCTCGACTGCGGCTGCGGCGGACCACCGCAACGCCTGCACCCCGGCCTGGTAGGCCGCAACCTGGCCCTGGTGGCCATGGGCCTGCTCGCCTGCGCGCCCGTCAACACGCGGCAGCTGGGGTGGCTCGACGGCCTGTCGTTCGCGGGTACCGTGGCCTGCGCGACCCTGCTGTGGGCAGCATCCAACCGGCTGATGTCCTTGTCATCGCCCAGCGGAGAGGAGGCCTGACGCCGTGCAGGCGCTGATCATAACCAACGTGCTGCTGTGGGTCTGCGTGGTGGCACTGGCACTGGTGGTGTTCGCGCTCTCGCGGCAGGTGGGCCTGCTGCACGAACGGGTAGCACCGGCAGGCGCGCTGGCACCGGCCAAGGGACCGACCGTGGGCCAGCCGGCGCCGCGACTGTCGCTCGCCACGCTCGATGGGAGCAGCCTGGAACTGGGTGCGCCCAGCCCCGACGGGCGCGACACTCTGCTGTTCTTTCTCTCGCCTACCTGCCCGCTCTGCCGCACCCTGCTGCCCACCCTGCTGCGGGTAGCAGCAGACGAAGACGCGAGCGCACGCGTGGTACTGGCCGGCGACGGCGACCCCGACGAGTACCGCCGCTACGCCAGCGACAACGGGGTTTCGTCGCTGCCGCTGGTGGTATCCACCGAACTCGGCCTGGCGTGGCAGGTTTTAAAACTGCCCTACGCCGCCCTCATGGACGGCGACGGAGTGCTGCGCGCTCGCGGCATGGTCAACACCCGCGAGCACCTCGAGAGCCTTTTCGAAGCGCGACGCCTGGGCGTGGCCTCGGTGCAGGAGTATCTCGAACTTGAGTCGCCCGAACTCGAGTCGTCCGAACTCGAGTCGTCCGGCCACGAGCTGGAAGCACCCGCAGGAGGACAAGCTCTATGAGCAGGTTGGACCGCTGGATGGAGAACAGCTCGCGCGCGCTCGCGCGGCGCAGTGGGCGGCGTGGTTTTCTCGCCCGCCTGGGCCGCGTGATAGCAGGGGGCACCGTGACCGGGGTCGCGGCGTTGCCGCTGTTGCCGGTGGCCCGCGGACAAGCCTCCGACGAGAGCCACGGCTCACGCGCCGCCGCCCCGCCCGAAGATATCCAAGGCCCCGAGGGCGACCCCAACCACTGCGACTACTGGCGCAACTGTGCCATCGACGGATTTCTCTGCGGTTGTTGTGGCGGCAGCAGCACGAGCTGCCCGCCGGGCACCGAAATGTCGCCGGTGACCTGGATAGGCACCTGCCGCAACCCGCTGGACAAGAAAGACTACCTCATCTGGTACAACGACTGCTGCGGCAGGAATCCCTGCGGGCGCTGCTTCTGCAACCGCAACGAGGGCGAACGGCCGGTCTACCACCCCTACCGCAACAACGACATCAACTGGTGCGCGGGCGCCGAGTCGCAGGTCTACAACTGCTCCGCGGCCATGATCATCGGACTGGCGGTAGAAGGACAGCCGGAGAAGTGAGGCTTTTATCAGCCGCGCTGCTGGTTACCGGCTTTGCGGCCGCGGGAGTTCAGGCCCTGGCGGCCGATGGCGTGGCTGCGCGCGACGTGAAGATGGCGCAACACGACTACCTGCTCAACTGCGCGGCATGCCACCTGCTCGGGGGCCAGGGCTCGCGGACGGTGCCCCCGCTTGCAGACACCGGCCGACTCTTTGCGCTGCCGGGCGGACGGGAGTATCTCGGGCGCGTGCCCGGCGCTGCCCACTCGCCGCTGGACGACAAACGGCTTGCCGCGGTACTCAACTGGATGCTGTCGCGCTTTGGCGACACCACGGCCGACCCACCCTACACGGCGGGCGAAATCGGGCGCCTGCGCGCCCAGCCCTACCTCGACCCGCTGGCGGCAAGGCGCCGCCTCCTGGCCGGCCACTGACCGGCAACTGACCGGTAACTGGCCGGTAACTGGCCGGTAACTGGCCGGCAACATAGCGCTGCTCGTCAGCGAACGGCGAGCAGCGCCGGATCCCATCCATTTTGACTGAGGTCGGCAGTACGCTACAAGTGGCAGCAGGAGAAAGGAGAACGCGAGGCTTGACCCGGCGGGGGTGGGAAAGAGTCGACAGGTTATCCTGACGACGATACCGGTTTCTCCCCGTTCGGATCCGAAGAGTGATGTGACAAGACCCCGGACTTCGGGAAACACCCGCCGCGATTTTCTTGACTGGATACTCGGATCAGCAGTCGTGGGCTGGCTCGCATCGGTGCTCTACCCCGTGGGTCGTTACCTCACGCCCCTGCCCGAGACGGGCCCAACCGGACCAGTAAACCTCACCCGCGGCGAAATCGGCAAGCTGGAACAGGACGGCTTCGTCATCGTGCCGGTGGTGGGCAAACGGGTACTCGTACTAGAGGACTCGGAGGGCGATATACGCGCCCTCAGTGCGCGCTGCACGCACGAAGGTTGTACCGTCCAGTACGTCGCCGATGATTCTCTCATCTGGTGCGCGTGTCACAACGCTAAGTTCGACCTTGAAGGTGGCGTCATCTCGGGGCCGCCGCCAAAACCGCTACCCCGCTTCTACGGCGAACGCCGAGACGACGGCTCGGTGGTGATCAACGTCGTGGAGCAGGCGTGAGCAACGACACGAAAAGCCCGCTGCTTTCCTGGCTGGACGAACGCTACCAGGTCAGCCCCCTGATAGAGTTCCTGCGTCACAAGGAGGTCCCCATAGGCGCGCACTCCATGGCCTGGTACTTCCTGGGTGGCGCGACGCTGTTCTTTTTCATGGTGCAGATAGTCACCGGCGTACTGCTACTCATGTACTACCAGCCGGGCGAGGCCACGTCCTGGGAAAGCCTGCGCTACATCATGACCAAGGTCCCGTTCGGCTGGCTAGTGCGGTCGTTCCACTGCTGGAGCGCGCACCTGATGATCATCTGCCTGGTAGCCCACATGTTCAGCACCATGCTGCTCAAGGCCTATCGACCTCCGCGCGAACTCACCTGGGTCACCGGCTACGTTCTGTTCGCGGTGGCCCTGGGATTCGGTTTTTCAGGGTACCTGCTGCCGTGGAACGAGCTGTCGTACTTCGCCACCGTAGTTGGTACCGACTCGGTCAAGTCTGTGCCGGTGGTGGGTAACTGGTTGCTCGAGGTCATGCGCGGCGGCCCCGACGTAACCATCAACACCCTTTACCGGTTCTTTGCCCTGCACGTCATAATCCTGCCGCTGGCTTGCTTCGCGCTCGTGGGTATACACCTGCTGTTCATACAACGGCAGGGCATGGCCGCGCCGGTGGGGGAATGCCACGCGCCCCGCGGCATGAAGTTTTTTCCGTCCTTCGCGGTCCGTGACCTGCTGCTGTGGCTGGCCTGCCTCTTCCTGCTGGTAGCCCTCTCCACGGTGGCACCCTACGGCCCCAATATTCCCGGCATGGAGTGGGAGCTGGGCAGCAAGGCCAACCCGCTCGCGCCGGCCTACCCCGGCATCAAGCCCGAGTGGTACTTCCTGTGGATCTACCAACTCCTCAAGGAGTTTCCTCCCCACCTGCTCGGTCTCGAGGGACCGCAGCTGTGCCTGCTGCTGGTGAGCGTACTCATGGGAGCCTGGGCGGCAGTGCCGTGGATGGACCGACAGGCGCGCAGGAACCAGCCCTCTCCCGGCTTCAGTGACTTCGGCTTTGCGGCGATCCTCTTCATCTCCTACCTGACGCTCAAGGCCTGGGACATCGGGGCTGTCGGTAACGACGTGGACGCGCCGGCGTCGGTGGCGTCCGTTGCGCGCACCTGCGCGTGGTGGGAGCTGGGCCTGGGGGGAGCGATCATAGCGATACGCTATACCGTGTACGAGCATCGCTGGTTTCTTTTCAGCGGGGCCGCCCTGCTGCACGCCGGGCTGCACGGCCTGGCCGGAATCGGGTACCTGGCCGCCGGCCTCGTGGCCATGCTGCCCGTGGTCGCCGGCGTGGTGATGATTTATCGCGCCCAGTCCCGGGGGGAGGAGACCGCCGGCGCGTGAGACCGGGCACGTTTATCAGCGCCGCCGTATCCCTGGCCCTGGCCCTGGGCGGTGGTCTCGCCACGGCTTCGCAACCCGCCCAACTGAATCACGGTGAGGCCGCGGAACCGTTGCCGCCCGCGCTGGCCCACCTGCTCGATGGAGCCGCCGACCCTTCGGCGCGAGAATACCTGCTCGGCCTGCCCGCCGAAACGCTGGATTCGCTGGAGGCGGCAGTGGAAAGCAAATCCCTCGTGTCACGCGTCCACCTGTCATCGCTTCTCGAGGCTCGGCTGCCCGCCGGACGCCTGCAAAGCCTGGCCACGGACAACTGCGCGCTGTGCCACGGCAACCCGGAGTACCACGAATCGGTCACGCGCCTTTCCAAGGATCCGGCGGCACACGACGCGCTGCCCTACATGGAACTCGGGCTAGTGCTGCAGGACCAGCACTTCCAGGCAGGCCTGGGCTGCGCGGCCTGTCACGGTGGTGACCCCGCGGCCTTCATGGATCACGACTTCGTCGAGCAATGGCCCGAAAACAGGGAGAAAAGACTTTCGGATCGGCGCTGGGTTCCCGGTTTCTGCGGGCGCTGCCACTCCGATGCACAGGCGATGGCCGACCTGGGCTCCAAGCTCCCGACCGGGCAAGTGACCGACTACAAAATGAGCACTCACGGGCAGTTGCTTCTCGACCGCGGCGACTCAAGAGCACCCGAGTGCAGCAGCTGCCACGGCTCCCACACCATACGCGGCGCCAAAAGCCCTTCTTCGCCTGTCAACCCCGCCCACGTACCTGACACCTGCGGAGCCTGCCACTCCGACGCCGACCACATGTCTGGCTTCGAATTGGCCGACGGAAGCCCCTACCCGACTTCGCAGCAGGAGCAGTACACGACCAGCGTGCACGGACGGGCCTTGCTCGAACGCGGAGACCTCGGCGTGGCTACCTGCAACGACTGCCACGGCTCACACCTGTTGACCGTGGGTACCCGCGACGGCATAGGACAGGCCTGCGTAGATTGCCACGCGCTCAACCGGGAGCTGTTCCAGGAGAGTACCCACCGCTTGGCCTTCGAAGAGCACGGTTGGCCGGAGTGCTCCACCTGCCACGGCAGCCACGCGATCGAGCCCGCCGGAGAGCACATGCTGTCTGGCAACGACACTCCCTGCGCTTCGTGCCACCCGCGCTTTGCCGCCGACAACCCCAACTGCCAGCCGGTGGCAGAGCACTTCCTGGCAGCGCTCCGCGGTTTATCCGGGGAGCTCAAACGAGGCCAGGCGTCCATCCACCACTTTGCCGAAATGGGTGTCGACGTCGAGCCGATGGAACTCCAGCTGGTGAGCCTCGAAGATTCGCTGCGGCAGGCAAGGACACAGGTGCACGGCTTCGACCGGGCTACCTTCGACGGGGTAGTTGCGCCGGGCCTGCAGGCAGCTACCGAGCTCGAATCGGCCCGTGTCGATTCCACCGGCGAGTTGAGAATACGACGCCTGGGACTGGGCTGGACAACGCTTCTTACGGCCTTGCTGGGCCTGCTCATCTATTTGAAGCTGCGCCGCGCCGAGAAAAGCGAGTGATCCTATCCCCCTCCACCCGGCCAGGTATTCCCGCTTCCGGGAATTTTCTGCGCGCGGGAATTCAGCTCTGCAAATCCTTTCTACCAGTAATACAATCGCCGGCGCCTGCGAGCTGCCCGCGGGGACGGAAGACATATATTGTTATATCTCGTAGCAAATAAACAGCGCCGGTTTTATTGGCTGTTTCCTGGTTTTTGTCAGCCGGAACCTCGGCTGATGCCAGCTATAAGGCCAGGGCATATCGCTTGGATAACGGCACAGAATTTGCGTTAGGTAAGACTGTAACGGGTAGAGAAAAGTCCAGCGAAACAGGAAAGGAGACACGCGATGTACACGATCTTCAGAAGGATAGCGACCATGGTTCCGGCCCTTATCTTAGTGGCAACTCTCCTGCCGGCTTCGCAGTCGGTAGCTGCCATCGCAGGCAGTAACCACGACTTTTCGGGCGACGGCTGGAGCGGTGGCCAGATCTGCGAGGTCTGCCACACTCCCCACAACTCCGACACCACCGTGGAAAACGCACCCTTGTGGGATCACGAACTCACCACGCAGGTGTTCGTGCCCTACGCGAGCCCGACCCTGGACGCCACCGACGTCGGCCAGCCCGGTGGAGCCTCCAAGCTCTGCCTTTCCTGTCACGACGGTTCGGTAGCGCTCGACAGCTTCGGTGGAACGACGGGCACCATCTTCATGACGGGCAACGACGCCGTGGGTACCGGTGGTCAACTGGCAGACGACCACCCGATCTCGTTCACCTATGACACGGCGCTGGCCACGCTCGACGGAGGGCTGCACGACCCGGCTACGACCGGCAGCGGCCTGGGCTCGACCATAGCCGACGACATGTTGTTCGCGAGCGCCATGGAGTGCTCCTCCTGCCACGACGTTCACAACGCGGACGGGCATGCCCAACTACTGAGGGTGAGCAACGCGGGTAGCGCGCTTTGCCTTACCTGCCACAGCAAGTAAGGAGAGAGCGACACCCGTAGCCACAGCATGCCGCGTCGCCCCTACAAAAAAGGCCGGGCTCCCGTGAGGGGGCCCGGCCTGCTGCTTCTGCTCGCCCTTGCCTGCGCCGCCTGTTCGACACAGCAAGGCCCGCAGGCCGAGCGCGGACCGGCCGTGTTCTTTCCGCCTCCCCCATCAACGCCCCGCTTGCAGCACCTGGCCTCGTGGTCGTCGGCGACAGAAATGGGCGCGGGCGGCGGTGGATTTCGAAAGTTCGTCCTCGGGGAACAGCCCGACACCGTCTTCGCCAAGCCCTACGGCCTCGCGCTCGCCAATGGCAGCTTGTTCGTATGTGATACCGGCTCTAACAGCGTGGTCACTTACAATTTTGCCCAGCAGAAGGCTGGACAGCTCGGTGCCCGCCACCCGGGCAAGCTGGCCAAGCCGATCAATATCGCGGTTGCCGGTGACGGCACGCGCTACGTGGCCGACACCGTACTGGGGCGGGTGATGGTCTACGAACCCGACGACACCTACCGGGGAGCCCTCGGTGACCCCGAAGCCTGGACGCCGTCGGACGTGGCCATAGCAGGCGACACCCTCTACGTGACCGATATCGCCAACGGGCAGGTAGTGCTGATCAACCGCCACGACGGGAGAGAACTCCGCCGCCTCGGGACGAAAGGAAGTGGGAAGGGTCAACTCTTCCTGCCGACCAACGTCGAGCTGTTCGATAGAAAGGTCTACGTGAGCGACACCGGAAATTTTCGTATCTCTGTTTTCGACACTTCGGGCAACCACCTGCACCACGTTGGCAGTCTCGGCCGATCCCCGGGACAGTTTGCTCGACCCAAGGGAATAGCGCTCGACAGGCAAGGCCAGCTCTACGTTGTCGATGCCGCTTTCGAGAACCTGCAGCTGTTCGACCGGGACGGCCGCCTGCTGCTTGTATTTGGGGGCCCCGGAGCGGGCCCAGGGGATTTAAACCTGCCCGCGCAGGTTGAAATCGACTACGAAAACGTTGACCTGTTCAGCGACCGGGTCGCGCCCGGTTACTCGCTGCAATACCTGCTGCTGGTCGCCAGCCAGTACGGAAGAAACAAGATCAACGTTTACGGATTCCTGTTGCCGCTGCCTGACGGCGGAGGATCCTGAAGGGGATAGAAACTCACGTGACCCGTACAAGGCCGGCCAGGGGAGGGATGACCGCGCGTGCCGTGTTCACGACCGCCCTGCGCCTTCTCTCGTTCGCTGCGATAATGCTCGCCTCGCCTGGAGAAGCGGCTGTGCTACCGCCAAGACTGCTCGAGGGAAGCGACTGCTCGATAGGAGGCTGTCACGCCGACAAGCGAGCCACGGAGCACGTTCACTTCGATGACCTGCGCAACCGCTGCCAAGACTGCCACCTACAGAACGGTACCGCCCACGAGTTCAGCGTCGACCAATCGCCTGCCCTGTGCCAGGACTGCCACGCAGACCAGGTCGCCGCCGGCTCAAAAGAAATTTTTGTTCACGGCGCGCTCGAAGAAACCTGTGTCGGTTGCCACGACCCCCACGGTGGCGACCAACCGGCTATCCTCAGGGGAAATGACGAGCGCGAACTATGTACTTCCTGCCACGACCAGGGCACGCTGTTGTCAGGCAAACACCGGCATGGGCCGGTAGCATCGGGCAACTGCCTCGCCTGCCACGAGCCCCATCGATCCCGCCACCGGGCCCTGCTCAAGGCCGATGGCGACGAGCTCTGCGCCATGTGCCACGAGCAAAAGTTAGCCGACATCACGAGCGAGTCGCACCGCCATGAAGCCGCTTGCCCGGACTGCCACGCGTCCCACGCCGGCGACCACGAGCCCCTTTTGATCGACAGCGGCGATGCCCTGTGCGTGCGCTGCCACGAAGAAGTCGCGAGCACGTGGGAACACTCGCCGGTAGATCACCGCGTGAACGGCCCCGCACCGGGCTGCACTTCCTGCCATTCTCCCCACGCGTCCTCGCAGCCTTCCCTGCTGCTCGCCACCCAACTAGACCTGTGTCTTGGCTGTCACCAGCAAGCAGTCGAGGACGGGCACACTACCCCGCTGGCCGGTATCGGGGCGATGATGCAAGCCAACCGGTACTGGCACGGTCCCCTGCAGGAAGGCAACTGCACCGGCTGCCACCAGCCCCACGGGAGCGAGAACTTCAGCCTGCTGGCCGGTACCTACCCCGACCGCTTTTACGCCCCGTTTGACATCGAAGACTACGGGCTCTGTTTCAACTGCCACGACCCCGGTATGGTCAATGCCCCGACCACCGAAACCGCGACCCTGTTTCGCGATGCCGACCGCAACCTTCATTTTGTGCACAGCAGGCGAGAGCCGAGGGGTCACACCTGCCGAGCGTGTCACGCCACCCACGCCAGCAATAACCCCTTCCACATCAGCGACAGCGTGCCCTACGGCAAGTGGGACATGCCCTTGAACTTTATCCCTTCGGCAAACGGCGGCGCCTGCTCACCGGGTTGCCACAACCTGCGAGAATACAAGCGCGATGCCGAGTAACGGAAGCAGGGCGGTAACAGGTCTCTGCCTGTTGATGCTGCTAGGTGCCGGGGCCTGCGGTAGTGCCGAACAGCGCTACGGGGTTCTCAGTACCTTTTTTGACGGGGTGCCTCCTCCCGGCTCTCCGCTGGCTAACGCCGTAGCTCCTCCACGGCTGGCCCCGCTCCCCGAGGTTTCACCCACCCAACCGGTGTTTACGGGTTCTATACACGGGCCCTATTCGCGCCGGTTCTGTACTTCGTGCCACGACTCGGTGAACGCCAACGAGCTCGTCTCTTCGACCAGCGAACTGTGTGACAGCTGCCACGATCCCGACGAATTTCCCGGTCGCTCCCGTCACGCGCCCGCCGCGTCGAGCCAGTGCCGAACCTGCCACGACCCCCACCGCTCGGCTTTACCCAGCCTTCTCGTCGACACAACGCCAGCCCTGTGCACGGCCTGCCACGACAACGACACCTTTCCCGCCTTGGTCGGCCACTTGGTACGCTACGGGGACGCCTGCCTGGACTGCCACGCCCCCCACGCCGGCCACGGGCCGGCGCTGCTGCGGGAGAAAACCGAATGAAGCCGCCGGATTTTTCGCTGTCGCTCGCGACCGCGCTCATCCTGGCGGCAGGTGTCCAGCCGGACAACGCCGCGGCCGCCACTGGTCCCTATCCGTCGGCCGCGATCAGGCCCTTCGCCCTGACCGACATGAGCGGCTGGGTAGAGCTGGTGGCCGACGCCGGCGGCCAGGAACGACGGCGCCCGGGTTCCGCCACTTCTTTCGAATCCCGTTACGCGGTTCTCGAAGAAATCCTGCGCGTAGACACCCGCGGTTATTCTTATCACCCCCGCTTCCTGGCTTGGAAGGCCGGCATAAAACTAAGGGCGATCGAGGGACTCAGCAACAGCGGCGACGACGACTACGGCCGCGGCGCCCGGCTGCTGCTCGGCGGAGACTGGAGACTCAGTTTCCTCGACGAACACGCCTACGGATTCTCCCAGCACGGAAAAGTCGAAAGGGTAGAGGTGAACCGTAGTTTCGCGCGAACCTATGAGCTGGACAGCGAAATCTACGCTCTGTCTGCCCGCTGGCGTTCGCGACCGGTATCGCTGCTCATGAACTACACTCACCGCAAACGCAGGGGCAACGGATCGGGTTCCGACATCAATGAACGAGGCGACGAGTTCAGTTTCCGCCTGCCATGGAAAAGGGGAACAACGCGAAACGGAGAGCTTCACTACCAGCTCACCGACCGTGTCGTACGCGGCATCAACGAGTCCCGGCAGTCCCTATCCGCCACCGCCTACAACAGCTTCGGGGAGGCGCAGACCCTGAGGACCAACGTCCGGCTCAACCGCCAGTCCGACCTCTCCACGCGCAACAACGCCAGCGTATCGGCGGGTCTTTCCTGGCGGCATCGGCAGAACCTGAACGGGCGCTACCGCCTGGACTTCCAGCACAACGACGTGGGCAGCCAGTCGACCGACAACATGAACCTCGCGCTGTCACTGGACCACAAGCTCTATGATAGCCTGTCGAGCAAGCCGGAATTTTACGCGCGCCTCGAAGACGCGTCATTCGGCAAACACGACACCTGGGGTTTTCGTCTTTCGGAGAATTACAGTAAGCGTCTCGGCCGGTGGGGCCACCTCTCACTGAGGGTCACCCCGCACGCCGAACTGGCTCGCAACCGCCCGACCGCAGACACCATCCAGGTGTTCGACGAAAGTCTTTTTCTTTCCCACGACGTCGCCGCGGAACTGGGCCACACCAACGTGGACACAAGCGCTATTTTTATTACCGACTCCTCCGGGGTCACCGTGTACGACGAGGGCGACGATTACCTGGTAACGGTAAGGGGCCGAATAACCGAGATCACCAGCATAGCCACCGGCGACATACCCGACGGCTCGACCGTACTGGTCGACTATGACTACAGCCCGGTTGCCACGAGCGATATTCTCACCCGCTCGCTCAGTGCCGGCGCCACCCTCAGGCTATGGAAGAACTTATCGCTGTACACAGACTTTGGTGACAGCAGGCAAACGCTTGAACGCGGAGACCCGGGCGCCGAACTGGAAGACCGCAAGCGATACTCGACCGGGATTCGCTGGCGGGGTACCTGGTCGTCGGCCGCCGTTGAAGCAGCACACGATGATTCGAGCTTCGTATCCTGGGATACCCTTTCGCAAACGCTGGCGGTGTACACGCCCCCGGGTTCGCGCTGGCGGTCGAGGTTGTCGACCCGCCACGCCGAGCAAGTCTACAACGACAGTGACGAAAAAATTCGCCGCCTGTCGGCCGCGCTTGTGGTCAGCGGTCGGCTATCTCAGCGGACAAGAGGGGAACTCAAGGCGGAATACCGGCAGGAACGCTGGCGCGGGGGACCCTCCCCGGGGCTCAACGACAGCGATTCGTTCGGAACAAGGGCCAAGGTGACCTGGCGCTGGCGCAAGCTCGAAGTCCAAGCAGGACTCAACCTTTCGCGCCTGTCGCGCGACCGCGGCGACGAAGAAACCGCCGACCGTGTATTCATCCGCGCGAGGAGGAAATACTGAAACCATGGCTGCACGCTACCCGCTGTTGCTCTGTCCGCCCGCCTTGCTCTTGCTTTCACTGCTGCCCGGGCTCGCCGGTTGCGGCCCGCGCTTACCCGCTCCACTACTGCAGACCCCCGATCCTGGGGCCGCCGTGGTATGGCCGTCGCCACCGGAGACGGCCAGGCTGGTGTGGGCCGGGCAGCTACGCGGTGCAGCGATCTCGGCAAGCGAAAAGAGCATATCTTCGAGGATCAGCAAGCTGCTGTTTGGAAGCGAGCCTTCCCACATGGTCAGGCCTGCCGCCGTGGCCCGCTCGGTGAGCGGCCTGCTGGCGGTAGCCGATCCAGGCATACCGACCGTACACTTCTTCGATCTCGAGGCGGCCGTGTACAGGCGCCTGGGCGCGGCCGCTTCGGATCGACTTCGCTCGCCGGTGGGCGTTGCCGTGGCCGGCGACGGAACCACCTGGGTGGCCGACTCCGTGTTGGGCACGGTCCTGGTCTACGATTCATTGGGGAGGCCGGCTGGGCAGCTCGGTGAGGGCGTACTTGAACGCCCAGCGGGGCTGGCATTGTCGGCCGACGAGCAGACCCTCTACGTGGTCGACACCCTCGCTTGCCGCGTGCAGTTTTTCGACCTTGACGGTCGACTGGCCGGTGGGGTGGGTACGCGCGGAACAGGTCCCGGGCAGTTCAACGGGCCGACCCACGTGGCCACGACTCCCGGCGGTGGAATCGCCGTTTCCGACTCTCTCAACTTCCGCGTTCAACTGTTCGACGGTGACGGGAACTGGCTCGGGTCCTTCGGCGGTCCGGGCGACGGGGCCGGTGACTTTGCGAGACCCAAGGGAATAGGCAGCGACTCCTCGGGCAGGCTCTACGTGGCCGACGCCGGATTCGACAACGTGCAGGTATTCGACCCCGACGGCACCCTGTTGCTGTCCTTCGGCCACGCCGGAACGGGAACAGGGCAGTTCAACCTCCCGGCCGGCCTGTTCGTCGACTCGGGCGACAGGGTGTGGGTGAGCGACTCTTTCAACGCCCGAGTACAGGCCTTCGACCCATCGCAGCCGCCCGGGGCCGGGAACGATCCAACGGGGGCCCGGCAATGAAACACACTATCCAGGCTTGCCCGCTACCGTTGCTTATCCTGACCGCGGCTGCCCTGTTGACCACGGGGGCCAGGGCCGACATCGTGAACAGTCCACACGACCTGTCGATCAGCGGGCCCGGCCCGACAGCGGTGGGCGAAGACGAGGTCTGCATATTCTGCCACACTCCCCACAACGCCTCGCCCGCTACTCCCTTGTGGAACCGCCTGCTGCCTTCTCTAAGCTACGAACCCTACTCGAGCTCCACCCTGGCGGCATCGCCCGGGCAACCCACGGGGGCCTCCAAGCTGTGCCTGAGTTGCCACGACGGCACGATCGCGTTGGGCACTGTACTCGGCTCTCCGCCGCTAGGGCTCCAGGAAACCGTCTCGGGAAGAGCCGACATAACCACCGATCTCTCGGACGACCACCCCGTCTCGTTTTCGTACACCGATGCTATAACCGGCGGTAACCAGGAACTGGTTGACCCCGCGTTGCTGTCGGCCGGGCCGGTACATCTTGACGCCAGCGGTCAACTGCAGTGTACCGCCTGCCACGAACCACACGGAACCGGCAACCCTGACTTCCTCGTCATGGCCGATTCGTATGCCGCACTGTGTACCAGTTGCCACCAGCTGACCGGCTGGCAGGCCTCGGCCCACGCGACTTCCAGCGCGACCTGGAACGGTGCCGGGCCCGACCCGTGGCCGGTAAGCGACGGAGTAACCACTGCCGAGAACGCCTGCTACGGGTGTCACGCCTCGCACTCGGCGGCACAACCGCGGCGCCTGCTGACAAGCTCTACCGAGGAAGACGGCTGCCTGGCCTGCCACTCAGGCAGCGTGACCGCCGTCGACATAGCAACCACGTTGCAGAAATTTTCAGCCCACCCGGTCGACGCAAGTGCCTGGGTACACGATCCGACCGAAGACCCTGTTACGATGCCGCGTCACGTTGAATGCCAGGACTGTCACGATCCCCACTCGGCCAACGGCTCATCGGCCTCGGCTCCCTTCGCAAGCGGAGCCTTGGAAGGCGCCCCGGGTGTCGATATCCAGGGACTGTCGATCGACGGTGCACGCTTCGAATACGAGGTGTGCCTGCGCTGCCACATGAACGACACAACCACGGTCATCCAGAGACAATCCTTCGAACCCGACCTGTCAGCCAGGTTTGATACCAGTGCTTCTTCCTTTCATCCCGTGGCCGGGCCGGGCCGCAACCCGGACGTGCCCAGCCTCATAGCCCCACTGAACGAGGGTTCGCAGATCTACTGCAGCGACTGCCACAATAACGACAACGGCCCGGGAGCCGGGGGGAACGGACCCGCTGGCCCGCACGGATCGAACTGGCCACAGCTGCTCGAACGTGAATACACCCTGACCGACGGTTCAAGCGAAAACTTTCAGACTTACTCGCTCTGCTACAAGTGCCACAGTCGCAGCAGTATTCTCGGTGACGAATCATTCTCGGAACACAGCAAGCATATTGAAAAAGAAACGACTTCCTGTGCTACCTGCCACGACCCTCACGGTGTCGCGGCGGGCACCAGCAGCACGATCAACAACTCCCACCTCGTAAATTTCAACCTGAACGAGGTACTACCCAACTCCCAGGGGGACTTGTTTTTCCAGGACAACGGCAGTCGCGCGGGGACCTGCTATCTTGAGTGCCACGGCGAGGATCACATTGACAAGAATTATCCTTGACTGCGCCTTGTTGACCTTGGGCGTTCGGCACAGAACTACGTTGCAGCCAGTTCGAGCGCGCCCAGTGCGCCGGTGAACTCGCCATTGGCCGGCACCACCGCTCGCAGGCCGACGGCTGCCGACACCTCGGTGAGCACGCTCACCAGTGCCGGGTTGTCACGCAGCGTGGCGCCACCGTACACCACCGTGTCCACTCCCGCGGCAACGGCCATGCCGTGACAAAGCAGGGCTATGTTCTCGGCCACCAGCGCGGCGGCCGAGTTGGCGAGGTCGGCCGCAACGGGCTCGGGGCCATCAGAGGTTATCTTGCCGAAGGACGCAGCGTTCAAGTCGCCGGGCAGCGGCAGCTCTTTGCTGTCGCGGTAAACGTCCTTGACCAGGAGATCCACGTTCTTTCGATCGCCGGCGGCCGCGAGCGCAACCGCGGCCGCAAAGTCGCGGGCACCGGCCAGCACGCTCACCAGTCCGAGGAAGGTGCCGCCTCCCAGCGCCGTGCCTCCCACCCGGTGCACGCTGTCGCTGTTGACCAGCAACACCGAGGTACCGGTACCCACCGACGCGAGCAGAAAAGGAAAGCTGCTGTCGATCCGGCCCGCCTCGATCAGCGACCGGGCGCCTGCCGCCCAGGACTCGAACTCTTCGCAGCGCCGGGCTTCGGGCGACCGGGCTTGCCGGGGGTGAGCTTCGATCCACCGACGGGTAAATCCCTCGGCGCCACCGCCGGTGATACCCAGGCGGGACGGGTCGGCCCCGCTCGCCAACTCCACGGCGGCGGCCACTTCACGTCCGGGCAGTAAGTGCCGCTGCTCGCTGCCGTCGGCCGCGCGCAGCACGAGCTTGAGCAAGGTAGCGCCGGCGTCCACGCCCACGGCCTGCTCTTGTGCTGCCCTCCCCATCGCCCGCGATACTGCCGGTGGTGGCCAACACGGGCAATCTGTTATACTCACGGCCTGCCCAGCGGCCATACGTCGCCCAGACCGGGCAACCAGGAGAACTCAATTGATCGATCGAAACAGGCCAACCCTTCTGCTCGCTGCCCTGCTGACAGCGGCGCTCACCGCGGGCTGCACGAGTGCAGAAAACGACGGAACCAGCGGCCCAGAGCCCCAGCGACAGGCCCTGGAAGGGCCGGCCCGCCCGGCCTTGTTGCTCACCCACGCCTGGTTCTGGACCGACGACGAGGGAACCCCCCACCCCGGGCCCGCGCGCCTGGACATCTGGCGCGAAACCAACGGCAAGTGGTCCTACACCAGGCTCGAGGACGCCGACTCCAACGTCTTTCACAAGGCCATGCCGTGGAACGGCGGCATCCTGACCATCGGCGCCCAGAAGGCCATGCTCAAGAAATGGCAGTTCGCCGACGGCAGCTGGCAGGCCGACACCTTGTGGCAGAAAAGCTGGGGCGGACGCTTCGATCGCCTGCGTGACATCGAGATCGGTGATGTCGATGGCGACGGCATCGACGAACTGGTGATCGCTACGCACGACTCGGGCGTGGTGGCCGTTGTCAATGTCGACGCCGACGGCAACGTGACCAGCGTGATCGAGATGGACGGCAAGGCCGACACCTTCGTGCACGAGATCGAGATCGGTGACATCGACGGCGACGGCAAGCTCGAATTCTTTGCAACCCCGAGCGACCGCAACCGCGCCGACGCGTCGCAGGCCGGCGGCGTGGCGATGTACCGCTGGAACGGCAGCTCCTACGATCGCAGCTGGGTAGAGAAACAGGAAGGCACCCACGCCAAGGAAATTCTCGCGGCCGACCTCGACGGCGACGGCCGCTCGGAGTTGTTCTCGGTGCTCGAGGCCGAGCTCGGGGCCGACAAGCGTATTGCCCACCCGGTCGAAATACGACAGTACACGATCAACGCCGACGGCAGTTTTTCGCACTCGGTGCTCGGCACCATAGACGACAGGCAGACCCGCTTCCTGGTGCCCGGTGATTTTGACGGCGACGGCCGCGCCGAGCTCATAGCCGCGGCCATGAAGACCGGCATTTATCATTTTGCACCACCCGCCCCGGGCTCTCCGGCCGGCACCGCCTGGACGCGGACCCTGGTGGACAACAACTCCTCGGGTTTTGAACACGCCGCGTGGGCAACCGACCTCGACGGCGACGGCAGAACCGAACTCTACGTGGCCGCCGACGACCAGCGCGAGCTCAAGCGTTACGACTGGACGGGCAAGGGTTTCAAGCGCAGCCTGCTGGGCAAGCTCGGCGCCGATGTGCTCACCTGGAACATAACCGACGGCAGGATGTAGGCCGAAACGGTCGGCCCGGTTGCAAACTCGCGGGGGGTCTACCTGCCCTGGTCCCGAGAGACCGCGTCGCGACTGCGGAAGTAGCGCTCGCGGTACCACCTGAGTTCTTCTATCGAAGCCCGGGTATCGGCCAACGCGGTGTGCGGGCTGTCGGGCTTGTCGTAAGCCGCGTCCTTGCCGTACCAACGCTCGGCGATCTCCTTTATCGAACTCACGTCGACCATGCGGTAGTGGAGGAGCTGTTCGAGCCCGGGAAAATAGCGCCTGATAAAACGTCGATCCTGGTGGATCGAGTTGCCAGCGAGGATGGCCTTGCCATCGGGGCATTGCCTGTCGATGACCTCGACGAGATCGTGATCGACCTCGGCCAGCGGCCTGCCGGCAGCAAGCACGCGCTCGGTGAGTCCGTTGTCGCTGTGCATCTTCTCGACAAACGGATCCATCTCTTCGATCTTATCGGCCGGCGTCTGCACCAGCCACTGCGCGCTCTCGATCTCGACCAGCTGGCCATCGGTCACGATCACGGCCACTTCCATCGGCACGCAGGTGACCGGGTCCAGACCGGTCATCTCCATGTCCAGCCACACCAGCAGTTCGGCAGAATCACCCATAACACAGGCGCTATCACGTTACGCGCGCACCCCCAAGCAGCCTCCCTCCGAGCGCGGGCAACAGCAGCGCGCCGCTCACTTGGCGCCGAGCGCTCTTCAAACTACAGTGAGGTGGTGCCGCCAGCGGTCAATGAAAGCTTTGTTACCATTGTCTCGGGCCTGCCACGCTCGGGCACCTCGATGCTCATGCGCATGCTCGGGGCCGGCGGAATCGAACCGCTGAGCGACGGCAAGCGCGAGGCCGATGACGATAACCCGCACGGTTACTTCGAGTACGAGCCGATCAGGAAGCTCGCTGACGACGCCTCCTGCATCTACCGGGCAAGGGGGCGGTCGGTCAAGGTTATTTCAGCCCTGCTCGAGCACCTGCCCGCTGACCTCGACTACCGCGTGCTCTTTGTCCTGCGCAACATGACCGAAGTGCTGGCCTCGCAGCGCCGCATGCTGGGCAACCGGGGCAAACCGGCCGCAAACGCCGGTGACGGTCGCCTGGCCGAGCTCTTCGGCCGCCACCTTGAGCAGGTCAAGAGCAGGCTCAACGCAGCGACCGGCACCGGGGTGCTCTACCTGGACTACGCTGCCGCCGTGCAGGATCCGGCCTCGGCCGCGCAACAGATCAACGTGTTTCTCGGTGGCGCTCTCAACGAAACCGCGATGGCTGCTGCCGTCAGCGGAGAGCTGTACCGCAACCGCGCGGGGCAACAGGCGTGAAAGGTCGCGGCTTGCTGTGGCCCGACCTGTCGCAGGCCGCAGTATTGCTGTGGCTCCCGGTGCTGCTGTTTGAGCTGGTGCACCCATGGACGCCCCGCGAAGTGCTCGCTTCCCCGGCCCTGCTGCGGCTGTTAGCGCTGGCCGCGGCCACCGCAGCGGCAGCCGCCAGCGCGACAATGGTCGCCGGCTTCCTCGTCGGCAGTGGCGGTGCGTCCGGCACCAGCACGCCCACGGCGGCCGGCGCGATAAGCTCGACAGCGATTACCGGCTGCCTCCTGCTGCTGCTCGCCGCTCCCGTACACGCACTGGCGCAGGATGCCGGCTGGGCGCCGGAGGCAGGCTACGCTGCGCTGTTGATCAGCTCGGTGCTGCTTTCCTTACCGTCCACGGTCGTGCTCAACCGCCTCGTGGCGGCCCGGGGAGCGGCGACGGCACGCTTGCTGGCGGTCCTGGCCGCGGGCTGCTGGTACGCACTGCTGCTGGTAACGGTGCAGGCCTGCGCGGCCGATCCGAGGTCGTGGTTATTGGCCGCGGCGGCGGCGGGCGTACTCCTGTGGCTGCTCGGGCGCCCGCTGATCGGCCTTGTGACGACCCTGCTTGCGTCGGTAATCGTGCTGGCGGCTGCCGCGGGAGGGCGCTCTCCTGCCGCCCCTCCTGTCACCGTCGCCCAGGCACCCGGAACGAACAGCGTCGTCGTGTTCCTGGTCGACACCCTGCGCGCCGACCACGTTGGCCCGGGATACGAAGTCGACACCACGCCACGCCTCGATCTTGAAAGCCGCGGGCGCGCGACGGTCTTCAACAACGCCGTGGCAGCAGCGCCGAGCACCATCCCCTCGGTAAAATCACTGTTCTCGGCGCGCCGCGCTTCGTCGTGGGGCGTCGACAATACCATGCTCGCCCCCCCCGCGGGTACCTGGAGCATGGCCTCGAGCTTCTCCAACGCCGGCTACCGCAGTGGCGCTTTCGTGGCCAACGGACTGGTGTCGGGCGAGGGTTTCAGCGAAGGCTTTGACAAGTACTTTGTCGCCGGCGGACACCGACAGCTTTCGCGTTCGCTGCTGCTTTACGAGCTGCTGCTGGGCCGGCGTGACTGGGACGCGTTCAGGCGCGCCCAGGCCTGGCGCACGCACAAGGTCTCGGGCGACGTGATAGTGACGGCGGCGCTGGACTGGATTTCAAAATCCGACGCTCCCTTTTTTGCCTACGTCCACGTGGTCGAACCTCACTGGCCCTTGTACGGGCACGGCTATTTCGACCCACCTCCTGCCGCGCCTTCTGCCTGGTCGCACGTTGACCTGCTGCAGCTGGGCAACGGCGACACGGCCAACGCCTGGCGCCGTGACAGCCCCGGCCTGCGCGAGCTGCTGGCCCGCTACGACGAAGAAGTGCGCGAGGGCGACCGTATTTTTGCGCGCCTGCTCGACGGCCTGCGGCAAGCCGGCCTGCGCGACAACACGCTGGTGGTATTTACCTCTGACCACGGCGAGGAGTTCTTCGAGCACAACGGTTTCAGTCACGGGCACGACGTATTCGAAGAACAGGTACACGTGCCGCTGGTATTCCTCTGGCCCGGCGCCGACAGCTTCGACCACATGCCGTCAAGCGTCAGCTCCCCGGTTTCGCTCGTCGACCTCGCGCCCAGTATCGAAGATCTGGCCGGTGTCGCACCGCCACCCGTCGAGCGTGACGGACGCTCGCTTCTGCCGCTGCTCTCCGGTGAGAAGCCAGCCGCTCGACCGGTGATAACTGAAACCCGGGGCCTGGCCGACCAAAGGCTCGCCTACCGGGAAGGGAGCGACAAGGTGCGCCTCGTCCACCCCCACGACAGCACAGCGGCGAGCAGTCACCGCGTGCTGGTGTTTGATCTCGACAAGGACCCTGGCGAGCAGTATCCCCTGCGCGGCGATCACGATTCGGTGACAGAACTCGTCGGTCGCGCCAAGCGTGCGCTCGACCGCGAGGACGCCGATCAGCCGACGCGGGAGTGACGCTCCACTGACTTCTCGGCCAGGTTGAGCACGCGCCCCGCTATCCTCGACCAGCTGTGCCGCCGAGCGACCTGCCTGGCCCTGCGCGCCAGTCTTTCTGCCAGCTCCGGGTCGGAGCGCAGCCGGGCGATATTTCGTACCAGCTTGCTGGTCCGTCCCGGGCTGTGCAGCAGCGCCGCCTCGTGGTGGGGAAACAGGTCGCCCAGCTGGCCGATGTTACTGGCCGCTATGGGCAAGCCCGCGGCCGCGTACTCCCACACCTTGAGTGGCGAGAAATAAAAATCCTCGAGCTCGGGGTAAGGGGCAACGCCCACGTCCATGCGCCGGAGCAGGGCCGGCACCTCGCTGTGTTCTACCGCGCCGGTCAGCTCGATACGGTCAGCCAGCGAATACCTGGCCGCAAAATCCTCGATCTCTCCGCGCAGTGGCCCGTCGCCTACCACCAGCAAGCGGTAGGCCGGGTCGTCGGCGGCCAGGCGGCCGAAAGCCTTCAGCAACCTGTCAACGCCGTGCCAGGGTTTGAGGCTGCCGACAAACCCGATCACGAACTCACCCTTGGCGCGCGACATGTCGCGGTCCTCCCAGGCAAACAGATCCTCGTTTACACCGCAGGGCACCACCCGTGTCTGCCGTCGTGACGCGCCGAAAGACTGCGCGTAGTCGATCAGCGCCGGACAGGTAACCAGCACCCGGTCGGCACCGGGAAAAACCATGCCTGCAACAGCGTCGGCAGTGTCTTCGAGTTCGAGCCGACGGTAGTCGGCCTGCTGCGCGGCCAACGGGGCGTTGACCTCCAGGAACAAGGGCACGCCGCGGCGCCGGGCATACTGCAGGCCCGCAAACGACCACAACGAGTGGCGCTCGTACACCAGGTCGAAACCCTGCGCGTCAGCCTCGAGTTTTTCCAACAAGGTCTGGTTGAGCAGCAGGCTGTACACTTCCCAGGCCCGCGTAGTCTCCTCGCCGGCTTCACGGCTGCGCTTGGCCACCATGCGGCGCAACTCTTCGAGCAGCGGATCGCCGGTGAGATCTACCACCGGGCACGCTGATGCACTGGCGTCGGCCGGCGGACGAGCCGTGAAAACCGTCAGGTCCTGTCCGCGCTCGACCAGCGCGGCAACCATGGACGACACGTGCACGGCGCTGCCCTGCGAGCCGACAACCGGCACTCCGCGGTCAGCTGATACGTAGGCTATGCGCATGGGCTCTTCTTACTCCAGGTAACCCATTTCCTGCAAGCGACGGCGGGTTTTCTCGTCGAGCGCTCCCGCGCGTTCGTGCCCCGGGGCTTCGGCCAGCGAGGCCTGCAACGCCGCCAGGGCAGTGGCCATCTCCGCCAACTTGCCAGTGTTTTTTCCGGCCAGGTTCACCTGTTCGCCGGGATCCGCGACGAGATCGTACAACTCCTCGCTCAGGGCCGGTTCCGCGCGCCCGGATTCGTATATCACCTCTTCGTCTGGCGAGAATTTTTTCCACTCGGCTTGCTCGTTGACCACCACCTCGCGGCCACCCAGCTGGAGCCTGACAACCCCGTTCGTGTCAACGCCGAAGGCCGTGACCACGCCCTCCTGCTCGAGCACGCGCTCGGATTCGTCGGCCAGCAGTGCGACCCGGTCGGCCCGCAACGAGGTCCCCTTCCACCTGGCGTCTACGCGTACCCAGTCGCCGGCGGACAGGAGATCAAAGGGCGACCTGCCTTCGCCATCGTCAAAACGAACATCGGTATCCACCTGCACGCTCAATCCCATGATCTCGAAGACGCCCGGGTCGCGGACCAGGGCCGCCAGCGGGGCGCGGATCTCGAGGTCTTCGTCTCCCCGGGAGACCCGTTTCACTTCGTCGGCCAGGAAACGCCCCCCAACGAAAACGCCTTTCGCGCGCACGCGGTCACCTACCACCAGGTCTGCGGGCAGCGTGCGCCTGCGTGCCCCGCCACCTTGATCCTCTACGCGCAGGTACTTCCAATCGGCACGCCTGAGCGCCGTCCAGGTCTGCTTGCCGTGGGTTTCCTGGGCCAGCACCTGCCTTTGCTCACCACCGTCTGCAGCCTGCAACAGGGACCTGCTGCCCGACGGAAGCTCGCCCGAAATTCCGACCAGCTCCAGCACGGTAGCCGTGAGGTCAACGATCTGCACCTGGGTTTTTACCCGGCCGGTTCGACTGCGCGAGGCCGGCAGGCGAAGTATAAGCGGAACCCTGAGCAGCTCGTCATACTGGGCATAACCGTGGTCGAGCCTGCCGTGCTCCATGAAACCCTCGCCGTGGTCAGAAGTAACGATCACCAGCGTTTCGTCCCAGGTCCCGCGCGCGCGCAGGACCTCGAACAGGTGCCCCAGCACCGCGTCCAGCTCGGTGAGCTCGGCCTGGTAAAGACGGCGCAGCAGCGCGAGGTCTTCGTCGTCCAGCTCCAGTTCGCCGTCGCGCACGCCCTCCCTCAGCAACCACCAACGCCGGGGCTCCACTCCCCAGGACGCGACCCTGTTCCTGTCAGAATCGCTGATCCCGCGACTGCCCAGCAGGCCGATGGGCTCGTAGGGCCAGTGCACGTCGAGAAAATGCAGGTAGGCAAAAAACGGTCTGTCATCGGCCTGGTCGAGCCAGGAAAGAAAGCGCTGGGCTATGAGCGGCGCCTTACCGGCGTCGTCAACGTAGGTGGCAAAGCCCTGGTCGAGGTTGCTGTACCGACGTCTCAGGTGATCATTCTGAACGAAGGCCGCGCTGCGATAGCCGGCAGCCGACATGTGCTCGGCCAGGGTCTGGACGCTGTCGGGCAGCACGTCGACACCGTCGTCATGGGTCTCGAGCATGCCGTGCTGAAAAGGAAACAGGCCGGTGAGCAGCGATGGCACCGCTGGCCGCGTCCACGAAGAGGTACTGAAAGCGTTATCAAAAACCAAGCCGTCGGCTGCGAGCTGGTCGAGAACGGGCGAACCGGCAGGCGACGCGCCGTAGACCCCCAGCGCGTCGGCCCTCAGGGTGTCTATGCAGACCACCAGCACCGACGGTGACGCTGGATCCGCCGCGCGATCGCTGCAGCCAGCGACCAGCAGGCCCAGCAGCAGCGGCGCGATGACGGTGAGCGTGCCCACGCGCACCGAGCGCTTGCCCGCATAAGTACCTGCCACCATCAACCCTGTCCCGATTTACTCGAAAAACCCCAGGCGAGTCCCAGTCCGTACTCGTTGAGGTGATAGTTGCGACTAGTCCTGCTCGAAGACGAAGTCCTGTACTTGTAGTTCATCTCCAGGACCAAGCCGTCTACCCATGGCAGCGGCAACTCGAGCCCCACGCGATAGGTATCAATATCGTCTGTACGTCCGAAGTTGCTGTTGGAGCCGAAGGGGCCACTGGCGCCCGCCACGACGTACTCCCGGTCCGAACGCCGGTAGCGCAAGCTGGCCTCCACCCCGGCTGGCAACTTGCTGTCAAAGCCCACTTCGACGCGCAGGTCTTCGCGGTCGTAGTTGTCATCGACAGCGTCGCGCTCGACGTACTTGAAGTAGGCCCTCGGAATAAACAGATCGTGGTAATGCCAGCGCAAGCCAAGTCGGCCCGCCCAGGATTCCGAGTCACGTTCGCCGTTGTCGCTGTCGTACTCGTCCCAGTCTCTTTCGTACAGCGCCCTGATGCGCCAGGCCCTGCTCACTCCGAACTTACGCTCAACACCGAACACCCCCACGTGCTTGGAGTAGTGCACGTCGTCACCTCCGTCGCGGTCTTCAAGGCGAAGCCGCTGCGGGGTGTAACCATAACCTGCGAACACGTCGGCCACGTCGGTTTCGTAAACAGCACGGCCCCCCAGCGTGACCGAGTCCCTGGCCGATGACTGGTTGAACACCCGTCCATCGATCGCGGCCGTTACTAGGTCCGGCATCCAGGCGATGTCAGACCCGGTACGCCGGGCCAGGCGCGCATTGGCCTTGGTGAACCACGCGCCTTCCACGTCGGGACCGGGCTGAGAATAGCGGACGTTGTCGGTATAGCCCTGCCATAGCTTGATGTTGGCCTTCCACTTCGGGTCTTCACCACCGGCCATTGCCGTAGCAGCCAGGCCAGCAACGCTAACCACTACCACTGCAACCGCCGCCGCAACCACCACTGCCACTTTCAATTCATCGTTCAATTTCATCAGTTATTTTTCCTTTGCAAGTGCCTTCGCACCTGTCGTTCCATTCGTCTCAATCCCGAAAAATCTACGCCCTCTGGCAAACCACCCGCCTGCCCGGACGCGCGGGCCTGCAGGCAGCGCCGCACGGCGGCCTCCAGGCTGTCGGGCCCCAGTTGATGGGGCTCAACAACTTCGACCACGCCGCTTTTCTCAAAAGCCCGCGCCCTCAGCAACTGCTCGACGCGGGGTTCAACCCGGGGCACCAGCACCGACGGAACATCCAGAGACAGCAGCTCGCACACCGTGTTGTAGCCGGCCATCGACACACTGGCAGCCGCCAGGCCCAGAAAACACACGAGGTCGGGCCGATAGTCGAAGACCAGGAAGTCGTCGCCACAGGCAAGCATGCGACGCCTCAGCTCGCGTCGGCCCGCCGCTGGCATATCGGGCCCCAGGAATACGACCGAACGTATGCCGTCGCTGGCCAGGCGGCGACCGGCCTCGATCCACGAATCCACCAGCGCGATACCGTCACCGCCGCCGCCGCAGCTGACGACTACGAAGGGCCGTTGCTCGAGCGAAAACTCCTCTACGATGTCAGAGGTTTCTTCCTGCCGGGGCTTACGCGCCACGTAACCGCAGAACCGGGTGCGCTTGGCCACCGCGGGTGAAAACTCGTACAGCGACACCGGGTCAAAAACCTCGCGGCAACCAGCCACCCAGATCTCGTCGTAGTAGTCTTCGAGGGCTTCGTAGACACCGTTTTTCTTCCAGCTGGCCACGATGCTGCCGGGATCGTCGAGGACGTCACGCAGCGTCAGGACCACCCGGGTGCCGGGCTGGCGTTTTTTGAAATAACGGAGCGTCGGCAGCAGGTCGTTGTGCACTCCCAGCGGCGCGTTGTCGACCAGGAACATGGACGGGTGAAAAGCCCTAGCCACGCTGCGCACCAGTTGCTCCCGGAGCCGTTGCACGCGCGAGAAACTCACCCGCAGGTGGCGACTCGAGTATTGATCGTCTCCCGACTTCCACACCCCGGGCAGCTTGACGAAATCAACGCCGTGGGGAGCTTCAAAACTCGCGGCCGAGTCGAGGCCGGTGAGCATCAGCGCGGTCACGTCATCCACGCGCCGAGCGATGTGAGACGCCACCGTCAGGCTTCGACGAAAGTGTCCGAGCCCGAAGGTATCGTGGGAGTAGAACAGAAGGCGGTGTCTCACGTCAGCCTCCTGCCCTCGCGATCTGCTCGCGCGTCTCGTCGAGCAGCGGATCAACGAGCTTCTGCCAACGAGGCCTGAGCGAGTAGTTGCAAGCAAGCCGCAGAAGGGTTGCTGCCGTGTACCAGGACAAGCGGTCCTGCCTCGCTTCAATCGGGTAGGCATCGCGAAACATGCGCTCGAGTTCGGCCGATCTCTCGTGCTCGTCCCACTGCACGGCCCGCAGTCGCAGGTGCGCGCAGAAATTACCGAGATCGAGCTCGCGGTCTCCCCTGCAAGTGGTATCCATGTCTATGAGCACCGGGTCGCCGTCGGTGAGGATGACCTGCTTGTCATAAAAATCCCTGTGCAATACCGCGTCCGGCTCAACCGCGGCCGGCCCCACTGCCTTGAGTTGCTCAAACAGCTCGGCAACGGCCTCGCCCCACGCCGGGTAGAGCGTGGGAAGAAAATCCACCCAGGAAACCAGGAGCTCTATCTCCTGGTCCACACCGAACAGCCGCTCGGCCCCGTCGACCTCCAGGGCATGAAACCCCGACAGCGCCGAGGCTATTTTCTTGATCGAGTTGCCCAGTCCATCGCCGGTTCTCAGCACCTCGTCGAGCGAAAAACCGTCTACGGCTTCCACCAGGCTCATCCCCAACCCGGGGAGAAACGCGAGCGGACGGGGCACGCGAAAACCGCTGGCGCGGCTACTGATAGACTCCCAGGCCTGCCGCTGCACTTCGAACACCCGGTCGGGTGTGCCGCGGCGAAAAGAAACCTTGCCGTAGACCTTGCCGCCCCTGGCGTCACGATAACGCATCTGGCAACGCACGCCCGGGCGGTAGGCGATGACCTCGCAGCCGGTCAACGGAAAGTCGGAACCGGCCTCGGCACTCACCAGCCCGGCGTCGAGACAACGCTCCAGCGTGGGCAAGCGATAATCATGGGGAAACAAGGTGAGCAGCAGGTCGCGGTTGGCCAACGACGAGCAGCGACCACAGGAGGGGCTGGCAGCGCCGTTGCAGCTGTGGTCGCCGAGCTGGTCCACGAGTTGAGTGGCCAGCTTGTACCCGACCGCGAAGGCCGAGGCTCTCAGAAAATCTCCGTCGCCAAGTTGCAACAGGTAGTGACCGTTAAAATAACGACCCGGCTTTATCCAGGTTGAAGACAGCGAGACTTTTTCTATCTCGCGCCCTTCGAGAATCGGCAGGCGGCGAAAAGCGCGGCGCATGCGACCGGTGTCGAGAAGTTGCAGCATGGTCTCGGGTTTCAGCTTGCTGTTTTTCATCTGCGCTTGCCCTTTGTCCTGGCCGCGGTGGCAGTTACTGCCGAGACCCGGTCGGCCATGTCGAGCACCCGCTCCGCGTTGCGACGCCAGGTAAATCGCCTGTTCACCATCCTGCGCGCCTCGGCTGCCAGCTTTAGCGACAAGGACGGTTTGCCACGCAGGGTCTCTACCCGGTCGGCGATCTCGCGCACGGCCCCGGGGCGGTGCAACAGCAGATTGCGACGGTCGGTAAACAGTTCGGCTATCTGGCCGGTGTCCGAGGCCACCACGGGCAAGCCAGCGGCCATGTATTCAAAAACCTTGAGCGGCGAAAAATAGAAGCCGGCCAACCTGGGGTAAGGGGCCATGCCCACGTCCATGCGCGCAAGCCAGGCCGGGATCTCGTCGTGTTCGACGTGGCCACTGAAGGTCACGGCCGAAAGTATTTTCATCGACCGCGCCGAGCGCTCGAGCTCGCGGCGCAACGGCCCCTCGCCGACCACCAGCAGTCGGTAACTGTTGTTCTTGCGGTGCAGCAGCCTGAAAGCCCGCAGCAGCTCGTCCAATCCGTGCCAGGGCTTGAGGCTGCCCAGGAATCCGAGGACAAAGGTCCCCGCTTCGCGCTCGAGCTGCTCCCGGCTGCTCGCCACCCGGGCAAACAGTTCGGGGTCGGCCGCGTTTGGTATCACCCTGACCCGGCCGGGCGCGCAGCCGTGTTCTACTACCCAGGGCTTGAGCTGGCTCGAAGGCACGATGAGCCTGTCGGTGTTGGAGAAAATATAGTGCTCGAGGGATCGCGCCAGCTCGGGGTTTTCGAGCCTGCGGTAACGCTGCTGCTCCTCCCTCAGGGGTGCGTTGACCTCCAGCAGGTGAGGGACAGAGGATGCGTGCGCAAACTTAACCGCCGAGTAGTTCCAGAGCGAGTAGCGCTCGTACACCGCGTCTATGGGTCGACGCTTGTGAATCTTTTCGAGCGTGCGGCCGACCGTCTCGTTGAGCATGATCCCGCGCGCCTCGGTGGCGGCCGCTTGCTCGCGCGGCCCCTTGGCACCGGCCAACAGCGCAGCCTTGGCCCGCCGGCTGCTGCGCTCGGCCCCGAGGTCGCTGACCTCAACGTGAACGCTCGAAGCGTCACCCGTGCTGCGGGCAGCCACGATGTGTACGTCGCAACGCAGGTCGACGAGCGCGTTCGTCAGCTCGGCAACGTGGGCCGAGGCTCCCTTGTATCCGCCCACCGGCACGCCCCGGTCCATGCAGACATAGACAACGTGGCGACGACGCCTCACTGGACTTCGCCCCCCGTTCGGCCCTGCCGTAGCATGTCGCGCAGGTGGCCGGCGTTGACCTTGAGACTGAACAAGCGCTCAGCCTTTTTTCTACCCGCCGCCCCCATGGCCGCGGCCCGCCCGGGATCGTCGAACAGGCGCGCGAGGGCGTCGGCCAGGCCAGCAACGTCGCCGGGCTCGACCAGGTAGCCGTTCTCGCCGTCATCGATTATCTCGGGTATGCCCGACAGGGCGGTCGACACCAGCGGCCGCGCGGTGGCCATTGCCTCGAGCAATACCGTGGGCAACGCGTCCACGTTGCCGTCGCCACCAACAATGCAGGGCAACACGGTCGCGGTCGATTCCCGCAGGTAGTCGCCCACTTCCTCGGTGGTCACCGAACCGGCAAAATGCACAGTGTCTCCCAGGCCCAGCGACGCAACCCTGGCCTTGAGGCTCTCTTCCTTCTCGCCACCGCCCACGATCACGCAATCAAAGTCGTAGCCGCGGTCTACAAGTGCCCGGCAGGCGTTTACGAGGTGATGAAATCCCTTTTTTTCGACCAGCCGGCCGACAGACACCAGCCTCGGGCGGGGCAGGTCGGCCGGTTCACAGGCCTCGAAGCGCTCGAGGTCCACGCCGTTGTACAGGCGCACGATCTTCTCGGGGGCACCTGGAATGTCGGCCACCAGCTCACGCAGGTGCCTGAGGTTAAAGTCGGTGACAGTCACCACGAAGCTGGCGCCGGCGATCTTCCACCTGAGCACTTCCTGGTCGACCTCGTCGTGGTAAATATCCTTGGCGTGCGCGGTGATGCTGTAGGGCACGCCGGCCAGGCGTGAGGCCAGCGCCACCACGTGACCGGCCCGCGACGCGAAGTGGGCGTGCAGGCAGTCTATGTCATTTTCTACCACGAGCTGCGCCAGGCGGGTGGCAAGCCGCACGTACTTGCGCGGAAGCAGGCGTTCGCGCAAGGGCTGCGGAGGCAGGGGCCACAGCACGGCCAGCTCCTGTTCGAGGCGACGGCGGGCGTGCTTCTTCTCGGGCAGACCAGCGTCGCTGTCTTCAACGTACACGGCCTCGGCCTTGAGCTCGTCGAGTATGCCGTGCGTGACCGGACCGTCGGGGTTGTGGTGCAGCGAAAACACCGACACCTCTTCGCCGGTATCCTCCACCGCACGGATTTCGTTTATGACAAAGGTCTCCGACACGCGCGGAAACACCTTGAGCAGATAAGCTATTTTTCCCACCCTCGTTACTCCGATCCCAGCACCGTCAGTCGTCCGAGTACTCGATCGCGCAGCGCCGATCCCTGCACACCGCCTCGGCGTCGGCACGGCACAAGTCTAACTGCACGCACACCGGTTCTTCCCTGCATGCGTCTTTGATAAAACGCCTGAGGTCGTCGCGATGCCAGCTGGTCACGGCGGCCTGTGCACCGCCCTGCTCACAAGGACAACAGCCCACCTGGTCGACGACCTCGCAGTGGTCATCCTTGGCACACCAGAATATATCGTAGGGTAGGATCACCGGCTTCAGCTCGGCGGTCTTGTCGTAGAAAGACTGCGTACCCAGCCCCAGCATAACCGCCGTGGCCAGGCCCGCCGCGACAATCAACATCAGCGATGCCTGGCTGGCGCGTCCCGCCTGCAAGCCCAACCTGCTATCTCGACTCTGCAACTGAACCTCCCCCATCCGGAGCAATGCTGGCGAGCAGCTCCGGGTCACCTGACTGCAAGCCGTATACCTTCCTATACCAGCCATCCTTTTGCACCAGCTCCTCGTGCTTACCCGACTGCGTTACACGGCCATCTTCTATCACCAGTATGAGATTGCTGTCCTGGAGCTCCGAAAGGCGGTGGCCCACGCGAATGGTGGTCCTGTGTCGCGACAGGCGCCGGAGTGTGCGGTTGAGCTGGGCCGCAGAACTGGCGTCGAGCGAAGCCGTGGGCTCGTCCAGTATCAACACGCTTGGGCTCTTTATCATGGCCCTGGCGATGGCGATCTTCTGTCGCTGTCCGCCCGACAGGGTGTCACCCCTCTCGCCTATAACTGTATCGTAACCATCGGGCAGTCCGCGGATAAAATCGTCGGTGTCGGCCGCCTCGGCCGCCGCCACTATTTCTTCTTCGGTGGCCTCCGGTTTTCCGTAGGCGATGTTCTCGGCCACCGTCCCGCGAAACAGCATCGGGTGCTGCAGCACAACGGCTATATGCTCCCGCAGCGAATCGAGCGTGTAACGGCTTATCTTCTCGCCGTCTATCGTTATCGAACCCGACAACGGGTCGAACAACCGGGGTAGCAATCCACACATGGTCGACTTACCGGCACCGTTGGGCCCCACGATCGCCACCGTGCGCCCGGGCTTGGCCGTAAACGAGACGTCGCGTAGCACGGGCACGCCCTTGCGATATTCGAAACACACGTTCTTGAAACGCACGCGCCCGTCGAAAGCCGGCGCCTCGGCGGCCCCACGATGCACCTTCACGCGGTCGTCTTCCCTGAGCACCGAGAACACCCTCTCGGCGCAGGCCGAGGCCTTGGCCAGGCGACCGGTCACCCTCGATATGCGCCGCAAGGGGCGGTACATGCCGCCGAGGTAGGCTGTAAAGACCAGCAGGTCCCCGGGAGTGAGTACGCCCGAAAGAACGCGGGCCACGCCGAACCACAGCACCGACCCGGTGCCAAGGGCAATGACGACCTCGGCCACGCGCTCCAGGTTGGCCTCCAGCCTCACGGTTTTCAGCCCCGACTTGAGGTTGCGCTTATTCGACTCGCCGAACCTGCGGTCTTCGTAATCCTCGCGGCCGAACACCTGGATCACTGGCAGCGCCTGCAGCATTTCGCCCACCATCGCTGCCATGCGCCCTTCGCGTTTGCGCTGCTTGCGCACCGCCTTGCGCAGATGCCCCGACATGCGGAACACGGCGACCCCGAGCAGCGGCATCACCGACAACGCGATCATGGTGAGCTGCCAGTCCATGGCCGCCATGACGATGATCATGGCAACCAGCACCAGCACCTGCGTGAAAACTATAAGCACAGCGTCCACGAGCATGTCGCGCATCATGTTGGCATCGCCGGTGGCGCGTAGCAGCAGGTCACCCACTCGTTGTCGGCGGTGATAAGACAACGACAGGCGCTGCAGGTGGGCAAACAGCTTGCGCCTTATCTTGAAGGTCACCTGCTGACCAGCCGAGGCGATAAGGTAACGCTGCGTGAAGGTAAACAACCCCCACATCAGACTCACGGCAAGCAGAAGGGCGCAGGAAATGCTCACTACGCCCATGGCCCCGTAGCCCTTGAGCATGGCGTAGGGGAACACCCACTTTACCCGGCCCGCTGGCAGCAGGGCGTAGTCGAAGACCATCTTCATGGGCCACGGCCGGGCGATGACCATGAGCACGGCACCCAGGCTGCAGAGCATGGCGATCAGCAGGTCACGACGTACGGGCGCAAGGTAGGGGCCAAGCTCAGCCGCGTTATCCGACAACTTCTGCCACGAAACGCGGCGAAACAGCTCGTTCCTGCGAATTTTCATCGGGCCCTACGAGTTTCTCACGGTCGTGAGGTCCCCCAAGCGGAGGGGAGACCTCGCGGCCGTGAGCATAGCCCGTGCGGTTCCAGTTGCGAAATAGAGCCGGTCGGCGTTAACGCCGACCGAACTCAATCGCCGCGCTGTTTCTTGGAAATTACCTTGAGCGGAAAAGCGATGCCACCCGGGAGACCCTTGGGAGTACACACGCCGTCGCCGGCACCCAGGAAGCTGTCGCATTCGCTGTCAACAAGACAAGCGCCGCTCAG
>JACKQG010000865.1_pt1 | contig 42672 bp, 39 predicted proteins | sample 8237621 | NCBI WGS metagenome assembly JACKQG01 (sample SAMN15677084, study PRJNA649215) | marine metagenome | biome: marine; feature: Black Sea; material: saline water; isolation source: suspended particulate matter (SPM) from the Black Sea western gyre | collected 2013-06-09/2013-06-10 | depth... | reverse complement strand
CCATTCTAAGCTATCATTTTTTATTGAAAATCCATATCCAGCAACAAAAATAGAATCTGAATGAGTCATACTTTTACTAAAAGATAATGGAGTAAAATCTTTTCCTACCTTATAAGAATTGCTTCCCAATAAAAATGAGTTACTTTCACCTAATTTCACACCAGTGACAACATCAAAATATTGGAAACCTTCTTCTCCCAATAAAGTCAGATTATTTTTTTTAAATTCATCCCTTATGTATTCAGCAGCTTCTTTCCCCCCTTGGGTACCCGGATATCGACCTGCCAGTTTATCAGATGCTAAATATACAACATGCGATTTTAATTCTTGGGGCGAAAAAGTAGTAGTTGACTGTGCACAGTTTTGAAAAAATATAAAACATGATATTAAACTGATAATCGGAATTAATTTCATTTTACCCCTTAGTTGAATTTGTTAATTTTGGATTAATAATGGACATAGTTGTGAAAATAATAAAAGTTATAAAAATAATAATCATTTCCCACACATAGGTTGTTGGATGAACCCATATTTCTTCAAAAAATCCCCATCTGCCCAGAATTTCTATACTATTCCAAAAAATAATAACGGTAGGAATTGCATATCGAATTGCAGGTGCAATTTTTTTAATATTGATTAACTTATAAAATAAATATGAGGACCAAACGAGTGACCCATAAAATACAAAATAAGTTGCCATGTGTTTTTCCCCGAAAATTCTATTATCATAAACCAGCATGAGCAAAGTATAGAAAAACCAAAGTACAAAAATAGTTTCGGTAGAAGTAATTATTCCAAAATTTCGTTTGCGACTAATCTCTGGAGGTGAAATATCCATTTTAAATAATCTTTGAAACCAATTAAATAAATGACAGCGTGTTTCACTACGGAATAAAAAATAGGGGATAATTGCAAACATTAATCCAATTGAAGATGGAAGAATTAAATATTCGGGCTTCGTAACAACCTCTCCATTTTCAATTAACGGTGAAATCTCTAAATGATGTGCAAAATAAACAAATGAAAATTCAACCCAGCCAGTCCAAATAAAGATACCTGCAAAAAAGCCAAGCCAGGTAGCAGGAGTTTCATTATTTTTTTTAATTGCTAATATTAGAAGAAAAAATCCCAAAAGCCCTAAAATGAATGCTGCAAAAAATTGATATTGGTTTGTGAATAAATATTCGATTAATATCATTAAAGTATGTCCAAGAGGCATTACAAATAAAACTATTATAAATGCAGTTATACCCGTGAAGGGATTTTTCTGTAAGTTCAATTTTTTTAACATATTTACTATCTAAATTTATATGGTAATGAGAAGGAGTATCAATAATATAAATGTAGAGATTTAAAATATTTTGTAACCAATTTATTGTTTTCTCATCCAATAAATAAGAAAAACAATTAAAGGAAATGAATTATGTTTGGTTTGTTTAAAGATGAAAATAATACAGTACATGTCACCGATAATACCTGGGAAGATGAAATCAGCAATTTTGAAGGTGTAGCACTTGTAGATGTGTGGGCACCATGGTGTGGACCTTGCAAAATATTAGGACCAGTTATTGATGAAATATCAAATGAAATGAATGGGGCAGCTAAAATTTGCAAATTGAATTCAGATGAAAATAATAAATCTCAGGAATTGGGCGTGCGAGGAATACCTACATTGCTATTCTATAAGAACGGTGAATTAAAAGATACAATCGTTGGATTGCTACCAAAAAATAACATCATAGATAAAATTAATGCATTGGTTTAACTTTAATGCGTGAAAATTATAGATGAATCCACAATTGACCTTGCAAAAAATGGTGATAATAAATCACTTTCTGAAATTGTGAACGCATATTCCCCCGATATATATTCATTATCTCTAAGGTTAATGAGGAATAAGCATGATGCTGAAGACGTATTGCAGGAAACATTCCTAAAAATGCTAAATAACATTTCCAAGTTTGAAGGTAGATCTACTTTATATTCATGGTTATATAGAATAGCTACCAATACAGCACTTGAAAAACTAAGGAAGAAAGTCCCTGAGCAGTTTGAGATTGACCTTGATTCGGTTGACTATTCAGAGCATTCAAATAGAAAATCTATCGAATTGCCATATTTTGATGAAAAAGATTTACAAAATAGTGATCTGAAAAAAGAATTAAATTCAGCCTTAAAAAAATTAAATGCAAAATTAAGAATTATTTTCATTTTAAGAGATATTGAAGGAAACTCAGTGAAAGAAACAGCAAAAATATTAAATTTAAGTGAAGCAAATGTAAAAGTAAGATTAATGAGGGCACGGATGTTTTTAAAAGAATGTTTAGAATCCTATTATAACGAAAGGGCTAGATAATGAAACATATACATACTCTAGAAGAATTGCAACGCATCTGCCAACAATTTGGTGAAGATATTGACGCTGAACTTTGTGATGAAGTTAAAAAGAGCTTAGAAGAATGTCCTGAATGCAAGGTCCATTTTGATTCCATAAAAAAAGTAGTTAATATTTATAAAGCGAGTGAAAATGATGAGGATATACCGGAAGATGTTAATAATAATTTATTTAGATCTTTAAATTTAAATATATGAATCGATTAGCTTTATTCTTAGTGGTGATAGTTTCTATTTCATGTTCAATTTCAAATGTTGAAATAAGTTCAATTACAGTCCAAGACCTTAAAAAGAACCTCATTAATGATAATTCTCTATTGATAATTGATGTACGAACGAAAGGGGAATATGATGGACCATTGGGACATATTGCCAATTCAGAATTGAAACCCCTTTCCAATATATCTCAAACTATTATGGATTTACAATCTATTGCAGATCAACCCGTTTATGTTGTTTGCAGGAGTGGCAATCGTTCTTCAACAGCAACATTAAAATTAAGGGCTGAGGGCATAAATGCCATTAATGTAGAGGGTGGCATGAAAGCTTGGAATAAATTAACAAATGAATAAATATTTTAAATTGTTAACTGCAATCATCATAGGTGCTATAGGTGGGTTTGGTTTTTATTATTTTGTTGGATGTAATGCAGGGACATGTATGATTACATCCAAACCAATTAACAGCACTACCTATGGAGCTTTTATCGGATTAATATGGTATTTACCAGATTTTTGGACAAAAAAAGGAATTAAATAATGGAATTAGGATTGACAAGAATTATTAGTAAAAATATCAACGATGTTGATGCAGAAATTAGGGAGTCACTTCAAGAACAGGGATTCGGGATAATTACTGAAATAGATGTAAAGAAAACATTTAAAAAGAAAATTAATAAAAATTTTCAAGAATATAGAATTTTGGGAGCTTGTAATCCTGAAATCGCCCACGAGGCATTATCAACCAATTTAAATATTGGACTATTACTTCCTTGTAATGTGGTGCTTTGGGATAATGGTGATAATAGCACTACGGTATCAGCAATAAATGCTGAGAAGATGTTATCTTTAGCAGATGAAGAGGAATTACTAGAGCCTGCAAAACAAGTAAATGAGTTGCTGAAAAATGCAATTGATAATTTGTAATGAACATTTTATACTTTATTATTTTCTATATTGTGTGGGTAGTACTTATGAGGTTTTTATCCAAAAAATTTGGAATTTCAACCTGAGCACCATATACTCCTCAGGCTGAGGATAAAGGAAAAGTTTAGATGCCCTATTATTCATACGAATGCAAAAATTGTAATGTAGAAATTAATCTGCTCAGATCATTTTCCAGTCGTGATCATGCAAGCTGTCCGAATTGTGAAAAGTCGCTATATAGAAAATTTTCTTCCCCAAGCGTAAGTACGAGCTCTTGTAAAGCCTCTTCGGGATTTTCATGAGCTTAATAATTAGTCAGCCCGTGAGGTTAAAATGAAATTATATTATAAAAAGGACTGCCCATTTTCTTTAAAAGTAATCTCTTATTTACATGAGACGAATACTTCAACTTCTGTACAACTATTAGAGTGCGATGATAATTTACAAACTCCACATAATCAGGAATTAGAATCAGGGGGTGGAAAACTACAATATCCCTGTTTATATATAGAAGGTGACTGGATTTATGAATCTGAAGACATTATTAATAAAATAAAAAATAAATTGAGCATACAGTTAAGCTCTCCCATTACAGATTATACCAGCTGTGTTTTTGATAAATTTATTCTCATGAAGCAAAAACTAAAAAGTTTAGAAAGTTCATTAAATTAAAGTGGTTACGACATGTTACAAAAAATTAATTTATACTAACTTTAGATATTTGTTAACTTTGAATATGAAATTAATAATTTTCATAACTATTTTCAGCCTAGGGCTGAACAGCAATATACCCAGTTTTCAGGCATCTGAAAAATTTGGCAGTTTAGCTTTTTCAGTTAAGAAATGCCCATTTGCCCAAGATACATCTGGGAGTGGGTCTCCATTTTCCTGCCCTAAAAATTCTAAAAAAGGGGATTGCCCCAAAAAATTTGTTAACAGAACAATTCCTACAAATGAAGAAAGTTTTACTACTACAATAGAATTTGTAGCCTATATCCCTCCATTTGATCAAATAATGGATTACTCTAATTACCATTCATTTGCTCATTGTGTAAAACCTGAAAAACCCGATCCACCCGGGAACCCCCTCTTACTTATATAAATAACCTTTTTGTAGTTGAATCCTATTGGGAGAGAAAATCCCTTATATAGGTTCAATTGCATATGTGCAGATTTTTATGAAAATGAAAATCTGTTTTACTATTTGGTAACAATTAATAATAACTAAAGGAAAATAAAATGAAAAAAGCAGTATTAATGACAATATTTATGATAACAGGATTATTCTCACAAGATGCATATATGAATATATCTCATCAGGGAATAAGCCCATCTGCTACTATAACAGTAGAATCAGGTCAGGAGATTACATTTCAATATGGTGGCGGTGGTCCCCATCCCATGACTTCTGGGCATGGGAGTACGGACTCACCCATCTTTTTCCCTACAGTTACTGTCACTTCCAGTAACCCAACGGAAGTTTTTTCTCTTACAGAGGTTGGTACTTACCTATTTCATTGTGGCACCAATCCGGGAAATTCAAGTAATTGGGGAACTATTATAGTTGAAGCAGGGGAAGCTGAAGAAGAATATCCAAATGGAGATGTAAATGAAGATGGAGAGGTAAACATTTTAGATATAGTTGCTATCGCAAACTATATTCTTGAATTTAGCACTCCTGCAAATCCGGAAGCAGCAGATTTTAATGCCGATGGAAATGTAAATATCCTCGATATTGTTGGTGTTGCCAATTGTATTCTTGGTTTTGGTCCCTGTGGTGATGAATTGGTGTTAGACATTCCCTCTTTTGTAACTGATTATTTAGGAGAAATGCCTATACCCGAAGATAATCCTATGTCAGTAGAAGGGGTTGAACTTGGTAGAATGTTATTTTATGACAAACGATTATCAGGAGATAATACCATGTCTTGTGCCAGTTGTCATTTACAATCCAGTGGGTTTACAGATCCCGAGCAATTTAGTGAAGGTATCACGGGTGAACTTGGTGGAAGAAATGCCATGCAGATAATTAATGCCGCCTGGTTTACATCCTTTTTCTGGGATGGCCGCGCTGCAACTATGGAAGATCAAGCCTTTGGTCCTGTGATAAATCCTGTAGAGTTAAATGAAACCTGGCCAAATGTAGAAGCAAAAATCGCTGCAGACCCAGACTATCCTGCTATGTTCGCAGAAGTATTTGGTACTGAGACCATTGATTCGGTTCGTATTTCAAAAGCAATTTCACAATTTGAACGAACACTATTATCGTTTAACTCCAAATTTGATGACTACTTTTATGGAGATTTCACCGGCTTTACTGCTTCAGAAGAAAATGGGTTTGATATTTACTTCTCTGAAAGGGGAGATTGTATCCATTGCCATTCTGGACCAATCCTAACGGATAATGAGTTTAGAAATAACGGTTTGGACTCTGAACTTACTGACCTCGGGTTGGGAGAAGTAACTGGAGACCCAGATGATGATGGTAAATTCAAAGTACCTACCCTGCGTAATATTGAGTTTACCGGACCCTATATGCATGATGGTCGCTTTGCTACCTTAGAAGAGGTGGTGGAACATTATAACAGTGGAGTTAAGATAGATTCACCCAATCTGGATGAAGAAATGGAACATGCATCTGAAGGGTTAAACCTCACAGATCAGGAGAAAATTGATTTGGTTAATTTCCTTAAAACTTTTTCTGATCCTGATTTTATTAATAATCCTGCTTTTTCTGATCCATTTGAGGAGTAAAGACTACTGTGAAAAATATATTAATAATTGCGGTAGTTTTGTTTATTGGTTGTGGAAATTCTGCCCTTGATTATAATATTAATATCTATGGTGCATTGTTCAAAATTATGCATGAAGGACATCGAGAGGGGGTAGTTTCTCTTCTTGATGTACTTCAGAAAAAGCATACCTATGGATTGGGTGCTATGGAGGGTTTAAATGGGGAAGTATTAATTTTAGATAATAAGGTTATTATCAATACTGCCATAAATGGAGGAACACCAACTACTCAAACGGAAGTCACGGGTAAAGATAAAGCCTTGTTATTGGTTACATCTGAAGTTAAAAAATGGCAGAAGGTAAGTCTTGATGAGCCAGTATCTATGGGTACTATTGATGCTGCAATTAAGCAATACGCAGATAAAATGGGGATAAATACCAATAAGCCATTTCCCTTTATGATTGAGGGAGGTTTTGGATCAGTTGAATGGCATATCATTGACTCACCTGACCCTGGCGGAAGCCATGATGAGCATATGGCAAGTTCATGGAAGAGAATTGACTCAGATTTTAAGGGTAAAATTTTAGGGTTTTATTCCGAAAATCATCAAACGGTCTTTACCCATCATTCCTCATTTACCCATATGCATATTGTATTTGAGGATGAACAGCTTTCTGGGCATATAGATGATATACTTATAAATAAAACATGGCAATTATCAGTTCCTTTGTAAAAATTAAAAACTTTGTAACCTCTACTAAATAATTGCATCTAATTATTAATGGAGAGCAATAAAATGGAGAACAATAAAATGAAACAAATAATGTACATAACAATGGCCATGGTAGGCTTTTTAATGGCTGAAAACCCACTCTTTATTCCAGAGACAATTAGCGGGAATGAGTTTAACTTAAACTTGCAATATGGAACTGCTCAAATTTTAGAGGGGGATGTAACCCAAACTATGGGTGCCAATGGTCCAAATATGGCCCCAACTCTGATTTTTGAACAGGGTGAATATGTAAATATTAATGTAACCAACAATTTGGATGAAGAAACCACTATTCATTGGCATGGTATGCATATATCTCCACAGAATGATGGTGGTCCCCATTCCATTATTTCTCCAGGAGATACATGGAACCCGCATTTTACAGTAATGGATAAAGCCTGTACTATGTGGTATCATCCTCATTTACATGAAAAAACCAATGAACATGTAACCAAAGGGATTACCGGATTTTTAATTATCAGAGATGATGAAGAGGCTGCATTAGATTTACCTAGGACTTATGGTGTGGATGATATACCTCTAAACCTACAAACTAAGCAGTTTGATAGTTCAAATCAGATAGTGATTGGTGAGCATGTGGATAGTGTACCCATGGCAAATTCAACTGTGGATGCCTTTGTAGAACTTCCAGCACAGGTGGTTCGGCTTCGACTTTTAAATGGGTCATCCATGCGTGTATATAATTTGGGATTCTCAAATAATGCTACTTTCTACCAAATTGGTTCAGATGGTGGATTATTATCAGAACCTGTAAGCATGACGCGATTATTACTTGCTCCAGCAGAGCGAGCAGAAGTACTGGTTGACCTGACTGGGATGAATGGGCAATCAATTGAACTTATGAGCTATGGTGCATCATTACCCCAATCTGCTTATGGTATTGCAGGATTGGCTACAATGCAAGGCGTTTCACCTGATGGCTATAACTCAAACCCATTAAATGGAAGTGATTTCACAATGTTAACCATAAACGTGGGTGACCAAACCAGCAATCCTGTGACATCAATACCCAATGATTTGGTAGAGGTAACTCCTTTAAATGAGTCTGATGCTACAGTAAATAGATCATTGACCATACAGGCACCCAATATGCAACAAAATGGCATTACGGGACCATTTGAGTTTAGTGGACAATCATTTGATATGAGTGTAGTTAATCAATATGTCCAATTAGGCGATACGGAAATTTGGGAAATATTTAATATGTCAATGGTAGGACACCCCTTTCATATTCATGATGTACAATTCTATATTTTAGACCGTGACGGTGTTTCTCCTCCTGAAAATGAAAGAGGACGAAAGGATGTGGTCTGGATATCCCAAATGGAAACCGTACGATTTATTGCTAAGTTTGAAGACCATGCAGATGATCAAGTTCCCTATATGTATCATTGCCATATGCTTCAACATGAAGATGAAGGCCTGATGGGTCAATTCATTGTGGAAGGTGAAGAAGAAGTATTAACAGGTGATGTGAATGGCGATGATATTGTAAATATTCTCGATGTAATAGCAACCGTTAATATTGTATTAGCAGGGGAATATGATGAATCTGCAGATATAAATAACGATGGTGGAATTAATGTTCTTGATATTGTTGCCGTAGTAAATATTATACTGGGTGGTAGTAATAGAAGTACTTCTTTATCTAACCAAGCAACTATAATTGGGAATCAACTTGATATTTTGGGCTCAATAGGTGGAGTTCAACTAACAGGAATGTTGATATCTGAATTAAATGGAGATGATACTTATTTAACTAAAAATGGAAAAACTGTTATTTGGAATATGAACGGTAAATTGGATACAGAATCCTTTACTTTTGATTCTCCGCCAACAGATGTAATGGTGGCATCATCTTCAGGAAAAGAAGTTTCTGTAAACATGGTTAATAAATTCACCTTAAATGGTAATTATCCAAATCCATTTAACCCAGAAACTACTATTTCTTACTCATTAGATGCCGATGCAGAAGTACAATTAGGGGTTTATAATGTATCCGGTCAGCAGATTGATGAATTGGTTCGTTCACATCATGAAGCAGGGAGCTATAATTTTACATGGGATGCATCTGAATATCCAAGTGGAATGTACCTCGTTCGATTATCCAACGATGTTAATACCTTAACCCATAAAATTATGTTAATGAAATAGAATTAGCATTATCAAGTAAAAAAGCCCGGCATTGCTGGGCTTTTTTTATTCCCATTTAAATACACCATGTATGGGATAATGGTCAGAAAAGGAGGTGGGATTAGGTGACATTTTTATAATTTTCCGCTCAATGGATTTAAATTTAAAATCATTTGATTTTACCAGAATATAGTCCAATAATTCTGCATTTTTTCCTGTTATAGAAAATAGTAACTCTCCAGAAAGGGAACCATTTTCAGATTTTAATTTGTCCAGCATTTTTTCCAAATACTCCGCTTGAGAAATATTCAAATCTCCACAAAGAAAGAGGGGTATTTCAGGATCCAAATTTGGAAGAATAAGTTTTTCATATATTTCCGTATATTGCTGGGTACGGATTTCATGATATTTAGTTTTATAATCAGCCTGTAAATGGGTATTGATAATATGAAATTCCTGACCATCTTGAAATACGGAGTACAGCTTGGCTCCTTTAGCTGAGAGTGCATCCCAATTTTGCTTAGTAGAAAATACAATTTCATCAATGAGTGTGATAGGAATTTTACTCACAACCCACAATCCACTATTTGATTTACCGATGCACTTGTTATCATCAGGAATTATTTGGTGGGGATACATTGACTGCAATCCCATATACATTGTTTTTCGAATTTTATCTGAAAAAGCTTCCTGAAAGAGGATGATCTCATAATTTTCTGTAGTTTTTAGGGATTGAATTATATTTTCTGCCCTCTCTCCTCGATTATGCAGCCACCCGTAAGGTGCTGGTAGCATTTTGATATTCCATGATAAAATAGTGAGGTCATTTTCTTCTGCTGAGTAAACGGAAGCCAAGAAGATTGATATAAAAAGGAGAGTTTTAGGCAGCATGTGGCAGAAATTTACAATGATTTTAATTTATGAGAGGGAATAAATTTCTTTCTGGACTTGTCCGCCTTAAGCTGACAGTGGCGTTCGCAAGCTGGCGAAATGCCTGGGCTGAGATGTGCCGAAGCAGGGTGTGTTAATTAAGGGCTTTATTTAAAAACCAATACCAAGAATATAGGCTCTATACCCAAAAACCTAAGTATTCAGAAAATCTCCTATTCATTTAGCAATACTCCCATTCGATAGGATGCCTGGAGATTATAGATTTTGTCTAAATTAATTATTTCCATGGCTTTGGGAACTATTTTAGTAAAATGAATTTTTTCCTTTTTCCAATGGGTGATAACATCCTCAGCAAAGGGCGACCCGGTATGAAAGCGATGGCTACGCAACAATCGCATTATTAAGAGCTCATCGTCTTCATTCACCGTAGCGGTTTTTACATAATCTTTATTAATATTATCCAAATTTCTTTTGGTTTTAGAATATAAGAAAGCGGTTCCACCAGTCATACCAGCACCAAAATTTTGACCAATACTATCCAAAACAATTATCGTCCCCCGGGTCATATATTCGCAGCCATGATTTCCCATACCTTCTACCACTGCAGTAGCGCCGCTATTTCTTACAGCAAAGCGTTCCCCTGCCCTACCGGCAATATGTATCCTTCCGCCAGTAGCACCATACAAAGCAGTATTACCGATGATGGTCATATTTGCTTTTGATTCCCGTACTGACTTATCCAAACGAATGGTAATGATGCCCCCATTCATGCCTTTACCTACATAATCGTTGGCAATTCCCTTCAGCCGAAGTTCTATACCATGTACTAAAAAAGCACCTAAACTTTGCCCCGCAACTCCCGTCATTCGATATTGTAAATTACCTTTAAACATTCCCTGTCCATGTAGTTGGGAGAGTTCACCAGAAAGGCGAGTACCAATGGCTCTGTCCGTATTGGTAACTGGCAGACGAAATACTGCCCTACCATGAGTCATAATTTCCAGCCGATGATCCTGGATAATGCGTTCATCAACTTGAGGTACAGTATGAGATTTTACTATTTTCACTTTCACTGATGGAGGAAACTGAAAATTATCTGCTGTTTGATCTTTTAAAAAATGATTTAAGAAAAGTATATTGTTTTTTGAAGTTTTTTCCTGTGAAGGATTTATTTCCAATAAATCTATTCTACCCATAATATTTTTCAATGAACGATAACCATGTTCAGCTAAAATATTTGCAACCCCTTTGGCGATGTTATTCAGATAGTTAGATACATCCTCAGGCTTTCCTTTAAATTTTCCAACCAAGTTATCATCTTGAGTGGCAATTCCCACCGGGCAAGTATTGCTATGGCATTGTCGTGCCATAATACAACCAATGGCTATGAGTGCTGAGGTACCAAAATCATATTCTTCTGCTCCCAACAGTGCTGCTATAATAATATCGTTTGCAAATTTTATTCCCCCATCAACTCTTAAAATAACCCGGTTCCTCAATTGGGCATCCATAAGGGCAGAATGAACTTCTTTGAGACCAATTTCCCAGGGCATACCGGTATGTTTCAATGAACTGAGTGGACTTGAACCGGTGCCTCCTTCTCCGCCAGCCACCAATATAATATCGGCACCGGCTTTTACAACACCGCAGGCAATCACGCCGATACCAGGTTGCGCTACCAATTTAACCGATACTGCTGCTTTGGGATTTACCTGTTTAAAATCAAAAATAAGTTGTGCCAAATCTTCAATACTATAAATATCATGATGAGGTGGTGGTGAAATTAAGGGCACACCAGGAGTAGTTCCCCGTGCATTGGCGATATAGAGTGTAACCTTGTTTCCAGGGAGTTGACCACCTTCGCCAGGCTTGGCACCTTGGGCAATTTTAATTTGGATTTCCCGTGCGGCGGTTAAATAATCAGGGGTGACTCCAAAACGACCGCTTGCCACCTGCTTGATGTAACAATTTTCAGATTTATCTGGATTCTGATGTGCGAAACGATCCGTATGCTCACCGCCCTCTCCACTATTACTACGGATACCTGACATATTGGCACCTTTGGCTAATGTTCTATGAGCCGGCTCAGAAATGGCACCAAAAGACATAGCTCCCAATCCAAATCTGCGTAATATCTCTCGGGGTTTTTCAACTTGTTCTGCAATGATATTCCCCCGTTTTTTTATCTGAAAGTAATCACGAATCATTATAGGGGTTTCTAATTTCATTTCCTCAACATGTTTATTTCCTGCCAATTTCTGCACCTTTTTAAAAACCAGGGGAGCATTGGAGTGCAGTTCTCCATTTTTTTTAAATTTATATCTTCCATATTCAGGAAGCACGGAATTATCAATATTAAATGCGAGAGAATTTCTAGCCTTAACCAATTTATGAAGCGTTCTGCAATTGGTATTTCCGGGGATGTTTGTAATATAGGGGAAAAATAAATTTCTGAAAGATTTGGATAACCCCAAACTATGAAAAAGCATACTGCCATGATAACTGCTGAAGGTGGAAATTCCCATCTTTGCCATAATTTTTAACAACCCTTTTTCTAGGGCATAGCGGTAATTAGACATATATTTTGCCCAATTTTCATTTTGATAATTATGGTGAATAATTTCGTAGGCAAGATAGGGATAAACAGCACTGGCACCCATTCCTATGAGACAAGCGACTTGATGATCATCAACAGCATCTCCGGTTACGGGAATGATAGATACCCTATTTCTATATTTTTTTTCAGTCAAATGATGATGTACTGCTGATACCACCAATAACATGGGAATGGGAAATTTACTTTCATTTAGTCCCTCATCTGACAAAAATAATATCCGAGCTCCATTTTTTACTACTTTTTCACAATTTAAAGCTATCTCTGACAAATTTTTTTCTAAAGATTCATCTTTCCTATATAGACATGAAATCAATTTATGTTTAAAACGCCCGTGCTGCTGTCGAAGAAGTTTTACGTCCAATGGCGATAATACGGGGCTGGGAATACGAATGATTCCTTTAAATTGGGTGGTATCTGCCAGCATGTTTTCTTCAGAACCTAAATATTTACAGAGATTTGTTACCAATTTTTCCCGAATGGGATCAATGGGAGGATTAGTAACCTGCGCAAAAGACTGTTTAAAATAATCGTAAAGTTTTCGATTTATGACGGACATTGTTGCAGGGGGAGAGTCATCACCCATTGACCCGATGGGCTCTCTCCCGCTTTGTGCCATGGGTAGTAAAACGCGGTAAATGGCTTCCCTATCAAATCCAAATGCAATAGATAACTGCTCATTAAATCGAATGGGAGATTTTGACCAGGGCTGAAATTCTTCCTCTGCTTTGCGTCGTTTTATCCGCACCAAATTCTTTTTAATAAATTCTGAATAGGCAAATGATTTTGATACTTGTCGTTTAATTTCATTGTTCTCCAGTATTCCCTTTCCGGATAGGGACAAGCTGAATATTTCTCCGGCTGACATGTGACGATGCTGAGCCAGTTCTTTGGGTGGGATATCAATCACTCCTGCTTCAGATGCCATGATCACCAAACCGTCCTTTGCAATAGTATAGCGGAGTGGACGCAGTCCATTTCTATCTAATTTGGCACAGACAAAATCTCCATCAGTAAATACCAATGCTGCAGGACCATCCCAGGGTTCTAATAAATTTTCATGGTAAATGAAGAAATCTTTTAAGGATCGGGACATCTTTGAGTCATACTGATACGGATCAGGAATCAACATCATTATGGCATGGAGAACTGATCGCCCACTGCGGGTGAGAAACTCCAATATGTTATCCAGACTATAAGAGTCAGATCCATCCATTCTAACTATTGGCAGTAATTTCTTTAAATTGGATTTCCAAAAAGAAGATTTTAGAGATTTCTCTCGAGCCTGCATCCATAAGCGATTGCCCTTGATGGTATTGATTTCTCCGTTATGTGCCAGAAAGCGAAAAGGCTGCGCCATATGCCAATTGGAAATGGTGTTGGTGGAAAAACGCTCATGAAATATGGAAACTCGAACTTTAAAATTGGGGTGGTTTAAATCGTCATAGAAGCGATCCAATTGACTGGCAACCATGAGCCCCTTATACACTATTGTTTTTGAAGAAAGTGAACAGAAATGGATGTGTTCCTGCTTGCGGTTTAGTTTATTTTCAATGATTTTCCGCAACAGAAACAAGCGTGGTTCAACCGATTTACTCTTAATTTTTTTGGGAGCGAAAAAGTATTGATAAATGAGTGGGCAGGATTTCAAAGCAGTTTTCCCCAAAACCGCTACCGTTACCGGTACTTTCCGCTTTCCCAAATATTGAATTTTTAATTTTTCAGAAGCAATTTTAATTTCATTTTCTGTGGACTTCTGCAATTTTGGAGGTACAAAAACCATTCCAATACCCAAGACTTGGTTGGAATCTAATTTGTATTTGAATAATTTTTCCACAATTGGAATGAAAAATGTTTGGGGAATATCAACGAGTACCCCAACACCGTCGCCTGTTTCTTCATCCGCACCTGTAGCACCGCGATGCTGCATATTATTAAGCGCTTTGAATGACATCTCCAAAACTCTGCGAGATGGAATTCCTGTGGATTCCGCTACAAATCCAATTCCACATGCGTCATGGAATTGATCTATTTTCGATTGTGATGAGTTTTTATGTGGTATCATTTTAACCAATTATTGATAATTTCATATTTGTATATAAGAAATATTAATACTAAGTACAAACAGTATTTATAATATATACGGGTCTGCGTGAGCATTAGCAGAAGCGTACGTGGAGAAAACAACAGAAAGAATGCTACCCGATTGCTACGGACCCTTTTTCACCAGTTCGTATGCGGATACATTCTTCTATTGGAAGGATAAAAATTTTTCCTCGTCCTTTATCACCATCTTTTTTTGCCACAATAGTTATGGCTTCAATTACGGCATCAACAAATTCATCATTAACTGCTATTTCTAATCTCACCTTATTCAGCAGTTTAATTTCATGGGCCACCCCCCTGTACACCTCCTGCAGGGGATATTCCACTCCCTGCCCTTTGGCATTGGTTACGGTGAATTTGTAAATTTTTCTTTTTAATAATTCTTCCTTCACTTGTGGAAGTTCTTCCGGTTGAATTACTGCAATAATTAATTTCATAATTGTCTCCTATTCTACGGTAAAAATTTGAAATCCTGCATAGGCTTCTTCTTTATGTTCACTGATGTCAAGTCCTATTAATTCTTCCTCTTCAGAAACACGAAGCCCCATAACAGATTTAATTAACTGAAATATGATATTGGCACTTATAAAACAAAAAATACCATATGCCAATACACCAATTGCCTGAACGCCGATTTGATATTCAGAACCGAAAATGCCAACTGCAAGAGTTCCCCAGATACCGCACACCAAGTGCACAGAAATTGCTCCTACAGGATCATCTATTTTCAACTTATCCAACTGTACCACAGACAATACCACAATAATTCCTGCTATAAACCCAACAATTACAGATCCCAATGGATCAATACAATCTGCACCAGCAGTTATTCCAACTAAGCCAGCCAGAGACCCATTAAGTATCATTGATAAATCCGGTTTTTTTGAAATAAATGTAGAAGCAATCATTGCCCCAATCACTCCACCTGCAGCGGCTAAAGTTGTGGTAACGAATACAAAAGAAACAGCCCCTGGGTCTGCAGATAGAACGGACCCTCCATTAAATCCGTACCACCCAAACCAAAGTAAAAATACTCCGATTGTAGCAAGAGGTAAGTTGTGGCCAAGAATAGGATTTATTTTACCATTCTTAGAATATTTCCCAAGCCTTGGTCCTAAGGTATAAGCTCCTACAAGGGCTGCCCATCCTCCTACACCATGGACTAATGTAGATCCCGCAAAATCATGAAAATTCATTTCAGCTAACCAGCCACCACCCCAGGTCCAGGACCCTACAATTGGATAGATCATTGCAACGTATATTATCGAAAACAAGAGAAAACTATTCAACTTTATTCTTTCTGCAACTGCACCTGAAACAATTGTGGCAGCAGTTGCGGCAAACATAGCCTGGAATATAAAATCAGTAAAATAGGTGTAAGCGCCATCAGCATATTCTATAAGCCCAGCTGCACCGGAAGGAGCCGTAATTCCGAACCCTGCAAAGCCAAAATATCCATTAAACTCACCAGGATACATGAGGTTAAACCCACATAAGGCATAGGTCAAAATTCCGATAGCTATAATACTAAAATTTTTAAACAGGATATTTACGGTGTTTTTTGCCCGAGTAAGACCAGACTCAAGTGTTGCAAACCCAAGATGCATTATAAACACAAGAAAAGCCGACACAAGCATCCAGGTATTGTTTATGGTAAAAATTGCATCTTCAATCGAATCATTTCCTTCGGCAAGAAGGAAAGTACTCGACAAAAGTACAAATGGAATAATTAAATATTTGTTTTTCATTTATCCTCCTTATTTAAAATTGATACCAAATACAAGGAATGATGTTTCCTTATTTGGATTTATTATATAGGAAACGGTATAATTGTCCCTTTCGGTTGTAACAGCCAAACTCACCGGTGCAAACTCCCCATCTATGCTATATGCACCGTTACCCAATCCTAGTGAAAAAGCCCGATGGGTAAGTTCAAGGTAGGTTGAATTATCATTATCACCACTTACATTGACTGCTGCTAAAATTGAAACAGGTCCTACATCGGCAATGCCACTGAGCTCAATGGTATGTTTATCTAAGTTTAAAAGTGAATCTGCACCACCATAAGCAGGAAAGAAATAATCAGTTACTGTAATTCCAACAGGACCCACAAAAGTTGAAGCATAAAGGTCACATTCATTTCCGCTAACATCTGAAGGTCCGGGGCTAATTGACCAGGATCCCCAGGCACCAATTGAAAGAGTCCCAACTGTAGTTTCAATTGAGGGCTGTACTGCTGCAGCATTTCCAAAGTCAGTGCCTCGCCATACATAGCGACTCACTACATCTGCACCAATGCTTACTTCAGCAAATAAGGTTGAAAAGGTTAGGAATGAATAAATAACTAATACTGTAAAAATCCTCATTTTTGTATCTCCTTTTTATATTTAATGGATTATTTAAATTAGACTTTTTTCCTATTTGCCTAAATATTGACACTTAATAATATAAGTTATTTATAATATAATACAATATATATTTAGGATTTAATTAATAATATACTGGTATATTTATGTTATTATAATATATTGCTTAATATTTAAGGTATTACATCGGTTGATAATTTTATTTAAATTTAAAAGTATTGCTTAGCTAAATGACTGCATAAAATCCTGCCTAAATTCTTTTGCACCTTCGTAAATTAAAGTACCCAAAAAACCAATTAGGAGTATGAGATGAAAATTAGTATGTATTTAATTTCTATAATGATTGTATTCACTGGCTGTGCGGTCAAATCGGTACAAAATAAAGAAATGCCTGAATCTGAAAAGACTGCAGAACCTAAAGAGCCGGTGGAGCCCAAGGAACCTGCGGAGGGAGTAATGCCTGTAATGCCAAATGTACAAATGCCAGAAATTCAAGAAGTGAAAATGGCTGTCATACCAGAATTACCTGACCAAAACAAAATTGCAATTGACAGGGTAGTGGAAGCTGCCTGCGGTCAATGTCAACTGGGAATTACCGAAAAAGCGGGCTGCGATTTAGCTGTTCGTATTGATGGTAAATCCTATTTTGTAGATGGGACATCTATTCATGACCATGGTGACGCTCATGCAGATGATGGGTTCTGCGAAGCCATTAGACAAGCCGCTGTAAAAGGAGAAATTGTTGATGGGCGATTTAAGGCAGAATCTTTTAAATTGGTGGAATAAATTGATTCGCAATAATCCATCGGATGGGTGGGGCTATTAAAGGCAGAGACAGCTTGTTCCTCTGTCAACCTGGGAAGGTTGACTTACTTTTTATATTAACACAATCTCTGTTATTTCCGGTTCGGTGCCGATGCGGAGGGGTGGACCCCAATAGCCAGTGCCTTGATTAATGTAAATCCAGGTATTTTCTCGTTTGTGTAATCCCTTTAGAAAAGGGTGTGCCATTTGTACTAAAAAACTGAATGGAAAATACTGCCCCCCATGGGTATGTCCCGATAGCTGAAGGTCAAAATCATATTTCACAGCATGTTCTACATCTCCCGGCTGATGCGCCAGTAAAATTTTTAAATCACTAGGATTCATTCCCCCCACTGCCTTTTTCATATTGGTTTTGTGAAATGACGAAAAATTGCCACCGCTACGATCGGGAATTCCAGTAATCATAATGGTAGCGTCATCTACAACTACATTCTGGCTTTCATTTACCAGAATCTTAAAACCAAGATTTTCAATGAGCCGCAGCCAGCCATTCATATCGGAATAATATTCATGATTCCCCGTAACAAAATATTTGCCATATTTCGGTTTTAATTCTTCAAGGGAATCTAAATGTTTACCATAAGATTCCACCGAACCATCGGCAGCATCACCAGTAAAAAAGAGTATGTCTGTATCCAGCTCTTGAATTTTTTTGGTGACTCTTTCTACAAATTTTCCAGTAATCATACTGCCTACATGCAGATCAGTTATCTGAACCATGCGGAAGCTCTTTAAGCTTTCTGGCAATCCATCAATTTTTATTTTGACTGTTTTGATTACTGGTTCCTTCAATGCATTATAGGTCCCCCAAATTGAGCCCAGTCCAGCCAATCCACTCACAACTGCTTTGGCAGACAAACCCAAGAATGCCCTTCGGTGAGGGTCAAAGTTATGACTTTTAACAAGTTGGGATTTTAAGAATAAAAATATATCCGTACCAGCCTGAATAAAAAACAACAGACTCACAAAACCCAAACCGGTATATCCCAGCCAATGAATGACCGTGGAAAGATTATTTTCAATTTTATTAAAGTAGAGGATTATTCCAATAATGGGGAAACAATAGAAAATGAAGAGGATGAAATACAAAAGATATTTCGTGTTGGGCATGAAATCTAATGGCATTACAAATCGTAGCCCCACATAGGCATATAACACAAACAACACGGCAGAAAATATTATTAAAAATATCAAATCATCACTCCGACTGGAAAGTAAAAAGTCCTAAATTTAAGGTCTATAAACTAACTGAAATTTAAATTCAAACTCATTAATAGAAAGAAAACAAAATGAAATCAAGTAAATATATTACCATTTTTATGTGGAGTATTTTATCTATTTTATCTGCCCAGAGGCACGGTGGAGGATATGGCGGAGCCGGAGGATGTGAAATTTACGGAACTATAGTAGATTCTTCCACTACTCTCCCCATTGAATATGCCTCCATTTCACTAATAAATAGGGAAAATGAACTCATCACGGGTGGCGTTACCAGTTCAGATGGCAAATTTCATATTAAAGAAATCCAGCCAGGGAAGTATCTGGTTAAAATTGAGTTTATGGGTTTCAAAACTGTTTCTATTGAGGACGTGAAACTGAACTATAGGGGAAATCCTAAAAAAGATTTGGGGCAGATCGGTATTGCTTCGGCAGCATTGGAAATAAATGCTATAACAGTTATTGATGACAGACCCATTTTCGAATTTGAAACTGATAAACTTATTTATAACTCTTCCGATGATATTATTGCCGATAGCGGCACCGCTGAGGATGTGCTTAATAAAGTCCCTATGGTGGTGGTTGATCAGGATGGTGAAGTCACTTTGAGGGGAAATCCCAATGTGAAGATTTTGGTAAATGGCAGACCCAACCGGACCGGCGAAGGTGGAAATGATGTGGATAATATCCCAGCTTCGCTTATCGACAAAGTAGAGGTCATTACCTCCCCTTCAGCAAAATATGACCCGGACGGAATGGCAGGCATCATCAATATTGTCTTGAAAAAGGGTAAGTACGAAGGGTTGAATGGCAGCATCAAAATTAACGGCAAGCATAATACTTATGCCAGCGTTGGAGAGATGAATGGATTCACTACCTATGGTAATTACAAGGGTGAAAAATGGAACCTGTACTCTTCGCTCAGTCTCAATAACCGCCAAAGAAATATGAATGGGTATAGGCGGGTGGATACAGAATACGATTCTACCGAGGTATTACCCAAAATAATAGAATCTATTCATTATGATTTTACCAATGAGTCTGATCGGGTTGGATATTCTGTAAAATTTGGTGCGGACTATTCAATTACTGACCAGCTCATTGTTAATGGTGAAGTGAACTATAATGTTCATCTAAGGAACGGTGTTAATGTTCAAAATAATACTAAGCCAGACATATCAAGTCGGATAACCAAAGATAATGATTTGGATGATAATTATAACTTGGAAGGATTTTTTGAAATTAATAAATCGTTTGATAATCCGGATCGTGAATTAATTTTCTCAGCCAGCAGTAATTTCAAAAAGGATAATGGTTATAAAATATTGCAACAGGATTCTACATTTTTAGAGCAGGATATCTCAGAAAGAGAATTGGATTTCTCTTATAAACATCCCCTAAATGAAAATTCAAAATTAGAATTTGGTTATGATGGCAAATTCACAGATAATAATGAAATTATGAATTTTGAACACACAAAAGATTTTGATATTTTTTCAGGAGAAAATACTTTTGGTTACAAACGAAATTTACATGGATTATTTTTTGAATTGGATTATAAACTCAATGACAAATTCAGCATCAAACCCAGCATTCGATATGAGTACGTATATAAGAATATCTCCTTTAATTCTACCATTTTGGAAAGTGCAGATTTCTCAATCATATATGCAGATATTTTATATGAGATGAATGATTCTGTATTTGTAAGTGATTATCATACCTATTATCCAAATTTGCATTTTGCCTACAATATTACGGAAAAGCAAAGCCTACAGTTTGGCATGAGCAAGCGGGTGAACCGGCCAGGTGAAGGCGGTCATGGACCAGGTTCAAGACAAATCAGACCCTTCCCACGGGATGTATATTCTGAGAATTTTATTTTTATGGGGAATCCATTTTTGAAACCGGAATATTCTACTCAATATGAACTCTCATTCAAATCTCCCATTCCCATGGGGTTCGCATACGTAAACGCGTATTATCATCAACTTGAAGATGTCATAGAATGGTATGATGATGATAGGTATGACAATGCGGATGTTTTAACTTTTAGGAATGCAGCATCAGGTGAAAATTTTGGTATTGAATTTTTTACCATGATTATGGGACAGACATTAGGTGGTGGTTACAGTTTGAGTAAATTAGATGACCCTACTGGTGATTATGAACTTAATGGAAATAGCCAACATTTTAGGCTTTATAATCGTATCAATTTACCAGAGAAATATATTAAATATTTCGATTTTGAATTTGGGTTCTTTTATATGAAAATGACGGTACCAGGGGGTGACTTATTTGGTGCTAAAGGTACCATGTGGGCTAATACGGGTATATCAAAATCTTTTATGGATGACCGATTCTCTGTTTCACTAGGCATTAATAATTTATTTGATGCGGGTGGTTTTCAAATGAAACGGGAGAAACAGCTCTATCCTTCTGAAGATGGTGATCCGGACACTATAGATACTTTTGAAAATGGATATATTTTTGCAAATGAATTAACCGACGTTTCAACCAGCCGTCATGGTAGAACTTTCACTATAAACATCAAATACCATTTTGGTAAAATGCAGGAAGAAAAAAGCAAAGGAAGTAGAGGTATGGGACAAAATGATGGCGGTGGTATGGATATGGGTTTTTAATTCAAAATTAAGTGATGTTCCGAAGTAAGAAATTACTAGTTTCAATATTTATAATATTTACATTATCCACACAGCTTCTTGGAGAGAGCTCACCTAAAATAGGTTTGGTGCTTTCCGGGGGTGGTTCTAAAGGGTTTGCCCATATTGCCACACTTAAAGCATTAGACTCTCTCCATATTCCCATTGATTATATTGCAGGTACTAGTTTTGGTGCCATCGTAGGTGCTATGTATGCCATTGGTTATTCGGGGATTGAAATTGAACAAATGGCACTTGAAACCGATTGGTACGAGGTACAGAACGACGAACCTAAACGAAAATTCCTCCCCTATTTCCGGAAAAAAGATACGGGAAAATATCAACTCAACTTTGGACTCAAGGGTGTAAAGCCGGTAGTACAAACAGGGCTTATACATGGTCAAAAAATTATGCTGGAGTTGGGAAAATGGACCAGAGAATATGAAAAAACTTATGATTTTGATAATTTTCCAATCCCTTTTCGTTGTAATGCGTTTGATATTATTTCCGGAGAAGAAGTAATCATTAAAAATGGATCCCTTTCCCATGCCCTACGAGCATCATTATCTATCCCTACCATTTTTGTACCTGTTGAATGGGGTGATGGATTGTTGGTTGATGGTGGCGTCATAAATAATCTACCCGTGGATATTGTAAAGGAAATGGGGGCAGATATTGTTTTTGCTATTGATGTTGCGGCAACTTCACAGTCAAAGGTAAATCTCACCAATATTTATGATATAATTGATCAGACAATTAGTGTTCACGGATATAAAAATAAAGCTCAAAGTATTGATAAAGCTGATTTTTATATAAAACCTGATATTCAGAATATCAGTTTTACGGATTATCGAAAGAGTACAATTAAATCCCTTTTTTTATCGGGTGAAAAGGCTGTCCAATCCAATTGGGAAATTTTTCTCCAACTGCAAAATATAACCAAAGACCGGAAACTTGGTATTAGTAAAGAAATCCAACAACCACATCCCTTCATAGGTAAAATAATTATTAAAGGAAATAAATTTTTACCTCAACAATTTATTTATAATTATATAGGGCTTGGCGATGGAGACAAGTTGGATGTAGCAATTTTAGATGATAACATTTCCCAACTGTATAGTTTAGGGTATTTTAAAACCCTTTATTATGAAATTCATCCAACGGATACAGGCTCAGTGAATATTATTATTCAAGTGAATGAAAGCTCCATGCGAAAATTTCAGCTCGGCCTCAGGTGGGATAATTATTATGATTTGGTGGGTGTTGCAAATATTCAATTTAATAGTAGTTGGATTCCAGGGTTAAGAATTGAAAATCAAACTCAATTTGCAGGAATTAAGAAAAATGTGTTTTCTATTTATTATCCAAGTCGAAAACTGAGTTTTCCTGCTTACCCTTTTCTCAGAATAACTAATGCTAAGTATGATTATAAATATTTTAGCAAGGGGAATTATACAGGGAGATATACTTTACGATCAGATGGATTTACAGCAGGTATGGGGTTATTATTAAAGAATTATTGGAATACCGAGTTAGAATATTTTTGGAAAATGGAAAGTTTTCTACATGAAAATGTAAATGGGGATAAAGAAGTTTTTGCAGGCATATCCCTTTCAGCACAACTAGACCTGTTAGACGATGTACTGTTCCCTAATAACGGTATTGTAGTACGAGGTAAATATGAAAATAGCAGTACAGAATGGGGCTCATCGGTTAATTACCACATTTATCAAGGGTCAGCGGATATGATTGTTACACGAAAACGCAATACCTTCCGAATGGCAGGATATTATCATCAAGGATTAAATGACCTTCCAAAAAACCTGACCACCATCTCTGATGGAAGCCAGACATTTGCCGGACTTGATGAATTTCAATTACAAGGGAAAACACTGTTTTTCTCTCGATTTGAGTTTCGTTATAAACATAAAAAGGATATTTTTGCACATGCAATACTCAGCTGGTTAATTACTGCAAAATCGGAGGATTCTCAAATTTCTGCTGAAAATATACTCTGCCCGGGAATTGGAATTACTCTCATATCTCCTCTTGGACCATTAGAGTTTATTTGGAGTCGTGGACCTGAGAATATGTATGCTAATGAAAACTGGAAAAATGTATTTCACTTTTCTGCTGGGTATAAGTTTTAAAATTAATTAAGTTAACTAAAGACTGGAATGATTAACTAAGTAATTTATCTCTAACTTTATCTCCACATTGCCTCATAATAAATGTAACATTTAATTATTTGCATAAATTATGAGGTAATGCGACTAATACTTTCCATTCCTTGTATTTCTGATATTACATTTTCAATCGCATTGTCTATAATTTTTTCAAATGGACATGATGAACATTTTGTAAAATATATTCCGTGGCCAGCATATATTGTTAATTCAATGTATTCCGAGTTGTCATTTTTTGTGAGCACAATTTCAGCAGATTTTATTGTAGGATCAATTCGATGAAGGAAATTGATTTTTTCATTTACCAAATTTGTTAATTTTTGGTTTGCAATAAAATATTTGGTTATTATTTCAGTTTCTACCATAATCTTTAAATTCTCCATATTCACGAAGAATTCAATTTGGTTTGAATTAATATTTCCTTTTCTTTAAAAAGAAATAGATCCAATAAGTCTGCTAATTCGATGAAAAATGTTTTCTCTGTATTGTCTTTGATCCTTTTGGTAAAGTCAAAAACCCATAGGAGTAAGTGCTCATTCATAAATGAATAATATGTATCCAAACTGTCGTCTTTTTCCTCAATTACTTTTTGAAACAGTAAATAATACATAAATTCAAGTTCAATTCGAATATGGTCCGGAGGTTCATGAATTTCATGTGCGGGATCCAAGCCAGTATTGACATAATATTCAATCGCCTGCTGAGTGGACTCCCCCATTACTAATCCCTGCTTATCAAGATAAACTGAACTGTAGGGAGGAGCCCCCAATTGAAAGGGACCAACAAAAAGTCTGGAATACTCAATTTGCAATTTTTGTAATGAAGTTACCTTAAATCTATCTACCAGCTTTTTTGCTCCGTTTACGAAAATATCATCATAATTATTAAGGGTAGAGTGTAATAATTGTAACGTCTCTTGCATTACATCTTGAGGATATTTGAAACAATCAGCAAACAATTTGTAAATATTAGCTCTATCTACAATTTTGTTACTTACCTGATGCGATTGAAGTTTAGAATTCATCAATGTAATAAACTTTCGGTTTGGTTCCCTTTGATTTCAGCAATTGAAATGATGTGTTTTCTGCCACTAATTTCGATACTTCACTATTTGGATCGTCAAAATCACCAAATATCCGTGCATCAGCGGGGCAAGATTCAACACACCATGGATTTTTTCCATCCACTATTCTGTGATCACAGAGAGTGCATTTCTCAACAATGCCTTTCCTTCGGACACCATCGTAGGTTTTTGCTCTGTCCGGATTATAATTTGGAAATGGTACGTCATCAAACTTTTCAGCAATTTCTTTTCCGCTGCTGGTGATACCATTTAATAATGGTTCTGTATCCATTTTCAACTGATGCTGAACGTCCTCATTATATGTAATACAATCATAGGGGCATGCCAATTCACAGCTTCTACAACCGATACATAAATCTGCATCATGTAATGTTAATCCATTTTCATCTTTGTGCATGGCTTGTGTTGGACATACTTTAACACAGGACGCATTTTCACAATGATTGCATAATTTGGGAATATATTTATACCCCACATTTGGAAAAACTCCTGTAGTTTCTGTTACATGAAAAGACCAATGGACATCATGGTCTAAATTGTTTTCAGTTTTACAGGCTATATCACAACCTGCACAGCCAACACAATTGTTTAAATTTATTACCATTCCATAATTTGCCATTTCATTTCTCCTTTAAACGATTTTTTCAATACTGACTCTTGTAACACCCCCGTGCCGCGCTGTACTTCCGCTTAAACGGTCATATTCTGCAGGCAGGATGATGTTATTATTTCCGCCGCGAGGTATCCGGTTTTTGTAATTCTCAGCCGCTATTCGACCATACGCCCAGTGACCCTGACCAAAGCATTTTGCGACTGTACCTGACCTGACTCCTTCCCAGAGTTTCACATGGCATCGGAGCTCACCAACTGGAGAGATTAGCTTAATTTCATCGCCATTTTTAACGCCTAACTTCTTTGCATCAATGGGATTTATTTTGGCTACATCGTCCCAGTTTTCATCTCCGGGGTCTGCATCCTTATGCGCTTGATACCAAGTTAGATTTGCTGACCTGCCTTCCCGATTCAAGCGGGAGCGATGTTCAAAGAAAATAAATGGATATTTCCCTGGATCACCCCTTCGAAATGCCGGCTCATAATGCGGAATGAATGCCATTTCATCTTTGGCAATATAATCACATTCTTTAAGTACATTATTGATAGAAACACCATGTTTAGCACCATGTTGACCCAGAGATTTCTTTAAGGTTTCACTATAGAATTCAAACTTTTTCGTAACCGTCCCAAAATTACCCCAGTTTTTTCGATATGCATATTTTTTCGAATTCCATACACCTTTCTCAAAGAAATCATTCCATCCGTCCGGTGCATCTCCATACTTCCCGTAGTTTTTATGGGTTTTATCCCAAAGTGGATTCGTGTAGTACTTCAATGCAAACAAGGAAAACTCCATACTATTTTTTGGTATTTTACCTGTTTCAGGATCCTTGAATTCCTTTTGGAAGAAATCTAATAGATTGGAAAATCCCTTTGCCTTCAGCCGTTTAGCAATTTCCCAAGGAATTTCAGTTTCATCCATTTTTACATCCCAAATAGGTTCGATAATCCGCTTATTCATTGCTGCATAAGCAATCAAATTCTGCTTGCTTTTGATAAAGCCGTACTTTTCAAACATGCTGAAAGCTGCTGGTAGTACAATATCCGCAAAATGGCTCATTTCTGAAGCATTTGTTGTAATATGCGCAAAGAATGGCAGCTTAGTCAGAGCTTTTTCCCATCGTTCCGCACCACTGCAGGAGAATGGGAAATTATTCCAATACCCTATTGCCATTTTAATATCATACGGGTCCTCACTGAGTATGGCATCTGCTGCATTATTTGTGACAACGCCTTTGCCAGGTTTACCTTTTTTCAGAGATGGAAACTTGAGATATCCCCTTTGATCCATCTTCTTTTGTTTGGTTCCTTTTTGGGCGATTTCATCCAGGTACCCCTTATATTTTTCTTTATATAAAGGAGCTTTGTTTACTGGAATCTTAGCTCCGCGAACGGTGCCACCTTCATTGTCCACTGAGCCTACCAATCCATTTAATGCATGTGCAGCAAGTGCAGTATAACCTCCACGGACTTGCATAGAAGCCCCGGGAGATACCCAGGAAATTACACGAGGTGCTGCGTCCGCAAAACCAATGGCAACTCTTCTGATTTGATCGGCAGGAATACCCGACCGCTTTTCAGCCCATTCCGGTGTTTTATCCTTGAGTTCAAGATTCCACCATTTAACTAATCCGTGAGAATAATTTTCCACAAAGGAATCCTCTGAAACTAATTCCCCTTTTTTAAAGAGGTTTTCACCGCCATTAAAATCACCCACAAATGTCTTAGACCATAATCCTTCCACAAGAATTGTATGTGCCATCGCAATTGCTAATGCACCGTCTTCCCCGGGTATTACCGGTAGCCATTCATTCGCTTTTGCAGCGGTTGCTGATAATCGAGGGTCAACTACTGCAATTTTTGCTTGTTTACGTACTTTCCCCCAGATACTGGTTGCATGGGGAACCTGTCTGTTTGACGAGAGAGGATCTGCACCCCAACATAAAACATAACGGGTTTTTTCAAGATCATAATCCCGATAACCCCAATAACCTTCAGTAAAGAATGCACCAAATTTCTCCGCTTCCGCACAAATTGCACTGTGTGAAATACCGTTTGGCGAACCAAACACTTTTGGCATTATATCATAGATAATATCCCGCATATAGGTATATCTGCCACGGAATACTACGAATTTATGGGTCTCGTGGTTTTTCCTAAGTTCCATCATTTTATTGGTGATAATATCAAATGCCTTATCCCAAGTGATAGGTACAAATTCCGGATCCTCATTGCGACCCTTCTTAGGGTTTGTACGCATCATCGGTACTTTGACTCTGTCCGGGTCATACAACTGTTGAATACCCATGGGTGACCGGACACAGCATTTCCCATGGTTGGCTTCTGCAAACTCACTGCCACGTACTTTTACTGCCCGTCCATCTATAATTTTCGCCTGAACCGGACACCACGTAGTGCAACCCTGACACACAGTAGACATCCATTTTGCAACACTTGGTGTACCATCCGCAGATTCTTTCAATGCACCAAGCAGTGGCAGGCCATTGACCATGCAAATGATGCCTATACCTGATAGTGTTGAATATTTTATAAATTCTTTTCTTGTGATTGCCATTTTTTTCTCCCTCTACTTAGAATGTAAATCCAACAGGCAGCGCAATTTGTCCACCGGTTATCAATAAATGTTTCATTAAAAAACTGCCAATGAGTATTAAAAAACAGGTGATCATGGTGGGCATCGGAGCCATTTTTTCCTCATGCTTAATTATTGAAATGAGAGTAATTATCATCGGAATAATAATCCCACCAATCAGCACAAAATATGTCCAGATACTGCCAAATTGATTCATAAAGTAAACATAACTCAATGACTGCTCTAACTCCAGTCTTCCAGTGTAAAATTGCCAGAGTACCACAGAAACCAATTGAACTAGGAGAATGATAAAAATCATCACCTGAAACCGATACAACCCTAAAGGAAGTGTTGTCTCCTTAGTTTCGACATTTTCATCTTCATTCTTTACAGACAGATTAATCAATGTTTCGAGGAGTAAAACAAAGGCAATTCCACCTGCAATAGAGGAAGCTATAAACATACCCGGAGTGAGTTCTGTCCACAACACCCTACCGAGTGATGATAGGAATAAACCATGATATAACCCTGTACTGAAAGCAAAAAAAGTACCAATGGTTTGAAGCAGACGAAACTGGTTGTTTATTGGAAATTTCTTTCTTATCAAAATTGCATACCAGATGGTTAGAATCATAAAACCAGTTTGCAGAAAAACTCCAATAGACATCACAGATTGTAAATTCACATTCCATAATGTAGTGATAAATTTACTGGGCACCCCTAATTTTGAAACTAAAAGCAACAATCCGAATCCAACAGCAATCGGGGCAGTATATGCCCCGATTTTTATTGTAGATTGATGACTTTCTCTAATATAAAAACTTAAGAGAACTGAGAGTAAAAACGCTCCAACTCCGATGCCACCAAAAAATAAATCAAGAGTGATGCGTATATCCCAAGCTCCTATATTTGTATATTCCATTTTAATCTCCTTCGAATTTTATTATGGTTATAAAATAATTGACAAATTAAAACTTGAATTGGAAATTTACCGTTAAGATGGTGGTTTTATCACCCTCTTCCGGAGTAGTCATACGTATATTTGGAGTGATAATCAACCCTTCATCAGGAGAAAAGTTCATACCGGCAATGATGTATGTTTTTCCATCATTGTCAGTATCGGTATTAGGATCAAACATATCAATATATACCAACCCTTCTAATTTATCAGTTACAGCATAACTGGCATAAAATGCAATGATCTGTTCAGTTATATCGGTGGCAGCATCGGTCAACATATCAAATTCACCTCCCACTCTCAGACTACCGCCTGCAAAACCACCAAACAGAGAAATGACCGTTTTATTTTCAGTGGTAACAGAATCAACCTCATAGGGTTCCATCGTAAATGAAACCCCTCCATTATATCCATCTTTTTTAACTAACTTTTTTTCACCGTAAACCAGTTGAACCGACATTTTTTTGTGTTCATCATCTTCATTATTTTTGTACCCTGTTCCATTTGTAATCATAAGGCTATAGTTTAAATTATTAAACTTCCCATTATAACCAATTCCCATATCTGCTGAACTTGAGAATTTATGTAAATCCATAGGCGATTTCTCAATAAACCGGAACCCCCATGTTTTTTCAGTTACATTGAAAACATTCATCCCCTGTAAGCCTATCGTAAATTTTCCAAGGGGAGATTCCCAGTCAACTTTCGCATTCTTGAGATATAGATTCTTAGGACTATTTTTGTAATTAATATCTGTCTGAAACTTATAACTGATTCCATCTGATATTTTCTGTTTGTATGTGAAATAGACCCGTTGCAGAGCAAAAGAATTGATATTTCCGGCATCTTCAGCAAGATCATAGCTATAATCATAAAATACCAATCCGCCTACTTTTCCGTCTCCAGCGTAAGATAATGTCAACATTGTAAATACTGTTAACACAGTGATTAATTTTCTCATAATATTCTCCTGTTATTTATTAGGTTATTATTAATTGATTTTGATGTTTTATAGTTACCATATATTTTTTAATATATATAGATCATATTATCCTATTTATCAATACTCAATTATATTTCAAGGTGTTTTTCAATACAGTAGAAAATTACCCATTATTTTTATTACCAATCAAATAAGATGTAGTAAAACATAATATAAGTATTACTTATAATTATTGAGCTTGAAACAAATAACGAGGAAAATATTTGTTTCCCTATAGCTTCTATGGCGAAAATTGATTTTCACGTTCCTATGTGGAAGCAGGTACAATTCTGAATGGGTATTTTAGATTGGCTGCAAAAATCGAGGAGTTTGGTAAATTGGTATTGATGAAATGTTCCTATTTATCTGATGCAATAACGATAGATACAAAAATAGCCACTGGTATTCAGTGGCCATTTATTTTACAGAAGTTCAAGCCTGTCTTGGCGGAGAGGGGGAGATTCGAACTCCCGGTAGATTTTCACCTACATACGCTTTCCAAGCGTACACCTTAAGCCACTCGGACACCTCTCCATGATTTTAATGACCATACCTTTTCTATTTTGAATTCGGCACAATACGGCTGTTATTAATTTTTAACCGATACATAAAATTATAACTTAAAATCAAGCCTTTACAAGTAAGAATATTGAGCAGGCAACTAAGGTGAATTAAACAATATTTTATTTAACTATAAATAATAACATCACCCACCCAATTATAAAAAATACTCCCCCAATTGGAGTTATCATTCCCAGTGATTTTATTCCAGTTACAGCCAAAATATACAAACTTCCAGAAAAGAGGATTATTCCTAATATAAATGCCCATCCTGCCAGGTTAAGCTGAATTTCAGGTTGAAATTTTTCAATTAATCCCAATACCAATATTGCTATGGTGTGAAACATGTGATACAGCACTGCCTTGTTATAAATGGACTTCCCATATTCATCTAAAATGTCTTTAAGTCCGTGTGCTCCAAACGCACCCAGAACTACTACCAGACATCCTGAAATAGCACCTATTATTAAAAAATTCAAATCAAACTCCTTTTAATTCCCATTAATTTACACCCATAAACCCTCATGCTTAAAAACTGAAAATTGCATTTGGTTTACATTTATCAAATCCACGAATTTTAACCTAATGATACCTTAAAAAACTGTCACTCCCGCCTACCATCTGAAAACAGCTTGAGCTGGCAGGCTGAGCCTTTCATGGTTTTCATATTAGAATTTAAGCGGAGGGTCTCAATCTGGTAATAGTAGTAATAATGATCTATTGAGATTTCTCCCTTGTCGGAATGACAGGCTGGATGGGGCATAAACTCTATTAGAATAATACCCAGTTATGCATATGAATAGCATTACATCAATTACAGAACTAAAAATCAAAATATTTATTATTGCCGACTGCATCAACAATTTGTCTGCCGTAATGAAATGTAGGCATGATGTAGATGGTTGGATTAACACGGGTAATCCACTCCATATTAAACAATAATTTGACTCCAGCAGACGCAAACCCATTTATTCTTTTTATGCCCAGTCATCTGGTTACGGTTGTTGTGTCAGTATTTTTATTTATTTATTTCCCCTATCGAATTAAGCTGATTCCAAATGCCAATTGGGTAAGCTACTTCTGTAAAATATTGGGGATTTTGCTGATTGGAAACGAACTGGGATGGGTCATTTATAAATTCAATACTATAGGTGGGGGTTGGGCAGAATATATGCCTTTAGAACTGTGCACAATTAATGCCTATCTTTTAGGATTTCTTCTCATTTTTCGCCCAGCTTATGCAGTATTTGAAGTGGTTTATTTTTTTTCCTTAGCAGGAACCGTACAAGGCATAATTACACCTCGGCTTTTTGCTGCATATCCTCACTACCTGTTTTGGGAATACTTTATCACCCATACAGGAATTGTACTGGGAGCTCTGGTGCTCATTTTTCGTTATAACTGGAAGGTTACCTGGATTTCTCTTTGGCGAGCATTCTTCTGGTTGCAAGTGATAGCATTTTTCAATTTAGTATTCGATTTCACTTTTGAAGTGAATTATATGTTTATGCGAAACCTGCCTAAAGTTCCTTCGGTTATGGATTATTTTGGGCAATGGCCTTGGTATATTTTTGCCAGTGAAGCATTTGGATTGGCATCATTCATTTTTTATTTATTACCGTTCCTGATAATAAATTATAGAAATACCCACAAAGAAATTCCAAAATAAATACCGAGTTAAATCCACCCGTTTGAAATATTGGGATTATTCCAGTCCCGGTTTGTATTTTGTTACCATTTGCACCAAAGATATGATACCGTGGTTTGGGAAGGTGAAGGACGGAAAGATGGTGTTATATAATATTGGAAATATTGTACAGGATTTATGGCTGGAAATAGACAAACATTTCAACTTTGTCCGTTTGGATGAATTTATTGTTATGCCTAACCATATTCATGGAATTATTGAAATATTAAACGTAGAGACACGGCATGCCGTGTCTCTACCTGAACACATTAACAATTTTGGCCCATTAGCAAAGGGTTCATTGTCTACAATAATTGGTTCTTATAAATCTGCTGTTACACGAACCATCCGTAACCAACACAATTCCAAATTTGCATGGCAACCACGGTTTTGGGATCATATCATCAAAAATGATACATCATACGAAAACATCATTTACTATATTCGGTCAAATCCACAAAATTGGGAACAGGATAGAAATATATTAAATGAAGACAAACAATTTATAAAACATCTGAAAAAGAAGTAATAATTCAATTACCATCATAATATAAAAATATCTCTTTAATCACATCGCTGGAACTCTGTACTTTTAAGCAGTTAATTAAAGAGGTTCCATGTTTGGAAAAGTCCTATCCAGTGCAGTGTTGGGAATTGATGCCTATACGGTTGAAGTTGAAGCCCATTTAGAAAACACCACACCTGCAAAATTCTTCACCGTTGGTTTAGCTGAAGGTGCAGTAAAAGAAAGCAAAGAACGGGTACTGGCAGCCATGAAAAACTCCGGTTTCCGAATTCCATCTAAACGCATAACTGTCAATTTGGCTCCGGCAGATATCCGTAAGGAAGGAGCCGCATTTGACCTCCCCATTGCGGTTGCAATTCTGTGCGGACTACGCCATGTTGATACCCATTTTCTCGATAAAATTATACTCATCGGCGAACTCAGCCTTGATGGAGATCTCCGACCTGTAAAAGGGATTCTGCCAATCTGTATCAATGCTAAAAAACAAGGAATTAATGGTATAATCGTTCCTCCTGAAAACCAGAAAGAAGCCTCTTTTGTACCCGGGTTGAAAATTGCTCCTGTCTCCACCTTAAAAGAGGTGGTAGAAATACTTAATGGTGATAAAGAAATTCAGGTTGTGAAAAATCAGGATAGTTTTAATTTAACCACCAATAAATATCCTGTGGATTTTGCCGATGTGAAAGGTCAGGAAAATGTGAAACGGGCGATGGAAGTTGCCGCAGCGGGCTCCCATAATATTCTACTTATAGGTCCACCGGGTAGTGGTAAAACCATGTTGGCAAAAAGACTGCCCACTATCCTGCCGGGAATGACCATGGAAGAAGCCTTAGAAACAACAAAAATACACTCAGTAGCTGGACTGAATAATTCAAAGACAGGTGTCATAACGACTCGTCCATTTCGACCGCCTCATCATACTATTTCAGATGTTGGTTTAATTGGAGGGGGGACTGTCCCCAAACCAGGGGAAGTGAGTTTATCGCACAATGGTGTTCTCTTTTTAGACGAATTACCCGAATTTAAGAAAAATGTGTTAGAAGTACTTCGCCAACCATTAGAAAATCGTGAAGTAACTATTTCCAGGGCAAGACTAAGCCTTACCTATCCCGCCACTTTTATGCTGGTAGCTGCCATGAATCCCTGTCCTTGTGGATATTACACCGACCCCCGCAATGAATGTACGTGTAATGATGGTATGATTCAGAAATACCTCTCACGAATTTCAGGGCCGCTACTTGATAGGATTGATATTCATGTGGATGTCCCGGCGGTACCCTTTGAAGAATTAACCAATAAAGCAGATGGTGAAAAATCAGAATCAATTCAGCCGCGAATACAAAAAGCCAGAACCATCCAAACTAATAGATTTAGAGGGAAACAAATTCATTCCAATGCCAGTATGGAAAAAACAGATATTAGAAAATATTGTAAGATTGATAAGGGAGGTGAATCACTCCTCAAAACTGCCATGGACAAATTGGGCTTATCTGCCCGAGCCTATGACCGCATTCTTAAAGTATCCCGAACCATAGCAGACATGGAGCAATCTGAAAGTTTATCTTCAGTCCACCTCAGTGAAGCCATCCAATATCGCAGCCTGGATAGAAGCGGGTGGATGGGGTGAGGTAAATATCCAATATCGAATAGCAAATAGGGAATAGAGAATAAGGATAGGTGGTTTTAATATTTTGAATTCATAATAGGGAATGAGGAATTGTGATAATCTTAAGCCTTCCTTCTTAAATTTAAAATAATTACCACTCTGGATCATTGCGGCCAATCTATACTGCACTACGATCGGCAAGCTCTGTTACTAAGAAACTAAAAAATAGAGGTATCAGCATTTTATCCTTTTATTAGATTAATTCCTCAATCCTGCCTTAATATTCCCACCCCGTAAAATTCATCAATAAAAAGGAGGAAAATGAAACTATTTATCAAACCCCATAATGATACTGCATGGGATTTTTACCGTAATCATGGTCATTTTCATGATGGTGATGCTGGTTTAGACCTTTATGTATTGGAAGATATCCATTTTGAGCCGGGTGAAACCAAAGCGATAAAACTTGGGATTTCCTGTGAACCTGAAGATGGGAAAGCCTATTATCTATTTCCCCGATCAAGTATTTCTAAAACACCTCTGCGAATGGCAAATTCCATTGGACTAATTGACGGTGGATATCGGGGAGAAATTATGGCAATGTGTGATAATATAAAATCTGAACCATTTACTGCAGAAAAAGGACAGCGTTTGGTTCAACTGGTTGCAACAGATAGTTCTCCCATCCATTTTGAATTGGTGGAAGAATTGGAAATGACAACTCGTGGCACCGGCGGATTCGGCAGTACTGGTTTATAACTTTCCAGCCATTTTATGACACTAATTGTGAGCGCGATCACAAAAACGTGACTAATTGGCAGATTATAAATTTTGGCATGGAGTTTGTTATAATGCCCCTTGCGGAGTTAAATCAAATACAATTAAATAAATTGAACTATTAATAAAGGAGATCAATACATGAAAAAAGTACATATTGACCCACTATCAGATCGTGTTGTGGTAATGCCCGAAGAAGTAGATGAAATGACTGCTTCAGGTATTATTCTTCCAGATACTGCAAAAGAAAAACCCCAAATGGGTAAGATAATTGCAGCCGGACCTGGTAAAGTGAGTGAAAATGGAACAGTTGTTAAAATGACGCTTAAAGCAGGTGATACTGTATTATACGGAAAATATTCCGGTACAGAAATCAACCTTGAAGATAATGATGTTCTCATTATGCGTGAAAGTGATATTTTAGCTAAATTCAAATAAAACAATAAGGAGTTATAATAATGGCAAAAGACATTAATTATGATGTGGATGCAAGAAGCTCACTTAAAAAAGGTGTGGACAAACTTGCTAACGCAGTAAAAGTTACGCTAGGGCCAAAAGGACGGAATGTTGTTATCGATAAAAAATTCGGTGCACCAACCATGACCAAAGACGGTGTAACTGTTGCAAAAGAGATTGAACTAGAAAATAGCGTAGAAAACATGGGTGCTCAGATGGTTAGAGAAGTTGCTTCTAAAACTTCTGATGTTGCTGGTGATGGTACTACTACTGCTACTGTTCTGGCTCAAGCTATCATTACTGAAGGCCTGAAAAATGTAACAGCTGGTGCAAATCCAATGGATTTAAAACGCGGAATTGACCATGCAGTTACTCAAGTGTTGGATTATTTAAAATCCATTTCAAAAGATGTTTCCAATAAAGAAGAAATTGCTCAAGTTGGAACTATCTCTGCAAATAATGACACTTCAATTGGTGATCTTATTTCTGAAGCTATGGAAAAAGTTGGCAATGAAGGTGTGATTACTGTAGAAGAAGCTAAAAGTACAGATACCTTTTTAGAAACTGTAGAAGGTATGCAGTTTGACAGAGGGTATCTATCACCTTACTTCGTAACCAATGCAGATAATATGGAAGCTGAGTTAGAAAACCCATATATTCTTATCCATGAGAAAAAAATCAGCAATATGAAAGAGCTTCTTCCTGTATTGGAAAAAGTTGTTCAAGCTGGTAAATCTCTTTTGGTAATTGCAGAAGATATTGAAGGTGAAGCACTTGCTACATTGGTAATGAATAAGTTGCGTGGGTCATTCAAGGTTGCAGCTATTAAAGCCCCTGGATTTGGCGATCGTAGAAAAGCCATGATGCAGGACATTGCTGTTCTAACTGGCGGTATTGTAATATCTGAAGAACAAGGTTATAAATTAGAAAATGCTGACATCTCATATTTGGGTGAAGCACGAAATGTAACCATCGATAAAGACAATACAACTATCGTAGAAGGCAAAGGTAAACAAGATGCTGTTTTAGCCCGAATTAACGAAATCAAAGTGCAAATTGAAAAATCTACTTCTGATTACGATAAGGAAAAACTACAAGAGCGTTTAGCTAAACTTTCTGGTGGTGTTGCTGTACTTAATATTGGTGCTGCTACCGAAGTTGAACTTAAAGAAAAGAAAGCCCGTGTTGAAGATGCACTGCACGCTACTCGTGCAGCTGTGAAAGAAGGTATTGTTGCTGGTGGTGGAGTTGCTCTGCTGCGTGCGATTGATGCGATCGACACAAAAGGATTACCTGCTGATGAAGCTGTTGGCGCTGGTATTCTTAAGAAAGCTTTGGAAGCTCCTTGCCGCATGATAGTTAACAATGCCGGTCTTGAAGAATCTGTAGTTGTGAATAAAATAAAAGAAAGTAAGGGTACTAATGGTTTTGATGCGCGTCATGAAGAATATGTTGACATGCTTAAAGCTGGAATTATTGATCCTACTTTAGTAACCCGTACTGCTGTGCAAAATGCTGCCAGTATTGCTGGTTTACTGCTCACAACGGAAGCTACTGTTTCTGATAAACCTGAACCTCCTTCTGCTGCTCCAGCTATGCCTGGTGGTGACATGGGTGGTATGGGTGGTATGGGCGGAATGATGTAATCACATCCTTCTAACCGTAATGTTAAAAGCGCCTCCTTTTAGGGGGCGTTTTTATTTACCAATCAATTTTCCTATTATCCATAAAAATAAATTATAATATTACATTTTCTCTTTTGTCATGTCTTACAATCTATTTTTATTGTAATCAAAATTATGATATGAACTCTTCTCCAAAAAGATTCTTTTTTTCTAAATACATATTGTAAATAAAAAAGCCTCTGCATTCAGAGGCTTTAAAATATTTATAAGTATAAAAGTTAATTTTATATTAATACACTTCACTCCGATAATCTTCTTGATCTATTGTTTTTTTGGCTTCGGTAAGCCAACTGGTAAAGCCCCGAGTTCGCTCAGTATTTAATAATTGATCTCGAATGGATGTATAATTTTCCTGATATAATGAATCATTAAACTCATCTCTTGAAGTCATTCTTAAGAGTAGTACTGCATTGAACGTTTCCAAAACACCCGATGTATCTCCCACATCCATGGCAAGAAGAGTCCCTGTTAATTGATTGCTTTTTCCGATGCCGGTAAAGGATCCACCCAGCGTAGAGGTTTCTCCTGAACTGAATTGAAGTAATGAATCTGAACTTGCTAATGTTTCCCAGCTATCTGACCCAGAAATGGATTTTAACTTATTGGTAGCATAATCCTTTTTATTCTCTCTTAACAATGATCGGCGAATGCTTTCTTTCACATCGGTCAATGGTTTATAACCACTTTCTTTCTCTCCCAATAAATGGAAAACTGCAATACCGTTATTCGCTGTAATGGGATCTGAAAGTGAACCTATTGAACTGTCAAATGCAAAACGGATAGCCGGTCTTAGTACACCCATTTGGAATGGAATTCCTGAATTTGCCTCAAAAGTTTCATGAACATCAATGGTGTCAACAGAAGTTATTTCATGACGAGCTAGAGCTTCTGCAAATGAATAATCTTCAGCGTCTGCAGAAAAATCTAATGTCAACTGCATTACACTATCCTCAACAGCAGAGACCATTAAACTATCATCACTGGTCACTGGTTTTGGAATTTGAAAGACTACATATTCCAATGTTCTCCGTTCATTAACCGAATAAGAATCTTCCTTGTCCGCATTATACTTTTCCGAAATTTGGGAATCATTAACTTCAATAATTGAATCTGGGATTCCACTTAATGTGAAATACAGATAATCTAGAGTGCAGTTCACATTTTTCTTTATGAAATCTCTTTTAACATCCTCATCATTCACTGACCCTAAATTATTATACAAGGTCTGAAGTTTTCTATCTGCCAACCAGGTTCTTAGATAATTTTCCCAACTAACAAGAAGGGGGTTCAATTCAACAGGAAGATTTCCATTTTCCACTGCTTGTACATATGAGCCTGAATCAAATTTACCATCCTCGTTTAAGAAAAACCCTGCATCGGTTAATGCGGTTTGGAATGCTGGTGGAGGAGTAATGAGAAGAAAATCATAAATTTCATCTAAAGATACCTCTAAACCCAATTGTTTTATTTTTTTATCTTTCAGTTCACGCTCTATAATTGCATTCCATGCAAAGTCACCCGCATTTTGGTAGGCACGATTATCAATTGCCTGCCCCTGTCGCCGCATCCGATTAAGTTGATTTTCTCGTTGTTGTAAAAACCGACTATGGGTTATGTTCTTTCCATCTATTTTCCCGGCGTTTAATCGAATATTCTTTCCGCTGAAAACGAGATCCATGATATTGGCTCCACCTACAAGTCCACCAACTGCCATACTTAAAATAAAAAAGAAGAGTAAAAGCCATAAAACAACATGGGACTTTTCTCTAAGTTGAGTCATATTAAACACTATATTTTCTCCAAATAATTAAAGTTTAAGTTGCTATTTTTCCGTGGAGATAAGCGGGATCGAACCGCTGACCTCTTGAATGCCATTCAAGCGCTCTCCCAGCTGAGCTATATCCCCTTTTTTCTTTGACAAAACCATAACATTTCACCAATAAAGACAGCCGTAAATTTATTTTTTATATCTAACTCTCTCCAAGGAAAAGATTACAATTTGGGGAACCTTTTATCTTGAAAACAGTTTGACCGTTCTGAATAATCCTTATAAATTTCATAAACTGTGACACATAAAAAACAAATTATATTCATTTTTTCGCTGGCAATTGTTCTGGGGTTTATCCGTTTTTCAATTCTGGATGATCCTGAATTCACCCTTATTAAAAAAGAGCGAATTCTAGAGACCATCAACTCATTTTCTGTACCTGAAGATATGATCTCACCAATGGCAATAAATTTAGAATTTGCCCAGCACCTTTTTAATGAAAATATGGCTGTTTTTGTTGACGCTAGAGACTCTGAGGATTACAATTCTGGACATATCGAAAATGCAGTTAATATCCCATTTGATTATTATGAGGATTATGAAGATGCTATCAATGAAATGGATGATACATTTACCCATGTAATTTATTGCAGCGGTGAGGATTGTTCCCTCAGTATGGATTTAGCCGATTATTTTTTTAATGAGCTGGCCTTTGAAAAAGTGCTGATTTTTGAGGGCGGCTGGCCCCAGTGGAGAGATGCAGAACTGCCTTCTTCTCTCAACAGTTCAGCTATAGTTAAAACAGTTCCCAAAGAAACTGAATTTGATATAGACAAAATCATATCATGGACAATAGTGCTCTCAGCTATTTTCATTGCCATCCACTTACTATCAATTAAAGGAATTATCTCACTCCCCTTGACTGGATTAAATGTTAAAGATATTTCTGTATTACCCCGAATTATATTGGGACTCGTATTTATTTTTGCAAGTTACCATAAAATTCTGGATCCGGTTTCATTCTCAGAAAATATTCATAATTTTCATTTAACTCCAGCTACTGTGGAAAATATCGCAGGACTCGTTCTCCCCTGGCTGGAATTGATACTTGGTGTGTTTCTGATTTTTGGGGTATTTTTAGAGGGTAGTACAAGCCTTACAATTGGTCTTTACATCTTCTTTATCATTATTTTATCTCAAGCAGTTATTAGAGGAATTGATGTACATTGTGGCTGTTTTAAAACCGAATCTGATGCTGGGGTTACAGATTTAAAAATGGAGTTAATAAAACGAATCGGAGAAGATATTTTACTTTTAGGTATGGCTTTTATTTATAGAATGAAAAACAAAATTACATTATCAAATAAGGATCACGAATGAAGAAATTATTTTGGATGATTTTACTGATGCTTTTTCAGATCAGTTTGGCAGAAACTGCCGATTCCAAACAGATACGAATAGTTGGTACTGCCAATGTACATGGTGAAACCGACCCCTGTGGCTGAAAAAAGAAACCTCTGGGCGGTCTTGCCCGGAAAGCTACAATTATTGACAATCTCAGATCGGACGGATTTGATGTACTCATTTTAGATGCAGGAAACCTTCTCTTTAAAAAGGAAACTTTAGGTCCTGGTTCTCCAATTGAGATTGCCAAAATGACTGCCGAAATTATAGTTTCTGCTTTTAATGAAATTGGCTGCCATGCATTCTCTCCCGGCTCAAAAGATTTTGCCGGAGGTCTTGAATTTATCCAGGAAATGCAGATGCTAGCAAACTTCCCATTTATATCCGCAAACATTCAAGACATTAATGGCAATCGATTATTTGACCCCTATCTAATTGTAGAAGTAGAGGGTGTGTCTGTTGGTGTTATTGGTTTAGCATCTAAATTCATTCATTCTGATGTGTATATTCAGGATCCTATTGAAGCACTGAATGATCTGGTGGGTGAGGTTGACAGCCAATCTGATGTATTGGTGCTCATGTTTGATTCTGAAGAAGCTGATATTTCTAAATTACAATCTTCTGGCTATCCTATTGATTTGGTTATTCGAAGCAAATCTAAAACACGATCACAAGATGGCGGTAAAAGAGATATTCCTGCATATTCTTGTGGTGACCGGGGTAAATACCTGTACCAGTTTGACCTTACTATTGCAGATCCAAATCAAGGCTTCACGGATATAGCTGTGTATGAAAATCAAGTTTCCCAGGCAGAGAAAAAACTCAATAAATTGAGACAGGGTAATCTCGTGACAGATTTACAAAATGTTTATAAAGATGACCCCCAAAGTTTGAAAAAGATAGAAACCTATGAATCTCAAATTCAATCTGCAAAAATTGCCTTGAAAAACAGTGTCAACTCAATAAAAATGAGTAAACATGAATTGGGTAAAACGGTTACGGACCGCCCAGACGTTTTACGGATAGTGGATGATGGTAAAGCTAAAATAGACAATTCATTTGGACCGCAACCTCCATCTGGAACACCACCTGGTAAGAATCAGAAACATATTGGGCATGATCATAATGGAGATGGAATTCCAGATCACTAAATAATTTGGAAAAAGGGTGAAAATTCTGGTAAAATAGGTGCTCGGAATTCGTCCGTTTTTTTATGCGAAAGTAGCTCAGCTGGTAGAGCATAACGTTGCCAACGTTAGGGTCGTCGGTTCAAATCCGATCTTTCGCTCAGCAAAGCCTCCACCCTTCGACATTTCGACAAGCTCAATGCCCGGGTTTGGAGGCTTTTTCAGGCGTCGTACCCAAGCGGTAAGGGAGCGGTCTGCAAAACCGTCATGCACCAGTTCGAATCTGGTCGACGCCTCAACAGGGGGTCTTTATGATCCCCTTTTTATATAACATGCTCAATAAATTTTTGCCGAGATGGTGAAATTGGTAGACACAAGGGACTTAAAATCCCTCGGACATATATGTCCATCCCGGTTCGAGCCCGGGTCTCGGTACTCCCCTTTTATAAGGAGAGATTAAAAAAACCCTGCTTTTTAGTGGGGTTTTTTATTGGGGTGAAAATCTTATTAGGGTATCAATTAATATCAGAAAGTATGCTATAAAATGGGATACCCAGTGGATACAGGCCCGACCAACCTTTGGGGTCCACCTCTAATAAACTATAACGCCTACAACCAAAAAACCCCCCGATTAAGGAGGGTTTTGCAGGTGGCTCGGGGCGGAATTGAACCACCGACACAAGGCCCCTCTACAACCATAAATGGCTTACGAGGGGTAAAATTTTCAGCAGTTCTGTCCTCTGTCGACAAACCAAAAGTGTTGACATAAAAGTGT
>JACKQG010000864.1_pt1 | contig 42687 bp, 36 predicted proteins | sample 8237621 | NCBI WGS metagenome assembly JACKQG01 (sample SAMN15677084, study PRJNA649215) | marine metagenome | biome: marine; feature: Black Sea; material: saline water; isolation source: suspended particulate matter (SPM) from the Black Sea western gyre | collected 2013-06-09/2013-06-10 | depth... | reverse complement strand
GGGGGGCGGGGGGTGGGGGCGGGGGGGCCCAGGGGAGAGGGGGCCGTAACGGGGGCGGAGATACAGGGGCGGGGGGGGGGGGCGGTGGCTGTGGAGGCCGCCGTTGTCGAGACCGACGACATCGAGCGGATGGTGGCCACCACCATGGCCGAGTACTCGGCCATAGACATACTGGTCAACAACGCCCAGACGGTGCCGCTGGGCAAGCTGCTCGAGGTGGACGACGAGGAGTTCGAGCGCGGCTTTCGCAGCGGACCACTGGCGAGCCTGCGCCTGATGCGCGCGTGCCACGACGAGCTACGCGGCGGTGGCGTGGTCATAAACCTGGGCAGTGGCTCGGCGCTGCGACCCGACCCCGACGGCCTGGGTGCCTACGCGGCCATCAAGGAAGCCACGCGCATGCTCACACGCGCCGCGGCCTGGGAGTGGGGGCCGATGGGCATACGCCTGCTCAACATCGTGCCACTGGCGGCCTCGCCGGGCATGGAGTGGTGGAAAGAAAACTTCAACGACGAATACCGGGACATGCTCAGCAGTGTGCCGCTCGGACGCGTGGGCGACTGCGAGACCGACATAGGCCGGGCCGTGGCCTGGATGTGCGGACCCGACGCGGGTTACATGACAGGCAGCACCATAATGCTCGACGGTGGGCAGGGCTGGTTGCGCTGACGGCGCCGGCTGACTGCGCTGCTCGAGCCGCCCAGCTGGGAGAGAAAACAAGATGCCAAGATTCACTCGCGAAGAACTGGAAGAAGCCCTTGATATTTATCGCCGGGCCCGCGACCAGGCCTCGGAAAGCGGCGACTGGCGGCCCTGGGCCGCGTTGTTTACCGAAGATGCGCTTTACATCGAGCACGCCTACGGGGAGTTCAACGGGAGGGCCGCCATAGAAGAATGGATCACCGGCGTGATGGCGCCTTTTCCCTGCATGACGTTTCCGCAGGACTGGGTGGCCTGGGACGAGGAGAACGGCGCGATAGTTTTTGAGTGTCGCAACTGCCTGCCCGAACCCTTCAGGGAAGACGGCAAGCCCTTCAGCTTTCCCAACTGGACGCGCCTGGTATACGCGGGCAACGGGCTGTTCTCGTCAGAAGAAGACGTCTACAACCCGGCACGCGACGCGCCTGCCACCCTGGGCGCGTGGATAAAGGCCGGCGGCAGCTTCGAAAGCGGCGAGCAAGTGCTCATGCGCCACCGCTGATCACCGCTGACTTGCTCCAGAAGGAGACCTACTACCTTTTCGCCCATTAAGACCTCGTCTCAATGGGCGAAAAGGTACGTCTTCCCCTTATTCTTCAGGGGGACCAGGTTTCGCCCGTGCGCATGGCCGCGAAGCAGGCCGGGTGAAAGCGCAGCGATTCGAGTATGTCGATCATCTCGGGCGTAGGCCCGAAGTAGTCGGCCTCAACCTCGGTGGTGGCCCAGTCAAAGCTCAGCACCCAGGGGTCCATCCACAGGCTGGCTACAACGTGGCGTTGGTCATCCGGGGCCCGGCTGCCGGCTCCTCGTCGATTGCCCGCGAGACCTTCCCAGGCCCACTGCACCCAGATGCCGTTGTCGTCCTCGGCCAGCTTGGGCGACTCCACCGACTGGAACTGGAACAACGGCTTGATGAACGCCGCCTCGGCCCCGATGAAAGCCCGCAATGCCTCCTCTGCCTCCATGCCTCCAACGGCAAAACCCACCTCTCGGTTATCGACAAAATAAACCCTGAGCACGCCGTCCAGGCGGGAGAACTGAGCCCAGTCGGGTTTAGATTCCTCCAGGCGCCAATCGGGGTCGGCCAACTCGATCGAGTAGCAGGGTCGTGCACCATGGTTGTGGGCATAGCCCATGCCCAGATCTCTTATCTGCACGAAATGACTGGGCGCCACCGCCTCGGGCTCTGCCCTGGCCGAGCAACCCGCCGCCGCCAGTGCCAACACCAGCAAACCGGCTATTCTAAATCCAACAGTGAGCCACCTGCCAGTGAGCCAACCGTCGTCTGCCTTGCAATAAACTGCCACGTTACCGCCTCCGCTCCCCTGGCCGTCTACCGACCTGCTACCCATCATCGCCCGCGTGCCCATCGCGGGCAGTATCTATAACCGGCCAGTACCCTCGCCGGCGCATGCCCATTGCCGTTTACCGACTGGCGGAGAGGGAGGGATTCGAACCCTCGGAGGAGTATGATCCCCTCACTCGCTTAGCAGGCGAGCACCTTCAGCCACTCGGTCACCTCTCCACGGATAACGATACGCGCCAAACGGACAGTCAGCCATCAGGATAGCGCAAGGCGGCGTGGCCACAAGGGGGCCATACAATCAGAACAGCGTCACGGAGTCATTTTTTTCACGCTGGCTGGCTGCGCCCGCTGGCCAGCAGACCGCATAAACCGTGCTGTTACGGCGCCGGGGACGATGGCACGGGCGTTGCTTTACCTCTCCTGGCCGCGGACGAAACGCAACAGGGAGAGTAAAGCAACATGGAACAACGCATGGTACGAGCAAGCGCAGCCCCGCAACGGGCCGCAAAACACGAACGACGGTCAACCGGCGCGCGCATACTCAAACTCGACGCGGCCCGCCGCCGCCTGGGCGGGCAGTGTGTGCCGCGCCGGGCGAGCTCGCCTGCCGGTACTGACCCATCGGCCAGTCCCGACTCCAGCCATCCCGAGGCACTGCAGGTCACGCCCGAAGCCAGGGAGCTGCTGCGCCTTAACGTCAATCGCTACAGCACCGAACTCATAGCCAGGGCCCGGCGGTTGTCGACCAACGGAGAAATAGAGGGCCAGCACGTGGAGCTGGCCGAGGCCTACCGAATGGTGGAAGAATCAGCCGTGCCCGCTCAGCCACGGCACAGACTGTTGGCCGTGGAATGCCTGCAACTGACCGGCGCGGCTGTCTGCGGGGCGCTTGCCACCAGCCCGGCGCTGCTGGAGCCCTTCGGGCTGCTGCCGCTGCTGCTGGCCGTGGCTGGCACGGCGGTGCTGTTTATTACGCGCGAGGTTCTCGAACGGCGCTGAGCGCCGCGCCCGGGTCAGACTACCGGCCGCAATCCGCGACCGGTGGGACCCACCGGTGGCTGGTCGCTACCGTCGCCGTTAACGTCGCCCTCGCCGCGCAGGTTGATCAGCTTGTTGTCGCCCTTTGCTGTAGCGCGCGAATCGGCACCGCCCTTGACCAACCTCAGCGCCGCACGGGCCTTATCGTTTATCTTTATGCGACCGGTCTGGGCCAGGCCAACGCCTGCCGCCTGGGAGATCAGGTTCCACCCGTCACGAAAGCGCGCGTACTTGCCGCAGTACTGCCTCGTGCTTCCAACCCGCGTTGAAGAACAGAACGTGAGTCCGGTCACCGCCTCCCAGGGAATGACGAATACACTGAGGTCGCCGCCGGCAGCAGCGTTGTCGCCCACGGGTGCAAGCAGGCAGACAAAAAAATCGCAGTAGCGCACGTCCATCTTGCCGTGGCGGTGGAAGTTGAAGGTCCAGCGCTTGTAGAGATAGCGCGACACCTCGCCGTTGCGCTTGGTGTAGACCTGCTCACGGTCCGAGGTGGGAAAAGCATAGCGCACCGCCACGCGCACCTGCCCCCCGACAAGAAAATCGTAACCGTCCCTGTAGTCCAGCGCTTTCTCGGCGCCCAGACCCATGGCCTTTAACGCCGTGTCGCATATGCCTGCCGCCTTTGCATGCGTCAGGCTCGGAACCCTGAGCTCGCTCTTAATCACACCACATCCTCGTCCGCCTCCCTTCCCCGCAACCGGAAAGAAGGGCCAATTACCACACCAGGCAGCAACACCGCTCAAGAAATGCGGATTCAAGAATGGAGCGCAACTGCTGGACTGTTTACTACTATAACAGTCCAGCGCAGCCAAGCCCTGACGCCACTTGAACACAATGATGCTTTATGTTGATTGTTCGAGGCAGAGTGCGCGGAGAGTAAATCGAAAGCTGCCGGCGGGCGATCAGGCGGCCGCGATCAATCAGTGCCCAGGAGGCGGTTGACGGTGGCTTCGGCCGCCGGTATGCCGGCAGCCACGTCGGGCGGGTTACTGCGTGCAGCAGCCATCAGAAAGGAGTGGGGCACGCCCAGGATCACCGCCGCAAGGTCTTGCGCCGACACGTCTTTTTTGAATATGCCCTCGTCCATGCCCGCCTGGCATATGTTGACCAGTTCGGCCTCAAAGCCCGATAAGCGTTCGCTTACTTCGACGGCCAGCTTGGTTCGCAGCTCCCACTGAAAACCGTTAGTGGCCGATATGTATATCTTCATCGCGTTCTCAACACTGGCAAAGTGCTGCAGGTGCCCGCGCACAACGGCCAGTACCTGCTCGCGCGGACCGCGGGCCTCGCCCAGCAAGCGCCCAATCGTGTCGAGAAACTCTCCCTGCGATCGTGAGACAACAGCGGTGTAGACCTCTTCTTTACTATGAAAAAGATTGTACAGCGTTCCCACGCTGATCTCGGCGCGGGTGGCGATCTCTTCGACAGACACCTGGCCGAAGGACTTTTCCGAAAACACCTCCTGGGCAGCGTCCAGGACAATGTTGAGCCTGAACTGCAGCTCGCGCTCTTTGCGCGACAGTTTTCGTCCCTCTTGCTGGTCAGCCATAAAATTCGGGTGCCTTGCCCACAACCCTCAGCGGGCTGAACAAGATTGCAAACTATACCCACCCCCTTCAAATTGTGTCAAGCGAATGGCCTATCACTGTTTCTGAAGCGCACCAGGCGCGGGTATCGGGCGATTCTGCACGAATCCTCCACGCCATCGCGGGGATGCAATAAGGCCCCCGGCCCACCCGAACGGGTGAGTCCGTCCCCCCCAAATGGCCAGCCCGACACGAAGGGGCCACGACAGCAAGTAGGGCGCACGACAGAATCCCGACAGTAAAAGCCTGTTTCTCGCGGCCTGCAGGGGCGCCCCCGGCAGGGGGTGTGGAGTCTGGACGGCCTGGCCAGGTGACCGTCGCCGGGCCGGTTGGCCCCCGGTTGGCCCCCGATCGGGGAAGGTCGATAGCGGCACAGTTCTTGGACAACTCCCTCCCATGAATCGAAGCAGCACCGAACCCGCCCGATCCACCTCAACCAGCACTTCGCCCGCTTCGGGCGGCAGCGCCTCCAGCCGTAGTTCCTCGGCAAACGGTTCCAGCAAAAAGGGCATGCAGGCACCTGGTAAGGGTCGCAGCCCGCGCCGCCACGAACCCGACGCGCTTAGCGGCAACTTCACACTCATGCCGTCGCTGCTCGATCACTTGAGCCCCGACCTCACCCTGCCCGAACAGTATTTTGCCTCGCAGCTGAACGACGACGCCATGGGACCCGAGAGGGCGCTGATGTACGCGGTGCTCAAGGATAGTATTCGCTGCTTCTACAAGCACGCAGGCGCCAGCCGACTGAGGTACCGCCGCATGTCCGACGAGGCCGAGACCTGGATAACAGAAGACTGCTGGGAATACCCTTTTTCGTTTCGCACGGTCTGCGACACGCTCAACATCGATGGCGTGGCGCTCAGAGAGCAACTCATGAAGTGGAAACGTACAGAGTTCGAGCGGCGCACTGCTACCGGCGATACCCGCTCGGTGCAGGTGGGCCGCAGCCCTTTTCCGACCACTTCGCTGGGCAACATGGAAGGAGCGCTCAAGGTGCCCGCCACCGACGCCGAAACCGCTGAGATGCCCGCAGGCGTGGAGCTGGACGACGACGAGGGGCTGGGCGTTGAGCTCGTCAGCCTCGAAGACCTGGACGAAAACTAGGGCTACTCGCCGGCGTGTGCGTGGCTCGCGCGCCGCCGCCTCGACTGGACTGCGCGGCCGGGCTAACAAGTGTGCATGACACTCACGCTTGGCAACATCAGCCCCGACGACGACTACACCCACCCACTGGGCCCCGAGCCCAACTTCAACGAGAGCATGTACTTCAACTTCTTCGACCGCGACCGCGGCGTGGGAGGTTTCGTGCGCCTGGGCAACCGCGCTAACGAGGGCCGTGCCGAGATGACGGTGACCGTCTACCTGCCCGATGGGCGAGTGCTGTTCAACTTTGCGAGGCCTGCCATCGACAACAACGATTCATTCGAGGCCGGCGGCATGTGCTTCACCGTGGTCGAGCCGGGCCATCACCTGCGCACAACTTACAGCGGGCAGGTGGTAGAGCTCGCCGACCCCACGCAGATGGCCGAACCCCGACGCGCGTTTACCGACAACCCGTCGCGGCCACTGTCACTCGAACTCGATCACGTTGCGGTCGGACCCATGTACGGAAGCTCGGGTGACAAGAGCGAAGACAAGCTCCCCGATGACCAGCAGTTTGCCAAGGCGCACTACGAACAGCACATGCGGGTGAGCGGCCGCTTGCTGCTGGGCGACGAAACGGTGGAGATCAACGGGCACGGCCTGCGCGACCACAGCTGGGGACCTCGCTACTGGCAGGCCATCGAAGGATACGAGTGGCTCACCATGAACTTCGGCGACGACCTGGGTGCCATGGTCAGCATTATCCGCCGCGGCCCCGATGACATCCGCCTCGGCGGCGTGGTGGTCGAGGGTGGCAAGATCGATCGCGTTACCGGGGTAGAAATTGATGCCGATTACGAAGACAACGGCCTGTACCACCGCGCGCTGCGCGTGCACATCGCCACCGCGTCGGGTCGCGAGTTCGACATCAACGGAGAGGTAAAAGGTTTCATACCGCTGCGCAACCGCCGGGGTGGAATGACCACGCACATAGGCGAAGGCATGACCGAGTGGACCATGAACGGTCGCACCGGCTACGGCCTGTCCGAATTCCTGCGCCAGGTCTGAAGCCCCCCCCCCGCGGTCAACGGTACCTGGGCCCCCCCGTGGCCACCCGCTCAGCCGACCGACAGCGCGCCCGGCGTAAACTCGGCCGGCATTCGCTTGAGACCGTGTATGAAAAACGACAGCAGGCGGTCGGGGTCGCCCGTGGGCCTGATGTCGGGCACGCGGCCGAAAAGCTCGCGGAACAATACCGTTATTTCGCGCCTGGCCAGGTTGGCGCCCAGGCAGAAGTGGGGCCCGGGGCCACCGAATCCCACGTGCTCGTTGGGACTGCGGGCCAGGTCAAAATCAAAGGGCCGCTCGAACGCGTCCTCGTCGCGGTTGGCAGAGTTGTACCACAGCACGACCTTGTCACCCTCTTTTACCGCCTGCCCCCCGATGACGGTGTCGCGGGTGACCGTGCGCCGAAAATGAATGACCGGCGTTGCCCAGCGCACTATCTCTTCAACCGCGGTCGAGTTGAGGCCGTCAAAGTCGTCCATCCACAGGCGCTGCTGGTCAGGATTTTCGTTCAATGCCTTGAAGCCCTGCGAGATGGCAGTACGCGTGGTCTCGTTGCCGGCCACCGCCAGCAGCACGAAGAACGATGACAACTCCTGGGCGGTGAGCCTCTCGCCATCAACCTCGGCGTTGACCAGCACCGAGGTAATGTCGTCGGTGGGCTTGGCGATGCGCTCCGTGCGCAGCTCCTCCATGAGCTGGGCCAGCTCGGCCCCGGCCGTGAGCTGGGCCACGACCATGTCCTGCACGTCGGCCACGTAGTCGGGATCGCCCGCGCCCAGGATTATGTTGGAGCGGTCGAACACGAAGTCCAGCTGGCTGCGCGGGATCCCCATCATGTCGCAGATGATCATGAGCGGAAACGGTGAGGCTACGTCGAGCACGAAGTCGCACTCGCCTTTCTCGATGACCGAATCGACCACCTCGCGTGCGGCGCGCTCCACGGCCTGCTCTATGCGACCGAGCATGCGCGGCGTGAAACCCGCCGAGATCAGCCCGCGCAGGCGAGCGTGGCGCGGGTCGTCCATGGAGATCATGCCGTTGAAGAACTCGCTGTACTCCGTGGGCAGGTCGATGATCTGAGTGCCACCGTAGCTCGAGTCGGAGCTGAAGAGCTCGGGTTTGCGGCTGGCCTCGAGCACGTCGGCGTGGCGGGTCAGCGCCCAGTAGCCCGCGCCGGCCTCAAGGCCGGGGATGTCACCCACGTCGGGCGCCTCGAACCAGGCCACCGGGCGTTGCTCCCTGAGAGTGGCGAACGCGCCCTCGCGTGTTTCTTCGCTCAGCTCCCAGAAGCTCTGTTCAGAGAGCTTGATTTCATCGAGTCCAAGTTCGCGTACAGGTTCCAAGGCGGCGTCCTCCAACAGGGTCACGCGCGTTCTCTCACACCTCGGCGCCCCACGCAAAAGGAGGCGGCTGCAATGGTTTACCGATCAAGCCGGGGCCTTGTTGCGTTGCAGGCGGCGACACAACAGAATCCCAACCGCGGTCGTCCAGGCGGCCCGAGGAGCGGTACTCTGGCCACTACAACACCAACAACCCTTCGCCCCCAGCAGGGCGACCACCTCGAACCCGCGCAGATTCTTGCCAACGCGCGCGCGCTGCGTCCGACCCTGGCTTCGCGGTCGGCCGAAATCGAAGAACTACGACGCCTGCCGGCCGACCTCGTCGAGCAACTGCTCAAGGCCGGCTTTTTCCGCATGAATATGCCGGGTGAATGGGGCGGTCCCGAGATGACCAGCATGCAGCAGGTAGAAGTCATCGAGGAGGTCTCGCGCGGCGACGCCTCGGTGGGCTGGTGCATAATGATAGGCTGCGACGCCGGACTGTACTCGTCCTGGCTTGAAGACGAGGTAGCCCGAGTGATGTACCCGCGCCTCGACATGGTGCAGGCGGGCTGGGTGTACCCCATGGGCCGCGCCGACCGTACAGCCGATGGCTACCTGGTGAACGGCGACTGGCTGTTCGGCAGCGGATGCACCCACTGCGACTGGCTGGCTGCCGGAGTGGTCGTGCACGAGAACGACAAGCCGGTGATAAGCGAAAACGGCATGCCCGAGTGGCGCATCGTGCTGGCACCGCGCGACGAGTACGAAATACTCGACACCTGGTACACCACCGGGCTGCGCGGAACCGGCAGCAACGACTACCGTTGCTGCGACCTGCTGGTGCCCTCCGAGCGTAGCTTCAGCTTCATGGAGCCGGCCCGGCGTGAGGGCACCCTCTACCGCAGCAACGAGACCTTTCTGCGCAAGATGTCGGGCGTGCCGCTGGGTCTTGGCCGCGCCGCCATTGACCACGTGAGCGAATCCGTGCAGGGCCGCGTGGCCTTTCCCTCGGGCGTTGCCTACCGTGACGTTCCCCGCGTGCAGGCGGCCGTGGCCCGGGCCGAGATGAAGCTGGGTGCCGCGCGCTCGTGGGTATACGGCTCGCTGGCCGAGCTGTGGGATGTGTACGAGCGCGGAGACCAGCCCTCCGTGGCCCAACGCAGCGCGGTGTGGCTGTCTCGCCTGAACGCCTTCCAGTCGGCCCGCGACTGTACGCGGTTGATGTACGACACCCTGGGCGGCGGTGCCGTGTATACCAAACGATCGCCGCTGGACCGCGCGCTGCGCGACGCCGAGAGTGCATGCCAGCACTTGATGGGACAGACCAAGAGCCTCGAGGACGCCGGTGCCTTGCTGCTGGGTTCCGAGGCGACCATGCAGCATCCCATGCTGTAGGGGTCTTCGCGTGGAAACTCGGACTTGGGCATGAACCTTATCAACGGGCGCGAAGCTGACGGTTTTGACACGGCAGTGCTGGTGGCTGGCGGCGGGCCGGTTGGCCTCCTGCTGGCCCACGAGCTGGCGTGGCAGGGCGTTGACTGCGTGCTCGTGGAACGCAACGCAACTGGCACCGCCGCGCCCAAGATGGACATCACCAACCCACGCAGCATGGAACACCTGCGCAGGCTCGGCCTCGCCGACGCGCTGCGCAACGTGGCCGTTCCCCGTGACCACCCCATGGACATCGCCTGGGTCACGTCGATGGCCGGCCACGAACTCGCTCGCTTCAGCTATCCCAGCGTGGACGAGGCCCGCGCTATAATCCGTTACGTGAACGACGGCACGCTCGCGCTGGAGCCGGCCATGCGCGTATCTCAGATCGTCATCGAACCCGAGCTCAGGCGCTTGCTCGAACAGCGCGACGGCATCGACACCAGGTTTTCTACCACGCTCGAAAGTTTTGAGCAGGACGACAACGGTGTCGACGTCGTGTTGCGCTGTGATGACGGCGAGCAGCGGCGACTGCGCTGTCGCTACCTCGTTGGCTGTGACGGCGGCGGCAGCACGGTGCGCAGGCAACTCGGCATAGAACTGGAAGGCACAGCGTCAGTGGCCGAGCTCTACATGATTCACTTCCGCTCTGAAGAACGCGCAGTGCTGCAGCGTTGGGGTGTGGCGTGGCACTACCAGTCGCAACACGGGACGCTCATCGCCCAGGACGACGACCACACCTGGACCATGCACGTGGCGTTTCCCGCGGGGGCCGACGAGGCTGATCTCGACGCCCGCGCCATGTTGTTCGAAGCGCTGGGCTGCAAAATCGACTGCGAGATACTACGCGCCAACCGCTGGACCCCGCACCTGCTGGTGGCCGAAAACTACCGCGACCGGCGCGTGTTGCTGGCCGGCGACGCCGCCCACCAGTACATACCCACCGGCGGCTACGGCATGAACACCGGCGTGAGCGAGGCCGCCAACCTGGGCTGGAAACTAGCCGCCGTGCTGCACGGTTGGGGGGGGGCCTGCCTGCTTGACAGCTACCAACGTGAGCGACGGCCAGTAGCATTACGCAACCGCGACGCCTCGGGCCAGCACATGTCGGTGCGCCTACCAATCATGGAATACTGCGCGAAAGCGGCCGCCTTCGACGGACGCGACGACGACGAGGCACGGCTCGCACGCGTTTCTGCCGGGCTCGCGATACTCGAACTGGGCAACGCCGAGAACGAAAGCCTCGGGCTGGAGATGGGCTACTGTTACTCCGACTCGCCGGTGGTCTGCCACGAGGACGGACCGGCGCCGGCCTTTGATGCCCTGCGCTACCAGCCGTCCACCCGGCCCGGTGTCCGCTCGCCAAGCGCCTTCCTGGCCGACGGGCGCGCACTGTTTGACCTGATTGGGAAGGGGTTCACGCTGGCCAGGTTTGCCTACCACGACGTGTCGAGGATAGAGCGGGCCGCCGCTGCTTGCGGGTTGCCTTTAACTGTGCTCGACCTGCTCGACCCGGGCGATGACGCCGTGCGCTGCCTGTACGAACGCGACCTCGTACTGATCAGGCCCGACCAGCACGTGGCGTGGCGCGGCAACTCACCCCCGGCCGACCCCGCGGCCCTGATCGACCTCGTGCGCGGCGCGAGCCCCTGACCAGGAGGGGAAGACCTACCTTTTCGAGGTTTTAGACGTGGTCTCAAACCGCGAAAAGGTAGCAGGTCTCGGTTGTCGCGTTTCGGTAACCAGTCCCGCAGCTGAAGAGCCCGTCCTGTCGCGCGGCTGAAGCCATTGAATTGCCCCCGGCTCCCCTCCCCAGAGTTTTTTTGATTGCGCACGGCTGCGGGGGAAAGATAGGCCATGGCTGCTCTGCTTCGCTACCTCTTGGTCGCCGCTCTGTTCACCACGCTGGGCCTGGTGCTGGGGAGCAGCGAGTACGGCGGCCGCAGCGCGAACCAGCTCTACCGGGCAGTAGAAAATCCTGCGCGAACGGCGCTCGACCGTGCCGTGGGTGGTGCCGACCTCGCGGCGCGATCGCGCGTGCTGGCCCGCTACCCCGAGCTGCTGCCGGGCATCATCAGCAACGCCCGCATCTGGGGTGACTACTCGCGCGCGGTTGCCGAGAACATGTTTTCGCGCGACGACCCGCAGGCGATAGCCGACGCGCGCGCGAAGACCCGCGCCGAGCTCGTGGCGCCGAACACATGGCTCATCCGCATGCCGATCGTAAACGCCGTGTTGTTCGAAACGCGCGACGGCCTGCTGCTGGTGGATACCGGCATGGCACCGGCAGGGCCGGCACTGGTTGACGCCATACGCTCGGTGAGCGACGCGCCCCTGCACACGGTCATATACACGCACGGCCACGTGGATCACGCTTACGGTGCATGGGCGCTGGCCGACGCAGGCATGAACCCGCGCAACATAATCGCCCACGAGGCCATCATCCCGCGATTTGAGCGTTACCTGCGGCTGCGCGGTTCGATCGCGCACTACATGAGCCAACCCGTCGAGCAGTTGCCGGCCACGCGCGACGACATCGTGTGGCCAACGCGTACCTTTCGCGATCGCCTGGTTCTCGAGATCGGCGGCGAAACTTTTGTCCTGGTGCACCACCGCGGCGAGACCGACGATCAGCTCTACGTGTGGGCGGCCGACCGGCGGGTGCTGGCGTCGGCCGATTACTGGCAGTCGTTCATACCTAACGCGGGCAACGGCAAGCGAGTGCAGCGGCACGTTGAAGAGTGGGCATTTGCGCTCAAGGAAATGGCGTCGCTCAATGCGCGCGTGTTGCTGCCCGGGCACGGGCAGGCGCTCGACGACCCGGCTGAAATCCGCGACAACCTGCTGCTGCTGGCCGAGGCCCTGCAGTCGGTGGTCGACCAGGTGGTAGCCGGCTTGAACTCGGGGATGCGCAAAGACGAGGTGGTGGCGTCGGTCGTCCTGCCCGCGCAGCTTGCCAACGACTCTCGCCTTCAGGAACGTTATGTCAGCCTGCGCGACGTGGCGCGCACGGTGGTGCACGAGTTGACCGGCTGGTGGGATGACCAGCCGTCGCACTGGGACCCCGCCTCGCCCGAGCGGCTGGCGGCGCTGCAGGTCGAGATGGCCGGTGGCCTTGCGGCCGTCGACGCGCGGGCGCGGGCACTCATGGACGAGGACCTGCGGCTCGCCTGTCACCTGGCCGACCAGGCCCTGCTCGCTGCCCCCGAATCAAGTCTCGCGCGCCAGCTGGTGCTCGACGTTTACCGCCGGCGCATTCTCGCGACTCCCCCCCCTGCGGTGCCTACCCGGGCCGCACCTGGAATGGGAGGCCCACTGCAACCGACCCCGCTGCAGGCCACGCTGACCTACCTCCACCACATGTCCCACGCCCTCCCCTGACTGGAAGGGGAAGACGTACCTTTTCCGCCTTTCAGACGTGGTCTCAAACCGCGAAAAGGTAGTAGATCTCCATTTATAACTTCCCTGTAGTTGCGCCATAACCGCTTTCTGCGGCATATTTTCCCACATGCCAGGACGACGCAGAATCACACCCGCGGGTATGGTTTTTCACGTACTCAACCGGGCGAACGAACGGATTCCCATATTTCGCTCAGCGGGAGACTACCGCGCCTTCGAACAAGTCATGACCGAGGGCTTGGAAAAAGTTAAAGACATGCGGCTGCTTGCCTACTGTGTCATGCCCAACCACTTCCACATGGTTCTCTGGCCGCAAACCGACGAGGCACTGTCGCGATTCATGCACTGGCTGACCTGTACCCACGTGAGAAGGTTACGCGCCTGCCGCCAAAACCCGGGCAACGGGCACGTATACCGAGGCCCGTTCAAGGCGTTCGCGGTGCAGGACGATGAGCACCTGCTCGCGGTATGTCGGTACGTTGAGCGGAACCCCCTGAGAGCAGGGTTGGTCCAGAGCGCCGGAGAGTGGGCTTGGAGCAGCGCCGGACGTTCGATGGGGTGCAAAAAAAATGGTCTGCCACCACTTTGCGAGTGGCCCTGCCAACGTCCCGACGCTTGGGAACCTTACGTAAACCTCCCCCAGAGCAGTGCCGAACTTAACGCCCTTAGAAAAAGCGCGGCCAACAGCTCCCCTTTCGGCAATAAGCCCTGGTCAAATCGAACCAGCAAGCTGATCCGTCACCGGCCGCACGGTCGGCCAAAAAAAATCACTGCCGGGTAAAGGGATGAAAACGAAGCAGACCTCCTACCTTTTCCGCCTTTCTGACGTGGTCTCAAACCGCGAAAAGGTACGTCTTCCCGTTGTCAGGGGGTGTGGCGGTGGAGGATGTTTTCGAGGCGAGCGCGGACGGCCGCCTCGGTATCGTCGCTCATGTCAAGTATCCAGTACTCGTCGTCGTCGAGCGCGCTCATGGCCATGGCTGCCACCTGCTCGGGGCTTGTAAGCTCCAATTCCTGGCCCATGCCAGCCACCATCTCGCGAATCTCGTCGAGCGTGGGCGGAGTCTGCTGACCCTCGTCACGCAGCAACCCACTCGGGCGGTTGCGAAACGCCGTAAAAATATTACTCGACACCATGTGCGGCCCCGGGTACAGCACCGACGCGCGAATGGCCGCGCCGGCCGCCACCAGCTGCAGGTGCAACGATTCGGTCAGCGTGCTCACCGCCGCCTTGCTGGTCGAGTAGATCGGCGTGGTCGGCAACAAGCTAAGCCCCCCGTTGCCCGAACTCGTGTTAACCACGTGACCGGGCTCGCCGTGCGCCAGCATGCCGGGCACGAACGCGCGCAGGCCGTGGATCACCCCCCACAGGTTGACGTCGAGTGTCCACTTCCAGTCGACCAGCGGCAGCTCCCACAGCGGCAGGTCCTCGTACACGCCCACGCCCGCGTTGTTGAACAGCAGGTGCACCTTTCCGTCACCCAGTTCGACCGAGCGACGCTCAAGCGCGACCACCGACTCGTAGTCGCTCACGTCAGTGACCACCCCGTGGGCCTGGCCACCGGTCTCGCGCAAGCCGGCCACCGCCGTGTCGAGCGCCGACTGTTCGACGTCGGCCAGCACCACCCTCGCCCCCCGGGCTGCCAGTTCACGGCCCAGGGCCAGGCCTATGCCACTGGCGCCGCCAGTAACGACGGCCGTTTTTTCAGCGTAGTCTTTCATATCTCGTTACTCCCGGCCGGCAATCCCGACGGCAGCCCTCGCGTTTTTTACCCCGAAGGAGCGTATCAGCCTAGCCGGTGATGTCTTCCATGCGCGGGCCGACGCGCTCGACCACCGGCGCCAGGGCATCAGTGTCAAAACCATAAAGACCCGCCGCGTTGCCGCCGAGCATGGCGCGCACCTCGTCAGCGGGCAGCCCAGCAAAAGTAACGCTCATCTGCTCGCGCGTGCCGGGCCAGGTACCCTCGGGATGCGGGTAATCCGACCCCCACAACATGTTGGCAAGGCCGATGTCGTGCCTGCTCTCGGCCTCGCGCCGCGACATGCACGACGCCCCCACGAAAACATTGCGACGAAAATACTCGCTGGGCTTCATCGACAGGTGACTACGATAGTCGCCCAGCTTGGCGGCGAAGTGCGTCTCTTCGTAACGAAAATCCATCAGCTCCAGAAACTCCGGCACCCACACCGCCGTGCCCTCGGTCACAGCCACCTTCAAGCGGGGGTAGCGCTCGAATACACCGGCCCAGATCATGAAGGTCAGCGGCCGCGCCGTCCACCACGCCACCTCGCTGATGTAGATGCCCACCATCCCCTGGCCCTCGCCGTAGTCCTTCATGGGAGCAGCACCGGAATGAAAGTTGACGACCAGGCCGAGGTCTTCGCAGATCTCCCACAGCGGATCGTAACGCCTGTGATTCCAAGCCGGCTCGCGCCCCCAGCAAGTAGGCAACAGGACTCCACGTAAACCGTTTACGTGGGCCCAGCGCGCCTCTGTTACCGCCTCGTCCACGTCCCATAGCGCCGGCACGATGGCCAGCCCAGCGCGACGCTCTGGCGCCTGGGCACACAACTCGACCATCCAGCGGTTGTGCGCACGCGCACCGGCCCACTGCAGCTCGGGCACGATGTCCTCGGTTGGCAGTGACAGCCCGGCACCGAAGGGCGGCATGTTCATTTCGGTAATGCCGTCGGGAAAAATAACCTCGCCGGCGCAACCATCACCGTCCATTACCTCGAGCCTTATGTCCGAATCCCACGCGCCCGACAGCTCGCGCTCTATACCCTTGCGCCACTCGTCGTTGATCTCGTCCACGAGAAAGACACGCGAGGCCTCCTCGGTCTTCTCGATCTGAATAGGCAGCGCAAGATCAAAAGTTTCGCGAAACTGCGGGTCAACGTACTCGCGGTACTGCTCGGGCGGCAGGCCCGCGTGACAGTCCGATGATATGACGAGGCAACGGTCGGCTGCACCCGTGGTGGCGGAATCGTTGGTCATCGCAGATTCAATCTCCTTTTCATGCCTGGGCGGCCTCCCCCGTGGTGGGCACCGGAGCTTCGACGCGCTCAGGGCCCACGGGTTCAGAGTAGAACTGTCTCACCCAGCGCCTGAACTCGGCCAGGAAGCGGTCGCCTTCGCACAGCAGCGGGTCGGCGCGGTGCTTCTTGTTATTCCATATCTGCAGGTCCTGCTGTACACCTTCCTTCATCGTGTCGATGAACTCCTGGCCGGCACTGCCCTCGAGGTTGCGAGTGACCATGAACACCCAGCGCGAGTGAGCGTGCGTACGCGTGACCGGCGTAGTCGACGAGAACATCAACAGGCCCGCGTCACCGATGCCCTTGACCCTGACGCCGGCCAGGCCGATGCACCAGGTGTAGCGCTCGAGTTCAGAGGTGTAAGTGCCGATCACCGTCTCGCGCTCACTCGAACTGGCCATGCGCATGGTCAGCCCGCCGTCGAGATACTCGATCTCGCTCTCGGGCACTTCCTCGGATTCATGAACGTAAAGAAAGTGCGGTGGGTCGCAGTTGTTTTCGGCCATGTCCTGCACGTGCACGTCGACCTCTATCTCCCAGAAGTGGGGCTCGGCCCAGTCTGCGTGGTTGTACTCGGGCACTTCGGGCACCTCGAAAAACGGCGGCCCACCCAGCGCGTGGTGCCACGCGAACACCATTCCGGCGCGCTCGACCACCGGCCACGCTCCCACGCAAGCCTTGGGCGGCACACGCTTTGCGTAGGGAATATCAACGCAGCTGCCGTCGGTGTCGAACTGCCAGTGGTGGAACGGGCAGCGCAGGTTCTCGCCAACAACCGTACCACCCTCGCCCAGGTGGGCGCCAAGGTGCGGGCAGTACGCGTCAAAAATCGTGGCCTTGCCCGACTCGGTGCGAAACACGACGAGTTCTTTCTCAAACGCGTACACACGCTTGACCCCACCGGGTTCAATTTCCTTGCTCCAAGCAACAGCGTACCAGCCGTTGGGTATTGGAGGGGCCGCTCGGTCTGTCATCGTTTCATTCTCCTTCGGTTTTCAGCAGGCGGGTCCCGGTGACCGACTCGGCCAGAAGCTCGGCGACGGCGACTGCCTGCCGTCGCAATGGGTAATCATCGAGATTTGCCCAGTTGAACATCAGCACGTAAAACGCGCCCATCACCAACTCTACCAGGGAGTCGAGTTCACGGTCACTGCGCAGGTCATCGCCCCTGAGAAAAGCCGCGAACGCATCGTGCAGACGACGGGCCTGCTCGCCCCGCCCACCGTCGTCGTGGCCGGAATGGATCATCTCGCTTAAGAGCTCGCGCCTTAGAGGGCCGCGTTGCTCGGCCGCCTCGGCCAGGTTGTCAAAGAACACGCGCACGCGACCGGCGGTATCCCGTGATTGCTCACGCGCGGCGTCGAGCTGGGCGAACAGTTCTTCGAGCGACTGGTCAGCTATGGCCCTGAGCAGTTGCGCACGCGAAGGGAAGTAGTTGAAAAAAGTTTTCTCAGAAACGTCCGCCCGCTCGCATACATCGGCGACGGTGGTCTCGGCTACCCCTCGGCTGTCAAAAAGCTCTATGGCCGCCTCTATGAGCGACTGCCGCAGGCGCGCCTTGTTGCGCTCGCGCCTCCCGGGCGGCTGTTCTACCGGCTGTTTCAGCTCGGCTGGGGGTAAACCATTCATGCAACTGTAAACTTACTGTTCGCTGTACCTTTGTCAAACACGGCGGGCGAACTGCAGGCGCCCCCGGGCCCCGGCCAGTCAGAGCGTGGTCGTGTCGGTTGGCAGGCCAAGCGCCATGCGACCGGTGAGTTCGAGGGTGCGCTCGTTTACCATCGCGTGCTGGGTGGCGACGTGAATGTCGCGAAACAATCTCTGCATGGGCGAGCTCTCGTAGACGGCAGAGCCGCCGGCGGCCGTGTAAAGAAAATCCACCGCGCGCACCGACGACAGCGTCGCGGTGGTGGCCGCCAGCCTGAGCACGCGGCGTTGCTCGTCGGGCAGGCTGCCCTGCTCCGCCGACGCCCACGCCGCCTCCACCGATTCGCGAAGCAACGCGCGCGCCGACAGCAGGTCGGCCTCGGCGCGGGCCACCCCGGCTTGCACGGTCGGTCGCTCGGCCAGGGTACGCGCAGCCTGAAAGGGCACCTTGCTTGCCGCCAGGTCGACAAACTCGGCCAACGCGCGGCGGGCTATACCCAGCGAAACGCAGGTGACCCCGCAGGCCAGCAATCCAAAAAAAGGAAAACGTGACAACGGCAGGTCGAGAACCGGCGGGCTCGTGAACGGGTCGGCCCACAACCCGGCCTCGACCACAACATCGTCGGCCTTGAAGTCCGCGCTGCCTGTGCCCGTCAGCCCCGATACATGCCAGGTATCAAGGAACTCGAGTTGTGGGGGCCGCATGAACGCCGCGGCCTGCTCGAGCCCTCCTGGACCGGACGCTGCTTTGCCCTCGGAGTTGGTCATGAGGCAACCGCCCACCACCCAGCTGCAGTGCTGCGTGCCCGAGCCCCACTGCCAGGCACCGTTTACGAGCAGGCCGCCCGCGGGCGCCGGCGCCGCCGTGCCCAGCATCGCCGCGTGGCCACCGGTGATCACGTTTTGGTCGCCGTACACCAGCGCCGCCGCGTCGGGTTGCAGCCACGCCGACAAGGTCGAGGTGGTTGCACCGATGCCGGCGCACCAACCGGTCGAGCCGTCGTAGAAAGCTATGTCTTCTACAAGCGCAAGGGTTTCAATCAGCGTCGTTTCGTCGCCGCCGTACACGGCTGGTACGCAGGCACGAAAAATACCCGAGCCGAGCAACTCGGCCACGATGTCGTCGGGCAGGCGCCGGAGTTTCTCGATCTCGGCGCCGCGGCCGTCGAGCGCTGCCACCAGCGACGCCGGGGCCCGTATGCCTTCGAGCAGAGTCTTCACGCCGGCCTCGCTCCAAGCATTCCAGCGAATCGGGCGAGTGCAGCCAATGCGCCTACCACGCCTTCCCCCAACTGTCGGCGAAAAACATCTTGCTCACCGGGCGCCGACTGATACTGCCGTGCCCACCCAGCAACGGGTATCCAAGCGGCACGGCCGCGGCCACACCCCAGGGCACGGGAAAACCCAGCAGCCCTCGCAGTTCTTCTTCGACCTCGCACAGCAGAGTCGTGAGCACGCAACCCAGCCCCTCGGCGCGGCAGGCGAGCAACAGGTTTTCGACCGCCGGGTACACCGAAGCGCCGCCAACCACCGACACGCGGTTGAGCGCCCGGTCGGTGATCGCCATGGCCTCGGGGTTGAAGCAGAACACGACTATCGCCGGCGAGTCGGCCCAGTGCTCGGCCAGGTAATCCCCGGCAGCGAGCATGCGCTCCTGCCTGGCTTTTAACTCTGCGCCCAGCCCCTCGGTGGCCGCTCGGTGCCCGCCCACGTAGCGCTGCCAGCAGTCGGCGTAGAGGCGACCGGTGGCGGCCTTGAGCTCGGGGTCGCGAAGAACTATCGCGCGCCAGGGTTGCAGGTTGCCGCCGGTCGGCGCCCAGGTGGCGGCCTCCAGCACGCGCTCAAGTACCTCGCCAGGCAAGGGGTCGCTGCGCAGTCGCCTCACGGCCCGCAGCGTGCTCATCGCTTCGTAAACGCCGGTCTCTTCCATCAATCGATCCCCTGGAGGCGAGCGCACCGGGGTGATGCGCGGCAACCGCCTCCGTTCATACAACAGCAACGCGAAGCAGCAAAGCCCCGACGCCGAGCCAGACCAGTGTGGCTTCAGCAGTGACGCGAACATACCCTGCCGGGGGCCGGGGGAACGATCTCACCCGTCTGCAACCAGGACATAAAACATGAAATTCGGACTCTTCTACGAACTGCAACTACCCCGGCCCTGGGACGAGGGCGCCGAGCAACGGCTCTACCTCGAGGCACTCGAGCAGATAGAGATCGCCGATCGCGTGGGCATAGACCACGCCTGGGCCGTGGAGCATCACTTTCTAGAGGAGTACTCGCACTGCTCGGCACCCGAGGTTTTCCTGGCCAACGCCGCCGCGCGCACCAGCCGCATAAGGCTCGGCCACGGCATCCGCCAGGTGATAGGCAACTATAACCACCCCGCGCGCACGGCCGAGGTGATTTCCACTCTCGACCTCGTGTCGGGTGGCCGGGTAGACTTCGGCATAGGCGAGGGCGCCACGCGCATGGAGCTGGCCGGCTTCGGTGTGCCCGCCCGCACGAAACGCGACATGTCGCTCGAAGCGGCCGAACAGATTGCCAACATGATGGCCATGACCCCCTACCCCGGTTACAGCAGCCCGTCGTTCGAGCTGCCCTGCCGCAACGTCATCCCCAAGCCCGTGCAGAAACCGCACCCGCCCATGTGGATGGCCTGTACCAACCGCGACACCATACGCGTTGCCGCTTCACACGGACTCGGCGTACTGGCGTTTTCGTTCGTCGACCCGGGCGACGCGCGCTCCTGGTGCGACGCTTACTACGACACCATCACCGGCGACCACTGCGTGCCGCTTGGCCATTCGGTCAACCCCAACCTCGCCATGGTCACTGGCTTCTCCGTGCACCCCGATCGTGCCACCGCCGTGGAACGCGGCAAGGAACACTTCGAGTTCTTCGGCTTCGCGCTCAACTCGCTCGTGGCCAGCGACACGGTGCCCGGCCGCACCCGCTTGTGGGAGCGTTACCAGGAACACCGAGCCTCGCAGATACAAACCGGTATCGAGGCGGGCCCGGGCATCGGTACCCCGGACGACATCAGGCAGCAGTTACGCGACTTCGAACAGGCCGGCGTAGACCAGGTCATCTTCATGCAGCAGTGCGGTCGCGCTCGCCACGAACATATCTGCGAGTCGATTGAGCGCTTCGCCACCGAGGTGTTGCCCGAGTTTGCCGAGCGCGAGCAGCAGTGCGCGGCCGCGCGGGCCGAGCGCCTCGCCCCCGCCGTGGAGGCAGCGCTGGCCCGCAAGAAGAAAATGCCCGAGCCCGCCGACGACGAAATCCCCGTGGTCCTGGCGTCGGTCAAGCGGGCCCAGGTAAACAACTAGGAGCCCGGGACCCTTCTGAAAAAAACGGCGGCCGCACTCCCCGGGGAGAGGGAGAACGACCGCCGCCTGGCCTCACCGCGCTCGGGGCACCCCCTCGCGATCAGCCCCGCGCGCGATCACTGTCACGCGCTTCTGCACCGAGCCCGGTTCAGTGCACCCTGCGAGGTCCACCTATGGTTTCCAGCGACCTGCCCTCGGACAGCCTCGCGTCGAGTGCCGCCACGTCGGCGGGATCGACCAGCAGTCGTCCCCACGCATCGGGCTCGACCAGCATCGAGGCCTGCCCGCTGCCCGGTGGCGCGGTTCTCGCTCCGCCGCCCCCGGAGCCACCCCCCGCGGCCAGTGCCGTGCAGGGCGAGCATGGCGGGTTCGACAGAAAATCCTCGAGCAGACTTTCACGCGCCGGTATGAAAACGTCGTCCAGGGCCAGCGATGTCTGCCAATGCTGGGTGCCGTTGATGGTGACAGTGATCCCCTCCGACACGTGCACGAAGCCCAGCGACGGTGGCCATGTCAGCCCGCCTCCGAGGTTGGCCGCCTGGCCGAAGTTGTTGAGCTGGTGACAACCGGCGCAGGACTGGGTCTGCGCCCGCTTGATCACTTCGCCTGGTGTCAGGCTGCTTCCGAGCAGGTTGAGGCCCGCCTGCATGGCGTTGCCCAGCGCACCGCTGCCCTGGTTGAAATGAAACTCGTAGTTGTTTTCCGAGCCCTGCGAGTTGCTCTGTCCCGCGTTGAACATGTCAGGCACCTGGTATGAAAACCCCAGCAGGTCGTTGACCACGAGGTCCGGCAGCTGGGTGAGCAGCTGGGCCTGGAAGGGCCGCGCCCTCGGCAGAACAGAAGTGTCGTCGAACAGTTCACCAAAAGGGTTGGTCTTGTCGGTGACCGGTACGAACTGCACCTGGCAGGGCCCGCTCGGCGAGGTGCATAGTTCCACCAGCTTGAACTCCCTCAACTGCCACGGCACCGGGCCGGGCGTGTTGAGAAACTGGTTCGTGCGCACCTGGCCGGCGCCCGGGCCGAAGTTGGCCCGCTGTATAACCGGCTCGATGCCCAGGCTGGGTATGCCGCTGAAGTAGAACCGCCTGAGCAGGCGCCCCCTGCGCTTGGCGCTGTTCACGTTAGTGAGCTTGCCCCAAAACTTGGCCACGTCGCGGCAACCTTCCAGGCCGCAACCCGGTCGCGGGTTGGGAAGCACTGCTTCGAAGATGAGCATGTTGCGCTGGGTGGGATTGGCCGCACCAGAGTCACGTGCAAAAATTACGCGGTACTCGCCGCAGTTTCCGCCGTCGGTCGGCGCGAGGTCAAAGCGGTTGACCAGCGCTATGGGCTTGTAGTAAGACGCCAGCCCCGGGTCGAAGGGGTTGTTGTTTATCTCTGCACCTTCGGGCCGCGGACATTCGATGGGGAAGCCGTTGATGGCCGGGTTGCCCGACGCGTCGACCATGTCGTCGCAGTTCAAACCCACGCCCAGGCCGGGCGCGACGTTCTGCGTGTCCCACCACTGCTTCCACAACGCCTTGGCTCCCAAAGCCGGCGTGATGCTGGGCCCCGCCAGGTTCGCGAGTACGTCTTCAAGCTCAAATTTCTTGAGCACATTGAGCTCGGTGACAAACACCGAGCGCCTCGCGTCCACGTCGATCAGCGGTACCGGACACACTGCATTGTTGGGCGGCATCGGCGCAGGTGGAATCCCTATCTGAGCGCTCGCGTTACCTGCCAGCAGCACGATGGCCGCGGCGGCCAGCCAGGCCGCCAGTACGGCTCTTCCGTTTTTCGTTTGTGTTGTTGCCATTGTTTTCTTGCCTCCTTTCTCGGTACCGGCCCGATTATTTTTGCCCCGCCAGCCTCGCGGCTTGCCTGGGCATCCCCGGCTCCTCTATTTGGGATAATATTCCCAAACTTGGGCTGATGTCAAGAGCGATCTCCCCCCCGATCGGGTAAAAATCGGCTCCCAGGCGGTGATTTCGGGTTTTTTGGGCGGGGCCGGGGCGAATCAGTCGTTGTCTATGACGCCGTAGACCCGGCGCATGAGTTCTCGGCAGCGCTCGGTGCCGGGCAGCTCAACGCCATTCTGCGCGGCGTATTCCAGGGTGAGGGCGAGGTCTTTCTCGGCCAGCCCGGCGAAGCCCGCCAGCATGGTCTGCAGGCCCGGGTCCTCGCGTGCGGCGGCGGGTAACTTGTGAAGCGCGAGAAACGACTGCATCTGATCAGTGAGGTTGCCGTTGCTCACGAGCACGCGCTCGAGCGTGTCGGGGTCGAGTCCGGAACCCGCGGCCAGCAACCGCGACTCGAAGGCGGCCAGGAACTCGAGATAGGTGACCAGGTTGTTGCACAACTTGGTCGCGGCGGCCGAACCGACGGGGCCGGTGGCGAGAACGCTGGCGCTGAACGCGTCGAGGTAGGGGCGCAGGCCTTCGAGCGTCGCCTCGTCACTGGCCACCATTGTCGTGAGCGTACCCTGCTCGGCGCCCGATGCGCCGCCGGTTATGCACGCGTCCATGAGCACGACCCCCTGCTTGTCGGCAACTGCGGCAAGCTCGCGCACGGTGTCGGGCAGCACGGTGCTGTGCACGGCTACCATGTCGCCCTCGGCGGCGCCCGCCAGCAGGCCGTCGCCGCCGGTCACCACGGCGCGCAGCTGCTCGTCGTCGCGCACGCAGACGCCGGTAACATCGGCAGCCACGGCCAATTCCTGCGCGGCAGTGGCAGCGTGGGCGCCCAGGTCGACGAGCGCCGCCACCGCCGAAGCGTCGACATCGTACACCGTCGTGTGCATTCCTGCAGCCACCAGGCGCGCCGCCATGGGCCGGCCTATATTACCCAGTCCAACGAAACCCACTCGCAACTTCATGACCCCACCCTAGCCCAAGGGAGGATTCGTACCTACTGGCATGAAAGTCCCGGTACTTCTGACCCCAAAGACCCCTGCCCCCTTCTGTTATCGGGGCAAGGAGCGTAGTCTTCGCTGGTCATGAGTAGCGCGTCGACAAAAGGGCCCCCTCGGCTGCCGACGCAGGCAGAAGGGGCGGTGATGTATAACCCCTACGCCTACGAGGTGCACGAGGATCCCTACCCCGTGTACGCGCGCCTGCGCGAAGAGGCGCCGCTGTACCACAACGAGGAGCTGGGCTTCTGGGCGCTGTCGCGGCACGCCGACGTGCTGGCCGGTTTTCGCAATACCGACGACCTGTCGAACCGCCGCGGCGTGTCGCTGGACGCCACCATGACCGAGAACGCCGAGAACACCATGTCGTTCCTGGCCATGGACCCCCCACGCCACACGCGCATGCGCGCGCTGGTGTCGCGCGTGTTTACGCCCCGGCGCGTGGCCGCGCTCGAGCCCGGCATACGCGAGCTCGCGCGCCACTACATCGAGCGCTTCGACGGCCCTCGCTGTGAATTCATTTCCGACTTTGCTGGCCGCCTGCCCATGGACGTCGTCAGCCAGATGCTGGGGGTCCCCGAGGCCGACCGCGAAACACTGCGCAAGTGGGCCGACCTCGTCGTGCACCGCGAAGAAGGCTCTCGCGACATACCGACGGCAGGGCTGGAAGCCGCGTTGGAAATCGTGGGCTACTTTGAGCAGTCGCTCGCCGACCGCCGCGACAAGCCCGGAGACGACCTCACCGGTGCGCTCCTGACCGCCGAGATCGACGGCGACAGCCTGAGCGAACGCGAGATCATCGGATTTCTCTTCCTGATGATAATCGCCGGCAACGAGACCACCACCAAGCTGCTGGCCAACGCGTTGTACTGGGCGTGGCGCAATCCCGACCAGTTTGAACTCGTGCGCAACGACCCGTCGCTGGTGCCCGCGTGGGTGGAAGAAACACTGCGTTACGATCCCTCGTCGCAGGCACTGGCACGCACCAGCTCACGCGAGCTCGAGTGGTACGGACAAACCGTGCCCGCCGACTCGATGGTGGTGCTGCTCGTCGGCGCTGCCAACCGCGACCCGCGGGTGTTTGACCACGCCGACGTCTACGACATACGCCGCGACACGACCGACACCATGGCCTTCGGTCACGGAACGCACTTCTGCCTGGGCGCATCGCTGGCCCGGCTCGAGGCCCGCGTGGCGCTCGAAGAGCTGCTGGGCAGCTTTGCAGGCTACGAGCTCGACCCGGACGGACTCGAACGCGTGCACTCGGTCAACGTGCGCGGCTTTTCGGCAATGCCGGTGGAATTCAATAAATGAGCGACCGCTCCGCCGCCCGCCGGGCCCCGTCCAAGGTCAGCGGCGGGCTGCCACTGCTCGGCCACGCCGTTGAATTCGGCCGCAACTCGGTCGCGCTCATGCAGCGCGTACACCGCGAGTGTGGTGAGCTGGGCGAGTTTCGCCTGCTCAACAAGAAGATCGTACTCATGACCGGGCCCGCCGCCCACGAGGCCTTCTGCCGCGCGCCAGACGAACAGCTCAGCCAGAAAGAAGCCTACGAAATCATGACGCCGGTGTTCGGGCCGGGCGTGGTCTTTGACGCCCCGCTCGATCGCCTGCGCGAGCAACTCGGCTTTCTCATGCCCGCGCTTCGCGACCGCAACATGCGCAGCTACACCTCGGTGTTTGTCGAAGAAGTGAACGGCATGATGTACGGCGGTAATAACGGTGGTAATAACGGCGACGGCCAGGGCAGGCCTGGGCTCGACGCCGAGGGCGAGCTCGACCTGCTCGCTTTTTTCGCCGAGCTCACCACCTACACATCGAGCCACTGCCTGCTCGGCCGCAAGTTTCGCCACGAGATGAACGAGGAGTTCGCGCGCGTGTACGCCGACCTCGAAGGCGGCGTCACACCCATCGGTTACATCAACCCCTCGATCCCCATCCCCGCGCACCGCCGTCGTGACCGCGCCCGCGTGCGCCTGGTCGAAATGATCACCGACATCATCGACGACCGCTCGGTCACCGGCGACAGCGCCGACGACGCGCTGCAGGTGCTCATCGAGGCGCGCTACAGCGACGGGTCGTCGCTTACCGCCGACGAGATCACCGGCATACTCACTTCCGCCATGTTTGCCGCCCCCCCCACGGGCGCGGGCCCCCCCCCCTGGTGGGGGGCCGGGCTGCGGCCCACCCCCCCGGTACGGGCCCGCGGGCGGGCAAAAACCGACGAGATCAGGGCCGGGTGGGATGCCCTGGGCTCCCAGTCCCTGCGCGAGAGGCCCGGGCGGGAGACCGCGCTGCGCGAATTTCTCGGGCTGCCCCCGCCGCTGGTGATATTGTTGCGCGGCGTGATTCACGACTTCGACTACGGCGGCTACACGGTGCCGGCCGGCAGCCAGGTGGCCATCTCACCGGTGGTAGCCGGCCTGCTCGAAGAGTCGTTTCCCGGCCCGCTGAGCTTTGACCCCTCGCGCTACCTGCCCGGCCGCGAGGAACACGAGAAACCGTTTGCGTGGATTCCGTTTGGCGGTGGCCGCCATCGCTGCGCGGGCTCGGCCTTCGCATTCATGCAGATCAAGGCCATCATGACCTCGCTACTGGCCAACTTCGAGTTTCGACTGGTCGATGCTCCCGACAGCTACAAGGCCGACTACACGAAGATGGTCGTGCAACCGGCCGGCCCCGTTCGCGTGCGCTACCGCCGACGTGGCCAGGGCATTCGACCGACCCGGACAAGCTCCGACACTGGATCCACACGAGCCGGGGTTGCGGCAGACGTTCAACCCACCGGCCCCCTGCGCGTGAGCGTCGACCTCGACCTGTGCCAGGGCCACGGTGTGTGCGAATCGGAAGCGCCGGAGGTGTTCCGCGTTGACACCGCGAGCAACAAGGTTGTGCTGCTCGACCCGCAACCGCCCGACAACCAGCGCCAGGGTGTCGCCGCGGCCGCCGCCAACTGCCCCACCCGCGCCATCCGCACAGCAGACTCTAACAAAAAAACAGCCAGCGACCCGCTCCCGTGAGCAATCAACAGGAGGAAACTTTATGCCGTCGTACCCGCGAGAAGAACTCGAAGAAATGGTAGAGCGCTGGCTCGAAGCCAACCGCCGTGCCGAGAAGGCCGGCGACTGGCAGCCCATGGCCGAGATGTATACCGACGACGCCGAGTACAGCTGGAACACCGGGCCCAACGAGCGCTTCATGGCTCGCGGCCGCGAGCAGATCCGCGAGTGGGCGCTGGGCACCGAGATGCAGGGACTGGACGGCTGGAACTACCCCTACATGAAGGTGCTCATCGACGAGAAGCAGGGCGAGGTCGTCGGCTTCTGGAAACAGGTGGCCGACGCCAGCAGGCCCGACGGCACGCCTTACACGGTGGAAGGCATCGGTGGATCCTGGTTTCGCTACGCGGGCGACTTCAAGTGGGAGTGGCAGGCCGATTTCTTTGACCTCGGCAACGTCACCGCCTTGTTCTTCGAGATGATAGAGGCCGGCGTACTGGGAGAGGGAATGTCAAAGCGGCTCGAGGCAGCCGTGGCCGGTGAGGTAGCTCCGGGCCACGAGAAAATACGCCCCGAGTGAGTAGCGCGCAAGTGAATACCGTCGCCGACGACGGAGGCGAACGGCCAGCTGCACGCTGGTTCTCGGCCAACCCCGACAAGGCCTGGGCCGAGAAACTGTTCCTGCTCTACACGCCTTACTGGATGGCCTGCATGGGTGCGCTCATGCTTACAGGCTCCGGTGAGCGCTGGGGCGACTCGGCACTCAACCTGGCGATGCTGGCCATAATTGCCCCCCTGGTCGTGGTGCCGCTCCTGGCCGGGCGTACGACAGCGGCCGGGCGCCCCTGGTGGCGCTGCTACTGGTTCAAGGCCACCGCGTGGCTGGCCATATTTTCGGGGATGGGCAGCTACTTCGGTAGCGAGTACTTCTTCGACGTGCTCGGCATGTACTACCGCTACCCGCAGCTCGAGTGGACCCTCGACTCGGCCCTGATCGGCAGCGGCGCGCAGGCGGTGCCGTTGATCATGTACCCCTCGGCGCTGTTTTATTTTGTGAGCTACCACGCGGCCGCCGTCGTGCTGCTTCGGCGCGCGGGCGGCCTGCCGCTGCTGTCGTCGCGCTGGGCGCAACCGCTGCTGGTCGTGGCGGTGGCCTACCTGTTTGCCTGGGCCGAGACCTTTTTCATGGCCGGCGGATCCATCGAGCAGCAGTTCGGCTACAGCGACCTGCCGCGCATGCTCAAGTGGGGATCGCTGTTCTACGCCTGCTACTTCCTCGTGAGCTTCCCGATGTTCCGCCGCCTGGATGAGCGGCCCGGCGAGAACTGGCCCCTGCGCCGCGTAGTGGTCGAAGCCCTGGCGGCCTCGATGGGCATGCTCCTGCTGCTCGACCTCGCCACCCACTTCGTGGGACGGCTGTACTGAAGAGCGCGCGCCTTTAAAGGAGGAAATTGCCGATGCCGGCGGCCACCGGGCGGGCCCGGTCGTCCTGCCAGGCCAGCACGCGTACGTTGGCAATGCGGCGGCCGTGCTTGACGATTTCGGCGCGCCCGCGGGTGTCGTGCGGGCCGACCGAGCGGAGAAAATCAATGTTGAAGTTAATGGGGCGCGGCACCCGCTCCAGGCCCTGTTCCATGAGTTGCAGCAGCGCGGTGAGCTCGAGAAAAGCGCCGACCACCCCGCCGTGCACCGCCGGCAGGTTGACGTTGCCTACTATCTCGTCGCGAAACGGAAGCACCACCAGCGAACCGTCTTCGTCGTTGTCTTCGCGCACCTCGAGAAATCTCGCGTAGGGAATCTGCGCTATGACCTCGTCGATAGCACTCACGACGATTGCTCCGCCTCGTTCTTCATCCGGTCAGCACCGTGGCCGGCTGAGTGCGCCCCCAGCATGAAGGTGGCAAGACAGGTAGCAAACGGATCATCGGCGTCCTCGTCCCAGGCCGTGCCGCGCACGAACGCGACATTGCGGGTACTCTTGTAGCACTCGGCCCGCGCAAAGAGTTCGCAGCCGGGCACGGCCGCGCGCAGGTAGTCGATGCGCAGGTCAAGGGTGGCTATAGCGATCAGCTTCTCCAGCGAGCAAGTCACTGCCAACCCGCATGCGTGGTCGAGCAGCGTGGTTATCACCCCCCCGAACACGACGCCCGTAGCGGGGTTACCCACCAGGCGTTCCTGCCAGGGCAGGCTCACCGTTCCCGCGCAGGGTGCCGCCTCGACCAGCCTCATGTCCAGGTGCTTGCAGTGCGGCACGTGCGTCACCAAGGGCTGGTGGTCGCCGCCAAAGAACTGCTCGAGCGCGTAGCGGGGCATCATTCGGCCCCGCCAAAAAAATCGGTAAAGCCCGACGGCGCGTGCAGGCCTATGGCGAGTTGCTCGAGCACTCCGACTCCCGTGCGCCCCTCGCAGGTGGCGCGTACCACCTGCTGCACGTGTAAGTTTTCAAGGGCGAGCTCGTCGATGTCGTCAACGGCCCAGCTCTCGCCGGCCTCGGCCTGCTCACCCTTCCACACGCCCTGCCCCCACTCGGGGTGCAGGTAGCCCAGCCCCTTCATGCGAAAGGTGAGCAACGGTTCGAGTGTTATCTCCCGGCGCTCTCCGTCGCCCATCTCCAACAGCAGGCGTGCCGCCGCAGCACGGCGCGTGCCGGGAATATAATCGACCTCGTAATCCACGGCGCGCGCGCGACGGGTAGCCGGATCTTCGACACCGGGCAGCTCGCCCAGCGAAGCATAGGCCGGAAGTACGGCACCGCCCTGGTGCCACCTGCCACCCTGGGCATCTTCGAACAAGCCGAGGTGCGTGCAGTGATCGTCCCAGTGCAGCGGTGCCCAGAGGAAAAATATCTGCGGCAGTTCGGCTGACGGTGCGCCGCCTGCATCGGGTTCGCCCACGGGGCGTACTCCCCACGACCGGTCCTTGGTGCCGAGCACGCGCGCTGGGTCGATCTCAAGCTCGCGGCCATCCACGCGCAGCGACCCACTCCAGCGTCCCCACTGGGTAAAACGCGTGGCGTCCATTATCACCCGGCCATCGCGGCGCATGGTCTGCCGCGCCTCTTCGACGTTGGCCGTGCGCGCGCTGTAGACCAACTCGCCCTCTATGCCCGCTTCGTTGGGCGAGACCAGCAATCGCATGGACTGCATTGGCTCGGTGATTTCCAAGCGCATTGAACCCACGGCGGTATCGGTGGGCTCCGCGGGCGCGCGACCCGAGGCGTGCAGGGCATACTGGCGGCCGTCGATCACCACGCTGAAGGCGGCGTCCTGGATGCCCCGGTGCTGGTAGCGCGCCAGGCCAAAGGCAAAGTAAAACTCGCCGTCACGGTCGAAGCCGTTCATCCAGTAGCGATCGTATACGTTACGGTCGCTGGTCGCTGGGCCCAGAAGTGGAACGGGCGCCTGGTGCACCGGGTAATCGTCGAGTCGTGAAAGCATGCGTGTTGTCCTCTACTGCCTGCCACGGCTGCCACGCAACCCACCAAGGACGGCGGCACGACTCATGGGCATGTGCTTGGGAAACCGCTCAGGCGGGTTCCCAGCCGAGCACGGCCTTGATCTCGAGAAACTCCTCGAGCCCGAACTCGCCCCACTCGCGACCGTTGCCCGACTTGCCGTAGCCACCAAACGGCGCTGCGAAGTCGGGGCCCGCACCGTTGAGGTGCACGTTGCCCGTACGCAAGCGCGACGCCACGCGGCGGGCGTGCTCAATGTCTCCTGACTGAACGTAGCCCGACAGCCCGTACTCCGTGTCGTTGGCAATGGCGATGGCCTGCTCCTCGTCGCGGTAAGGCAGTATGCACAGCACGGGGCCGAATATTTCCTCGCGGGCGATGGTCATGTCGTTTGACACGTTGGCAAACACCGTGGGCCGCACGAAATAACCCTTGCCGAATCCCTCGGGTCGCCCCGGGCCGCCGGCCACCAGGGTGGCTCCCTCTTCTACGCCCTTGTTGATGAGCCCCTGCACCTTTTCGAACTGCCCGACGTGCGCCAGCGGGCCGAACACGGTTTCTTCCTTGGTGGGATCACCCACGCCCTCGGCAGCCGCCTCGGCTGCCTTGCCCGCGATTGCCATGGCCTCGTCATGGCGATCGGCAGGCACCAGCATACGCGTGGGCGCGTTGCACGACTGCCCGCTGTTGCCAAAACAATTCTGCACGCCACCCGACACCGCCGCCTCGAGATCGGCGTCATCGAGCACTATGTTGGCCGACTTACCGCCCAGCTCCTGGGCCACGCGCTTGACGCCGGTCGCGGCCGCTTCGGCCACTGCCGTGCCGGCACGCGTTGAGCCGGTGAACGACATCATGTCGATGCCCGGGTGGGCCGACAGGGCCGCGCCCACCGAGGGACCGTCGCCGTTAACAAGGTTGAACACGCCCGCCGGTACGCCCGCGTCGTGGATGACCTCGGCCAGCAGGCAGGCGTTCAGGGGCGCGAGCTCGCTCGGCTTGAGCACCATCGTGCAACCAGCGGCAATGGCCGGTGCAACCTTGCAGGCAATCTGGTTGATGGGCCAGTTCCACGGCGTGATGAGTCCGCACACGCCAACAGGCTCCTTGCGCAGCATGGTGGTGCCACGCTGTTGCTCAAAGGCGTAGCCCTTGGCTATCTCGACCATGCCAGCAAAGTGCGCGAGCCCTGCGCCGGCCTGGGCCAGTTGGCAGAGCGTGATCGGCGCGCCCATCTCCGAGGAAATCGTCTGTGCAAACTCCTCGTAGCGAGCCTGGAAGCCGGCCACTATTTTTTCGAGCAACGCGATGCGTTCGTCTACGCTCGTGAGGCTGAAGGTCTCGAAAGCCTCGCACGCGGCCTTGACCGCGCGGTCCACGTCCTCGGCTCCACCCATGGCGATGCGGCCCACGGCCTGCTCAGTGGCCGGGTTGATGACTTCAAGAGTGTTGCTGCCCGCGGGGTCTACCCAGGCGCCGTCGATATAAAACTGTAGATATTCTTTCATGTTATCCTCCGGTTCGCCTATCTATCAGTTCCCCGAACCTACGGCCATCCCACGAGCGACCGCGGGGCGAGCGGCCAACCTGTCCATCCACGCCCTGAGCGCTGCCAACTCTTCGGCCTTGCCCTCGGACATCGAGGTGAACGGCTCCCACGCCGCCTCGATCCATGGATAGGTGGCCATATCGGCAATCGAATAATCGCCCGCGAGGTAGTCAGAATCGGCAAGCGCGTTGTTGAGCACGCCAACAATGCGCATCGACTCACCCACGAAACGCTCTATTGCGTAGGAGATCTTGTCCTCGGCGGTGTTAACAAAATGTCCGGCCTGGCCGATCATGGGTCCCACGTGGCTCATCTGGTACATCAGCCACTGCACGACCCGCGCGCGCTCGGCCGGTCGCTCAAGGCCAGGCAGAAACTGCCCGGTCTTTTCGGCGAGGTGCAACAGTATAGCCCCCGATTCGAACAGTGGCAGAGGTGCGCTCCCCGTGTCGTGGTCAACGATGGCGGGTATCTTGCCGTTGGGGCACACGGCCAGGAACTCGGCACCCGCCTGCTCGTTGGCCTGCAGGTCGACGGGCAGCACACGGTAGTCGAGCCCGGTCTCCTCGAGCATGATCGAAACCTTGCGTCCGTTGGGCGTGGTCCAGGTATAAAAATCTATCATCGCAGCGTCCTCCCGGGGCACACCCCGCTTGCAAACCAAACCCAATGGGCGAGCTGAGGCAACAGTATCCGCGGCTGAAACCCGCGACGACTGCCTTGCTTTGGCTCGCCCGGACGACAATGTTCGACCGATGAGCAGATTATGTGAAGACAGGGTAGTGATCGTAACCGGCGCGGGCCGCGGCATCGGACGCGAGTACGCGCTTATGCTTGCAGGGCACGGCGCAAAGGTGGTCGTCAACGATTTCGGCGGTGCGCGCGACGGCAGTGGCGCGGACACGGGACCGGCCGACGAAGTGGTGGCCGAGATCAAGGCCGCGGGCGGCGAGGCGGTGGCCAACGCGGCCGACGTGAGCAACTTCGGCGAAGCCGAGGCGATGATACAGCAGGCGGTGGACGCCTTCGGCCGCCTGGACGTGCTCGTCAACAACGCCGGCATACTGCGCGACCGCATGCTGGTGAACATGGACGAGGCCGAGTGGGACGCCGTCATCAAGGTGCACCTCAAGGGTACCTTCGCCCCCGCCCGCCACGCGGCGGGCTACTGGCGCGCGCGCAGCAAGGCTGGCGAAACCAACAACGCCCGCATCATCAACACCACCTCGGTGTCGGGCATCTACGGCAACGCCGGGCAGACCAACTACGGCGCTGCCAAGATGGGTATCGCGTCGTTTACGATCATCGCTGCAAGAGAGCTCGCGCGCTACGGCGTTACCGTGAACGCGATCGCGCCCGCGGCGCTGACCCGCCTGACCGAAGACCTCGGCATGGGCGGCGAAACAGAAGAAAGCAAGGACGCCATGTCGCCGCGCTGGATAGCCCCCATCGTCACCTGGCTGGCGAGCGAAGAGTCCAACGACATCAGTGGACGGGTGTTCGAAGCTTCGGGCGGCGTGTTTGCCGTGGCCGAGGGCTGGCACCGTGGGCCCGAAGCCAAGCCGGTGGACGACCCGACGCAGATCGGTGAGATCGCCCGCGAGCTGGTGGGCCAGGCGCGACTCAACGCGGGCATGGACGGCAAGGACCAGGACGGCGGCCTCGGCTGAGGCGCGGCTGCCCCGGCAACGCTCGCCCTGCCAGGTTCAGGGCAGTATCGCGTCGGGCCAGTCCAGGCCCTGCTCGGCCAGCCCCGCGCGGTAGAGCTCTTCTAAACCCGCACCGTCCTGGGTCATGAACAACTCGCCGTTCTCGTCGTAGAGATCCAGCCCCTTTTCCACCGTGAACAGAACCGTCGTAAGGCCCTCGTTCTCCTCGGGCACGTAGAGCGTGTGTATGGAGTCGGCGGGCTCGTACACGTAGTCGCCCGCGCGCGCTTTCCAATCGTACTCGAGATAGCACCAGCAGCCTTCCATTGTCCACGCGTGCACCTCGCCCAGGTGCAGATGGCGCGGCGCCATGAAGCCGGGCGCGAAACGGTTCATGAAGGTGTAGACACCGTCTTCGCGGCCGCGCCGCAGCAGCTTCATCTCGATGCCACTGTTCTCAAAGCCCATCCACACCCACGGTACGTCGGCCCCGTGCACCACGCTCGTGACTACTTCGCTGGCCTGCTCAAGCTGTGTCGCCATGTCCTTGCCCCTCCGTGCTGCCTTCCTGCATCGCCTTGAGCATCTCGCCCATCTTTGCGTGCACCATGTTGACCGCCTGCAGCGGTCGAATCATGACCTTGAACTCGACGATCTTTCCCTCGTCGTTGCACTGGATCATGTCAACGCCGTTGACGTACTTGCCCCCCATCTCGGTTTCAAACTCCAGCATCGCCTGCTTGCCCGAGAAAATTTTTTTCAGGTAAACGAAACTGCCGCTCTTCTTCGAACCGTTACCCGCGGCAGCGCCGGCCGGTTTATCGCCGCCGAAAACCGAACCCGCCGCGCCGAGATAAAGCTTGGTGATGGCCTTGCCCTCCTGCGCGGAGAATACCACCGGCGAATATAAGACCACGTCTTCGGCCAGCAGCTCATCGAGAAAAGCATCCGCGTCATCGACCTCGCCGTGTACCAGTTGCAACCATTTTTCTACTGCAGCTTCGATCATCGAATCCTCCGGGCGCCCTCAGCGGGCCGAGCCCAGCAGCGTTCTTAGCACGCTCGCTCGCTTGACGCAGCCGCCCGGCTCACCCCCGGCCGGGGGGGTAACCCCTGCGCTGTCCTTTCCCCTACCCTCTGCGCCGCCGTCTAGCCCGGCCGCCTTCCCCTGACTACTGTCCTGGCCGCCTGCGCAGCTTGTTACCGCCCAGGCTGGACAAGGGTACGCACGGGGCCTAACAATCGCGAGGGACAGGAGCATCATCATGCGCAGAACGATCCTCACCGCGATAACCGTATTACTGGTCACCGGCTCGGCCTGGGCCGACCCTTTCGGGGCCGTCACCATCACTGAACCAGTGGACGCAGACGGCGCCATACACCAGTCGGAGACCCCGCTGCGCTACATCAGCCGCATCGCGCCCGACACTTACGTGGAGAACGAGTACTTCATGGAAGGCGCGGCCACGGTCTACACCTACAACGACCCGCCGGTGAGAGGCGAGATCATCGTGGAGGACGCCGACGTTCCCTACAAGACGCGCTTCACTGTTCGCAAGCCTGCCGACCCGGCCGACTTCAACGGCACGGTGATAATAGAATGGCTGAACTCTACCGCCGGTTTCGACACCGCCCCGGTGTGGGACGCCTCGGCCGAGTTTTTTACGAGGGCGGGTTGGATCTACGTGGGCGTTACCAACGCCACCAACATCATCGACTTTCTCGTCAACAGCTGCCCTCTGCTCGGCATAAGTATTTTTCCAGAGACCTGCGGCACCCGTTACTCCTCGCTGTACATGAGCGAGAATGGCCAGGCCTTCGAAATGCTGAGCCAGTTGGCCAACCTGCTCAGAAGCGGCTCGCCCGACAACCCGCTCAACCCCGACTACTCGGTGCAGCGAGTATTCCACGCCGGGCAATCGCAGCAGGGCGGCTCGATGGTCACCTACGCCAGTGCTTTTCACGAGCCGACAATCAACGACGGTTATTTTGTGCAGGCGGCCGGCACCGCGCGGCGCATTAACTACGGACCCATCTGTGGTGCGTCCGGCTCACCAGCCTACCCCGACTGCACGCCATCATTGACGGGTGATGACCGCCTGGTTGCAACCGACCTCGACGTGCCGGTTTACCGCGCGCTGACCGAGACCGACGTCAGCTTCATGCTCACCAACGCCTCGCGCACCTGCGACGGCGGCAGCAACGACGGTGACCCCTGCAGCAACGACGGCGAGTGCCCGGGCGGCACCTGCCCCGAGGCCTTCACCCTGGCCAGGCAGACCGACTCGGGTGATTTCCGGTACTACGAGTTGGCGGGCACCTCGCACGTAACCGTTCACCGCCGCATCGAGGTCATCCCCGAAGACATTCCCGGCGGCCCGCTGCAGCTGGACGAAACCTGTGCGAGCCTGCTCAACACCCTGGCCGACGGCCCGGTGCTGGGCTCGTACATCTACAACTCGATGTGGCAGAACATGGAAGACCAGGTGCGCCTGGGCAGCGTACCGCCCAGCGGCTCGCTCATCGACGAAGCGGGGGGAGTACTCACCCGCGACGCCTACGGAAACGCCACCGGCGGCATAAGGATGCCGCAGATGGACCACCCCCTGCACTCCTACTTTTCGCCGCACAACACTCTCAACCCGGCGGTTGACCCCCTGTTTTCCCAGCTGGGGAGCCTGTTCTGCGTACTGGCCGGAAGCTACGTGGACTTGGACGCGGCCACTCTCAACGCACTTTACGCGAGCAAGGCCGACTTCGCGGCGGACCTCGAAGCGGCTGGCGCGCAACTGGAGACCGACGGCTTCCTGCTCGCCGAGGACAGAGCACTGTTGCCCGTGCCGGAGGACAAAGACGGGCAGCGCTGCATCAACGCGCACGCCAAGGCATCGGGGATTGTCACCAAGGCGCGAGGCAAGCTCATCGGCAAGTGCATAAAGGACACCTCCAAGGGCAAGGCGGCCGACGCCGACGCCTGCATAGCGGCCGACGCTGCGGGCTTTGCCCTCAAGGCCGACGCCAAGGCCGAGAAACTGGTGACCAAGTCCTGCGCCACCGGTGCCCGCTTTGCTGATCCTGGCGCGGCCGCGGTGTCGAGCGCTGCCGGGACGGGAACAGCCCAGTTGCTGCACGCCGTTTTCGGTACCGACGGCGGTGGCGGCATCGACGACGCGATTGTGCGCGCCTCTGACGACAAGGATGCGGCCAAGTGCCAGGCGGCCGTTTACAAGGGCTACGACAAGATGCTCGGCGCGCGGGTGAAGACTTTTGCCAAGTGCGCCAAGAGCGGCCTCTCGGCGGGCGAAAAGGATACCGCCGAGCTGTTGAACTCTATCGGCAGTGCCTTGCAGTTGACCGAGTGCCTGTTCGCCGACCCCAGGAACAAGGTGGCCCAGGCGCGGGCCAAGCTCTTGTCGGGGTTGCAGAAAAAATGCCTCGGGGTAGATCGCACGGCGGCCTTCCCGGGCGACTGCGACGGCAGCACGGCCATTGCTACCTTCGGTGGATGCCTGGCTGACACGGTCGAGCTCGAGGCCGAAGACGTACTCGCCTGGACGAACGAGTAAGCCAGCGCCGAATTCTGCTGATGTCGCTGGTCAGCCGCCCAGCGACATCAGCAGAACGAGAATAAGCGCCTGCACGATCCAGCCCACCATGCACACGGCCACCGCTCGCCAGGTGCTGGTGTAATCCAGTGCTTGCCTCACCGCGATGATCATCGCTACCAGCATCCACACTCCAGCTACGAGGAAGACCAACTCGCGCAGTGCCGGTATAACACCCAGCACGCGGATGATACCCGGCGCAGCCGCAAAACCGGTGGTGCGCAACAGCTCACCGTGGTCGGCCGAAGTCTGCGGCTCGGGTAGCAGCCGGGTCCCGAAAAAATACGCCATGTAGGCCCAGATGTACCAGGAAGCCAGTGCACCCAGGGTGGCAAACACCAGTCCCTGTCCACCGCCGGCGCCGATGCCCGCGGCCAGCGCTGCCGCCACGACCACACCGGTGGCCTGGCCGGTGGCCTCCTGGTCAGCCTCGACCTCTTCGTAGAGATTAACGTCCAGCTTCGCGGCGCGAATGATGCGGTCCTGTATGCTCGCCATGTTCGACATGTCGGGTATCCCCCCTCCCGCCGGCCAACACCGGCGGAGAGTTCAGTATCGCTGGCGGGACGTCGCTATCCAAATCCCCGGCAACGCTGACAGCCCGGTTGACTGCGCTGCATCCCTTCGAACCCCGGTATTTGCCGCCCGACAAGCTGACAAAAACCTCCCCGCTCTCGATCTTGACGGGGAAGGTACGCAGACCTGGAGACTCCTCGCCCAGGCACTGCCCCGATTTGAGCGAGAAATTTTTCTTGTGCAAAGGACAAGCGACCTTGGGCTCGCCCGCCGCGTCGCCGATAATGCCGCGGGCCAGAACGGGTGCGTTGGTGTGTGGACACGTGTTCTGGGTAGCGTACCAGTGCCCCTCCTTTTTTGAGAAGTTGAACACCGCAATCTGCTCTCCACCGTGCTCGATACAGGCCCCCGCACCGTCGGGAAAATCGCCTACCGTGCCTACTCGTACCCAGCCATCAGTTTTCGTCACCGACTCCGGCCCAGCCTTTTCACCGGCTTCAGCGGTTAAGCCATTGGGGCTGTTAACGAATTGCTTGAACATCTTGCGCTTGTCCGGGTCCTCGACAACCCGCTTCCACTCGCACTCGTAGCCATCTACCAACGACTGCATCTGTTGCTCGAGTTCATCGCCAATCCCAAGTTTGTCGTCGATGACCACCGCGCGAAGCGCTTCTATCCCCCCCTCAAGTTTCTCCAGCCATACCGAGGTACGGGTCAGCTTGTCAGCGGTCTGGATGTAGTACATCAGAAAGCGGTCGATGTACCTGATGCAGGTTTCCTCATCGAGATCAGTCGCAAGCAGGTCGGCGTGACGAGGGTTGGAACCACCGTTGCCGCAAACGTAGAGGCTATAGCCCTGCTCGGTAGCGATCAGCCCGAAGTCCTTGCCTTGTGCTTCGGCACACTCACGCACACAACCCGATACGGCCGACTTTATCTTGTGAGGAGCTCGCAACCCCCGGTAACGCTTCTCGATGCTGACCGCGAAGCCCACGGAATCGCGCACCCCGTATCGACACCAGCTGGTACCGACGCAGCTCTTGACGGTGCGCAGCGCCTTTCCGTAAGCGTGCCCGCTTTCGAATCCTGCATCGATCAACTCCTCCCAGATATCGGGCAACTGGTGTACGGGTGCACCGAAAAGGTCGATACGCTGGCCACCGGTGATCTTTGTGTACAGACCGTATTTCTTCGCCACGCTACCCAGCGCGATAAGTTTTTCAGGGGTAATTTCACCGCCCGGCACTCGGGGAACGATAGAGTAGAGCCCGTTTTTCTGGATGTTGGCCAGGAAACGGTCGTTGCTGTCCTGAAGGGCCGCGTGGTCAAGTATGTGCTCGTTCCAAAGGCTGGCGATGATAGACGCGACCACGGGCTTGCAGATCTCGCAGCCCTCTCCGCTACCGTAGTCCGCGACCAGGGCGGTAAAGGACCTGATACCTTTAGTCTTGCAGATCGCGTACAGCTCCTGTCGCGTGTATCTGAAGTGCTCGCAGATGTCGGTGCTGACCTGCTTGCCTGCCGCTGCCATCTCGGCTGCCAGTAGCTCGGTGACCAGTGGTACGCAGCCCCCGCAGCCGGACCCCGCGCGGGTAAGCGACTTGATCTCTCCCACCGTGGAAAGTTCCTGTTCACGTATCGCGTTGCAGATGGTTCCCCTGGTCACCCCGTTGCACGAGCAGATCTGGGCGTCGTCGGGCATGTCGGTGATCCCGACGGCGGCCCCCGACGCCTTGCCTGCACGCGAACCGGCCACGAGCACGCCGGGCTCGACAGCAAGGGGTTGCCCGCCACGGCACTGCACGGAAAGCGCTCCGTAATCAGACGCGTCCCCTACAAGAACACCACCCAGCAATCGTTGCCCTTCGTGGTCAAAAAGGAGCTTACGATAAACGCCGCTGAACGGATCGTGATGAACCACCGGCAGCGCCTCGTCGGGGCCGGCCTCGTGATCGCCGAAGCACGCGACATCGATCCCCATCAGCTTGAGCTTGGCCGAGAGGTCGGCACCGGTAAAACTACGCGGGACACCCTCCCCGTCCATTACCAGGTTGGCGGCCACGACCTCTGCCATCTCGTACCCCGGCGCGACCAGCCCGTAGACCATCCCCTGGTGCAACGCCACCTCGCCAATCGCGTATATATCCGGATCCGAGGTGCGCAGCTGGTCGTCGACGACCACCCCCCCACGCTCGCCGACATCGAGCCCGCACTCGCGAGCGAGTTCGTCGCGAGGGCGAATGCCGGCCGACACTATGATCATCTCGCAATCGAGTCCCTCGCCGTCTTCAAATAATATGCCCGCGACCCTGGAATCACCGACGACCTCTTTTGTCCCCTTGGCCAGGTGCACTTGCACGCCGAGTTTTTCCAGTTCGTTGACCAGGACCTCAGAGCCAAGGGCATCGATCTGTCGTGGCATGAGGCGTGGGGCAAACTCCACCACGTGGGTCTGCATGCCGAGGTCGTACGCTGCCTTTGCTGCTTCGAGGCCCAGCAACCCGCCCCCGATAACGGCTGCCACCCGTGACTTACCAGCGTACGAAATGATCTGTTCGAGGTCCTCGATAGTGCGGTAGACAAAGACCCCGGTCTTCCCTATCCCCGGCACCGGTGGCACGAAGGGATACGAACCTGTCGCCGCCACGACGATGTCGTAAGTGATCTCCTCACCTTTCCTGGACCGAACTACCTTGCGGCGCCGGTCTATGTTTTCGACACAATCGCCTACGTGCAGTTCGATGCCATTTTCGCGGTACCAGTCCTGGTTGGCCAACATCAGCTTTTCGGCGTCGCGATGCGCGAAGAACTGGGTAAGTCCCACGCGATCATAGGCCGCCCTGGCTTCCTCGCAGAACGTGACCACGCGGTACTTGCCGGCCTTGTCTGATTCGATGAGCTTCTCGCAAAAGCGATGGCCGACCATGCCGTTGCCCACCACCACTACCGTCTGGCGCTTATCAATTTTGCTACTATTCTTCATGTCCCTCGTTTGCCCGACCCCGGTGCGCTCGCCGCTCACCCTCGCGGCTCCTCCTCCCAGTAATCCACCGGGCGTATACGCACAGCGCAGGCCTTGTATGACGGCTGCCTCGACTGCGGATCGAACACCGCGTCGGTCAAGCGATTGGTCTCCTCGTAGTGCATCGGCGCAAAGACCTGGCCGGGCTTGACCGAACGGGTGACGAACGCCTTGGCTCTCATAATGCCGCGTCGCGACTCGACTCGAATCATCCTGGCGTGCTCAATTCCGTGCGCGCGAGCATCAACGGGATTGACCTCCAGGTAGGCACCGGTGGGGTAAAGGCGACGCAAGATGGCGGAAACCCTGGTGCGTGTCTGGGTATGCCACTGCGCGGCACTGCCGCGCCCCGTGAGCAGAAGAAGCGGATAGCCCTTGTCGGGTTTCTCGGGCATCGAACGCGGTTCGCTTACCAGGAATCGCGCCCGGCCATCGGGGTGAAAAAAACTCCCGTCCTCGAACAGCCGGCGCTCACTTTTCAAAACCTCGGTTTTGCCGTCGGCCGGGGTCAGCGGCCACTGGATCCCACCTCGTTGGTCCAACTCCCGGTAGCCTTCGATAGCCGAGAAGTCGCATGGCCGGCCACGTGAAAGATCCGACAGTAGACTGAACACCGCCTCGGGAGACTCCCATTTCTCGAATATCCCGGCGCAGCCCCAGTAGTCGGCCAGCAGTTTGAAAATACTGAAGTCAGAGAGCGCGAGACCCGGGGCGCGTGCGACTTTTTTGACGAGGCCTATGCGCCGCTCCGAGTTTATGAACGTGCCTTCTTTTTCACCCCACCCCGCCGCCGGCAATAGCAGGTCGGCGTGGCGCGCAGTGGTGGTGTCGTGGTACATGTCCTGGACAACGAAGAAATCCAGTCTTTCGAGAATCTCGGCCAGGCCGTTCTGGTTGATCCAGGAGTGGGCCGGATTCGTCCCGATAACCCATAACCCTTTTATCCTGCCGCCCGCTATACCCTCCACTATTTGATCGTAGGACAAGCTTTGTTGAGCAGAGATACGCGCCGCATCAATCCCGAGGACCTCTCCGACTTCGCGACGATGCTCGGCGTTGGAGAAATCCCGCCCACCAAACATGCTCGTCGTGTTGCTGAACAGCCGTGACCCCATGGCGTTGCACTGGCCGGTGAGCGAATTGGCACCGGTGCCCACGCGGCCGATGTTGCCGGTCATCAGGGCCAGGTTGATGATCGCCGTGGCGACGGCCACCCCTTCGTAGCTCTGGTTCACACCCATCGTCCACCAGAACGACACCCTTTTGCCTTCGTGGATAGTGCGAGCGAGGTCCATGAGAGCCTTGACCGAGATACCGCTGTCCGTGGCGACACGTTCGGGGACAAACTCCTCGACGTGGGCCACCATCTCCTCGAACCCACTGGCGTGTTGTTCGATGTAGCTGCTATCGATCCACCCCTCCTTCACGAGGATCCGGGCCAGGCCGTACATCAGGACGAGATCAGATTTAGGCTTGATGGCAAGGTGAGTGGTAGCCACCATTGCGGTCTCGGTCTTGCGGGGATCAATGACAACTACCCTGGGATCGTGTGGGTTTTTCAGCACCCGATCCCACAGCACGGGGTGCGCTATGCAGGGGTTGGCCCCCACCAGCACGATGACGTCAGACTCTTCGAGGTCACCGTAGGTATAGGGCGGTGCGTCGAAACCGAAGGCCTGCTTGTAGGCAACGACAGAGGTAGCCATACACTGCCGGGTATTGCCGTCGCCGTGCACCAGGCCCATTCCAAACCGGGCAAAGGCCCCGAGCAGGGCCATCTCCTCGGTTACCATCTGCCCGGTGCTGAGAAACGCCACCGAATCCTCGCCGTGCTCTTCCTGTATCCGCTTGAAGCGCCGGGTGAAGGCCTGCGCCGCCGTGGGCCAGTCGGTGGGCTCCAGCTCCCCCGATCGACCCCGCATCAAGGGCCGAGTCGCGCGGTGCTCGGAATCGAGAACGCGCAGGGACTCCCAACCCTTGGGGCAAGCGGCCCCCTTGTTGACGGGATAGTCTATCGCCGGGACGATGCCCGTAGCTTCACCGTTGTGCATAT
>JACKQG010000566.1_pt1 | contig 42716 bp, 44 predicted proteins | sample 8237621 | NCBI WGS metagenome assembly JACKQG01 (sample SAMN15677084, study PRJNA649215) | marine metagenome | biome: marine; feature: Black Sea; material: saline water; isolation source: suspended particulate matter (SPM) from the Black Sea western gyre | collected 2013-06-09/2013-06-10 | depth... | reverse complement strand
ATGAAAACTGCAATCTCAATACCAGACAAACTATTTCGTGCAGCTGACCAGTACGCAAAAAACCATGGGGTTTCGCGAAGCAAGCTATACGCCGAAGCTGTTGCAAAATTTCTTGAACAACACCCTCCTGGTCTCATCACTAAACAGCTAAATGAAATCTACTCTTCCGAGCCTGCAAAATTAAATAGTACCATTTCAACTATGCAGTTCAGTTCAATAGAAAAAGAAGAATGGTAATAAAACGCGGAGACATTTGGTGGGTCGAGTTACCCGAGCCTGTAGGTTCAGAGCCGGGCTACAAAAGGCCACTACTCATAATTCAATCAAACGAATTCAACAAAAGCAAAATAAACACCATTATTGCCGTTGTAATTACCTCAAATTTACGCTTAGCGGCAGCCCCAGGAAATATACTTTTATCCAGCAAAAGTTCCAAGTTGTCCAAAGAAAGTGTTATCAACATTTCTCAAGTTATCACCATCGACAAAGCATTATTAACTGAAAAAGTTCACCATCTACCCAACAATATCATAGACCAAGTCGACGAGGGCTTGAAGCTGGTTCTCAAACTATAAAACAGCAAAAAAGCACTAACAATTCGCCCAAGGACGACGCGCGAGCACGCCAGTTTTAAGTGAATATCTTCACATCGATTGTCCCATTGGTTTATCGAAAAAACTTGCCCAGGGTTGAAGATGTCTCAAGGTATATTGCTTGAAACAATGTTGCAATTATACAAGCTATATTGAGACATCAAAGCCCTAATACAACAGAGCGGTCTTTAAAAACTCTTGGACTGGAACATGTCAGAGGGGCGATGGAAGAACTATTTAGCAAGAAGAGTGAGGCTCAAAAAGAAAAAGCCGTCAGAGGAGCCGTCAAAACAAAAAAAGGAGTCAACCTAATCTAGGCTAACTCCTTGAATTTGCTTGGCGTCCCCAAGGGGATTCGAACCCCTGTTGCCGGCGTGAAAGGCCGGTGTCCTGGACCTGACTAGACGATGGGGACATCTATTGGTGGGTCGTGTTGGACTCGAACCAACGACTCTCTACTTAAAAGGCAGATACTCTACCGACTGAGTTAACGACCCATACACGAAAAAGGGTTATTTAACTGAGTCAGAATGCTTTGTCAAGGTTTCTACTCTTTTTTTTCACTATTTTCACTCTTTTTCTTCGGGGCCAAGTGTTTGTCCTTCTGTCTTTAAATCACTTGTACAGCGGCACTATGTCTGCTATGTATGAGCTGTTGGCCGTTTGTATTATTCAAGGCTACCTTATATTATATAACTTTTTGAAAAAGAAGAAGGAAGAGTATTATGGGACTGTTTTCTGGCTCTGCCAGTTTTGTTCGATATAAAGTGATTGACGAATTGCCCGAGAATTTCTGGGATTTTGCCGCTGAAAAAATAGCCCAGCATGCCTTTCGGGATATTGATGAAAATTATGAAGAGCGTTCCGTTGGCTGGGTGTCAGTTGTTAATATGTTTGATGCTTCTTTTGAATATGCTTCTTTCGCGGCAGGTGACTATATCGTCCTGACGCTTCGCATTGATGAAAGAAAAGTTGCTCCAAGGGTCCTGAAGAAATTCTGCCTGAAAGAGGAAGAGCGTTTCAAGAAAGCAAAGCAGATCCCGAAATTAAGCCGGGTTCAGAAGCTGGACATTAAAGAAAACGTCAACCTCATGCTGCTCAAAAAAGCGGTGCCTGTGCCATCAACGTATGATCTCTGCTGGAACCTGGCTGAATCCACCCTGCTCTTTTTTTCCACAAGTGAAAAGGCCCAGGTGGAACTGGAAGATTTTTTCAAGGAGACCTTCGGGTTGTCACTGATGCAGCAGATTCCGTATCTTACAGCCGAGCATCTTGTCGGGCCTGCAAAGCATGAGGCTCTCTCGGAGATTACACCGGCAATTTTCATATAACGCTGTTTCATATTGATGATTAAACAAAAAGAAGAATAAGTGGCATTCGCCACCTTTAAACTTTCACACAAACACAAAAGCGTTCTCAATGGACTTAGTCGATCTTATTTCTGAAAAACGATTTCTTGGCCAGGATTTTCTTACCTGGCTCTGGTATAAAAGTGATGAACGGGGTGGTACCGTTTTTCTGCCTGGAACAGGGGATATCCAGCTTGTATTTGAAAAGCACATGCTCCTCGAATATGGAGAGGGCGATTCCTTTGAAAAGATTGTCTGCCAGGGTCTTCAGGCGGAGCTTCGCGAAGCGCGAACCGGTTTGCGCATGGGTAAAAAGCTTGAGCAGACACGAATTCACCTTGTTCTGGGGGAGTATCAATGGTTTCTGACCCTGAAGGGGAGCATGCTCCAGTTTCGTAATGTCAAGCTTCCGAAAACCATGACAGGAACAGAGGAAAGTGATGATCCCCATGCGGTTGAAGGTCGTCTTCTTGATCGTATCGGTCTGCTGGAAACAGCAACACGTACTGTGGATGAATTGTTTCGCCTGTTTCTTGAAATCAGGGTCAGTTCTGACTGGCAGGACGAGCTCGCAAAGGTCAGCGCGTGGGTTCAAAAGAGTAAGTGATAGGGATTTATTTTTATATGGAGTAACAGATGGATTTTGAAACTGTGATCGGGCTGGAAATCCATGCCCAGATGAAAACCACCACCAAGATATTCTGCGGCTGCACCACGACATTCGGCAACCCCCCAAACTCAAATACCTGTCCGGTATGCCTTGGGATGCCAGGTGTTTTGCCGGTGCTGAATAAAAAAGTGGTTGAGTATGCCATTAAAATGGCCCTTGCCACCCATTGTGAAATTGGTGAACTCAATCAGTTTGCCCGCAAGAATTATTTCTATCCTGATCTTCCCAAAGGGTATCAGATATCCCAGTTTGAGCTGCCGATCGCTGAGCATGGCTTCGTTGATGTTGAGGTTGACGGGAGTGTCAGGCGTATTGGTTTGACTCGAATACATATGGAAGAAGATGCCGGCAAGCTGGTCCATGATGAAACGCAGCCCCTGAGCTATGTGGACCTGAATAGAACAGGGGTGCCGCTGATAGAAATCGTCAGCGAACCGGATATTCGCTCTGCAGCAGAGGCAGCAGCATACCTGAAAAAACTTCATGCTATTCTTCGTTATCTGGACATCTGCGACGGCAATATGCAGGAGGGAAGTTTCCGTTGCGATGCCAATATTTCCCTGAGGCCTGTAGGACAGGAAAAGCTAGGGACCCGCACGGAGCTGAAGAATATGAATTCTTTCCGCAATGTGCAGCGGGCCCTGGAATATGAAGAACGGCGGCAGAGAGATATTTTGCTCGACGGTGGAAAAGTCGTGCAGGAGACCTTGCTCTGGGACCCGGATCGCAATGTTTCCTCTTCCATGCGCGGCAAGGAAGAGGCCCATGATTATCGTTATTTCCCGGATCCTGATCTGGTGCCGGTTGTCATTGATGAAGAGTGGGTGTCCAGCATTAAAGAAAGCATGCCGGAATTACCTGATGACAAGAAAGGGCGCTTTATCTCCGAGCTGGGCCTTGGAGAAGAGGATGCTTCAATCCTGACGACATCCCGGGAGCTGGCTGATTATTTTGAGGCGGCCCTGGCCGGTTATGCCAACGCAACAAAGCTTGGAAACTGGATAAAGACCGAGATGCTCCGGGAGTTGAAGGGGGAAGACGGCATAGATGTCAGTGCCTTCCCTGTTTCACCTGAAAATCTGGGGGGCCTGCTTGGAATGATAGATAAGGGCACGATCAGCGGTAAAATTGCCAAGACCGTGTTTGAAGAGATGATGGGCAGTGGTAAGGATCCGGAGACGATTGTTAAAGAGAAAAACCTGGTTCAGATGAGCGATGAAGGGGATCTCCTTAAAATTGTTCAGGAAATCCTGGCTGACAACGCAGATCAGGTGGAGCAGTTCAGGGCTGGCAAAACCAAAGTGATGGGTTTTTTCGTTGGTCAGCTTATGCAGAAAACCAAGGGCAAGGCTAATCCCAAAATGGCCAATGAGCTGTTTATAAAGGAATTGAATAAATAGATTATCCGGCCACGAAACCCACGAAAAAACACGAAAGTGAAAATACTTGTTGAAAAAGAACTTGTTTATCAAATAAGCGGGTGTGTTTTTGCCGTCTATAAAGAGCTGGGGCATGGCTTTCTGGAAAAGGTTTATGAGAAGGCCTTGCGAATAGAATTAGAGAGACAAGGTTTTACTGTTGAGGTTCAGAAACCAATCCAAGTTATGTATAAAGGAGAGGTTGTCGGGGACTACCTTGCTGATATTGTTGTAACTAACAAAATAATTATTGAGTTGAAGGCACAAAGCAATCTACATAAAGCTCATGAAACTCAGATCATAAATTATCTCAAGGCTACAGGCATAGAAGTTGGATTGCTTGTGAACTTCGCTTATCCGAAGGCGACAATTAAAAGATATGTTTTATAATTTCGTGTTTTTTTGTGGGTTTAGTGGCTAAAATACTTGAAGATAAGACCAAAGGGCACCGGCAGCGGCTGCGGGAGAAGTTTCTGGCTCGCGGGCTGGAGGCTCTTAATGATGATGAGGTGCTGGAGCTTCTTCTTACTCTGGGAACCCCCCGGAAGGACTGTAAGCAGGAAGCCCGGGCTCTGCTTAAGCAATTTGGCTCTTTTGGTGCTGTTCTTGAAGCCTCGCCCGAGGCACTTCAGGAGGTCAAGGGAATCGGAGCCCAGAACGGATTTGTTGTCTCTTTTATCCAGAGTGTAGCCCGCCGTTACTTGAACCAGCGTCTTCAGCATAAAGACTATCTCCGGTCGTCCAGTGAAGTTTCCGAGTATCTCAATCACTCCATGCGCCACCTAAAAAAAGAAGTTTTCAAGGTCATTCTTCTTGATGCCGGTCTTGCCATCATAGATGCCCTGACGGTTTTTGAAGGAACACTGTCGAGTAATACTATTTACCCCCGGGAACTTATCAAGATGGTTTTGGAAAATAATGCAGCAGCACTTGTTATCGCCCATAATCATCCAACCGGCTCCCAGGTCCCTTCTGCCGCTGACCGGACATTGACAAAAAATCTGTTTCTGGCCTGTTCGGTAATGGATATCCAGCTCCTTGATCACCTGATCATTGGCCACCAGGAGAAACCTTTCAGCTTTGCCGACCACGGCCTCATGGAAGAGATTAAACAGGAATGCCGGAATCTTTTGAAGCAATGAGTTCCTCCGGCGCCGGCCTCTATATTCACATCCCCTTTTGCCTCAGTAAATGCAGTTACTGCTCCTTTAATTCCTATCCCCTGATGGGACAGGATGTTGATTCCTATGTTGAAGCTCTTCTCCGGCAGCTGGTCGTCATGGCTGAACACCCCTGGTGCCGTGATCAGACCTTCCACTCTCTGTACATTGGCGGCGGAACGCCAACGGTTCTGGGAGCTGAAACCCTTGTTGCCCTCATTGGAGAAGCTCTGCACAGGTATCGGTTTATTTCCAGGCCGGAGATTACCGTGGAATCCAACCCCAATACAGCAGACAGCCAGACCTTGCTCGCGCTCCGTCAGGCTGGGGTCAACAGGCTGAGTATCGGTGTCCAGTCTTTTGATGATGCTCTTTTGCAGACGATAGGCCGAAGTCATTCTGCTTTAGAGGCACAGCGGGCCATAGAGAAGGCCGGACAGGCAGGTTTTTCAAACATCAATATTGATCTGATATATGGTTTGCCTGGACAGACGACGGAGCATTGGCGTCAGTCTTTGGCTGCTGCTGTTTCAATGGGGATACAGCATGTGTCACTCTATGAGCTGATGGTTGAGGAGAAGACACCTCTTGCCATACAGGTTGCTGAGAAAAAAGCGGTTCTGCCAACGGAAGATGAATTGGCAGATATGGAAGTGATGACTGCTGAAATGATTTCACCTGATTTTCAGCAATACGAAATTTCCAATTTTGCCAGAAAAGGATTTGAATGCAGGCATAATATTCACTATTGGAGAAACAGGTCGTATCTCGGACTGGGAGCGGGTTCTGTCAGCGGCCTACATGGTTTGAGGGTATGTAATGAGAATGATCCCTTGCGTTTTTCAAAGATGTTAAAAAAGAATGAACAGCCCATTTTATCGGTTGAATTTTTGAGCCGTTCGTCCCGTTTCCGGGAAACTATCATTATGGGCCTTCGCATGTTGTGCGGAGTTCGAATTGCGGAGATGAAAGAACGTTTCGGCCTGACTCCAGATGAGTATTACGGAGAAAAATTGACAGAATTGGAAAATCGTAATCTTCTGGAAACGCAGAATGGTTTTCTGCGTCTTACCCCGGTTGCACTGCCAGTTGCCAATCAGGTACTTGCCCAGCTTGTCTGAGCCGTCATCGTTGATAGGCTTTGGGGCAGGAAGGCCGGAAACTCCCTTGACGTGATCCTGTGGTCATGATACCATGGTCACATGTTGTGTTTTTGTGATAATTACAGGAGAGACTTATGGAAAAGAGCATTTCAAAATCTAAATTTAAACCTCAGGCTCTCAAGTATTTCCGCCAAGTACAGCAAACGGGTCAGCCCTTGATCATAACCGATCACACCAAGCCGGTACTTAAAATTATTCCTTACCGCGAAGATCCCATGGACGCTGTTAAGGAATTGCGGAACTCTATACTGCGTTATGAGGACCCCATGGAACCTGTTGCCGAAAATGATTGGGACATGTTGAAATGATAGTGCTTGATACACATATCTGGCTTTGGTGGGTTAGTGAACCTGAAACCTTGTCAAAAAAGGCAAGGCAGGCTATTCAGGGGGCATCAGCTGAACAGGGTGTCGTCATTTCTTCCATGAGTACATGGGAAATTGCAATGCTGGTTCAGAAAGGCAGACTTGAATTTTCAATCGATGTGCGGGACTGGATACGAAAAACAGAAGCCCTTCCATTTGTTAGTTTTGTTCCTGTAGACAATACCATTGCCCTGCGTTCTGTTAATTTACCGGGTTTGTTTCATCAGGATCCTGCCGATCGCATTATTGTAGCAACAGCGCTTTCCCTCGGGTTGCCAATTGTTACGAAGGACGAGAAAATTCAGCGTTATGAGCATGTGAAATCAATCTGGTAAGAGTAAACGTTACAGGCCGGTGTTACATCGGTAGAATGTGGACCTCTTCTTTCACATCGTGGCGTCCCTTAAGAAAGAGGCCCTGGCGGCCGTCAATGCTTATAGGGTCTCCGAAATGTATGGTGTGGTTGCCGAGAACACATCGTTCCTCTGTTTCAAATACCTGAAGGTCGCGACAGCCGACAACGCAGGTTTTTTCCAGTCTCAAAGTGACCACGGCAGCATGGGAGGTCTGGCCGCCGCGGGCGGTAAGAAGACCATCGGCCTTTGAAATTTCAGAGATATCCTCAGGAACCGTATCCTGGCGGATTAAGATAAGAGGTGTTCCGGGATTCTTCTGGCGCAACGCACTGATATTTTCTTTATTAAAGACTGCCAGACCGGACAGGGCACTGCCGCTGACCCCTATTCCTTTCCCAAGAAAATCCTTCTGAACGTTATTGTTGTCCGTGAAAACATGAAACCGTTCTTTTTTCTTGATGGTAATCATGTCTCTTGTCTGGAGAATGTAAAGATCTGAAGCATTTGGACCTTCGAAGGTGAATTCAATCTCCTGGGGGTTCCAGCGCTTTTCATAGACCAGGTCCCTGGCAATATCCAGAAGCCCTTGGTAGATTTCCGGGGATCTGTTTTCCAGGGCATGTTTTACCGGTCTGCCGTCGATCTCTGCCTGTTCTATTGAAATGGGATAGGTGGTGACAAGGCCGCCGACAATATCTTCTCCCTGGTCCCCTGCGGCATAGTCACCCCACAAGGCAACTCGACGGACCTTTCTATAGGGGTGGGCGGTGAAAACCACTCCGCTTCCGGATGTTCTGTCCAGGTTACCAAAGACCATTGCCTGAATAATAACTGCTGTTCCCCACATGTCCGAAACACCCATCAGTTCACGGTAGCCTTTTGTTTTTTCGGCATCCCAGGATGTAAGCACCAGTTCAATGGCCCCGGTAAGCTGCAACCAGGGATCTTCCGGAATGGTGATACCGAGCTCCAGGATTTTTTGCTGATAGCTCAGGGCCAGTTCCTTCATCTGATCCGGAGTGAACAGTCTTTTGACACTGACGCCATGACGGGCTTTGGCTTCATTCATCAGAGTCTGAAAGACTTCCCTTTCTATATCCAGGGTCATGGCCCAGGACTGCAGGAAGCGTCTGAAGTTGTCCCAGGCCAGATATTTTTTCCCGGTAACTTCAGCAATACCTTCGACTATTTCGACGTTGAGGCCGACGTTGTGAATGGTAGCCATCATTCCTGGCATGGAAATGGACGCTCCACTGCGGACAGAAATCAAAAGAGGATTACTCTGGTTTCCATAGATCTGGCCCGTTTTTGTCTCAACTTCGTTCAGGGCCTGCCGGACCTGCCGCATGAACTCATCCCTGGCCATTCGATAATTTTTTACCACGGGCCAGCAGCGAAAAATCTCAGTGGTAATGACAAAGCCCGGGGGAACGGGCTTTTTATCTATTGCCAGCAGGCTCAGGTTATAACCTTTGTTGCCGAGAAGAATGATATTGCGGGCGTGGGGGCTTTGTTGGTCTATATGGTGGATAACTTTTTCCGGATTATAGGTCATCAGCAAGTCGACCATTTCTTCGTCCAGGAGCTCTTTCTGGCGCTCCAGGACGTGATAGATTCTGGTGATGAAGTTGTCGAGGTGCTGGAGGCCGAATGTTTCGGCTATCAGGTCACGCATGAAGGACTCAGACAGGCGGTGTATGGTCTCCTGGTTTACACCGGCGGCTTGCGGTTCTCCCTCTTCCTTTTGTTCTTCCTTCCACAGGTTGCGGTACTTGGCAAGCAGCTTGGCTGACCCTATCTGGGGAATGATGATTGTCAGGTTGTTCTGGTGAATGTTGGTGTAATAGGCGTAAATAACGTCTTTAACGCCCTCTGACAGCCCTTTGAAGATGTCAAGATACTGTGTGTAGGAGAATCGTTTGATTCCCAGTGAATTGGAAAGCAGGGAAACATAGGTCTCAAGCCTTCTGCTTGTGATTCCATCAATTTCAAGGGCTCTCAGGTAGAGGCGCAGGCATTTGAGGATGCGGATGAAGGTGGCCCTGGTAATAATTTCCAGGTTGACAGTTAACGGCAGTTTTTCAAGGTAAATATTGGCGAGGTTTTCCAGCCGGAAAGTGAGCCCCAGGGCATCAAATTTTCTTTCATTGTAGCGGCCGTACACCGAAGGAATATCAACGGCAATATGGCGCTTGTGGTAAATATCTTCTTTTGCTTCAAAAGTTTCTTCACTCAGAATGATTTTTTTCAATTGCTCCAGCTGATCAAGAAGCGAGGACAGACATTGGACTGTATCGCAGGTTTCCAGATCTGACAGCAGTTTTTCCATTTCTGGAAAACCTGTATTGATTGCCTGCTGCAACTGAAGGCGCAGTTCCTGGAAGCCAAGATTGTATTTCTGGTTTAACAGTTGGTACATCTGGACAAGGAGGCGGAAGCGCCTCACTTCCCGGGACTCAATATCGCTCTGCCAGGCCAGAAAGCGTTCCATTTCCTGCTTGTCCCAGTTCAGAAGATCGGTTTCATTCTTGATCCCCGGCAGTTCAAAGACCCTGGCGGTCAGTGTATGAAGATCATCTACAAAAGGACCCACAGCAGAGATCTGGTACAGCACTTCTTCAGGAAGAAATTCCGACAAGACCTTTTTGTCCCTGGTCCGCCAGAAGTTGATAATGGATTTAATGAAATCAACAATGAGGTTGGAGCTTTCCACATGACTCTGTTTGCGCAGGAAATGGATGAGGATATCTTTTCGCTTATGAATTTCATCGATTTCAGTTGAAACATCCCGCAGGTGTCCTTCGGCGCCGATCTCATTGAAAAAGACCGGCATCAGCTTGGTAAATTGTTTTACCAGGTTATAGACCGGTTCAATGGGATTGTTGAGAAGATACGTAATGTCCCGTTGGAAAAGATCGGTATCCTTGACGCAGGTGCCTGAAAGCTTCAGGTTGATGATAAGGGCGGAAAACAGAGTTGCGCACCATTTTGGCTCCTGCATGATAAGGTTAAGCCAGACCCTGATATTGGCCAGATGTGCCGGATTGGTGATCGGCTGCCAGTCGGCATCAACGCCGGTGACATTAGCATACTGGAAACCAAAACGAACAGCCTCCCAGAGGAAGGTTTCGACCAGTCTGCTGTTTTCCCTGTTGAAGACTTCAGCTCCCAGGACTTGAATACATTGAAGGGCCGTGTGTGGGTAACGGCTGACATTTTCTTTCAGGAGCTGGGTGGTTGTCAGCAGGAAGGATTCAATTTCCTCGAACGTCTGTTTTTGTATCAGCTGTATCAGGCTACGGTTGATTTCCCGAAGACTTTCCTCATGGATAAGATAAAGGCCTGATAATCGCATTACTCTGAAAAGGAAGATAAGTCTGCGGTTTTCAGCGAAGCGGTCGGGATGCTGGCTGTCCGTACCATTTTTATTGGTTGCCAGTTTGGAGGGAATTTCTTTGTACAGCCGAACCAGGTCCATGTGGGACGGGAGTTTCAGCATGTCGCCAAGTTTTTCAGGAGAGAGTTCTATATCAATTTTTTCCAGATCCTGGGCCCGGGCGCGGATCTGCTCATGCGATATGGCATTGAAGAGTTTTCCTGCCTGCCAGTCATCACACATATCATGGCACTGGGAAAGAAACCAGGGTTGAGGGTCTTCTTCTCCCAGCCAGTATTGATAATTCAACGTAAGGACTTTTTTCATCAGCCGTCCTGTCGGCTGCAGGTCGAGTTTTTTTTCTGAAGAACTCTCATTAAATTCAAGGAGAGAACCGGCAATTTTTTTCATTGGATGGTGGCCCTGCACCATGAACATTATGATCTCGTTGTCAAGGTCATAGAGCCGGTTGAAAAGCTCTCCCAGGGCCTGATCATAGTCCTGGAGATCCGGACCGGCAGTGGTAATGGTTTTTTCCACGTAGGCCAGGAGAGATTCCACTGCCAGAGCCAGCAGGATTTCATTTTTACGGGTGTCTTCCATGGCCAGGAAGAAGAGCTCGGTGAACCGGGAAAAAGTCTCTGTTTTTCGTGAAGAGCGACCGTATAGCGGTGCGTTTTTCAGGACGAAAGTACGCAGCCTTGGCAGGATGAGGTTCCAGTTGTGATATGGATGATAAATTTCATGCAGCAGTTCATACAGGGTATTGTGGATACCTTTGTATTTGCCTGCTTCCTTGAGAAGCAGCATCATGGAAGGGGCAATGATAACCTCATCAACCGCGGTTTCTTCCAGGTTTGCCTTCAAGGCATCTGAATCGAAGGTGGTATTCATGCTTTTAGTACAGAGCTCGTAAATGTGTCGTCAAGTCGGTGCTGAATTGTGGATAATTGACCTCGAATTTTATCTGGAGGCGTAGTGTTAAGTTTTAAGTAATTAAGATTTAAGTAAGGAAATTACTAATAGGTTTTACTTAAATCTTAACACTTAACTATTTAAATCCAAGACCGGTATGTGGCCAGTTTCTGTCGAGTTTTCTGTGGATAAAGGGATTGCGCCGAATGTCCACTTGGCTTTTGATAAGGTCTGTTGTTATAATGGTTTCTGGCTTTCCATGAGCAGGATCAGGTCAAGTACCCGGTTGGAATATCCCCATTCGTTGTCATACCAGCTTAGAATTTTGACCATGGTTCCGCCAATGACCTTTGTCGACATACCATCAATTACCGAAGAGTAGGGGTTTCCCTGGTAATCAATGGAAACAAGCGGTTCGTCAGAGAAGCCGAGAAATCTGTTTGTTCCATCCTTGAGAGCCTGGTTGACCTCGGAAATCGTGGTTTCCTGCTCCACTTCAATGACGGCATCAACAAGGGAAACGTTTGGTGTGGGGACCCTTACTGCCAGGCCGTCAAACTTACCCTTGAGTTCCGGGATGACGAGGGCAACCGCCGCTGCGGCTCCTGTTTTTGTTGGGATCATTGAAACAGCCGCCGCCCTCGCTCTCCTCAGGTCGCTGTGGGGAAAGTCGAGAATCCTCTGGTCATTGGTATAGGCGTGGACAGTGGTCATCAGACCTTTAACCAGGCCGAAGCGATCCAGGATGATCTTGGCAAAGGGTGCGAGGCAGTTTGTCGTGCAGGAGGCATTTGAGACGATATGGTCCTGGCTCGGATCATATTCATGTTCGTTGACGCCCATGACAATGGTCTTGACCTTCCCTTTTGCCGGAGCGGAGATGATAACTTTTTTAGCCCCCGCCTCTATGTGGGCCCGAGCTTTTTCACTGTCTGTAAAGAGACCTGTAGATTCAATAACATAGTCAACACCCATATCGGCCCAGGGAATATCGGCCGGGTTTCGGTGGTTGAAGATGGTAATATGCCGGCCGTCAACGATGATTCCCTGTTCGTCGGCAGAGACCGTCTTCTCATATATACCCATAACCGAGTCGTATTTCAGGAGATGAGCCAGGGTTTCATTGTTTGTAAGGTCGTTGATGGCCTGTACTTCAATATCCGCAAAGGCGGCATCTTTGCTGAGAGCCCTGAAGATACTCCTGCCGATTCGTCCAAAGCCATTTATCCCGACTTTTATTGTCATAATATTCTCCTGTGTAGTTATATTTTTATTTTACTCTGTTTAATCGCTGCAGCATAGAGATCCAGATATCTCTGTACGATTTTATCCCATGTGTACTGTTCTTTAATTGTTTTGATGGCTGTCCTCTGCATTTGCTTTATCTGGGAAGGTTTCTGTCTGTATACTTTCAAGGCACGCTGCATGGTTCCCATAAGGGCAGCAGAACTGTGGTCGTGATAGATGAATCCGGTTTGGGAGTCGATAACTTTCACCAGGCCGCCGATATAATGGACAATCGGAATAGAGCCAAAGAGCTGGGCCATGTAATCTGTCAGGCCGCAAGGCTCGTAACGAGAGGGAATGAGAAAGAAATCCCCGCCGGCGTATATTCGGTTGGCCAGGATAGGGTCGTATCCAAGAAGGACACAGATTCGCCCCTTGTTTGCCTTCAGCCCTGAGAGTCGTATCAGTCCTTCTTCAATCTCTTTGCTTCCGGTTCCCAGGATGAGAACCTGAAAGCCGGAATCCATGGGTAATAGGGTCTCCAAGGCTCCCACCAGCTTGTCGACGCCTTTCTGGGGATCAAAACGGCCTATGAGTGTAAAAAGCGGCAGGTCTGTGTTTGAAGAGAGGGAGCCATGGATAAGGACATTGCTCAGCTCTTTTCTTGAGATTGCCCGGATAAGATCACGTTTGCAGGCCTCTTTGCCTTTAAGGTCGCCTTTTTCAGGGGAGTAGCCTGCCGCAATACCCATTTTTTCAGGGCGGGATGGATTGAAGTCATCCGGATTTATGCCGTTTGTGATGCCGGAAAGCAATACGCCGCGGCTGGCGAGCAGGTGGCCAAGCCAGTCCGTAAGCTCATCGTCATCGGTTTCTCTCAGTTCCCTGGCATAATTCTCACTTACGGTATTAAGTATTGCATACGGGGCTGCGGCCATAAAGGGATCAAAACGGCCGTCAAGCAGGTTTTTGGCAATAATGTTTCCCGGTAGTCCGGTAATGCTTTTGGCAAAGGGAAGGTCGGCAATTTCCTGGTGGTAACCTTTTCCGGCGTTATGAATGGTAACAACCAGACCTGTTTTGCAGAAGAAGTGGCGATACCCTTCATTTTCTCTCACCATTGCGGGCAGGAGGGCTGTGTGGCCGTCATGGCAATGGATGACATCAGGGCTTTCATTGAGGGAGAGCATAAGGTTGACTGCAGATTTCTGCAGAAGAATGTTCATGGCAAAATAATCATAATGGCCGCTGCCTTGAACGTGGGTTGGGTCTTCAGCTTCTTCCTCAAGGGTGTATGTGTAGACAGATTTTTTTTCCTGATAGCGGGGAGAATCCACCAGGTAGAGAGTCAGGCTGTGTGTCTCGGTTGTGGTTTGCTTGCTCCAGATGCGAACATCCTCACGCCGCTCTTCTCCGACATAGTTCATATCCACCTGGAACTGATCTGAGAGGTGAAAGCCAAGGGTCTGGGGATTCATGAACCCGTACAGGGGAAGGCAGACAGAAACCCTGGCTGTTCGGGAGAGAGCCTGGGCGAGTTGGCGACACACGTCCTTGACACCGCCGGCACCGGCCAGGCCGTCATATTCTCTCGTAATGAGCCAGATACTGGTAATGGGAGTAGCAGTCTTTTTCATAATCCGTTTTCTTCGCTCTCCAGGGCAGAAGGCAGGGATATCCACTCGGTTGTTTTACAGCGCAGCAGGTGATCCGCCAGAACCAGGCACATCATGGCCTCACATACAGGGAGAATTCTGGGAATGGCTGAGATGTCGTGCCGGCCGCCGATTTTAATCTCAATGGGTTCATTGTCGAGGTTTACAGTCTGCTGGGGCTTGGCGATGGACGGAATGGGTTTGACCCCGATCCGGGCAAGAATCGGTTCTCCGTTGGAGATGCCGGCAAGTATGCCTCCGGCATTATTTGAGGCAAACCCTTCAGGAGTAATAGGGTCGTTGTTTTCTGACCCTGTCATTGATGCTGCGGCAAATCCAACGCCTATTTCAACACCTTTTACCGCACCTATTGACATGAGAGCACCGGCAATGTCTCCGTCCAGCTTGTTGAAAACAGGCTCTCCAAGGCCGGCAGGACATCCCAGGGCAAGAACTTCAACGATTCCCCCAAGGCTGTCGCCTTGTGACCGCACTTCTTTGATACGTTCTTCCATTTTTTCGGCAGTGCTGCTGTCCGGACAGCAGAGCCGGTTTTCGGCCGCCGCTTTTTTTATTGAGGCAACGTCCGCGAAATCAAGGGATTCGACAGAGATAGCGCCCAGGGCGATTGTATAGGCTAGTACATCTATGGCATGGGCAGCAAGGAGCTTTCTGGCTACAGCACCAGCCGCAACCCGGCCGGCTGTCTCGCGGGCCGAAGCTCGGCCGCCGCCGCGGTGATCTCGAATGCCATATTTGCACAGGTAGGAAAAATCACCATGACCGGGGCGAAAAATATTTTTCAGATTGTCATAGGATTTGCTGTGGGCGTCTTTGTTGAAGATAATGAGCGAAATAGGTGTACCGGTTGTCACCCCCTCAAAAATACCGGATAGAATTTCAACTTTATCGGGTTCTTTTCTCGGACTGGCAGGACCTCCTGTGCCGGGGCGGCGCCTGTCAAGATCGGTTTGAATGTCTTCGGGGGTGATGGGGATGCCTGGAGGACACCCGTCAATGGTGGCGCCGATGGCAGTCCCGTGGGATTCTCCCCATGTCGTGACTCTGAATACCTGCCCAAAAGTGTTTCCTGCCATAATTCTTCCTTCGTGTGAGTAGCCGTTTCCTGTCTTTTTATGGGCTGCTTATGTGTTCTGATTCTGTTGCCAGGCTTTTTTTATCTCTTCTAGCACGTCAGGAAGAGGTTGTTCGCTCTGGATTGTAATATCTGACCCCTTCTCATACAGTGGCTGACGCTCAAGGAGAACAGACTCAACCTCGGTGAAGATATCTCTTCCCGTAAGAGATGGGCGCTGGCTTGCTGTCGCAGAATGGGAAGCCAATCGACGGCAAATGGTTGCAATATCAGCCGTCAGCCAGATAACAAAAGAATTTTTTCTGAGTTGGTGCCATGCCGCCTGATGCATAATTGCGCCACCACCGGTGGATATGACCATGTTTTCATGGTCCACCAGTGTTTCAAGAAGGTTATTTTCCAGCTTTCTGAAGTAGTCCCACCCGTGGGAAGCGACTATCTGGCTGATTGGAGCACCATAACGCGATTCTATTTCATGATCGGTATCAAGGAAAGTAAAGCCCAGCTGACCGGCAAGAAGTTTGCCGACAATTGTTTTCCCAGTGGCCCTGTAGCCTGTTAAAATAATTTTTTTTATTTTATTTTCCATTACCAGCATCATAAACGAAGATGGTTTTTTTTGTTACTTTTTTGTCGGTATTTCAATAGTTCAGAAAGTTTTTCTTTTTTGGCTTTGCCTTCAGTTCAGTTTGCGTTACAAAACAAAAATAATTTATGGTAACTATTCAACAGCACCCCATCTACACACGATCAGGCCTTCTCACATATGGTTATATAGTTCGGCGGCCTGCTTGTGCGTACCTGCAGCACTGCTGAATAGTTACAGTTAGGTGGTTTTCGAAGCTATAGGTTTTTTCGCTGAATAGTTACAATTTATGTACGATAATCACAATATTCACTCTCTCATCTGGAGACAAAGATATGGCAGAAAAGAAAATGCTCGTTGTGCTGGCTACCCGTAACAAAGGCAAAATGGCAGAGCTTACGGAACTTCTTAAAGATTTTCCTGTGGACTTGAGAAGTCTTAATGATTTTGGACCCATACCTGAAGTTGTTGAGGATGGGGCTACCTTTGATGACAATGCCTATAAAAAGGCGATATTTACTTCAAGAGCTCTCGGGATTCCGGCTATTTCAGATGACTCCGGGTTGCTGGTTGAGGCCCTTGACGGTGCGCCTGGCGTTATTTCCGCCCGTTATGCCGGCGAAAACGCGACTGATCGGGAGAACCTTGACAAGCTTCTTGGCGAGATGAAAGGCCAGAAGAATCGAAAGGCGGCCTTTGAATGCGTTATTTCTATTGCTGTTCCTTCCGGACTGGCTCTTACCTATGATGGGCGCTGTGAGGGTGAAATACTTGATGCGCCCCGGGGAGAGTCGGGATTCGGGTATGATCCGGTTTTTTTCTATCCGGATTTTGGCAAGACCTTTGCCGAGGCTGGGGCAGAGGAAAAGAACAAGGTGAGCCATCGTGGCAGAGCTCTGGCAGATATGGCGAAAGAGTTTGATAAGGTACTGGTCTGGCTGCGGCAGAGGATGGAAGAAATCAAGCCTCCCAAGCCGGATCACTCTGAATTTGAGCATAATGACTGGTCCAAGCCGAAAATGGTGTAGTTGTTTTAGCCTTTTTTGTTTAAATGACTTGACCGGTTCGGATCTTCTGTTAAAAAGAAACTTGATTTAGGTGTCCAGTTGGACTTAAAAAGGGAATCTCGTGAAAATCGGGAACGGACCCGCCGCTGTAATCCTTACCCCTTGTTTACCAGGCTGTTACGTTTGATCAATACAAGGGAATCTGACCGCAGATATGCCACTGTCCTTGATGAAGGATGGGAAGGCTGCCGTCAGGAGAGGAAAGTCAGAAGACCTGCCTAGTAGAAACATTGTCGTCCTCGGGAAATGGGAAGACAGTGTCCAGGTCTTGTGGATAATCAGGGATATCCCAAGCCGTTTCAATACGGTTTGGGTTTTTTTTTGCCCAAACCTCACATCTTTTTTTAAGGGAGGAATGAAATGGACAAAAGGGAACTTGCTTATGCCAAACAGAGCGCTTTGGCAACACAGAGCTGGGATATCTTTCAGACGGTTATCCGCAAGGTGTTAAAGCCTGCTCCGGCGCTTTGTGACAAGTCTACTCGTTTTCAGTCTGTTTGAGGAAGTCGCAGAAGGCCTGGTAATGAGCCGGCAGTGATCGCTTTTTGTGATGGGCGAGATAAAAAGACCGCTTCATTTCCGGGCCAATTTTCTTTTGTATCAGGGAGCCATTGTCCAGCTCTTCTTCAATGGCACGCCTGGAAATAATAGAGGTGCCAAGGCCTGCCTTTAAAGCCTGCTTTACCGCATCGGTCGAGCCAAGGATTGCGACCACGTTCAGTTTCCGGGCGTTAATTTCCATTTTTTCCAGCCAGTCCTCCATTGTTTTCCGTGTGCCGGAACCTTCTTCGCGGATAAGAAAAGGAAGGGAATAAATATCCCATGTCCCGGCATTTGAGTCCAGCAGGTCGGGTGTCCCGGCAAATACCAGTTCATCGCAGAAAACGGCTTCATACGACAGAGATCGCGGCTCCATACTGGCACCGACAATGCCGAGCAGGATTTCATGCTGGAGGATGCTGTCGGTGGTCTTTCGTGTGTCGGCAATAATGATTTCAAAAGAGATATCCGGATGCTTCTTTTTGAATTTGGCAGCCAGAAAAGGAAGCATATAATTGCCGGGAATGGTGCTTGCACCTATTTTAAGAGAACCTTTTATATCTGTCAGGCCGGTCCTGATGGTTTCCTTGATAGCTTCCAGGTCTTCAATAAGCTTAACTGCCTTTGGGTAGATACGTTTGGCTTCCCTGGTGGGCATAATTGAACGGCCAAGTCTGTCAAAAAGGGAGCATTCCAGCTCTTCTTCCAGGTTCTTGATGTGTTCGCTTATTGTTGGCTGGCTGATGTGGAGATGGCCGGAGGCTTTTGAAAAGCTTCTGAAGTGGTAGACAGAGGCGAATATACGCAGCTGGTGAATGTCCAATGATTATTCCCCTGATCTTTTTAGCTGAAAGTTTCTCACGGAGTCATAGAGTTGATTTTTTATTGCGGAAGAACCATCGAAGAACCATATTCCGAAATCCGAAATCCGAAATCCGAAATCCGAAATCCGAAATCCGAAATCTGAAATTAACGTTCATCTGTTTTTGCTGGTTATCAGTAGCAGGGCAATTTCTAGCTAGTCATTGAAGCCGATCTCTTCGATAAGCTCCCGAATGATTTTTCTTTCATCCTTGTCAAGGTTGGCCACTTCAAAACCTGTGTCAAAAAAATCCGGGTTGACATCATTTCCGGACCAGACACTTTTGCCTTCAAAATGAATTTCCTGTTCAGGAAAATAACCTTCAGGCAGACGCATGCGTAAAACATACGTTTTATCAATGGGAATGGGCTCCTTGCTGACAAGCTTGATGCCTCGTGTTGTTATGTCGACAATATTTCCTAGAAGAGCACCTGACACCACATCATATACTTCCAAATAATAAAAGAGATGATGGCGTTTCATCGTTCTTGCTTTTTGCATATTTGCTTACCTGATTTGTATTGGTGGGTCCGTGATGATTAAAAACCCTCATTTCTGAAGGTGGGATGCAGCACCAGATTAGCTACATATTTTTTATTGTGGACTTATTTTGTGGAATTTGCAAGGGAAGCTGAAACTTTTTCAAGGATGAAATGAACGACATCATCAATGGAGAGCTGTGATGAGTCGATAATGACGGCATCATCTGCGGCTTTGAGGGGGGCAAGGGAGCGGGAGCTGTCATTGGCGTCACGCTTGAGGATCTGGGCAAGGATATCCTGCTGGTCGGCCTTCTCACCTTTTTCCAGAAGCTGCAGGTAGCGCCTTCGGGCCCTTTCTTCAGGCGATGCGTCAAGATAAAATTTATAGCGGGCACCGGGAAAGACTACGGTTCCAGTGTCTCTGCCCTCAGCCACTATTCTGCCTTTCTCACCCATTTTCTGCTGCATTTGGGTGAGTTTTTGGCGGACAACGGGCTGGGCAGAAACCTTTGAGGCAACAAGCCCCATTTCTGCTGTCCTGATGGCGGCGCTTATGTCTTTTTTGTCCAGAAGAACTCTTGTGTCGCCATCACCCGGAAGAAGGGTCAGGTCAAGTGAGTCCAGGAGGAGGCCGAGAGACGGACCATCTTCCAGATCAATGTTCTGCTGTCTTGCTTTATAGCCGACCGCTCTGTACATGGCACCGGTGTCAAGGTATGTGTAATTGAGCCGGGAGGCGACAATTCGACAGATAGTGCTTTTGCCGCTTCCTGATGGACCATCAATGGTGACAATATCCTTTTGGTTTTCAGCCATTCTTTATCTCCGCAAGACTGGCAGCCAGGGCCTTCAGCAGTCGTTCGTTTTCAGCCCGGGTACCCACGGTGATCCTGATATAGGAGGGGAAACCATAGGCGCTCATTGGACGGATAATGACCCCTTTGTGGAGCATAGCGTCATACAGTTGTTTGCAGTCTGACTGAATGTCCACCAGGAAGAAATTTGTCTGGGTCGGGAAGGTTCGGCAGCCAAGTTTGTTAATTTCTTTGGAGAGCCAGTTAAAGCCTTCCCTGGTCATGGCAAGGGTCCTGGTGTAGTGGTCTTCATCTTCCAGGCAAGCCAGGGCTCCTACCTGTGCCAGTTCATTTACGTTGAAAGGCTGGCGGACTCGATGGAGGTAGGAGGCGATTTCCTGTGGCATAATGCCATATCCGACACGAAGGCCTGCCAGGCCGTATGCTTTGGAAAAGGTGCGCAGGCCGACAACCGGATGTTTTCCTCCCAGATAGGATGTCATGTCAAGCCGCTGCGAGTCTTCAACGAAATCGACATAGGCTTCATCCAGGACAACGATAACAGACTCCGGGACTTTGGACAGGAACGCTTCAAAGGTTTGTTTATTGAAAACCGTACCGGTAGGGTTATTTGGATTATCAAGAAAAATCAGTTTTGTTTTCGAAGTGATTTCAGCGCTGATGCCTTCAAGGTCATGGCACATTTCTTTCAGTGGAACAACGCGGTTCACACCATCACGGGCCTGAACCATTGTCTGGTAAACAAGAAAAGAGGGTTGACTGCTTATAACTTCATCGCCCGGGGCAACAAAGGCTCCCACCAGAAGTTCTATGATTTCATTGGAGCCGTTTCCGAACACAAGTTCTTCGGGCTTGACGCCAATTTTAGCGGCAAGAGCCTGGGCCAGATAATAACAGCTGCCGTCAGGATAGCGATGAAGGCTGCCAAGGGCATTTTTTATGGCTTCAACAGCTTTGGATGAAGGTCCCAGCGAGTTTTCATTGGAGGCCATTTTGATGGAATCGCTTATTCCATATTCCCTTTCAAGTTCTTTGAGGGGTTTTCCGGGCGGATATGGAATAAGAGTTTCAATGTTTTTGCTGACAGTAAGTTTCATGGGCGTCATATTGTCAATCTTTATATGTTTGGTTTTTTGTTAACCATATCAAGGCGTTGTTCAAGATTGTGTGCTGCTTTAATGAGGGCTTCCTCGTTAAAGTGGCTTGCCTGGATCTGGAAGCCTATGGGTAGGCCTAATTTGCTGATTGCACAGGGAACAGACATAGCAGGGATTCCGGCCAGGTTGGCGGGAATTGTCAACATGTCTGAAAGGTATATGCTCAAAGGGTCATGGGATTTTTCACCAATTTTCCACGCCGGTGTCGGGGTCACAGGAGAAACAAGAATGTCGCATTGGCTGAAGGCTTTTTTGTAATCGTCCATGATGAGTGTGCGGACCTGGGATGCCTTTTTGTAATAGGCGTCATAGTAACCCGAGGACAGGGCATAGGTTCCTATGATGATACGGCGCTTGACTTCGTCACCAAAGCCGGCTGAACGGCTTTCCTTATACATGTCGATGAGAGATTCGGCATCCATTTCACGTTTTCCGTATCTGACTCCGTCAAAACGGGCCAGGTTCGAGCTGGCCTCAGCCGGAGCAATTATGTAGTAGGCGGCAACTCCATATTCCGTATGAGGAAGAGAGACTTCGCAGGTTTGAGCACCAGCGTCCTTGAGTTTGTCAATAGACGCCATTACTGCCTGTTTTACTTCAGGATCGAGCCCTTCTCCAAAATATTCCCTGGGGATGCCGACCATCATGCCCTGCAGTCCATCGGTCAGGGATGAACGAAAATCAGGGATATCTTTTTTGACAGAGGTGGAATCTTTCGGGTCATAGCCGCTGATAGCATTCAAAACCAGAGCACAGTCTTCTACATCTTTCGTCATCGGGCCGATTTGATCAAGGGATGAGGCAAAGGCAATAAGGCCAAATCGTGATACCCGGCCATAGGTTGGTTTTAAACCGACAACACTGCAATGGGAGGCCGGCTGCCGGATGGAACCGCCGGTGTCAGAGCCCAGGGATGCTATACATTCATCGGCGGCAACGGAAGCGGCAGATCCGCCGCTGGAGCCGCCGCATATGTAGTCCGTATTCCAGGGGTTTTTGGGTGTTCCGTATGCGCAGTTCTCATTTGCCGAACCCATGGCAAATTCGTCCATGCTCACTTTGCCGAGAATAACGGCCCCGGCATTTTTCAGTTTTTCAATGACGGTGGCATTATAAGGGGGGATAAACGGCTCGAGAATTTTTGATCCTGCCGTTGTTCTGAGCCCGCGTGTGCAGAGGACATCTTTTATGGAGAAGGGAATTCCGCAGAGGCTGCCGGCATCTTTTTCCCCAAGCCTTTTGTCGGCTTTTTCAGCCTGGAGCAGGGCGGCCTCCTGGTCGAGCGTTATGTAAGCATTTACTTTTTCTTCTTTTGAAGAGATACGGTCAAAAACAGCTTTTGTTATTTCAATGGAGCTGGTCTTTTTTTGTGCCAGCAGACTGTTTAGTTCATGTATTGATAGGGCACTCAGATTCATGGGGGTCCTCAGTGTTGGTCAAAAGGTCGCTTTCCGCAATGAACACAATTGGTTCAATGGCTGTAACTGCCTGTATATGAGTGTGGAGTCAGAGTCGATGCAGGAAAAGAAGTAGTAGGACTTATATTACCCGGGGAACTATAAATGCTTCTTCATTTCGCTTTGGAGCATTTGCCAGGGCTTCGCTGCGAGGCAGTGACTCTTTCAGCTCGTCTTCCCGGAAGGCGTTGGTGACTGCCTGGGCGTGGCTCGTTGCCTCTACACCATCAGTGTTTATTTCATTGAGCTTGGCAACATAGCCAAGAATACGGTCAAGCTGTTCGGTCATTGAAGAGACTTCGGCCGGATCGAGTTTGAGCCTGGCGAGATTTGCAACTGCAAGAACTTCTTTTTCTGTAATATTCATATGCTTCGATTAGGCACGTGTTGCCAGGATATCTATAAAGGTTTCGACAACCCTGGGGTCGAATTGTGTATTGCAGTGTTTTCGCATTTCCTCTATGGCATCTTCCTTGGCCATGTTGACCTTGTAAGCACGCTTTGAGGTCATTGCGTCATAGCTGTCTGCAACCGTAACTATTTTGGTGAGGAGATCGATATCATCACCGTAGATGCCATCGGGGTATCCTTTGCCGTCCAGGCGTTCGTGGTGATGGCGGACTATAGTACCCTCTCTGCTGAGAAAGCTCAATGGCCGGATAATATTTTCTCCAACTTCGGGATGTTTTTTGACCAGGGTCCATTCTTCATCAGTGAGAGGCCCGGGCTTCTGAATACAGCTGACATCAATGACAAGCTTGCCGATATCATGCAGCTGGCAGGCCCGGGTGACAACACTGATTTCCGCCTGGGAGAGGTCCATTGCTCGACAAATCATCTGGGAATATTCGGTTACCCGCCTTGTATGACCGGCAGTATACTGGTCCTTTTCCTCCAGGGCCGTATTCAGGGTAATAATGGTGTTAACAGTTGAGACCTCAAGGTGGTGACTGTACTGCTCAAGCAGAATATTTTTTTCGGCAAGTTCCTTGGTTTTGAGTTTGACTTCTTTTTCCAGGTTTTTCTTGTAGGATTTTTCCTTGATGAGGAACATCCTCTTTTCAATGGCGCGTTTTATTTTGACTTCAAACAGATCGATATCATCAATGGGTTTGGCAATGAAATCATAGGCGCCGAGACTGATCGCCTTAACTGCGTATTCCATTGTTCCCGCTCCTGTGAGAAAAAGAACGGGAATATCCAGGCCTCTCTTGGTAATTGCCTGGATCGTTTCAAATCCATTCATTCCCGGCATATTGATGTCAAGTATAATGGCATCGTATTCATCGGAAAGGATTTCAAGGGCTTCTCTGCCGCCGGGGACGGCCGTAATCTGGTAGCCGAAAAGTTCAAGGATTTTAACAACAGCATCCCTGACCAGGGCATCATCATCGGCTATAAGAATTTTGGGGTATGGCATAGTATGGTTATTTAATTGAAGGTTTCTCACAGAGATCTCAGAGGCACAGAGAAAATTGAAAAAATTCTGTGAACTATGCGTCCTTGTGAAATATTTTCAGTGGTTATTGTGGCAGTATGCCATGGTTGTTTCTGTATTTAACAGCAAGAAACTAGTAAAAGTCTACAATTTCCAGAAATTTTTTGCAATTGTTTGTGCGCTATTCAGGAGCGGCAGAGAATCAGAGCTGTTTCTGAAACGAGAGAGATCCTCTTCACTCAGATAGCCGGAGTCGTTTAATTCATCTAGGACAGCCATTGTGCCGTCTCGCAGGCCGGTGAGGCTGTATCCACCCTCGAGAGTGAGCAGGAGGCGTCCGTCACAGACTTCTTCCGCCAGTTCCTTGAGGACCCTGGCCATGTACGCAAACCCGGCAGGGGTGACATTCATGCCGCCAAGGGGGTCTCCCTGGTATGTGTCAAAGCCGGCAGACACCAGAATCATTTGCGGTTTATACTGCCTGGTGATAGGGGCCAGCAGTTCGTTGAATATGCGGGCAAAGGCCATGTCGCCCTGGCCGCCGGAAAGAGGGACGTTCACTGTGTATCCCTGCCCTTTGCCTGTGCCGATCTCTGATGCTGCACCGCTTCCGGGATAATAGGGGTATTGGTGGGTAGAAAAATAAAGGACCTGGTCCGTGTCATAAAACGAGTGCTGGGTTCCGTTGCCATGGTGGAGATCCCAGTCCATTATTAGCACTCGCTCCAACTGTTCGTGCTCCAGGGCGTATCGGGCGGCAATTGCAACATTATTGAACAGGCAGAAGCCCATGGCCCTGTCATATTCAGCATGGTGGCCCGGCGGCCGTACCAGGGCAAAGCAATTATCAACTTCCCCCGCAGACAGCAGTTTTACTCCTTCTACCGCAGCCCCGGCAGCGAGGCAGGCAGCATCATACGAAAGTGGTGATGTGGATGTGTCCGGGTCAAGGGCATCAAATGTTCGCCCTGCTGTCTGTTCGATTCTGGCCACGAGGTTTTCAGAATGGTTCATCAGCAAAATATCCCGGCTCGCCGGATCGGCATTCGGGAAGAGAAAATCTCTAGTGTCTTCTCTCTGTTCTAACTCTTCATATATGACCCGGAGCCTGTCCGGCGATTCAACATGGCTGTAGCCCGGGTCATGTTCCATGTAGAGGGCATCTTTGAAGATTGCTGTTCGTGCCATTTTCTTTCTCCTCTTGATGGGTGGATATTGCAGCCCTTTTCAGGCATTACGTTCCAGGCTGCAAAAGTATTTTTTAACCACTAAGACCACGAAGGACACGAAGTTTTTAAAAAATGTTTATATCTTTTCTTCGAGTTCTCTGTGTCCTTCGAGGTGTATTTTTTACGGTGTTGTTTCTATGTGTGTAATCTTTTTTTCAGAGACCAGGTAGTGCATTGGAATGTCATGAGCCTGAACCGGGACCTTGTCGACAATCTGTATCTCAAAAGCAAGGGCTATTCGCAGAGCCTGAGGTGCCTCTTGGGAGAGAAAGCGGTCATAATAGCCGCCGCCATATCCGAGCCTGCCTCCCTGCCGGTCAAAGACACTTCCAGGCAGCAGCACCACATCAATTTTGGAGGGATCCCATGGCGTGAGGCGATCCTGGTCTGGTTCAGGGATATTACAGTAACCGGGCCTCAGGTCTTTTTCCGGGTCTGTTACTGGAAAGGGAACAAGGCGGGGCGGTTTGGTAATAGTGAGGGGTGCTGTTACCTGTATGTTTCTCTTGGTGCATTCTTCTATTAACGGCAGGGTTTCCACTTCACTGCGGAAATTAATATAGAGCATGATATTCTGAGCAGAAGAAAAACCGTCTATTTGCCAGAGATTATTGACAATGACAGTACTATTTCTCTGCCTTTCTTCGGCGGGAATAGAATCTCTTCGCTCTAGTATTCTTCGGCGTAATTCCTGCCGGGTTTCAATGGCCACGGTATCCTCCCTGATCTGTTTTTTCTGCAAGCCAGAGGACGTGACGGCAGAAGCCATTTATCACTTTGACCTCCCTGGCACGCAGGCCGATTCTGCCAAGAAAGTGGCGGATATTGTAGATCATGTAATTATAGTCTGTTTCTTTTAAATAATCGATTTTCTGGAGTGTTTTTTCAAAGAGACTGTATACCTCTTCCATTTCCTGTGAAGATGCCAGCTTCGGCAGAGTGGGGGGGGTGCTGTCGGTGGTGAGTTCCTGAACGCCGCTGAACAATTCATACAGAACGATTCCAACAGACTGGGCTAAATTCAGAGACGAGAAATCTGCCGTGGGAATAGTGGCAATGATGTTGCACAGTTTCAGGTCGTCATTAGAGAGGCCACTGTTTTCTGGGCCAAACAGAAAGGCTGTGGGGTTGTTTTTCAGGTGGGGAAGCGTGGTCTGCATGGCCGTTTTGATGTGTTTCATTGTCCGGCGCTGTCTTCCTTTTCGAGCACTGGTCCCGACAATCCAGTTGAAGGGTGCTACGGCCTCCTGCAGGCATGAAAATCGCTCTATGGCATGGATGAGGTGAGCGGCGTGATGGGTTGCCATTTTAAGCATTGTCTGCAGGTCCGGTTCTGTATCATGGACAACAATGATTCTAGTGACACCCATATTGGCAGCAATCCGGGCAGCTGCGCCGATATTTTCAGAATATTTGGGGCGAACCAGAACAACGGCAGCCTGATCAAGAAGTTGGTTCATGTCTGGTGTTTTATATTACTCAAGTGTGAAGTTGAGCCTCCAGCGTTGTTTATCTGCACTCAGGAGACGGACCTGTACCAGGTCTCCCAGCTGATATGAAGTTCGTGAACTTCTGCCCAGAATCCGATGATTTTCTTCATCCACAAAAAAGGAGTCGCCTGACATGTCGGTCAGGGAGACGGCACCACTGATAAGGCTTTCACGCAGTTCTATGAACAGGCCAAAGGCGCTGACTCCGGAAATGATACCTTCAAAAACCTCTCCCACCTTGTCTTCCATGTAAAAAACCTTGAGACGGTCCAGCATGTCCCGTTCGGCTTTAACGGCGATGCGTTCCCGGTCGGAAAGAAAATCAGCGGCCTCGGAAAGTGATGAGGCCTCCTGGGTCTGTACTTTTTCTTTGTCAAGATGCAGCAATCGGGCAAGGGCGCGGTGAACGAGAAGGTCCGGGTAGCGCCTGATCGGGGAGGTGAAATGGGTATAACTGTCGGCAGCAAGGCCGAAATGGCCTATATTGTCAGTTGAGTAGCGGGCCTGTTGCATTACCCTCAGGATAAGGTTGTTGACAATATATTCCTGGGGGGTGCCGCGGGCTGTTTTCAGGACCTGATCGAACCATTGTATAGATCCGGCATCTTCTCTGGAGTGAAAGCCGAGAGAGTGCAGAAGACGGCTTAATTCCATAGCTTTCATGGTATCAGGATTTTCGTGGATGCGGAAAATTGCCGGATGGCGATGTTTGACAAAAGTGGCAGCAACGGCTTCATTTGCGGCCAGCATGAATTCTTCAACAATTTTATGGGCCTGGTTGCGGTCAGACCTGCGAATGGAGAGGATGGTGTTTTCCTCTGTGTTCAGGTCTATTATTGCTTCGGGAATCTCAAGGCCTATACTTCCTCTTTTGAGTCGCAGCTGTTCCAGTTGAGCAGCCAGTTCGCCCATCCACTTCAGAGGAGTGAGGAGGGGTTTGTATTGGCTGCGAACTGCAGTGTCTTTGTCGACGAGAATCTGACTTACCAAAGTATAGGTGAGGCGATATTGGCTCTTGATAATACTTTTGCAGAATTCTGTTTTCTGCCGCTTGCCGTTGCGGTCAAAATCGAGGATGCAGGTAAAAGAGTACCTGTTTTCATCAGGCTTGAGGCTGCATATCTCATTTGATAACTGCTCGGGGAGCATGGGCACGACTCCTGTGGGGAAGTAGACGCTTGTTCCCCGGAGATATGCTTCCTGGTCCAGAGGGGATCCCGGCTTTACATAGTGGCTGACGTCAGCGATGGAGACATAGAGTTTGTAACCGTTTTTGGTTTTTACAATCGAGACGGCATCATCAAAATCGCGGGCAGTTTCTCCATCAATTGTGACATGGAGGATATCCCGGAGATCTGTTCGATCTGCAGAGACTGTGGTCGGGATTGTCAGGGCCTCTGCTTCATGAATGGCTACAGGGGTAAATGTTCTTGGGAGCCCATGTTTTCTTATGACCATTTCCATTTGAACTGCCAGTTCTTCCGGATTGCCCAGTACTTCGATAATCTTGCCGACAAGAGCCGGCTTTTGAAACGGCTCAGGAGGTTTTTTTTCTTTCCCGGCAGGGTCCAGTTGGACGACAACTGCTGCTCCGTTTTGCGCTCCGCCTGAAAATTCAAGGGGGATTATGATCTGAAAGGGAAATCTTGCATCCTCCGGGGTGACAATTCCCCTCTTGCTTCCTTCCGCATAAAAACCAACTATCTGCTCGGCTGTTCTCTCTAGAATTGCAAGAACAGCACCTTCAAGGCGATTACGACGGCTGCTTAACCGCTGGAGGCCAAGAAGAATCCTGTCTCCATGAAGAGCTCCGGCCATATTCCTTTCCGGAATAAAAATATCATCCTGCTTTTTACCCGTGGTTTCATCTGCGGCAAGAGCGGCAAAACCAAAACCGCGGGGGTGAACGCTCAAGGTCCCTTCTTTTACAATTTCACCGTTAAGGAGGTATTTCTTTTTTCCGTGGGCTGCAAGAAGATGACGATGACGGAGTGAGCGGAGAGCCGTGTCGAGGTCCTGAAGGCAGTGGGGTGGCAAACCTATGGCCTGGGCAATTTCTTTGACGTCTGCCGGACTCTTGTACTGAAAAAGAGCTGTCAGGAGAGACTCCATGGTAACATCCTCTCCGCAGGTCATTGTCGGCAGATTGTGTACCTCAGGAGATGTGTCTCTTCTGGTGTGGCGGGAGGCGCGTCCGGATTTTCTTCTGGCAGAAAAACCTCTCTTTTCTCTTTTTTTATAGGCCATGGGTAATTTTTATTTGTTGTTTTCGGATTTATTTTCGATATAAACTTTGTTATCATTTGAGAAAGATACAACAAAGTGTAACATGAGTACAATGCGCTGAGCTTTTTCCCTTATGGAAAGTGAAGACTTTCCAAACAAACATGAACTGATTTCGAGAGACATATTTTTCAGGAAAACAGATAATCACATTAGTATCCCTTAACCCTTTTCCTTTCAACTTAATTTATCCCTGATGACGTCAAACACTTTTGACATATCTGCTTATTGCAAACGAATGGAAGGCTTGATTGGCGGTCAGGAAGGGCCGGCAGCTTTATTCTGGAAAGCCTTTTCTTTTGCCGTGGATGCCCATCAGGATCAGAAAAGAAAGTCGGGCGAAGTCTACGTCAGTCATCCCTGCCATGTTGTCCTTATTCTTGTGGAGGAGCTCGGTGTTACGGATCCGGCAATGCTGGCAGCAGCAATTCTTCATGACACAGTGGAAGATGTTAAGGAAGTAACCCCAAGCCTTATCGGGGAGATGTTCGGCAAGCATGTAGCCGCAATCGTTGATGGCTGTACAAAGATTGATGATTTTTCAGGAGACAGGCAGAGTCTTTACAAGGTTATTCACAGGAAAATATTTACCAAAGCCGCATCCCGGGTTGAAGTGATGCTGGTAAAGCTTGCTGATCGTCTGCATAATATGCGCACTATGGCGGCAATGCCGAAGCACAAGCGCCAGAAGGTTGCCGATGAGACTCTTGATGTCTATGCGCCGCTGGCGGAAGTGATGGGGCTTTATGGTCTCAAAAGAGAGCTTTATGGCCTGGCTCTCATGAACAAGTTTCCCCGTCAAAGCTTGAAAGTTGCGGCTTCAATTCGTCAGCTTGAAGAGCAGGATCTTGTTGTTGGAATTCGGCAGCAGCTGCAGGAGGCCTTTGAAGATGTGTGGATTACCGCAAGAATCAGGATCCGGGCCAAGGGTCTTGGCGCCTATTATGACACGGTATTAAAGGTCCTATCAAAAAACATAGAGGACCCGCTTGATATTATCGTTATCGTTGATGATGTCCAGAGCTGTTACAGGGTGCTTGGGGTTATTAATAATCTCTTCCCGCCCATTCCCCGGACGATCAGGGATTTCATTGCCAATCCAAAACCGACTGGTTACCAGAGTCTGCACGCTAAGGCCAATATAAAAGGCCAGAATTTCCTTTTTAAGATCAGAACCCAGGAGATGATGGATTCGGCAAAAAACGGGATCATCCAGCAATGGTTGACTCTTCGGACGATCCCTTCCGTTTTTGCCAATGAAATCAAGGAGATGCTTGGAATACTCGGCTCCGATGATGAGCTTTCGTATCGCGAAATGATTGCGGCAAGCGGGGCGCGGGATATTTATACATACACCCCGAGGGGAGACCTTATTTCTCTGCCTGCTAAGAGTATTGTCCTTGATTTTGCCTTTAAGGTGCACACGGAAATAGGACTCCACTGCATCGCGGCCACGGTTGGGCAGGAGAAGGTCGGAATGGACCATGTTCTGAAGGATGGAGACAGGGTTGTTATTATTACCCAGGAGCGCCCGGTGCGGTTTGATCCTGAAATTCAAAAAAGCTGTAGGTCTCCCCGGGCCCGCTCAGAACTCTCCCGTCTTTTTCGTATGCGCCGCCATAATCTGGCCAGGAGGGTCGGTCAGTCGCTGATAAGGCAGGAACTGAGACAATATGGGGTTTCTTTCAGTATTGTTGACCAGAAAGAATTTATGAATGTGGTGACTTTTTTTGGCAGAGAGGATATTGACGACCTCTATCTTGCTGTAGGGCAAGGAGAAATTCGACTCAAAGAGTTTCTGGGTGCAATTAAGAAATTTCTGTTTGCCAATAAACCACCGCTGTGGCCAAAACCCGAATTTTTAAATCGTATTTATCTGGATACGCTGGATCAAGCCTGTATCAAGCTCTCTCGCTGCTGCCACCCTATTCCTTCCGACAAGGGACTGCTTGCTCTTCTCAGTGACCGCGGGCTCTCTGTGCATCATCAGGATTGCAATCGTTTGAAACAATTAAAAATTCAGAGGGAAGATGTTGTTGAGGTTCGCTGGAATCTGAAAAATACCAGCATCGAGAAACTGCAGGATGTGTTTATCAATGAGAAGTATTCCCGGAACAGGGTCTTTATGCTTCTCAGTGTAGCGCCGGAGGACATGAAGGTAGTTGATGTTGTTGCCCTGTCCAGTGTTCCTTCAAACATAACAGCATGGGATATTTCTTTTGATGTTGAAAATCTGCAGGGGTTAAAAAATATCCTTCAGCATTTCAGAAAAAGCAAATTGGACTTCGAGTTTGTCCTGGAGCAGTAGTCATGGGCGTTTACGGCGTATTTGTTCAAGACGCCTCAACTCAAACGTGTCTCGCCGTCAGCAAGTTCCTGCAGCTTTTCCATATCCAGAATAGAGATTGATGATCCTGTTGCCGTAACAATTCCCTGTTTGGTCATTTTGGCAAGAATGCGTGAGAGTGTTTCCGGAATGGTCCCCAGAAGGCTGGCAAGCTGAGATTTGGCAATGGGAAGCTTTATGTCGCCGTTTTTTCCCCGCTCTTCATTTTCAAGAAGAATATAGGCAGCAAGCCGGCCTGGAACCTCTTTCAGGGAGAGTGCTTCCACCATGTTGGCAAATTGCCGGAGACGAAGGGAAAGGGTGGCAAGCATATTCAGGGCAAGAGAAGGTCTTTTGCTTATGAGGTCGCTGAAGGCCTTGCGGGGGAAAAAAACAACAGAACTTTTTTCGATGGCCATGGCATTGGCCGGGTAGGTGGATCCGGCGAAAAGCGCGACTTCTGCAAACGGTTCCCCGGGCCCAAGAATATGTAAAATCTGCTCTTTTCCATCGAGGGAAAGTTTATAAATTTTCACCAATCCCGAGGTTACCAGGTAAAATCCGGCCCCATCCTGCCCTTCCAGAAAGATAGTCTGCCCCCGGGAATACTCCTGGGAAACACTAATTCGTGAAAGCTCATTATGGTCGTTTTCGTTCAATCCCCTGAAAAGGGAATTGTTGGCAAGAGGGTCAATATTCAGCATGGTTTTGTCTCGTTAAGGGTAAGGGCAAGAGTGTATTCGTCATACAGGATAGTAAACACTCTGTGGAATGATGATTGCTGGTTTTTGTTTCTGCTGAAGAACATTTCAAGCTGATAACCATCTTTTTTTACAGCATTTTTGAGAGAGATTTCCAGAAAACCGGGAAGAGGCTGGAGGGTCGATGCCTTTTTTATTGCCTCTTTCGCTGACCAGATCAGGCTAAGTCCCTTTCTTGTATGTTCTTCATCCGGGAAGTAGTTTCGCAGGAGTTTTTTTTCTTCCGGGGTTACAAAACGGCTCTCCACCCTTTCTATGGCCCGGGTTATTTCCTGGACATCAACACCGCAGGGATGACAGGATGCAAGGCCCAGGGCTAAACCATGACTGTGGGAGATGGAGATGTGGGGAAGAGTCAGCAGCAGGTCAGAGCTGGATTTTAGAAAAGGTTTTCTGTGAGTATCCTGGGAGACCTCTATGCTGTGCCATTGTGTCTTTGTTACGTTTTCGCAGAGGATTTGGGATGTATAGAGAATGGCAGCATATTTTGCAGCAATTCGGCCGCCCAGCCATTCGAATTTTCTCTTCGGGTAGGAAAAACGACAGAAGACCTCCTTTTCCTCCCTGCTGAGATAGATATCGAGCAGAGCGTTTTGCTTCTCGATGTGCTCTTGAAGGAGACTGATATCCACCCGGGCCAGGGCGTATTTGCCGACAAGATTTTTCTCTTCACGAAAAGAAGCGGCTATGAGTGGGGTTATATCAGAAATCATATGGTGGACTTTTTCTTTGTACCAGGCTCCTGTTTATGGTATCTGATGGAACATGTCAACTCTGGACGGTCTTGTTGTAATCATTTTAGCAATCTTTTTTATTCGTGGAATCTGGGTTGGTTTTATCCGACAGATAGCCTCTATACTCTCGCTCGTTTTGGGCTTTATTGTTGCCGGACGTTATTACGGGGAATATGCGCATCTTATGTCCCCATACATTCAGAATAAGCAGGTTGGTTTTCTGGTTTCCTATCTGCTTATTTTCATCCTTGTTTTCTGTGCGGTTATAATAAGTGGTCTGGTTTTAAAGAAAGTTATGAACCTCTCCCTTCTTGGCTGGTTTGATAAGTCCGTCGGCGCCCTCTTTGGTGTTGGAAAAGGGGTGTGTATCTCATGTCTTGTGTTTATGGGGGCGGCTACTTTTATTTCCGGCTCCAGTCCTTTTTTTACACGTTCACTTTTTTATCCCTATCTTGATCAGGCATCCCAGCTTCTTGTAAGTTTTGTTAAAGAAAAGGAACTGCGTACAGATCTGCTGCCGCAGCCGCCGGCGATATCAGAATTTTTTTCCAGCACTGTAAAACCGGGCAAGGCGCCCGGGCGAAATTCCGAGTAAAAACCCTGCAATCATACATTGATTTTTTATTGTCGTTGCAATGGCGCCCTGCTGGCGCCAGCGGCGGGCAGACGTTGTAACGTGTTCCTGAAGGATGTGTATCCGTCCCTGTTTGCGTAATGTCCGCACCAGACTGTAATCTTCCATTATCTGCAGGGGCGGGAACCCTCCCGCCTTTCTAAAAACAGCCCTTTTCATAAAAAGAGCCTGGTCCCCATAAGGCATCTGCAGGGTGGTTGACCGGAAATGAACCCCTGCTTCTATGAGTCGATAAATACCCCTGTCGGAGTTGATGGATAAGCGGAAAGCGCCTGCTGTTACACCAGGAACTTCCAGAGCTTTTTGGACCAGATCCTCAAATCCTTCCGGCAGCAGTGTGTCAGCGTGGAGAAAAAGAAAAATATCCCCAGTGGCAGCATGTGCACCATGATTGAGCTGGCTGGCTCGTCCAGGGGGGGAGGAGAGCAGCTTGAGACCCATATCCCTGGCAATCGTGAGAGTCTTGTCACTGCTTCCTCCATCAGAGAGAATTGCCTCCACAGTTGTGTTCTTCAGTGTGTTCAGCGTAGCAGCAAGAACCTCCTGCTCATTGAGAGAAGGGATGATGACGGATATTCTCTGTTTTTTCTGCATGAACAGCCTGTTAACGCTCTTGTTTGTTCAGGGTGATGAGGTCCCGCCCTGCCGGGTGGAGATGAATAAGATCTTCTGGCCGGTCAATATCTGAAAGAGTTGGGAGATTGTATAGGGAAAGGTTTAGTTTCTGGGCATTGGAAACTGTTTTTTCGTAGACTTTGCTGGTCCCCCAGGGCACATCGACAAACAATTGCGGGGCTGATTTTTTCAGACCAAGCAAATAAAAGCCCCCATCTGTTGCCGGTCCTATTATTAGGTCTCTCTGGTTCAGGTCGTCAAGGCTTTGTATCATCAGTGAGGACGTAAGCGAGGGGCAATCGGTCCCGGTAATAAGTATCTTTGTATATCCCGATTGAAAACCTGTAGAGAGCGCGGCTGCTAACCGTGTCCCGAGGTCTCCATTCTGCTGCTTGTGCAGGGAAACTTTCCCCAGCCATTTTTGGATCAGTTCTCGGGTTCCGCCGTCATAATGGACTTCAATGCAGACGTCTCGCATTTGTTGCATATCACGGGCCTGCGCCAGGGTGTGTTCTGTCATGGAACGCTGCAGTTCCGCAGCCTTTTTCGCTCCAAGGTATGGAACCAGCCTTGTCTTGGCTTGCCCCGGCAGGGGAAAGCGGGTAAAGATGATTATAGCTTCTTTTATTTCGTCTGGTTTCAAAGTGTCCAGTACCCTCTTAAGGCAATCTTTAAATACACAGGGGATTTCCTGATTTTTCATCTATGATTGAACAGCGAAAAAGATCACCGCTTTCCTACAGGGAAAGGCAGTACCGATATCAGCTTGACACCGGAGGTCTCATCGCTTCAGAAGTAAGAGTTGGAGAAACAGATCTTCATATTCTTGCCGAAGTTGATGTAACAGAATTGGCAACTCATTCTGTTATACGTTACCGTACTCAGCTTGAAAACTATATTGTTTCCAAATCCTCTTTTCATGGCAGCCTGCTGCCTTTCCCGTCTGATTCTCTGGCCCCCCCCATTATCAAAGAAATGATTTCTGCCGGTTCTGCCGCAGGCGTCGGACCTATGGCCGCAGTAGCCGGGGCAATTGCCGGTTGTGTCGGGCGGGATCTTGTTTTACAGGGAATCAGTGAGGTAACTGTTGAAAATGGCGGCGATATTTTTATGCAGAGATCCCGCGATAGCATGATCGCAATTTTTGCAGGCGCCTCTCCTCTCTCCCATCGACTCGGCATCAAGATTCCGAAATCAATGATGCCTGTTGGTATTTGTACGTCTTCCGGAACTGTGGGCCATTCTTTGAGTCTGGGGAAGGCAGATTCTGTTACGGTCCTTTCGGCCTCGGTTTCTCTTGCCGATGCTGTTGCCACCCGTCTTGGCAATGAAATTAAAAAGGCTGAGGATATAGACCACGCACTGGAGGTCGCCAAAACAATTTCCGGCATTTTAGGCGTTGTTATTATCCTGGATTCCCAACTCGGCGCCTGGGGTCAGGTTGAGCTTGAGAGGCTTTGAGCTTGTAAAAGACAGGCACAAAGGCAGAAAGGCACTAAGGTTAATGACGAAGACAGGCGAGATGGAGACATAACGACTGAAAATAATTGTTTGTCTGGTCGGCGTTTGTTTTTTTACTTTGTGCCTTTGTGCCTTTGTGCCTCTGCTCCTCATGCTATCGAATTCAGGCGATAGTCGGTTATCCTTCCATCAGTTCTTTAAAAAAGATGATGGACGGAAACTCTGCCGAATAGACAACAGGCTTCATGCTGCTTGATTTTGCAACAAAGATGAGATTTTCTATGCCATAGGTTGCTGCGCTGGCCAGTACTGCTTCATTATCATCGGCCAGGATGGACGTTTCTTTTTTGAACCCTGTTTTCTCGGCGAGCCTCTGCCAGAAAATGGGGTCTTCTTTTGGAAGTCCTATCTCTTCTGAACAGATTATCTGGTCAAAATGCGACTCAATTTCTGTTTTGGCCATCTTAATTGACAATGTTTTACTATGGGCATTGGTCACCAGGTGAATCTGTTTTCCTTTTTTGCGACAAAAATCTAGAAAATCTATGACATAGGGGTGTACCTGTATCAGGTGATTCATCTTTTCTTTCATCCCTGCCAGATCCAGATGCAGTTCTTTTGACCAATAGTTAATATCCGTCCAATCCAGGGTCCCCTCTCTGCTCCGGTATTTTTCCATCAAGACCTCGTGGGCTTTCCAGAAATTTATATTGTTTTCTTTCGCATACACTTCAGGGACATGCTCCTCCCAGAAATAGTCATCAAAATGTTTATCGAGCAGGGTTCCATCCATGTCAAGCATGACTGTTTCAATGGTATTCCAGTCAAGAGAAGGAACAGGTATTTTCTTGTTTTTCATGGGTATATTCCAAACCTTTAGGCAATCTTGAAAAATTGACTTTTTGCTCGCTAGCGGTGTCATTGCCAAAATGAAAAGCGCTCACATACCTCGGTATGCGGAGTTTATGCCCATGTGGGTGCTTTTTAATTTCGGCATTCCTTGTTAGCAAACAAAAATCCTAATTTTTCAAGATACCTTTTATTTGTTGTTTAAAATGTTCTCAATTGTTTTTCCTTGAATCTCTTTATTGAAGAGGAGATTCAGGAATCTGCCTACACGTTCCTGCTCTTCCGGCATGATGAGAAAGCCCGGGACCGGTTTGGCTGTGAGCACTCTTCGCTGTGCTCTGGAAAGGGTATCTGTGTCTGTAAGGAATTGTCCAATGTCCCTGTTTTCCGGTAACGCACACAGGGCCAGCAGGACATCATATATGTTGCCCCAAAACTCTTTCTGGCCCAGATGTTCAATGACCTGCATGGTTACGGTATTTATAGCCACCAATTCGTCAGACTGCTCAGCAGAACCTGTTTTCCTGCAATCTGTGCGGGAGGCGAAACATCGGCAGCCGAAGGGTCTCGCCTGATAGATTGTACATATGTTTTTTTCGAGGAATGGGCAGGGTTCCTCTTGAGATTCGTGTTCTGGAGTCTCTGTTTCAATGCCTTGAAGGCAATTCCCGGCAAACGTATTGTGGGTAACGGAAGGAATGTTCCCTTCCTTTCCGTTCCAGAGCTGCAGCTTTTCAGCAAACCACTTCTGCTTTCCGATTTCTATAATGTAATTTAAAAGAAACTCACCTTCAACTGCGGTCATAGTAACATTCTGGGTACAGCACGATGCGCATCCTTTTTCGCAGGCAAACGTCTGGTCCTCTGCCCAGGTCTCGTATACTTCCAGAATGCCTTCCAGTATTTCTTTCCTGTCGTGACTCATATGTTTTTTATCTCATGTCTTTTTATTACTTTATCAGGAACAAGGTGAAGCGCCAGTGCGATAAGAGCAGTGCCAATGGTTACATCGTCCAGAAGGCCTATAAACGGGATGGTGTCAGGTATGAAATCAATGGGGACAATTAGGTAAAAAAAGCCGCCGGTTATCAATAGCTTGACATACCATGGCGTTTGGCGGTCGAACAGTATTGATGCATAGAAACGGATTTTGCGGAGGAAAGACATTATGGTGTTTTTAATCCACCGATAAGCTCTCGAACAGATGAGATTTTGTGTTGTTTCAGATAGCCAAGAAGGCCTTTGACAATATTACCACTGACCCCTGGATCAATTAAGTTTGCGGTGCCAATTTGGACGGCGCTGGCACCTGCCAGCATAAATTCAATAACGTCCTCTGTTGTTCTAATTCCGCCAATGCCGATAACAGGAATGCGCACCCGCTTTGATGCCTGCCAGACCATGCGCAGGGCAACTGGTTTGATTGCCGGGCCGGAAAGACCGCCAACGATATTGGCAAGTTTTGGTTTTCGTGTAGCAGGATCGATTGCCATGCCCAGTAATGTATTTATAAGGGAAACGGCATCTGCTCCGCCATCCTCTGCCGCCTTTGCCATTACTGTGATATCAGTTACATTCGGGGACAGCTTGATGATAAGAGGTTTGTCTGTTCTTCTCCGGACAGCCTGTGTTACCTCATAGGCCATTTGTGGATCAACGCCGAATGCGACTCCACCTTTTTTAACATTGGGGCATGAGATGTTCACTTCAATTGCGGCTATATCAGTATCATTGAGTCTTGCCGCAAGTGTACTGTATTCTTCAACGGAATCTCCCAGGATATTGACAACGAAATCTGTATTGTATTTTCTGAATATTTGCATTTTTGTACTGATAAATTTCTCTAAACCGACGTTTTCAAGGCCGATTGCATTCAGCATCCCGCAGGGTGTCTCAACTATTCTGGGTGGTGGGTTTCCTGATCGCGGCTCAAGAGAAATACCTTTAACAACCACTGCTCCAAGATCTTCCAGGTTAAGATAGGGCGTAAATTCCTCGCCGTATCCAAAAGTACCCGAGGCGGTCATAATCGGATTTTTTAATGTCCAACCGCCTATCTTTATCTTTAAATCCGGTCCAGTCATCACCATATCTCCTCAGCTTTAAAAACAGGTCCGTCAGAGCAGACATGAAGATACTCCTGAATACCAATTCCTTTTTTAGGCACAGCACATCCGAGGCATGCCCCCATCCCGCAGGCCATGAGAGCCTCAAGAGAAATCTGGCATTTCCATTCCTTCTTCCTGCAGATGTTGGAAACGGCCTTCATCATAGGGTGTGGCCCACAACAATATACAGTCATGTCCCCAGGCGATGCGTTTATTCCATCCAGCAGGTCGGTCACAAGGCCATGGTGCCCCTCTGATCCATCGTCGGTTGCTATTTTCACATCATAAAGACCGGGTTCTGTGAAATCCTGCACGGCTATCAGTTCATTCTTGGTTCGTGCGCCAAGGAGTACCTTGATGGTGTTGGACGGCTGTTGTTCCTTCATTTTCCGGGCAAAGTATAAAAGCGGCGCAATCCCCATACCGCCGCCAACAAGGCAATGAGTCTTGCTATTTGATATGGAAAAGCCGTTTCCCAATGGCGCGAGAATTCTCAAGGCTGTTCCCGGTTTGGCCTGTGAAAGGAGGAGTGTTCCCCTTCCCAGGACTTTGTAGAGAAACTGTATCTTCCCGTCTCTGACATTATGAATTGAAAGAGGCCGCCTTAACAGGGGATCGTCGCAGGACATATCCGCAATTTTCAGCATTGCAAACTGCCCTGGTTCTGCTTCTGACCAGATGTCTAAGTCGGAAGTGTTCAGGGAAAGAAGAAAGATCTTCGGATTGACTTCCCTGTTTTCAACAATAATCGAAGTGATATCTCGGGGTGTAGGCATGTCTTTTTATTGTGCTGCTGTAGCACTGTTTGCTGCAGGGACACTCAGCAGTAATTTATGGATTCTCTCCAGATCTTCAAGAGAGTAGTATTCGATTTCAAGCTTGCCTCGTTGGCCATTCTGGGTGATTTTGCTTTTGGAGCCAAGGTGTCGTGTTACCTCGTTTGCAAGGGTGTTGCAATAGGATTCAGGGATAGTCTTCTTGGGGACCCTTCTGGGTGGGGCTGTTTTTGTACCCTTTAATTCCCTGGCTAATTTTTCTGCCTGGCGCACCGAAAGCCCCCGGGAGACAATTTTGTCCCGCAGGATTTTGATTGCCTCGGCGTTGTCCATGCTTAACAGGACTCTTGCATGTCCGCTGCTTAATCGACCGGTTTGTATGTCTTCCTTAACATAGTCAGGAAGCTGGAGAAGTCGGAGCGTGTTGGTAACGGTGGATCTCTCTTTTCCCACTTTCTGGGATATTTCCTCCTGGGTCATTGAAAACTCATTGGCCAGTTTGTTATACGCCATGGCCTCTTCCAGGGGATTAAGGTTCTGGCGCTGGATGTTTTCGATCAGGGCCAATTCCAATCTTTCCTCCTGGGAGGCTTTCCGAATGATTACCGGGACCTTTTGCAGTCCTGCCATACCAGCAGCCCTGAGTCTTCGTTCGCCAGCAATCAGCTCATAGCCATCATCTGTTCTTTCATTAATAACGAGGGGCTGCAGGATTCCCTTTTCCCGTATAGAACTGGCGAGCTCCTTCAGGCCATTCTCGCTCATTTCCTTTCTTGGCTGGTAAGGGTTCGGTTGGATTTTTTCTATGTCACACAGGAAATAAGTCTCCTGTGCTTCAAAGAGATCCTTGTCGTCAAGGTCCAGGGAGTCAGGGAGCAAAGACCTCAGTCCCCGCCCTAATCTGTCGTTGTTGTTTTTCATTTTTTGTTCACCGGTACTATTCGCTTTTTTGTTTTTTTAAAAATTCTTTGCCAAGGTTCATATAGGCAAGGGCTCCACTGGAGCGCTTGTCATATTCGATGGCCGGCTTGCCGTAACTCGGGCACTCGCTTAGCCTGACGTTTCTAGGGATGACAGTGTTGTAGACTTTCTCTTTGAAGTGGTTTTTTACTTCTTTTGCGACTTGATATGTCAGCCTGTTTCTTCTGTCGAACATTGTGAGTACCAGGCCTTCTATTTTGAGGCTTCTGTTGTAAGAATGTTTCACCAGGCGTATTGTTCTTATGAGCTGGCTTAAGCCCTCGAGAGCAAAATATTCGCATTGCAGGGGTATGATAACTGCGTCTGCAGCAGTAAGGGCGTTGATGGTAAGAAGGCCGAGAGAGGGGGGGCAGTCGACAAATATAAACTCATAGCTGCCGCGAAGAGGTTCCAGCAGTTCAAGCAGGTATTTCTCTCTCTTCATAGCGGACATCAATTCCACCTCCACGCCAATCAGGTCAACATGTGTCGGTAATACATCCAGGTTGCTCACGTAGGCTGCCTTGCGAATTGTCTTTACCACCTGCTCTTTGTCAAGGTAGCAATGGTATAGATGTCGTTCCATGTCTTTCACGCTGACGCCAAGCCCACTGGATGCATTTCCCTGGGGGTCTGAGTCAACCACCAGTACCTTTCGTCCAAGTTTTGCCAGGGAGGCTGCCAGGTTCACCGTTGTGGTCGTTTTCCCCACGCCACCTTTTTGATTTGCCAGGGCAATAATTTTTGCATTGCTCATAGTTCTATTGTTTTCTGAAATGTTGAGAGAGGCACGCAGATGTTTTTCGTTACAGTTTTTAAAATCGATGTGTGAGCATATGACAAGCTTTTTTTATACCCAACACGATACGGTCGGTTTTTTTTTAAGGCCGCCATCTCAATGTTTCACGTGAAACATCTCAGGAAAAACCTGTTAAATCAGGAGGTTAGGATGGAAAGGACAAGTTCTGCTGTGCGTGACATGTCGGAAAGGCGAATTTGTTCAGATGTTGAGTGAACGTGATCCATGCCAATTCCGAGAATTGCGGTGGGGATCCCTTTGTGATTCAAAAAATTGGCATCACTGCCACCGCCGGCCCTGCCGAAGTGCAATGGCCGGGATAATGTTATTCCGGCAGTTTTGGCGAGCTGAATGACTTCTGAATTTTCAGGGAGAGACATAAGGGGGTATTGCTCTGGGGATTGAAAGGACATGGTGGGGCGACTGTCAAGAAGGTAATGGGGGTCCTGCCACGAGGTGACAGTGTCAAAAAAAACAGATTTAAATTGATCGAGGTAGCGGTGGAGCCTGGTGAGGGAATGACTTCGGATTTCTCCTTTTATTTGGACGAAATCTGGAATAATATTAGTCGCTGTGCCGCCGGAAATAATTCCTATATTGGCTGTTGACTGATCGTCGAGTTGACCAAGGGGGAGTTTGGTGATGGCTTTACTGGCCAACTGGATGGCATTGATCCCGTTATTGGGATGCAAGCCGGCGTGAGAGGCTTTTCCCTGGATTTCAGCTATAATATAGTTGGCTGCAGGGGCCCCTGTGATGACATTGTCAACGCCTGTCGAGTCAAGGGCGTATCCATAATAGCCCCGAAGGCTGGAAGGGGAAAAGGCTTTAGCGCCAAGAAGTCCAATTTCTTCACAGGTGGTAAACAGGAGCTCAACAGGAGCATATTGCAGATTGTTTTCAAGAGTTGTAAGCAGGACTTCAAGGAGAATGGCTATTCCGGCTTTGTCGTCAGCCCCTAAAACCGTTTCTCCGTTACTGAAAAAGGTGTCTTTGCCATCCCACCCGACTTTGACTCCAATGCAGGGAGAAATAACATCGAGGTGACAGTTGAAGAAAATTGGATCACGGTGGGGATTATTACCAGGGAACCGTATGATGATATTGCCGGTGTCAGAGCCGGTAACGGATGCGGAATCATCCTCATAAAATTCAACGGACTTGGTTTGCTGGAAGAAAGAAAGAATATGCTGCGCAAGTTTTTGTTCAGATCGAGCGGGGCTGTCAATTTCACAGAGGGAAATGAAAATTCGGGAGAGTCTTTTTGTATTGAGAAGAGATCCCATAGAAAGATGAATTTAAATTAATCGACAGAACTGATAGTCTGGGTCAATGAAACCTCCATGGCGCGAACGGGACAGACCATGACACAAAGACCGCAACCGGTACATTTTTCAGGGTCGAAAAGGACAGCCATATCAGGACGGTGAAGATTTAATGCTCCTGTAGGGCATATTCCGGTGCAGGCTCCACACTGAAAACATTTATCGTCATCACGGTGTATAATAGTAGCGAGGGATTCTGTTGTAACGCCATAACTTTTAAGAAAACCCAGGGCTTTTCGGACGTTTTCCTTATGGCCGAGCAGTTCTATAACCATCAAGCCTTCATGTTGCGGTAGTATGGTCGCTTTCAAGATGTTAAACTCTACGTCAAATTGTTTGACGAGCTCGCAGATAATGGGTTTATCGCTCGTTTCTTTAGGAAAGCGGAGAACGTAAATACGGGTATACATGACTGCCTCATTTAAAGAATATATAATATAGAAGATCTCTCCGGAATGACATTGAGATTCAGGAGAGATGCAGTAAGCGGATAAGGTAACACCTTGGACATGAGTGTCAACAATTATCAAAAGGATTGGTAACTATTCAGCAGCACCCCATCTACACACGATCAGGCCTTCTCACATATGGTTATATAGTTCGGCGGCCTGCTTGTGCG
>JACKQG010000862.1_pt1 | contig 42738 bp, 38 predicted proteins | sample 8237621 | NCBI WGS metagenome assembly JACKQG01 (sample SAMN15677084, study PRJNA649215) | marine metagenome | biome: marine; feature: Black Sea; material: saline water; isolation source: suspended particulate matter (SPM) from the Black Sea western gyre | collected 2013-06-09/2013-06-10 | depth... | reverse complement strand
AGCTCCGGAGGAGAGATTTGAACTCCCAACCTAGTGATTAACAGTCACCCGCTCTACCGTTGAGCTACTCCGGATTATGTCAATTGCGCTTTTCCCAGGGGTATTTACCATACAAGCCTTAAAACCTGGTCTGGCTACCTGGTCCGCCGAAGCTCCTAAGAGCGTAGGCGACCTCCGGAAATATCATAAAAGCCCGCGAAGATAATCTGCGGCATATAGGCTGTCAACCGCTTTAGTTTGTGTTAATCTACAATATCAAAAAAAATATCCGAAACCTGTTTGATTCGCTCTGCTCATTGAAAATAGGTTAATTATCATGGGCTAACTCCGATTAGAAAGTGATTTTATCAAAATGTGGTTTTAAGACATCCCAGGACTCTTTTAAACCCTGGACCAGAACCTTGGCATGTCCCGTAATGGGCATAAAATTGGTATCCCCCGCCCAACGTGGGACGATATGAAAATGGATATGCTCGGCGATACCTGCTCCAGCTATAGTACCTTCATTCAAACCAAGATTAAATCCTTCAGCTCTGAATTCTGCACGGAGAATCTTCATGCTCTCCTGAGCGAGCTGCATGACCTCTGTTAATGTACCGGCTGGCAGAGATTCCATAAGATGAGTGTGCTCATATGGAGCAATCATGATGTGACCGTTGTTGTAGGGATACAGATTCATCAAAATACAACAGCTCTCACCACGATACAGGAGCAGGTCCTCACGATCGGAATCATTTTGCGGCTTATCACAAAATATGCAGCCCTCCTGCTTGATGGACCGGATGTATTCCATACGCCAGGGTGCCCATAGTTTTGGTATATTTTCAGATTCAGACATTTTATTTGTTTAGCGTTAGACGTTAGGAGTTAGGGGCTAACTTCTATTTTCCGCCTAACTCCTAACACCAAACTTCTAACTCTTTATTCCTCTTCTTTTGCGGCTTCAAGAGCAGCAATCAGTTTGGTCTCTTCTTCCTTGGGCAACTCAGCATAATGCGAGAATTTCTGCTTATGAGAGGCTTTTCCCTGAGTTAGAGAACGCAAGGTTGAAGCATACTTAAACAGATTAGCCTGGGGAATTTTAGCCTTGAGTACCTGATAATGACCCTCGGCATCCATTCCCAGAATGCGACCACGCTTGGCAGTCAGATCACCCATAACATCACCCATGTAATCCTCAGGAACACGAATTTCAACATCGAAAATGGGTTCTAACAGGGTTGGCTTCGCCTGTTTACAGGCATCCCGGAAAGCCCCTTTACCGGCAATCTGGAAAGCGATATCTTTCGAATCTACTGGATGCATTTTACCATCATAGAAAGTTGCTTTCACATCTACGATGGGGAATCCAGCGATAAAGCCCTCCTGTGAGGCAGCAGCAATTCCCTTATCTACAGAGGCTACAAAGACACGATCAACATTCTGACCAACCAGCGTCTCTTCAAAAACAATTCCCTCACCCCTAGGCAATGGAGCAACTCTCAGCATAACCTCAGCAAATTGTCCCGCACCACCAGATTGTTTCTTATGACGGTAGCGGGCTTCAGCCGTGCCTTTAATAGTTCCACGGTAGGCGATCTTAGGTTCAACCAGCTCAATCTGAACTTTGAAGCGCTCTTTCAGCTTTTCAAAAGCAACATTAATTTGCAGTTCGCCTTGTCCTGAAAGAACAGTTTGATGGAGCTCAGAATCCACTTCATATAGAAGGGTTGGATCTTCTTCGTGTAGCAAAGTGAGACCTGAACTGATTTTGTCTTCTTCACCCTTAACCAGAGAAACCACCGCAAACTGGATATTTGGTCCTGGAAATTCTGTGGCCTTGAGAGTCACAGGATTTTTGGGATGTGAAAGCGTATCACCAGTATGAGATATTTTAAGTTTTACCGTTGCACCAATATCTCCAGCATTGATAGCATGCACTTCATCTCTATCATGACCATTAATAGAATAGACGTGGCCGAGACGTTCACTACCACTTCTGTTGGGGTTGGCCAGATCTATACCTGGGGTAATCCGCCCAGCATAAACCCTGAAAAGACTCAATTCACCTACGTGGGCTTCACTCATGGTCTTAAAGATCAGAGCTGCTGTTTCTTTGGGATCATCAGCATGTAATTCGGTACCGTCCTCTGCGGTGGCAGCTGGCATGTCTGCTGGTGATGGGAAATATTTTTGAATCAATTCCATCAGTCGTGAGGCACCGACGTTTGGGATGGAAGCCGTACAGAATACAGGAAAGATTTGTTTATGGATGATGGCTTCACGTAAACCATGACGTAAATCATCTTCAGACAATTCACCCTGATCAAAATATTTTTCCATCAAAGCTTCATCAGATTCTGCGACTTGTTCAACCAGCTCGGTGTACATGGACTCTACTTCATCAGCAACCGCTTCAGGCAGATCTTCCATGGTGTATTTTCCGCTACCATCTTTGAATACCAGGGTCTTTTTTCGGATGATATCTACAATTTTATTAAACCCGATGCCCTCATTGACAGGAAGCTGCAATGCGGTGACGTGGTTGCCATAGGTATCTTTGATACGATCAAAAGTTTTGTGAAAATCAGAATGTTCTTTATCCAGTCCGGTAACTACAAAGGTACGGGGAATGTGATAATCATGACTATAATTCCACATGTTTTCGGTGCCCATTTCGGGACCGTGAGTTCCATCAACAACAATTAGACTGGTATCAGCGACCCGAACTGCACTCAGAGCGTCACCTATAAAATCTGTAAATCCGGGGGTATCTAAAATGTTTAATTTTGTCTCCTGCCATTCAATGGCCATCAAAGATGTACCCACTGAGCACTGACGGTCGATCTCTTCTGGACGATAGTCAGATTTGGTGTTTCCCTCTGCAATGGTCCCCATCCGTGTGGTTAATCCTGCAGAGAACAGCATAGCTTCAGTCAAGGCGGTCTTACCTGACGAAGCGTGGCCGACAATGGCAACGTTTCGGATATCCTTTGTCAAATAGTCTTTCATTCTCAACTCCTAGATAATATTAAGCGTATATAATTAAATTTTTCATACCACGAGACATGGCATGAAAACTGGTTTTTTGTATGATCCAGAGAAGCATATATAATAATATTTCGGCCCAATTATTGAGCGTCCAAAAATCTCTATATTTAGAGGATTCGCAAGACATTTTTTAGCTCTCCGAGTCGGCTATCTATAACGAATTGGGGTACATTTGTTGGGTATAGCAATGGTGACTAAATCTTAATCCTTAATTGGTTCCGTCTTCCATTTCTGCTGGGATGCCAGAATACCTGCCTACAATAAATGTAACATCATCTTCAAAGGAAGATTTGCGGTTAAATTTTTCGATCTTCTCCAGCAACTGACTTGCAATTGATGAAACGTTTTGATACAGATGGTTCTGCACGGCACTAATGAGACCACTTTCATCCAACAATTGACCAGCGCTTCCCACGATTTCAGTGACACCATCTGTGTACATCAGCAGTAAATCACCACTCCTTAGCGGAACCTCACCCATTTCATAGGTAAACTCAGGATCAAAACCCAGGAGGGGTCCCCCCTTTTCCAAACGATCAATACTTCCATCCCTGTGAAAAATGAGTGGTGCAGGATGCCCTGCATTCACATATCGAACTACCCCCTCATCCACGTCCATCTTGGACAGGAAAAAGGTGATCTGTTCATCAAGTTCAGTTTCATTGGTTAGATATTTGTTCAGATCGCTCATCATGGTGGCTAGAGGAAGGTTCTTTTGAGCTTCGTTCAGATAAGCCGCATAAAAATTTGACATGATGAGAGCACCAGAGATACCTTTACCAACCACATCCCCGATACCAATATTAAAAACATCCTCAGTCTTGTTGGAAAGATCGTAAAAATCCCCACTAATTTGGCGGCAGGGAATATATCTAAGATCAAATGAAACTTCATCATGAGTTGGAATTTGATTGGGGAGCAATGATTTTTGAATACTCTCAGCTTTCGCCATATCCTCACTTAAACCACTCTGCATATTGACATGCTTGTCAATTTTATAGCGTTCCATCAATACACCGGCCTGGGTGGCGATGGTCTGAAGAAAATCCAGATCATCCTCACTAAAAGCTGCAACACGATTGGATTCCAGGTTCATGGCGCCATAGATGATGGAGCCACCGGCGATGGGCACACACAATTCAGAACGGGAGTCTGGTCTTCCAGATAAATAGTCTTTTTCTCGGCGAACATCGGGGATGGAGATGGGTTTTTTCGAGGCAATGCATCTCCCCACTATACCCCGACCTATTTTTAATTTCAGGGGATTTAGACGACGGATATCATATCCCCTTTGGAGAAATTTTTCAATATTCACACCTTCTGATGAAGCCAGAAAGACACCACATGCATCGAATGGGACAATGGTGTTTACTTCGTCTAATAGCAAATTAAAGATACGAGTAGTATTTCGCGTGGCTGCCATTTTATTGGCAATAAGTGTGAGTGCTTCCTGCTTACGAGCTTCCAATTGGATGCGATGATACAGTTTCCGTTTTTCCAGTAGTACTGCAATTTGATCTACAACAAAATTGTAAAGGGTTCCAGAACGGCGTGCCTGCATATCCATAGGCATTTTATCCAGCAGAATAAATCCAGCCAACCGGTTATTGGTTTTCAAGGGAATTGCCCATTGGAACAATTTGAAACTTCGATAGTCCATGGCAGGCACATCAAGGGGTTCAGTATTCAAATCGTTGACGGAGTATTTGACATTCATGAGATGGTGCTCTGTATCAACGAGCTTTTTGAGAATTTCGTGTTCGCTATCCAGAGTGATACCATCCAGGAAAATGGGTTTGGGTGCGATGGAGGATTCAACCTTAAAAATCCCCTTACGTCTCACAAAAAGAGCCACGATGTCTGATTCAAAAAGATATTTTAGAGTATCCGGAACCATATCCAGCATATCCCGGTAGGTCTTCACCTTTTCAAGATCGTCAAGAATATTTCGGAATTTTACATTTCGTTCATAATACGTAGAAGCAATAAGCCGCAATACCAGTTTACGCCCCCTGGAGCGTAGTGGTCGGTACAAATTGATAATGATGGTGGCAAAAACCACGTTGGCCAGAATCGGGTGTTCAGCAAACCCCAGAAACTGGTTCACCAGATAACCCAAGATTGAAAAAATGATGATAAGAACCAGTGAGACCAGGAGCTCTTCACGTCTAAGCATGTTGCTCTCCCTGATCAAAAAGCGATTCAGCACCGCCACCAACTTCCTCAATCATGGAGCGTAGGACGGGAAGCACGCTTACTTGGGATAAATCTTCAGTGGCAAATATTCGTGAAAATGCATAATTCTGATGTGTGACTGGGATGAGCCTGTTAATGATGATGACCCGTTCCGATTTTATACGGCAGGCATCTCCCTTGAAATCACCTTTTTCATAGCGTATGGTGTACCCTAATTTTTCAGCTAGAGATTCAAATTCATCTCTTATACGATCTGCCTTCATTTATAACAATACGTCCCTTTTATCTTTTTCAAAACCATCAACAAGCTCTTTTACTCGTTCAGTTTGTCCTCGAGGAATGATGAGAAGGGCATCCTTGGTGTCTATAACAACCAGGTCATCCACTCCAACAATGGCTACCGTTTTCCCCTCGGCAAATACCAGATTATTTTCTGAATCATGAAATATCACTTCCCCATTTGAAACGTTTTTGTCCTTGTCCTTTTTTCGCATTTCATGAACAGCATCCCACGAGCCAACATCACTCCACGAAAAATCCACCCGGACGACATACACATTTCTGGCTTTTTCCATGACACCATAATCAATAGATATACTTCTCAGGGTAGCCCACTCAACAGTGAGCACTGAATCCCAAACAGGTTTGCCTATGGCCCCTCTGATGTTTTCCAAACTGTCCCATATTTCTGGCAGGAATTCCTGAAAACTTTGCAAAATACTATCAACTCGCCAGACAAACATGCCACTATTCCATAAAAAATCACCACTTCCCAAAAAGAGCTCGGCAGTTTTCCGATCAGGTTTCTCCGCAAATGCCTTTACGGCGTAAATGGGTTCGTCAGGATTGGTGCGATCATGGAACTGGATATATCCATAGCCTGTGGCAGGTCGGGTTGGCACCACCCCAAAGGTGACCAGACCCCTCATCTCGTTGGCGATTTTAATTCCCTGCTCCATATAGTCGGAAAAGGATTTTATATCCTGAATATAATGATCTGCAGGAAAAACACCCATGACTGCGTCTGGATCCCGATGCTGGATAATAATGGCAGCCAATCCAATAGCTGGTGCCGTATTTTTACCTTCTGGTTCTATGAGAATATTTTCTTCTGGTAGTTCAGGACATTCCTGGCGAATGGCTTTCTCCTGATCTGAATTTGTAATAATGAGAATCTGATCGGCCGATGAGAAATTTTTCAATCGATCAACGGTCATGCGGAGCATACTTTCATCACCAGCTATTGGTAGGAGTTGCTTTGGAGTTGCCCGACGGCTCTGTGGCCAGAAGCGTTTACCAACGCCACCTGCCATTATGACTGCAAAAAAAGACATATCTCTTCTTTTCTCCTCTTTTCTCTTAATTACAATGAAGCTTGGATAGTGATAAATGACCTCTGAAAACTAATTGCGCAGGTCCCTTTAACCAATACTGATTTCCCCGCCGATCTACTTCCAGCTCTCCACCTGGAAATGAGAGTCTGATGGGCCATACAAAGTCCCATCTTTGATGCGCAAAAATTGCCGTGGCAGCTGCACCGGTCCCGCAGGCCAGGGTTTCCATATTGACACCCCGCTCCCAGGTTCTCACTTTGACTGAATGAGACATTTTCTCCACAATATTAACATTGGTTCCTTGAGGATGTGCTTCATGGGCGTTCATCTTTCTACCAAGGGGATCAAGATTCTCTGAGTCTGTATCCAGTGAGGGAATAATCAGGTGAGGTACCCCTGTGTCGATGAATCCGCATCCCATTTTGGGAATATTCCAATCCTGTAACTCCCCCCTAACGATAATTTCCACATCCACCAGATCACCAAGAATGTTATAATGATGAATCCCATCATCTGCAGAAAAAGTTCCAGATGATTTCGCCCGACCCAGGAAATCGGCAAAGCTCACCAGGCAGCGGGCTCCATTTCCACACATTTCACCCCGAGAACCATCTGCATTATAATATTTCAATTGAAAGTCTGCTGAATTGTGGGACATCAGAATCATGATGCCATCGGCACCAATCCCAAAACGACGATCACAAAGACTAACAATCTGCTGAGGAGTTAGTTTTAGTTCCCCATCCCAGCTTTCAAAAATGACAAAATCATTGCCTGCGCCCACATACTTATAAAACTCAATTGGTTTACTCATGGAGCATCCAGATCCCCAGATCAGTTTCCCAACGGGCTCTCACCTTAATCTCATCTGGATAAAACCAATAGGGTTCAGACTTTGAAGCAGGTCCTAAACCACCGCTCTGATAGCGCCCATCGCCATTCTCATCAACAAAGGCAACCAGGGCATAAGATCGTGCAGGTAAACCCTCCATGGTGATGACCTCGCCTGGTTTTAGCTGAAATTGACGATCAATACCCTTCCCTGTGAGACGACATTCCAAAACATCTACACCCATATGCATGACCTTAAGGCTACCTAGAGAATCCTGATTTACAGTTTTCAAACTGCCAGACATCAGGCTGTCCAATTCGGGACCATTGAGAGTTGCGTGAAGATGTTGCGTATCTATTTGCCATTGGTAGGTTTTACCACCTTCCAGCAAGGAGTCCGTGGTAAAAATCCATTCCATGGTATTTACTTTTTCAAGTGCACCAGATATGTCAACTGAATCCACCGCTTTATCTACCAGGGTAAATGCAGAATTCGATTTAAACAGAATAGGCAGATTTGAATACAGTTTAATTCGTGAAGCTTCCTGAGAAATCTCATAATTGTCTACATCCACCCAATCAACTTTTATGGGTCCCTGAGTCAGCGTATCAAAATCAGAATGGGTGGTCAGAGTCAGAGTATCGGAGTTCAGCATAAAACCACTGGTATCCAGAAAACTATGTATCCAAACCTGGGAACTATCCCTTAGTGGAGCTGCAAGATCAAGGAGCATGGCAAAATTATCTTCTTCAACTTTTGATTTTCCCAGTATGGGTATCTTGACATCATTAATAATGAGCTCAACTGATTCCAGGGCTTCTGCTGAGACCATTCGATTGGCTCTGATTTGGATGAATTGATCAGCTAGCTGTGATACGCCTAGTAATTTCAGACTTTCCAGAGGTACAACCTGTGGCCAGATTTTATGTCTGGTGAGGATGCTATCCGTTCGAGCCCACACTGCAGCGACTTCTGGTCTACCAAAATAATCATCACCATCTATCAGCTTATTCTTGTTCCTGTCCCAATGATAAAAAAGCATATATGAACGTTCAGACAGATAGGGCAGCTCAAAATTGCCGACTTCATCTGGTTGAAAAACATAATCAGCCTCTTGTTGTCTCAATTGTCCCAGATCCGTATCAAACTGACGATACAGCAGGAGATCCCCATTCTTTTTAATATCTTTTGCTCCAGAGATTGTCCCTCTCAGACGACCAGCATTCAGGTCTGCCCCCGTACTAAAGGCCATCACATATGTGGATTCAAGCCCATTACCACGTAGGTCCTGGGCACCTTTATCCAGTGTGAGGAGATAGGTCTCGTTGGAGTCAAGCGCTTCACTAAAACTTATTTTTAGCCAGGTCCAACTCGATTTTATCTCGTATTCACCAGGAGGGCGTGGCCAGATTTGCAGAGAAGATGTAAAAGTTGATTTTTTCATCTGTTCATTGAATTTGATTAAAATATCTGTATGTGGATCCACATTGACCGTCTCATTTTCAGGAAGGCTGAAGATGATGAGGGGCGCCTCTTTGTCTTCAGGACCACCTGTAATGGGGCGCTCATTTGCACATGTCATAATCAGTCCCTGGAGTATGGTCAAAATCAGTAAAGTGTGTTGGGATTTAGGCATGCATATTCTCCAGAATATATGGAATCGAAGATTTCAAGGTTATTGAATCAGGCTTTAACTTCGTCGTGTAGACAACCAGTTCCACACCATCTCTGACTGAATCCTGAAGTGCCTGAGCAAATTCCGGGTCTCTCCCCCAATGAGGCTCAAAGGAGAGGGCGTCTGAGCGTTGGACAATAAAGAGGACTGCTGCAGAGCGTTCTGGAGCGATAGATTCGGCGAGATGCAGGACATGCCGTCTCCCTCTGGAAGTCACGGCATCTGGGAATCTGGCAATGCCATCCTCAACCAGGGTGGCTGACTTAACTTCTAATAATTTTTCCTGGCCATCTCTCTCCAGCAAAAAGTCAAACCGAGATTTCCCAAAGATGTACTCCTGCTTTTTGACGGTCCATCCTTTAAATTCTGGTATAAGAGAATTATCCAAACAATGGCGTACAAATCGATTGGGCAGTTGGGAATTTATAGAAATGAGTTCATCTCCGGAATAGACCATCACCGTGGCAAATTTGGTTCTTCTATTTTCCCCTGATTTAGGTTCCACCAGCACTCTGGCTCCTGGGAATAACAATTCTTTGAGACGTCCGGGATCTGGGACATGAGAGTCATGTACTTTTCCATCAATTCGAACTTTTGAGAGGAATCGGTTGGGTCGATCCACAAATTCAGCTTCTATTAATCCAGTTGCAAGAGACATCTTCATGTCTAGCTACTCTTCTCAGCTCGTTTCAAATTATATCTGGCAAAAAATTCCTGTTTGAATGTTGAAAAAGAACCTTCCACAATGGCTCTACTCATACCAGCCATCAACTCATGATAAAAATGAATATTATGGATACTTGCCAAACGGTAAACCAGGAGTTCATTTGCCTTAAAAAGATGTCTCATGTAGGCTCGACTGAAATTTTGGCAGCAATAGCATCCACATTCTGAATCCAGGGGGAAATGGGCATCTTTTTCCCGAGCAGCTTTTAGAGAGACCGGACCATTCCAGGTATACATGATTCCATGGCGTGCATTTCTAGTTGGGAGCACACAATCAAACATATCCACTCCCAGGCTCACTGCTTCCACCAGGTCCTCTGGCTTCCCTACTCCCATTAAGTATCTCGGTTGATCCTGAGGCAGAAGGTCGGTCACCGCATCAGTGATTCCATACATATCTGCTTTGGGTTCCCCAACACTCAAGCCACCAATTGCATATCCATCAAATCCCATGTCCACCAATACTTTTGCACTCTCCTTGCGCAGCTCGGGATAGACACTCCCCTGGACAATACCGAATAAATGTTGCTGATGGCCATAGAGGGGGTCAGTAGATCGGAAATAGTCAAGACTTCGTTGTTCCCACCGGTGAGTAAGCTCCATGGAGGTTTTCGCCTGCTGAATGGTGGCCGGGTAGGAGGTACACTCATCAAAAGCCATGACAATATCAGAACCCAGCACACGTTGGATATCCATACTGATCTCTGAGCTGAGTTTGTGTTTGGATCCATCCAGACGGGATTGAAAGACAACCCCTTCCTCAGTAATTTTATTGAGCTGTCCCAAAGAAAAAACCTGGTAGCCACCACTATCGGTGAGGATAGGACCATCCCAACTCATAAACTTGTGCAGTCCCCCTGCAGATTCCATGATCTCCATGCCTGGACGCAGCAATAGATGATAGGTATTCCCCAGAATTATTTGTGATCCTGTTTCAATGAGATCAACCGGGGAAAGTGACTTTACTGAACCAGCGGTACCCACAGGCATAAACACAGGTGTTTGTATCAGTCCATGAGCCGTTTTTATCTCTCCAGCCCGAGCTTTGGTTTCCGGGCAAGTGATTAATGATTCTATATGCATAATCTCAATTTAGTATCTTGTTCAATCTCTTGTCAAACTTCAGGGGCACAAAATTTAACAAATGTTTTTCTCACGATCATCCAGTCCAGTGGGTTTTAACCTTTAGACCCAAAATCAGAAGCACTTCCCTACATCTCACTCAAACTCCTAACTTTTAACTTTTAACTTCAAAACACTTCATCTACTGCTGCACTCAAACTCCGGACAGGCACAATGGCTAGTCCCAGATCTGCAAGTCCTTTGTGTTCGCCATGGGGAAGAATGATACGATTGAAACCAAGTTTTTTCGCTTCTTCAACCCGTCTTCGGATCTGACCGACATTGCGAACCTCTCCTCCAAGACCGACTTCACCAATAATGAGAGCGCCTGCATCAACCACCCGATTTTTCAGACTTGAAATAATTGCGATGGCCACACCCAGATCTGCAGCAGGTTCTGCAATTTTCAAACCACTCACAACGTTGATGAACACATCCTGAGTACCCAATTGGAAACCGGCTCTCCGCTCTAGCACTGCCAATAGCATCTGCAATCTACGTAGATCGAAACCCGTCACATTGCGTTGTGGGTTTCCATAGGAAGCACTGGCCACCAGAGCTTGAACTTCCAGGAAGAAAGTACGGCTCCCTTCCTGACTGGTAACAACCACCGTACCGCTCACATCTGAATGACGCTGAGAGAGAAAAAGTTTCGCTGGATTTTCAACTGGAATGAGGCCTTCTCTGGCCATTTCATAGACACCCAATTCACTGGTGGAGCCAAATCGATTCTTGGCTGCTCGCAGAAGACGAACCTGTGATTGGCGATCACCTTCCAGGTATAAAACTGTATCAACGAGATGCTCCAACATCTTGGGTCCTGCGAGATAGCCATCTTTGGTGATGTGACCCACCAGGATGATGCAAACATTCATCTCTTTCGCCACACGCAGCAACAGAGCTGCACTCTCTCGAACCTGACTAATACTACCAGGTAGATTTTCTCCAGCCTCAGAATAGGCGGTCTGGATGGAATCCACAATCACCACAGCCGGTTTGAGTTCATTGATACTCCTGGCAATATTTTCAACCACAGAATCGTTGGCAAACATGAGCTTTTCAGCCTTAACACCAAGACGATCTGCACGCATGGCGAGTTGTTCACCACTTTCTTCACCGGAGAAATACAATATGGGATGACCAGCTGCAGCCATGAGTCCGCTGAGTTGAAGAAGCAGCGTAGATTTGCCAATTCCTGGCTGACCGCCAAACAAGATGATGCTGCCTTTCACCAGGCCCCCACCCACAACCGAATCAAACTCAGATTGAGAGGTTTTTATCCGATTTTCAGCATCACGGGTAATTTTATCAAGAGGTTTTAATTCTGCCCTTTGGCCACTCCGGCTTACTTTGAGTTTAGATTGCTTAAACTCCTTAACCGTTTCCCAGGCACCGCAACTGCCACACCTCCCCACCCATTTTGGATGTTCGGCACCACAGTCATCACAGACATATACAGTCTTACTTTTGGCCATATTCTTTTTTACTGACTTTCTTTAAAAAACGAGGGTTGCAACAGCGTAATCATTTACCAGGATGAGGGTGGCTGAAATCACAAATGCTTGAATGGCTGCTCGACCAACTCCACTGGCGCCGCGAGTGGCTTTCAAACCTACCCAGCAACTGATCAATCCAACAGATATTCCAAATGTCAGAGCTTTGGCCATACCGGGTATCACATCTTCAGTAACAACAAAGACAGATTGAAAGGAATTAAAAAACATCCTCACACTAATATTAAAAAAAGCATCACCAATCAATGCTGCTGTGAAGAGCGCAATTATATCAGCTACTACTACCAGCAAGGGCATCATGATTATCATGGCTACCACGCGAGGTGCCACCAAATGACGAATGGGATTAATGCCCATGACCTCGAGGGCATCAATTTGCTCAGTTACCTTCATTGTAGCAATCTCAGCACCAATGGAGGAACCATTGCGACCAGCCAGCACCAGGGCTGTGAGTACTGGTCCCATCTCAGATAAAATGCCTACAGCAACGATCTGGCCGAAAAATCTCGGTGGCAGCGTATCTTCCAATTGGTAGGCACCCTGCCAACCAGCCACAGCACCGGCAAAGACAGCGATAATGCTCACCAGTGGAAGCGCTTTTACACCTAATCGATAGAGTTGTTCGTTATAGAGAACCCGGTCCTGATGGAAGTAGCGGACACATTTTAAAGCCTGGCCTAAGAGGATGAATACTTCACCAATGTTAGCAACCAGCCCAATGGTTTCGCGACCAAGCAGCCGAATCGGGTTTTGCATTAAAAGTCCAGACCGAGGGACCAGATATGCTGTCGATAATCCCACATTGATTCTTCGGACATATCAAAAGCCATATCATATCGAAGTACAAATATCCCCAGATTCATACGCATCCCAAAACCGGTACCCCAGTAGCTATTATTTTGACCCCTAAAAAGAATCTCAGGAAGCGTCAAGCCCTCTACCTGCTGAGCATTCCAGGTTTTCACCCAATCGCTAAACAATTCTCCCCTGACGTTTCCGATAACCATGGAAATTGGCCATTTGACTGAGAGATATTCAATAAAAGGAAATCGAAATTCAGCATTGAAGGCTGTGTAATGATTGCCAATATAGGCAAAATAGGGGACGCCTCGAACAGGTACCACATATTCAGAAAAATAGAGATCCTCATAATCTGATATAATATCCAGATTAGCGCTCTGCGTTCTGTAGTTAATCCAGTTTGATATACCACCGGCCATAAATTTTTCTGGGGTCTTACCATAACTACTGGCTGCCGAAGCTCTCAGCGCAAAAGAATATTCTCTACCAACTTTGATATATTTCCGAATATCTGTTCTTAAAGTAGCAAATTGTCGAGAGGAGTTCGGCAAGTCTGGCGAGAATCGGAACCCGGTTTCCATTCGCCACCCGGATACGGGATACAGACTACCATACAATACGTTATCAAAGCTTAGTTTCACCTCGGGCAGCACATAGCTTTTGTTGGTTGAAAAATCAGCTTTGTCGCGATCATATGGATAAAAATCGTCATAATATGTTATGCTTTGATAAATGTTCAACCAATTGACACTGGTTTCAAACCGAGAGTACTTGGAGAATGGATAGTCCACACCAAAAAGCATTCCGTACTTCCTGAAATGCCAGAGGGCCAAGAAATAGTCTTGGGTCCTACTCAAATAGTCGTCAGGCAGATTATACACCCTCACATGCCAGTTGGCCCTGTTAGGTAAATAGTCATAGCCCAGCATGAGATCAGAATTATCCAGGTTGCGGTACAATTCAAACCCAAATTGAATCTGGTGGCTACCCATAATATCAGAAAATACCATAAGGGCATTGCCCTGAACGCCGAAAAAGTTTGAATATCCTGCCTGTGCATCAACCAGATCAACAGTAAAGCGAGTTTTATACTCATTCACCTCATAAGCACCTGAACTATCCCTGGTGTTCAATACAACTGCTTCAGGTGTTTCCGATGTGCCTTTTGCCTCTGAAAACTGATCTCCATAGGCAAAAACATGGGTCTCAAAAGGATTGGTAACCTGGTTCTCAGGTACAGGCATTGAATCAGAATATGTCAGATCCAGCTGGATATTTTTCCGCTTTAAATAATTTGAAAATGATGGCGTGTTCGGTTGCTCTTTCAAATCAAGAGGGTTGTTCATTGTGAAAATGTCCCAACCACCTTTCTCGTACCCGGCAAAAACAAGTCTGGAATCGTCCTTACTCCAACTTATTTGAAAAATGCCAGTCATGATATCTGTTACGGGTATTTCCTGCTTTGTTTCAAAATCGTAGAAGTAGATATTCCAGATACCACTTCGATCTGAAGTATAGGCCAATTTTGGGCTAGTATTTGCGTAGCTCGGTGAATCTTCACTCCCTGGTGTATCAGTAATACGGGTGATATGTCCAGATTCAATATTCAGGGTATAAATATCAGTAGAACGAAAATCATGCTTCCGCAAAATATCACGAGACTGGGGTGAGTTTGGAGTCACAAGTCCAGTCAGCAGATCGCTGCCACGGTCAGACACAAAGGCCAACTCCTTGCTATCGGGTGACCAGGTTGGGCGTGTATCTGAGAATAAATCCCTGGTAAGTTGAGTAACCTCTTTGGTTTTTATTGAGTAAAGAAACAGATCACTGGCACCATCCTTCAGTCCAGAGAATACGACTGATTGACCATCTGGTGACCAGGCTGCCGTAAATATGCCGTCCAATCCAAGTTTATGACTATGTCTGGTTTCCTTCTCCGTATCAAAGAAAATCAGAGCGTCCTCATTACCAGATTTTGCGCTAAAAACGAGGTGTCTGTTATCAGGTGCCCAGGAGAGACCAGGACTCAACCATTTTAACTCTTCCAGTTCTGCAGTGCGTTGCCCAGAAATTATTTTGGTTAACTCTTGCCCATCATCAGAGGACATGACATAGATATCTGCATATCCCGATCTATCTGACAGAAAGGCAACTTTGCCCCCATTGGGAGAAATAGCTGGGCTTACGTTAAAATAGTTTCTGATTTTGCTGTGATCAGTGAGCCGATGACCTACGTCGTCCAGGTTGCTGCGGCCTTCAATATCTGGCCAATAATCTTTTCTAACTGAAAAATGCCATTTTTCAGTTAAGGTTTCAAGATCCAGGTGCAGGGTGTTCTCTATGGCCTTGGGAACGTCTTTAAAATGACGGGTCTCATGCAGTATTTCACCAATGCGCTCCACACCAAAAGTTTCTCCAATATAGCGGACCACACTTTGACCACCCTTGTAGGCCATATAGTAGTTCAGGTATTGTATGGGAGGTAAACTTCCATTGATGGCAGCATCACGAATAATCATATCGGCTCGGGAATCCCAATCCAGGGAAGAATACTCTGCATATCCCTCGCTCAACCATAAGGGGATGTTCACTCTCATCTTTCCTGAGACGATGGATTGTACATTTCCACCGAAGATGAGGTCATTAACTATGGCATGCGTGAGTTCATGATGGAGAACATGTCTGAATTGTTCATAACTTCCCTCAAAGGGTAGCACCACCCGGTTTTTAAATAATTCCGTAAATCCACCGATGCCCTCCTGTAAATATCCCAGGGTCACATTGGTCTGTTGAAAATCGTTGTGAGAATTATAAACCAGAATGGATATGCGTTTGCTAAGTCGCCAGTCCAACTGATACGATATCTGTTCGTAAGATTTCTCGGCGACGTTTGCGGCATATTCCGCAATGGATTCACCACCTTTATAAAAATAGACATCAAAATGAGGGGTCTGGATAAATGACCAATCCATCCCACGATATTGCACTTTATTTTTTCCATATTTTGCCTCGACTGGATTGACCAAAACAATCAATGCAATGATGGCAGTCAACAGAATGTTCTTTATAGGATAAAAATTCTTCATATTATGGTGTATGCCGGGGGCTCCTTTGAGTTCCAATAATTCTAATCAAGATAAGCCTCGTCCTGATATTTGTCAAACGCTCAGACCGCTTGATTTCAGCCAACTTATAACGTTTGCATGATTAATTCCCTACAATTCGCATGGTACTTTAGTTGATGCTGGTTATTTTGGATGAATGAATAATACAGCTTACTTCCTCTCAGACGTCCACTTACGAATTCAGGTTGATGATGTTGAACGTGAACGCCGCAAAGAACTATTCCGGCTCATGGACAAGGTAAAAGCCGAAAAAGCCACCCTGTTTATTGTTGGAGATTGGTTCGATTTCTATTTTGAATATGGCTATGTGGTTTCACAGGCTTATCTGGATGTCTATTCAAAAATGAAGGAGCTGGTTGATGCAGGCGTTGTGATTTACTATTTCGGTGGGAATCATGACTATTGGATTGGACCATTTTTATCTGAAACCATCGGGGTAAAAATTTACCCCGAGGCAGCCACCATTGAGTTCGCAGATAAGCAATTCCACTTCAATCATGGTGATGGACTTGATCCCGAAGATGTTGGTTATCATCGCTTGCGCAGTGTTATTCAGCACCCCCTCTTCATCTGGGCGTTCAGATGGCTCCTCCATCCCAATGTCACCCATTGGATCGCAAATTGGCTCTCCAGGGGCAGTAGAAAAAAATATCATAAAGAAACCTCCATTGACCATTTGAATCTCATACGCAAAAACTATTCATTTGCAGAGGATAGATTTGCTGAAGGCGCTGATTTTGTCATCACAGGACATATCCATTATCCAAAATTAAAAATGTTCGACGAAAATGCCTTTCTCACCATTGGAGACTTCCTCAATTATTTCAGCTATGGATATTTTGATGGAGTGAATCTATCACTTAAACAATGGCATGTTAAGCAATTGGAACAAAGGGAATTACCTTGACATCAAGCTGTATTTTCTATAAACTGATTTGATACTTTTCACGACATTATTGAATAGAAATTGATGGATTTCAACATGAAGCATTTATCCAAACAAGTACTTTTGATCCTGATGCTTGGTCTCGTCATTGGATCTTTTAGCAATTGCAGCTCTTCCAAGGAGGCCACGAAAGCCGGAATTGATGAAGCTTACAGTGACTATAGAGATGGAAATAAAAAGGCCCTAAACAACCTTATTAGTTTCTATAGGGACACTTCATTACCCATCGAAATTCGTAAAGAAGCCATGTTAAAGGTCATTGAGTCCAACGATCCTGTGGGTTTGCAGGCCATCAGGAACTCCCTCAAAGATGGCAGCGATCTGGATTATACCCTTTTTCAGACCGGTCTTCAAGCCCTTGGTAAAACCAAGGACACTGAGAACACCAAAACCATTCTACAGGCCATGGCAGTTAGCCGGACAGGTTATGTGACCGTACGGGATGAAATGTTTAACATCATTGAGGATCAGGTTGATGCTCGCTCTGTGGCACTCATCTTGAAATTATATGCAGATGCTACTGAAGATTATGCTGCATTCTTACAGAATTTAACCCTCACCCTTGGCAAAATGGATGATGCCCGAGTGGTACCCATCCTCATGTCTATCGCTAAAAATAAAAAAATTGATATCTCAATTAGAAATCTTGCCGTCGAGATTCTTGCGACCAAAAACGATCCTGCAGTTGCCCGTCTTATGGCGGAAATGCTTAGTAATCCCTCAACTCAGAACGAAGTCAAAACCTACGCCATCTCACTTATGGACGAGATGAAGGATGAGCGTCTACTGTCAAGCATGATCGATGCCCTGCACAATGAGCAGGTGACTTATTATGGGATGCTGGATGCCATCACTTCTTCATTGGGTAATTTTGATGATCCAGAATTAAAGATGGCCCTTGTGAAAGTTGCTCGTGATGATCAGATGCCCAGTCGGTTCCGCAAAAGAGCCATTGTATCTCTCTCTGTTTACAAGGACCCCGTGATTACAAATCAATTGATTGATATATTGAACAATCCTGATAATTTCATTTTTTATAATGATCTCAGGGAATTAGTTGGATCCATAGACGATCCGGTACTTCAACAGAAAATGCAGCATGTCGCTCGCACAACCCAAAGCAAATGGGAGCGTGAATAATGACTGTACAAAGAAATCATTCGAGGATCCTGCTACTCATCATCATCGTATTGCTGCCACTCATGGGTCTCTCTCAGAAGAAAAAGAAAACGGCTGGAACCAGTCAGGGATCCGATAAACGTGAGTTTTTTCAACCCAGCGTGAGAGTTCAGGGATCGGATAGTCTGGTCAGGGAACTCCGCAGGGAAGTCAATCAAATCCAGAATGATATGGATCGTATGCGACTTCAACTGCGTGAGTATGATGATTTAAGCGCTCCAAGAATTCGCAAAGAGATCAAACGTCTCGTTAATTTTCCTGAGAAAATCAGTGAGATCACTTTGAAAAATGGAACTGTTGTTCAGGGTAAGATTCTTTCAGAAGACCTGGATAAAATTATCGTTCAGACTAATATCGGAACGCTTTCCATTGTTCAGGAGAATATCAAAGAACTCAAGCCATTTGACCGCCTTCATGCTGATGTGGTCTTAAAGGGTGAATTTGAAGATCAACGTCATGCAGACAGCCGTGTGTTCATTGGTCAGGTCACCAACAAGGGGATGCGACGCGCTGATTTTGTAAGAGTTCGCTTCCGCCTCCATGATAAGCGCACCACCATAATTGCTCAGGATTCTTCTTATATCAGTGGGGAGCCCTATTCATTTTATTCTGGTGTTATAAGTGAAAGTTCTCTATCGGCTGGAGAATCGTCCCTTTTTAGAGTGGAAGTAAAGTTACCAACTGGAGTTGAGGCAAAGAATATTTCCTATGTGACTTACAAGGTCTTGTTCGACGAATTCAATTAGAAGCGCAGAGCTGTCTCAACAGCACTAAACTATTCATATTCGGGGGAATTTGACATCGGGCTGGGGAGTTACTCATTATGCTCGAAAAAGAGAAAACTATTCGATAGATGTTTTATTTTCAACCTGAAATAAACAATAAATCTTCCAATACATTGTCCTGTGTTCAAACCAGATTTATCAAGGTAGGACCTGGACAATCCATAGTGTCAGATAATAATTAGATTAGATTTGAAAAGTTTTCCGGAGAGAAGGAATGACCCAAGAAGAAAATATTGAACAGCAGGATCAGGGTGTTGTTTCTGATATAAAACCACAACACACAATCCGTTCGGTTGTTAACAAGGCCGAGAAAAAAATTGATCCATCCACTGGCAAAGCAGGCATGGATGAGATCAAGGACGTTCTCAAGAAGAAACAAAAAGATCGCATTGTCAATGCAGCTCTGGGGAAATATCAACAGAATGAAGAATTGAAGCCCTATCAGGCAGAATTGATCAAGCTACAGCAACATCTTGAGCGAGCCGGCAAAAAGATGATCATCCTTTTTGATGGTCGTGATGCTTCAGGCAAAGGGGGCACGATTCGACGTCTCACCAGGTACATGAATGAGAAACGTTATCGTGTAGAAGTACCGGGAAAACCCTCGCATCGCCAACAAACGGAGCTTCATCTCAAGCGCTATATTGAGCGATTCCCCTCAGTAGGTGAAATGGTTCTCTTTGATCGAAGCTGGTACAACCGGGCACTGGTGGAACCAGTCATGGGATTTTGTACTGAAAAACAGTATCGTGAATTTCTCAACACCGTCAATTCCTACGAGAAGAACTTCATCAGTGATTCAAAAACCATTTTGCTTAAACTCTATTTTTCCGTTTCAAAGGAAGAACAGAACCGACGATTTGAAAGACGCATGAATGATCCCCTGCGCCAATGGAAATTGAGTGAGGTTGACTTACAGGCCCAGGATCTCTGGGATGAGTTTTCTGCCAAGAAGTTTAAATTGCTTCAAAAGACCAATTCCAAAGAAGCCCCCTGGTATATTATTCGCTCTGACAGTAAACATGCTGCCAGATTAGAGACCATGAAATTGATACTAAACTCAATCCCCTATCGTGGAAGAAGCAGAAGCTTAGATTTTCAGCCCAATGATGATGTTGTCATCTCTGGAGAGCGTGAGGTAAAAATAATGGAGCGCCAACGCCGTAAACACGGTCGATTTATTGGGTAATAAAGAGGGTAAAAACATGGACAAAAAAACACCAACCCCAACTCCAACACCAGTGGGAAGGAGTCGCACCACAAAGCCAGTAGCAAAAGTAACTCCTGCTCCTGTGGATCCTAAAAAGGTTCCACCTGTCAAGGAAGATGCCAAGACAACACCTGTTAAGGTTGACAAATCAAAAAAGATTCATTTACATGAAGGCACAGCTACAAAAAATAAGGATGCCCTTGATTCCAAAGGACGAGTGGCAGTCTATGTCAAAAAGAAAACGTTGGACTATGAAATTGAACTCAAACGACTGCAGATAGAGCTTCTCAAACTGCAAAACCATATTAAAGAGCATGATCTCAGAGTTCTCATGATCTTTGAAGGACGCGATGCAGCAGGTAAGGGTGGAACCATCAAAAGAATTACTGAGCATCTCAATCCTCGTGGTGCTCGTGTGGTTGCGCTTGAAAAACCCAGTGATGTTGAAAGGAGACAATGGTATTTCCAACGGTATATCCAACATCTCCCGGCTGGTGGTGAAATGGTTCTGTTTGATCGTAGTTGGTACAACAGAGCAATGGTGGAGCCCATCATGGGTTTTTGCACAGATGAGCAAAACAAACGTTTCATTAAGGACGTCCCCCTATTCGAACAGATGCTTGTGAAAGATGGGATTAAACTGTTTAAATTTTATTTTTCTGTCTCCAAGCAAGAACAGCTCGCACGGTTTAAAGCAAGAGAGACCGATCCCCTGAAACAGTACAAAATTTCCCCTGTGGATATGGAAGCCCAAAATCTTTGGGATCAATATTCAGTGAAGAAATTTCAAATGTTATCTGAAACCAACAGGACGATTGCCCCGTGGACAATTATTCGATCTGATAATAAGAAATTGGCCCGCTTGAATACCATCAAATACATTCTGAGAAAGATGGACTATGAGGGAAAGTTGGAGAAGGAATACTTCAAAACGAATTCTGATATCTTAGTCTCAGGCATCAAAGAGCTTAAGCTGATGGAAGATTTACTGATGACACCAGGTGACCTGCCTGGTTAATACCGCATAATAAAAAGGGCCATCCAATCGGATAGCCCTTTTTATTAATATTTCGTTCTTCTTAGAAAACAAATTCAAAATTGATGGTCGGCATAAACGGTAACAGGACAAAGGTTCTATCCTGGAGACTGTTTGTAACCCAACTGTCTTCGTCAAAATCAAGATTCTTGCTATTGGTCAGATTAATAAGTTTCAAACTGATCTTCCCATTTACCCGCTCCCACGAGACTTCACGGTAGAAGGATAAATCCAGTCGATGATAGGCTGAAGACCACTGCCATTCTTGATCAGCATCAAAATAGCGTTTTCCTGAAGCCAGGGAGAAATCCATTTTGTAGCCCATATTATCTCTGAATTTGCCATCGAGAGTAAAATAGAATTCATGCTGTCTGTGTCCTGGGAGGAGATCCTTAACACCTGCAGTGTCAGTGAGAGTCGCCGTGGAGAATCGATATTTTGCCAGAGTACGAACGCCAGGGGTTAATTTTTCTAGTGAAAGGTTTAGACCGCTCACTAGTCCAGATTCATAAGGCACCAGCCATTTGTCCTGTGTACTAAAATCCCCCTGCCAATTGCTATCTAAGAGTGTTGGATTCTCAAGAAGCTGGGTGAAGACTTCTGCTGATAGGTCATAGCCAATGCGCGGCATGAAGTTTCCACCAAGACTCACACTCAGTTCACCAGGCATTTCAAGACTCTTATCCACAGGAATCAATATATCCAGGAGTGGTTGACTCAAGGTATTAGAGAGAGAGATTTCCCGGTTTGTGGGAGTTGATTGGACCAACGAGAAATACGCGGAATAGATGTTTGATGGGTCCCAGTCAACCCGCAGACTTGGGTTAACGGCCATTTTTTCGGCGAAGGCGGAATAGACGGTTTGGAGCCCCACATCTGTTGACAGGTTGTAAGGGAGTGTATAGCGATAGCCTGCCTTGGCCTTAAAGATCAAGCCGGAAACATCCTTCAAGGCACTGGAGTCAACATAAGCCACATCGGAGTTTAGCAGATCTGCGCTCATTCCTGCTGAAACCATATTATTTCGACCCAGGAAGTATTCCGCATGGGTAGATACTCCATAGGTACTCAGATCATTTGTGAAATCGCCATTCAAGTCCTGGGATAAACTAAAGGGAATCTGGTCAGCTCTCAGGAAGGTATGATAATTCTTCCCATATAGATTTGTCAGGATTGCCAGTCGAGGGCTAAATCGATGCTGTATACGCCCGGAAATAAAACTATTGTACCAACTAGAGTGAGCACTGCGTCCCTGAGCACCCAACCAATGCAGTTTGTCAAAGGTCAAATACATATTGCCAGAAACTTTGGTATCATCACTGATATCGAAGGTGATCTTTCCATTCAAATCATAAAAGTAATAATCCGGTCGGAATCTTCGATACACACTATCAGACTGGGTGGTACTTAACGAATAGATCGCATCAAAATCCACGCGGCGACCAGAAAAATACCATGAACCACCAGCAGGATGAGGACCAGAGGTGGTGAGTCCACTTTCAACCAGTCCCAGAATTGCCCGCACATCAGGATTGGCACGGTTGCCTTCTTTATAGATCAATTCAGTGGTGGCCACCGGGTCGGTAGTTGTTTGTCTCACATTACCGGCACCATGATTTTCGATATGTTTCACCGCATCCAGATTGAAGGCGGGATAAATATTGTAGAGGTGTCGTGTGTTCTCTACGGGAACACCATCAATAACATATTTGGTGAATTCACCTGTAGGATGCAGCCAGCGGGTCGGAGCTAAAAGCTCATAAGAAAACCCAGCACCCTCAAGTCCCTCGGTTTCCATTAATTCAATATTTTTGGGTTGTTCAGGTCCGGGAAGTTGTGAGGTGATGGTATGTATAGGTACATCCATGAGCGAATCTACAACCACAACTTCCTCCCCACCTAAGGTTTGAGGCTCCATATGGATTGGGATAATAATGTGTGTATCATCTTCAAACAAGAATGCCTTAACGAATGAGTTATAACCCATATACGAACAAACTACTTGTAGACTATCATGGGATAGACCGCTGAGGTAAAAGTAGCCATCTACATTGGAGGTTCCACCAAGATAGGTGCCCTTAATAACAAGATTGGCATATGGCAATGGTTCGAGGGTAACCGAATTCCTGATGGTACCAGAAATCGATTTGATTTGGCCAAAAAGCATGGGTACGGCGAGTAAAAGCATTAGTGGTCGGATAAAGTGTTTTTTCATTTTATTTCTCATTCCCCAAAAATTTCAATAACATATAAACATTATACCTTAATACCAGGTCACATTCCAATTAAGAAGTTTCCCAGATTCATAATTAAAAACCGCGGAGAAAATACCAGGTTCATCCAACCAATCCATAAAAATCCGATCTCCGTCCCAGAGGGGTATATCTTTCAGATCAGCATTATTAATCCATTGTAGATGACCCTCAGGGGAATCAATCAACTCTCCTGAAAACTCATCAAAACGATAGACATGTACATACCAATCATTTTCGCCGTCAAAATTTGGAAAGGTGATAAATCCCTTGAACTGCGGAGTGGATACCTCTAAACCAGATTCTTCCAATACTTCTCTCATGGCACAAGCCTCAGGGGATTCTCCGCCCTCAACTTTGCCGCCCAATCCATTCCACTTCCCCTCATGCATATCCCCGGCTTTTTTGTTACGATGCAGCATCAAGGTCTTCTCGCCATCACGTATGTAACACAAAGTTGCTAGCTTATTCATCCTGTCTGTCCAAGTCTTTACAGTGTCAATTGTTCCACAAGTGAAATAAAAAAAGTCCGGTAAGAACCGGACTTTTTCTCACAATTATTGATTTGAATCAGGCGTTTCTTACCAACCAGGTACTTACCAATCCCTGCATCAAAGAAATACCATTGTAAATTTTATCTCTATCTTCAACAGAGATATCTTTTAGCATTTCACCATGTAGATCAGCATACTCTTCTTTGAGCTTTCCTACCAATGTTTGACCTTTATTGGTCAGACTGATTTTGGCGAATCGACGATCTTCAATACTTTGAACTCGGTCTACCAATTTCTCAGCAAAGAGACCATCAATAATTCTTGTCAAGCGGCTAGGTGAAAGGTGCATACTGGTCGCCAGCTCTTGCACAGAGTAAGATTTACCAGCTTCAACAATTCTCAAACAACGGAATTCAGCAACTTTTAGTCCGTGGTCTTTGGCAAACATTTTCTCTTTTGCTTCACAACACCTCAATAAATCGAATGTCAATTCGGTGATGGCGCTGGCCTGTTGTTTCAATTTCATGTCCATAAATTTCCCCTTAAACTTTCTATTTATTTCAAACTTTTCTATATGCTAAAAATCATTGTCTATGATAATGATTGCTAATACACAAAAATTTAGTATCGGATTGAACCTAAGACTAACATTTTCTTTGCTAAAGGCAAAAATAGTGAGTTTGTAGCTATTAACTATACATGATATTATTTATTACATTTATTTACCATGGGAACAATCTGCCATAGGATAAAGTCGATTTCGGTGGGCTCTATTCGTTGAAAATCCGGCAGATGTTTTGAATTTTTCTCCATGACAACAGCAGCGTCAAAACCTAAACTGTTACCATGCAAAAACTAACTGACTATAGAGACAGCCGAATGCTTCAATATCCTGAAACTGTGGGCATTATCATTGTGAAAGATGAGGACGGTAGATACAATCCCATGTCGGCTTCATGGGTCATGCTCACCTCAATTGAACCACGCATGATAGCCATTTCTATTGGATTTGAACGCTACACTTATGAACTCATGCGTAAACAGAGTGAATTTGTCATCAGCTTCCCATCAGCGGGAATGGCTGCTGAAGTAAAACTCTTTGGTTCAGAATCTGGCAGAGATATGGACAAATTGAAGCAGCTGGGAACGCCGACACAACCTGCAACTAAGATTGATGGACTTTTGTTGTCTGAAGCCACTGTTAACTATGAATGTGTTTTAAAGGATACCCTGATAACCGGTGATCACATGATCTTTTCCGGCGAGATAGTGGCCAGCCACAAACATGTCGATGATCTCCCCAGACTCTATGTACTGGGACCCAAGGAATTCGGTGTCCTTTAATCCTTAGATGAGGGCAAATGAATTCTATTCAGGTTTAATGAAGCCCGAGATATTCATCATAACTTGAAGTATTGACCTCCACAGGCTTGGCATCGAGATCAATGATGCGATCAGACACGGTCTGATTAAACTCATGATCATGCGAGGTAAACAGGATATTCCCTTTATAACGGATCAGCCCTTCATTGATGGCAGTAATACTTTCCAGATCGAGGTGATTGGTAGGGCCATCGAACATGAGCACATTTGAGTGGGTGACCATCATCTTGGCGAACATACATCTGACCCTCTCCCCTCCTGAAAGAACATTTGTTTTCTTGAAGGCGTCTTCACCTGAGAAAAGCATCTGGCCAAGCAGTCCACGGATATAGGGTTCGTGTTGATCTTCAGAATACATGCGAAGCCAATCGATCAAATTGTATTTTCCCGGTTCAAAATATTCCGTGTTGTCCTTGGGGAAGTATGACTGTGTCGTTGTAACGCCCCACCTGGCAAAACCTGCATCTGGTTCCATTTCACCAGCGAGTATTTTAAAAAGGGTGGTAGTTGCCATTTCGTTTTCAGCAAGAAAAATGACCTTCTCACCACGTGCAACATGAAAGGTAATGTTATCGAGTATCTTTTTGCCTTCAATGGTCTTGGTGAGACCTTCAACAGTGAGAATATCTTTGCCAGCTTCACGTGCTGGTTCAAAGTGGATGTAGGGATATTTTCTGGTTGATACCGGCATATCACCCAATTCCAATTTTTCCAATTGTTTCTGCCTGGAGGTAGCCTGCTTTGATTTACTGGCATTGGCTGAAAAACGAGAGATAAACGCTTTTAACTCTTTGGCTTTATCTTCAGCTTTCTTGTTCTGATTGTTCCTAAGATTCTGCGCCAGTTCGCTGGATTGTCTCCAAAAATCATAGTTACCTGCAAAAGTGGTGATCTTCCCGAAATCAATATCAGCCGTCATGGTACAGACCTTATTCAGAAAGTGTCTATCATGGGAAACCACCACCACAGTATTGGTGAAACCCAGTAAAAACTGCTCCAACCAATCCTTGGCTTTGATATCAAGGTGATTTGTCGGTTCATCCAGGAGCAGGATGTCGGGATTCCCAAAAATGGCCTGAGCCAGCAATATCTTAATTTTTTCAGAACCCCTGAGATCTTTCATGCCACGATCGGCATAGGACACATCGAGTCCCAGACCTGCCAGAAGTACCATAGCTTCTGACTCAGCCTCCCAGCCACCCATTTCACCAAATTCGGCTTCAAGCTCAGCAGCTTTCATCCCATCTGCATCTGAGAAATCAGGTTTCATATAGATCGCATCTTTTTCCTGCATGATGTTAAAGAGAATTTCATTCCCCTTAAGGACAGTCTCTAAAACTGTGAATTCATCATAGGCAAATTGATCCTGCTTCAACACGGACATACGTTCCCCAGGACCTATGCTAATGCTGCCCTTTTGCATCTCGATATCTCCGGCAAGCAGTTTGAGAAAGGTGGATTTTCCGGAACCATTTGCTCCGATGAGTCCATAACAGTTTCCTGGCGTGAACTTTATATTTACATCTTCAAACAGCTTCTGACCACCAAAGGTCAAACTAACATTATTGGTACTTAGCATATATGGATAATTGTCCTATTTATAATCACTTCTGACATCAAGGGATCATATAGTTGCTGAAAGCTCCTCTTCAAACCAGAAAAGTGAACTAATTTGGACTTTGATTGACTCTTGGTTTTGGAGTTTGGTTTACTCGATTCTTTCTAGTATGAGTGGTGGAATTTCAGGGGAAGATTGCTCTATGGAAAAGAATTCCCCACCTCGTGCCAGCACCTCATTAAGGGATTTTTCATCATTGGAATAAACTGTGAGAATGTCATCACCGCTATTGACACTATCTCCAATTCTGGAATGGATATACATGCCGCTGGAATAATCAATTGCATCTGTAATTTTGCGTCGACCTGCTCCAAGTTGTATGCCTGCAAAGCCAAGCGCCATTGTATCTACCTGTGCCAGGTAACCTGATTCAGGAGTTTGGATGGCTCCAGAATATTTTGCCTTGGGGTAACTGCTTAAATTATCCAGAACACCTGGATCACCACCCTGTAATTCTGTGATTCTTTTAAGCTTCTCAAAAGCTGAGCCATCAGCCACTGTTTTGGCCTGCAAATCAATAGCAGCCTCTTGAGATAGATCTGGATTTGACATTTTCAGAATCTCTGCACCCAGAGCATAGGTGACATCCATGAGATCGGCAGGACCATTTCCCTGTAATCCTCTAACAGACTCCTCCATCTCAAACCAATTTCCAATGGCTGAACCAAGGGGTTGGTTCATATCGGTAATTAGGGCTGTGGTCTTGATTCCATAGCCTTTCCCGATAGAGACCAGGCTGTTGGCTAAGGCACGGGAATCTTCTGCTGTCTGCATAAAGGCACCATTGCCCGTTTTCACATCCAAGACCAGCCCTTGAATACCTTCGGCAATTTTTTTGCTCATGATGCTTGCAGAAATAAGTGGGATAGATCTCACGGTAGCTGTAACATCTCGTAGGGCATAAATTTTCTTGTCAGCAGGACAAATATTTCCAGTTTGTCCAATGAGACCAACATGCTCCTTAATGACCATTTGCTGCCAATCATCCAGTTCGAGATTCACATTGAACCCGGGAATGGATTCCAATTTATCCAGTGTTCCACCACTGTGTCCAAGTCCTCGCCCTGATATCATAGGTATATGTATTCCTAATACAGCTAGGATTGGTGCCAGCAGTATTGAAACCTTATCACCCACACCACCAGTGCTGTGCTTGTCTGCTACAAAACCAGGAGCGGAGTTAAAATCCATTCTTTCACCTGACTCCAACATAACTTTTGTGAGAGACAGGGTTTCTTCTGTAGTCATTCCCTTAATGAAGATGGCCATGAGAAGAGCAGACATTTGATAGTCTGGAATAGTCCCATTGGTATACGCCATAATGAATTCTTCGATTTCACTATCAGTGAGAGGCAGACCCTGTGATTTTTTTTCAATGATCTGATAGGGTATCATCTTCGCTCCTGTAACTCTCTGCTAATTCGACATAGTGCTTCCAACCCGATTGCATGCGCTGAAACATATCCTCATCAATTGTTGCTCTCTGCTTGGCGGGTATTCCAGCCCAGAGTGTCCTCGTGGGGATGTGCTGGTATTCCTTGACAAGAGCTCCGGCTGCAACCAGGGCGGCTTCATCAATTTTTGCCCAGCTTAAAATGGTTGCTCCCATACCAATCAGAGCATCATCTTTCACAATGCAGCCATGGACAATAGACTGATGGCCAATAGTGACTCGGTCTCCAATGAGACAGGGTCCACCTTCGGATTCCACATGCAGGATAGCACCATCCTGAACATTGACATTTTCACCGATTCTAATTTTATTCAAATCACCACGGATAACCACATTATACCAGATACTGGTTCCGGCTCCAATTTCAACGTCACCTATTATGACTGCATTCTCAGCGACCCAGGCTCTGGGGTGTATTTTTGGACTCTTGCCTTTAAAAGATTTCTTAATCATATCGAATTTAGCGCTCCCAATAGAGCATTAAACATAATCGTTGGGGTTACAATTGGAAACATATTCAATTTATTCTCATAGGACTCCAGCTCAGCCAGTATTGCCCATACCAGGATCAGATCACAAAATAATTGAGCATATCTAGCAATGAATTCGTTTAATCTTGACTTTTTTGTACAATATGCTTTACTTGGTACGAAATGAATAATGAGACCAACAAAATAGCCCCAAAAAATGATGAAAATATCGCCATGAGTGATGAACAACAAACTATACAAAATATAACAGATCAAGACTACAAATATGGTTTCGTCACCGATATTGAAATGGAAGAGTTTCCTAAGGGTCTTGATGAAAATATTGTCAGGATGATCTCGGCCAAAAAGAAAGAGCCTGAGTTTATGACAGAATGGCGGCTGAAAGCCTATCGTTACTGGCGTAAACAAAAAGAACCGAAGTGGCCAAAACTGGAATACTCGGAAGTGGATTATGAGGATCTTTACTATTATGCCGCCCCGAAAAAAGAGGCCCCAAAAAGTCTGGATGAGGTTGATCCTGAGCTGCTTGCAACTTTTGATAAGTTAGGTGTTCCTCTTGAAGAACGGGAACTGTTGGCCGGTGTTGCTGTGGATGCAGTTATTGACAGTGTCTCCGTAGCCACCACCTTCAAAGGCAAACTGGGTGAGCTGGGTATCATTTTCTGTCCCATAAGTGAAGCCATTCAGGAACACCCCGAATTGGTCAAAAAATACCTCGGCACTGTGGTTCCATATACTGATAATTTTTATGCTACTTTGAACTCGGCAGTCTTTAGCGATGGAAGTTTTGTCTACATCCCGCCGGGTGTACGTTGTCCCATGGAACTTTCCAGCTATTTCAGAATTAATGCATCCAAAACGGGTCAATTTGAGCGCACCCTCATCGTAGCAGATAAGGGAAGCTATGTCAGCTATCTCGAGGGCTGTACAGCACCCATGCGTGATGAGAATCAGCTCCATGCTGCAGTTGTCGAGCTGATTGCCCTGGATGATGCAGAGATTAAATATTCTACGGTTCAAAATTGGTATGCCGGGAATAAAGAAGGTGTTGGCGGCATCTTTAATTTTGTGACCAAACGTGGACTATGCGGTGGTAAGAACTCCAAGATATCATGGACCCAGGTTGAAACAGGCTCGGCAATTACCTGGAAGTACCCCAGTTGCATTTTAAAGGGTGATAATTCAGTGGGTGAATTCTATTCAGTAGCGTTGACCAACAATTACCAGCAGGCTGACACAGGTACCAAGATGATCCATCTGGGTAAGAACACCCGTAGTCTCATTATATCGAAAGGTATTTCTGCTGGAAAAAGTAATAATGCCTATAGAGGTTTGGTAAAGGTGAATAGCAAGGCTGAAAATGCCCGTAACTATTCCCAGTGTGATTCACTGCTTATCGGTGATCAATGCGGCGCACACACCTATCCTTATCTGGAAATTGAAAATCCAACCGCCCAGGTTGAACATGAGGCTACCACCTCAAAGGTATCTGAAGATCAAATATTTTATTTAAATCAGCGGGGAATTTCCACTGAGGATGCTGTGGGAATGATTGTCTCCGGTTACGCCAGAGAAGTCTTTCAGCAACTCCCCATGGAATTTGCTGTAGAAGCCCAGGCTTTGATGTCTGTGAGCCTTGAAGGCTCAGTTGGTTAGAACGTTTTAGGAGAATTTTAGTAGATGTTATCCATCAAAAACTTACAAGTATCTGTTGAGGAAAAGCCCATTCTAAAAGGGCTAAACCTTGAGGTTAAACCTGGTGAAATCCATGCCATCATGGGACCCAATGGTTCAGGAAAAAGCACACTGGCTCATGTTCTGTCTGGACGAGAAGGATATAGCGTTGATGCAGGATCCGCTCATTACAAAGGGTTGAACTTATTGGAAATGGCGCCTGAAATCCGTGCCCGCGAGGGGATGTTTTTAGCATTCCAGTATCCCATTGAGATTCCTGGTGTGAATAATACTTCTTTTTTGAAAAAAGCATTAAATGAAATCCGGAAACACCGTGGTGAGGAAGAGTTGGATGCCATTGATTTCTTGAGCCTCATAAAAAAACAGATGAAGCTGGTGGAAATGAAAGAGGAGCTCCTCAAGCGACCTGTGAACCAGGGTTTTTCAGGGGGAGAGAAGAAACGGAATGAAATTCTGCAAATGGCAGTACTGAATCCGACGCTTGCTATTTTGGATGAAACTGACTCAGGCCTGGATATCGATGCCTTGCGTATTGTTGCCGGGGGTGTCAATAAATTGCGTTCTGCTGACAATTCTTTCGTGGTCATCACCCACTATCAACGGCTCCTGGATTATATCATCCCTGATTTCGTTCATGTACTATCCGATGGTCAGATTATCAAATCTGGTACCAAAGACCTGGCCCTTGAGCTTGAGGAACGGGGTTATGACTGGTTGATTGAAGAAGCTGAATCAAAGGATTAGACAGGATACCAATAGTGGCACACACAACAAATAATTTTTCGGAATGGGTCAACCTGCAACTTGACAGCGATTCTTCATTTGCCGTCTCTGAGGCAGTGAGGTCTCCCTCCCTTTCTAAACTGGCTGGAGGTGTCTTCCCTACCCGTAAAGATGAGGAGTGGAGGTACACACCCCTGGGTGATTTACTCGACTCAAGCCCGGGCAGAGATACGACAGTAGTTTTGGACCATGAATACATCGAAAGTTTGAAGCAGGCAATGCCCTCGGCTCACACTATTGTCTTTTTAAATGGTGAATATTCCCAAAAGTATTCTGATAGTCCTACTGCTCTTGAAGATTCAGGATTGAACATCTCCCCTCTTGGACAGCTGGAAGGTACTGCCCTCAAGCTGGCAGAAGATACCATACTCAACTCTACCTTAACTGATGACAATATTTTCCAGCATATTGCTTTGGGTTTATCTCAAAATGGATTATTCATAGAAGTAAATAAGAATATTGAAGGCCAGACACCTATACATGTAATATATATAAGTACAGCTCATGGCGTCACGGCATTTACCAGCCCCGTCAACGTCATCAGAGTATCCAGCAATAGTCATTTAAAGGTTGTGGAACAATACGCTTCATTGGGTGAGGCTGCTGTTATCACGGTACCAGCAAGCTATGTTCAATTGGAAGATGGTGCTGGCCTTGATTATTACAAAATTGGCATCGAGAATGCCAGGACAAATCATATCTGCAACACATCAGTAAGAGTTGCTGGTTCAGGGACCTTTAGGTCACACCAGTATCTTCTGGGCTCAAATCTTACCCGATCCAATCTGGAGGTTAGTTTTACTGGACCAGGGGCAGAAGCTATACTCAGGGGAGTTTATCTGGGTGATGAGAATCAACACCTCGATGTCAGGACTTATCTTGACCATGCCCATCCTCATTGCAGTAGTGATCAGCATTTCCGCGGTATTCTAAATGGACATTCCCGTGGTGTCTTTAATGGATTGGTTCTGGTGCAAGAACATGCTCAAAAAACAGATGCACAGCAATCCAACAAAAACTTGCTGCTCTCAAGAGATGCTCGGGTTGACACAAAACCCCAACTGGAAATCTTTGCAGATGATGTGAAATGTGCCCATGGTGCGACGGTGGGTGAATTGGACTCGGATGCTTTATTCTATCTCCAGTCCAGGGGAATTGATAAAAAAGATGCTACCCTCATGCTTACACGCGCTTTTGCCGCAGAGGTCACACAGGAAATTGATATCGATTCGCTGCAAACCTATGTTCAGGACAAAATTTCAGCCTCATTAGACGAGATAGTAATTCCCAGTGTTTGACATCAATAAAGTTCGCTCTGATTTTCCCATACTTGGTACCGCAGTCTATGGTAAACCGCTTGTATACGTTGATAATGCAGCCTCTACTCAAAAACCTCAGCAGGTCATAGATTCTATTACAGATCTATACTCGAATCATTATGCAAATATCCATAGGGGCGTTCATCACCTCAGTCAAAAGTCCACTGCACTATATGAAGGTGCTCGCGAAACTGTAAAAAACTTTATCAATGCAAGTAAGGTCGAAGAGATCGTTTTTGTCCGTGGGACAACTGAAGGGGTCAACCTGGTGGCGAGCAGCTATCTGGAACCACTGTTGGAGCCTGGTGACGAAATATTGATTTCTGAAATGGAGCATCACTCAAATATCATTCCCTGGCAATTGACTGCTGAACGAACTGGTGCGCTATTGAAGATCATTCCCCTCCTAGAAAATGGGGAGTTGGATTTGAGTGCGTTGCCTGATTTACTAAGTCCAAAAGTTAAACTGGTTGCTGTAACCCACATGTCCAATTCATTGGGCACTATTAACGATGTATCTCTCATCATTGGGCAAGCGCATGGCTTGGGTATTCCCGTATTGATAGATGGGGCTCAATCAATTGCACACATGCCCATCGATGTTCAAAAGCTAGACTGTGATTTCTTTGTGTTTTCAGGTCACAAAATTTATGGACCCACAGGTATTGGGGCTCTCTATGCCAAGGAAAATCATTTGCTCAACATGAAACCATATCAAGGTGGTGGAGACATGATCCTGAATGTCAGTTTCGAGAAAACCGAATTCAATGATATTCCCTATAAGTTTGAAGCAGGCACACCCAATATCGAAGGTACCATTGGAATGGCAGCAGCCCTCGACTATGTATCCGAGCTGGGTATTGAAGCAATTGATAAGTATGAGCAGGAATTATTAGCATATGCTTCCAAACGATTCTCTGAGATTGAGGGACTGCAAATTATCGGAACAGCACCCAATAAGGGGTGCATCATCTCATTTGTTCTGGAAGGTATTCATCCCCACGATGTGGGAACCATTATGGATATGGAAGGTGTCGCTGTAAGAACCGGTCATCACTGTACCCAACCTGTCATGGATTATTATAACATTTCTGCCACAACCAGAGTATCACTCTCCTTTTATAATACAATTAATGAGATTGATGAAATTACGAGAGCCATCGCCAAGGTTAAGGAGCTCATGGGCTAATGTCAGAATTGAGAGAGTTGTATCAGGAAGTGATCCTGGACCACAATAAAAACCCACGCAATTTCAAAAAACTAGAGCTGCATTCTCATCATGCAAATGGGCATAATCCACTCTGCGGTGACAAGCTGGAACTCTTCCTTGATGTGGTTGAAGGTATAATTAAAGACATTTCCTTTGTCGGTAGTGGTTGTGCAATATCCACTTCATCGGCCAGTCTCATGACACAGTTTCTCAAGGGCAAATCCATAGTGGAAACACGACACTATTTTGAAGATTTCCATGATCTGGTTACAGGAAAAGAGCTGGATGAAGAAGCACTGGAAGGGCTGGGAAAGTTAGCTGTTTTTGCTGGTGTACAAGAGTTTCCTGCCAGAGTAAAGTGTGCCAGTCTTTCCTGGCATACCCTCATAAATGCTCTTGATAGTGTCGATGAACCTGCGGCAACTGAATAGATAAATAATTGGATTCAATATATGAATGATAATATGCCAGAAATTGATCTCAAGGAAATTGAGGACAAGATCGTCTCCACGATCAAGACTATCTATGACCCTGAGATACCAGTCAACATCTATGACCTGGGTTTGATTTACGATGTAAAGGTCACTGAAGAACTGGAAGCCTATGTGAAGATGACATTGACTGCACCAAACTGCCCAGTAGCTGGTTCATTACCGGTATCGGTGAAGCAGCAAATCCTTCAGGAAGTTCAAGAATTGGAATTTGCTGATGTAGAGGTTGTCTGGGAACCTCAATGGCACAAAGACATGATTAGTGAGGCTGGTTTACTCCAACTCGGTTTACTCTAAAATGAAACTTAGCGCTCAAGAAGAATATGGTATCCGTTGTTTGCTCCATATTGGTCGTAAGACTGAGATGGGTGGCAGCAGTATATCTACCATAAGCAAGGCAGAAAGAATTACTCCCAGCAATACAGCTAAACTGGTTCGCATTCTACGCATGAATGGATTTGTGGATAGCAGCCGCGGAAAAGATGGTGGCTATACTTTAGCGAAGGCACCGGAAGATATTTTACTCAGTGAAGTTTTTGAGGTGTTAGGTGGCAAATTATTTGGTGAGGGCTTCTGTGATCACTATGCTGGAACTGGAAATGTTTGTGCTCATTTCGACCACTGTACTGTCAGATCTTTCTGGTGCGCTATCCAATCTGTCCTGGACCATGTACTCAGTCAAACCACTTTGAAGCATCTTATGGACCCAAATGGATTGGGTTGGTGGGAGACTTGTTTGACGGCAAACCCACTTTTATCACAAGACTCATCTTAATATTTATTAACGACTTATACACCCGCTCCATTGATTTGACATCCTAAATGTGACAAATCTAACCCTGGAAATAAAATATTACAATTGTCGCATTTATGCTACATAATCTAGATTTTATGCCTATATTAAATCCCTCCCTCAACAAATGATGGGATATTTATAAAAAGTGACTTAAAAATCTGCACATGGTAAGAAGCGAGTATGAACACTAAGCAAAAAAATCACGCCAAAGTACTCATCGTAGATGATGAGCCAGACATCACCCATCTTTTTGAGAATTTCTTAAGTGATCTTGGATATGATATATCCACAGCCACTGAGCCTGAAGAGGCTATAGAACTTTTCGAGAAAGAAGATTTTGATGTAGCTGTCCTTGATATCAACATGCCACGAATCAGTGGTCTGAAGTTATTGGAGCAATTCAAACAGACGAACCCACAGCTTATTGTCATTATGGTAAGTGCCATACAGGATACAGACATCGTGGTCAAGTGCATTCAGCATGGCGCCTATGATTACCTTGCTAAACCGATTATTGACTTAAACCAATTACAGATTCGTATTTCTCGTGGACTCTCTGAAAAGCGGATCCGCAGTGAAAATATTGCTTTAAAGAAAGAGCTGAAGCGCCATACTGATTTTCTGGAAATAGAAGCGCATTCTGCAGTCATGCAGAAAATTCTTGAAAAGATCAGTACCGTGGCTGATTACAATACAACGGTTCTACTCACAGGTGAATCAGGTACAGGTAAGGAAGTTGCCGCACGTCTGGTTCATCAGCAGAGTCGAAATGTTCGGGGATCCTTTATCCCGATTAACTGTGGAAGTATTCCAGGGACCCTTTTAGAGAGTACTCTATTTGGTCATGAGAAAGGATCTTTCACGGGAGCGAATGAGCGCAAAAAAGGAGTTTTTGAAGAGTCTCACAATGGAACCATTTTCCTGGATGAGATCACTGAAACCACACCAGAATTTCAAATACAGTTGCTGAGGGTTCTTGAATCCAGCACCATTCGCCGTGTAGGTGGGAGTGTTGAAATCCCCCTCAACCTTCGTGTGGTGGCAGCAACCAATCAAAATATTGCAGAGTTAGTTAAGATGGGGCGCTTTCGCGAAGATTTATATTTTCGTCTGAATGTCTTTCATATAGAAATACCCCCATTGCGAGATCGAAGAGAAGACCTACCCGTGATCATTGAGTATCACTTAAAACGCCTGTCTGGTGCTATGGGTAAAAATGTCACTCGAATTGCTCCCAAAGCATTTCAAGTATTCAATACCCACGATTGGCCAGGTAATATCCGTGAATTGGTGAATGTGTTAGAAAATGCTATGATAATGTGTAAAGGTGATTCCATCTCAGTTTCGGATTTGCCCGCACATCTATTAAGCGGCGGTAGCTCCATGGTTCTCAACCAGAATAATATGGTTGATAATTATGCTGATGCTAAGGAGGAGTTTGAAAGGATATATTTTCAGGCGCTTCTACAGCAAGCCGAGTTAAATATCAGTAAGGCCGCCCAATCTGCAGGTTTAAGTCGTCAACATCTGCACTTGAAGTTAAAAAAACTGGGTATTCAGAACTGATACTTATATTGATTTTTCTAGTGCAGGTAACACAATAGCAACATATTCCCCTTTTTACATTCGCTCAATGTTGTTTACATTACATAGCTTATGATTAATAAATTGCAAGCGTAGCAACTGAGAAAGTAGATGGAACTAGTTAAAGAAGAAACCTCCCCAAGCCTGGGCGCAATACAGGCTGAAGGAATTTCAGAAATCTATGGTACCTTTGGTCTGAAAATGACCAGCTTAAAAGGTATAGCCTCTTTTGCGACTGGTATGGCCCTCAAAATCTCAGAAGAAGTTTGTCAATTTCATCAAATTGTTCCCATTGATGTCAAGGATGATGGTACCGTTGTGATCGCTATGGCAGATCCACTCGACATGGTGGCTGTCCAGATCATCCGCGCAAAGGTGAAGCAGGATATTGCTACCGTTTGGGCGGACTCTGATGAGATTGAGTTCGCTATTGGATCCATCTTCTCAGATAAAAATACTTTTGAGGACACGCTTCAGGATCTGGTTGAGGTCGAAGATGACATGGAAGAGGAAGAAGAAGTCGATGAAGATAGTATAGATATTCTTCGGACACAGGCAACTGATGCCCCTGCTGTAGTATTTGTTAACTCGCTATTGGTTCAGTCGATTCAGGAACGTGCCAGTGATATTCACATCGAGCCCCAGGAAAACAATCTTCGAATTCGCCTGAGAATTGATGGAATGTTGCGTGAATTCCCTCCAGCGAATAGACGCCTGCAATCTGGTGTAATTGCCAGAATCAAAATTCTGGCTGATCTTGATATTGCGGAACGGCGCATCCCACAGGATGGTCGAGTCAAGTTTAAGATTATGGGACGTAGTGTTGATGTCCGCTGTTCCACCATTCCCGGTATATACGGTGAAAAGATCGTTATGCGTATCCTGGATCAAGGATCAACATCCTTGAATCTTGATGATTTAGGATTTGATGATAATAAACTCATGCTCCTGAAAGAAAAAGCCAACGCTGCTAACGGTATGATCCTGGTAACCGGACCTACTGGATCTGGAAAAACGACAACCCTGTATTCTGTACTTAATTATGTAAATAGTCCCCAGTTAAATATCATTACTGTAGAAGACCCAGTAGAGTACAGATTGGAAGGTATTAACCAGGTGCAGGCTCGTCCCAACGTGGGATTGACCTTTGCCTCGGCCTTGAGATCGATTTTACGACAGGATCCAGATATTGTCATGGTTGGTGAAATTCGAGATCTTGAAACTGCTGAAATTGCTATTAAGGCTGCGCTTACAGGTCACATGGTATTAAGTACCCTCCACACAAATAATGCCGTTGCAACCATCATTCGTTTGCTTAATATGGGGATTGATAAGTACTTGATCGTATCATCAGTGTCAGTGATTGTGGCACAGCGATTGGTAAGAAGAGTGTGTACAAGTTGTCGGGAGCCTATAGAACCAAGTGAAGATATTAGGATGTTCATGGAGCGGCAAGGTATCGACTTAACCAAATCCACCTTTTACAAGGGTAAGGGATGCAAACAATGTTCCGGATCAGGTTTTTGGGGTCGCATGGGAATTCATGAAATATTATTTATGAATCCAACTATCAAAGAACTTATCATCAATGATGCATCTGAGATGGAAATCAGAGAGGCTGCAAAAGAAGCCGGTACTGGGACACTGTTTGAAGAAGGTTTGATCAGAGCACAAAAAGGCATGACTACCTTAGAGGAAGTTATCAGGGTCGCCTAATGGGTAATTTTAGATATATCGCTGTCGATACAAAGGGCAAGCGTACAGAGGGGACGCTGGGTGGCTTCACACGTGAAGAGGTAAGCGCTGAATTGCGCCGTATGGGTCTTAAACCCGTAAGCGTAGAACCTGTCCGTAAGAAAAAGCGTGAATGGAAGCTCAGTGAAATAAATCTCAGCCCTCCAAAAATTGATCCAGCATTACAGGTTGTATTTTTTCGTGAACTTTCAACTTTGCTCGATGCAGGAATACAATTGGTGGATGCCATCTCAATTATTCAATTACAGTTTGAGGATAAACACTTCCAAAAAGCTATCGGTGAGATTCTGGTCTTTGTGAAGTCGGGTCATCCTTTTTCAGATGCACTGGCTGAGCATAAACACATATTTCCACCCTTTGTTGTCTCATTGGTCACCGCAGCAGAAATGGGTGGAGGCCTGGATAAGATCCTGACCCAGATTGCGGTGTATATAGAAAAAGAAGATGATGTGCGTAAACGTCTTAGCTCCGCCACCAGTTATCCAAAATTTATCGGAATGTTTTTTGCCGTTGTTCTCATGGGAGTAATGTTTGGACTCATGCCCAAATTCGCAGATATTTTTGCGAGTTTTGGTGCTGAATTGCCCTTCTCTACTCAGATTATGATAAATCTCAGTGATTTCCTCCGGAATAATCTCATCGTAGAAGCCATTTTGATTGGTGGACTCTGGATAGGCTTTAAGGCTTTCGCAGCATCACCAAAGGGAAAATACTTCATTGACAAACATGTCTTCAAATTACCAGTGGCAGGCCACATTATCCATAAATCAATGGTTTCCAGATTCGCTAAGACACTATCAGTATTGATCAGAGCCGAAGTTTCCATTGTGAATGCCTTAAAAATTGCCGGAAACACCTCTGATAACGAATACATCAAAGAGATTACTGAGCATGTCGCCTTGCAGGTCACTCATGGTCGAAGTATGGGTGGACAATTAGCAAAATACACGGATGTCTTCCCCATCATGGTAAGCTCCATGATAACTGTTGGAGAGAAATCTGGTGCTCTCGCCATTATGCTGGAAAAGATCTCTGAATTTCATGAAGCTGATTTCAACACAGCAGTAGATAAGTTATCCAAAACCATTGAACCAATCATTATGGGTGGTCTTGGTGTAGTTATCAGTATCATTATCGTCACTCTCTATCTGCCCATTTTCCAGATGAGTTCCGCAATACATTAAAACTACCTGATCCACCCTCTTTCAAACCTCAGATTTAATTGCTTTTAGTACAGCGTCACCTCGCTCTTTTCATGGAGTTGGGATGAGCATTTTATAATAAAAACTACTATTATAAAATACTTGTCTTTTTATGATTTTTTTTGATCTTCTATCTTGCACGCAGTTTGTAGGAATGGCTGTGGGTAAAGGTTGATATAGTTTTTTGGATACTTTTTTCAATGGGATAAATCGTCATAATAATACTACATTCTGTCTGAAGTGGCTAGCAATTTAACAGGTCACAAAGGCGAAGGACCATGACATGAATGGGTTGTTAGTATAATATTACAGCATGTATAATTCATTGTATATTATGATTTTAGAAGCATTATTATTTTGCATCGTAAGGTTTTTCCCCATTAAAATATAGGGAATACCTCTTGGAATAGGAGTGCTACTGTTCTAATTTTAAGACATCATAGCGGAATCGCTCTTTGTAAATGTTACATATTATCGGAAAGCATATTTATGTTACATTGTTTATGTAACTGTTTATTGTGCACTTATGGCATCAGCTTCGTGTTGGCATAACCTTTGAAGCTATATAAGTCCATAAAAGCGATTGTATTTATCAGAAACATACAAATGCGATCTGCTTAACAAACGTAAAAAAAAAGTCCTTAGAGGAGGATATTAAAAATGAAAAGAAATAGTGGTTTTTCACTAGTCGAACTGATGATCGTGATTGTGATCATCGGTGTGTTGGCAGCTGTTGCAGTGCCAATCTATAGCAACAATGTAATGAAAGCTAAAATGAGTGAAGCTGATGCAGCTCTTGGTAGTATCAGAACCCAACTCCGTGTGTACTATGGCGAAAATGGAGCATATCCTGTTGCAGCTTCTGGTACAACAATTGTTGGTGCTGCCTGGAACGACATCAATACTGGCGAGCTCGCTGGTAAATACTTCGCCGATGCTTCATATACCTATTATGGTTATGCTTCCGGTGATTCCTTCACAGTAACTTGTGCAGCTGGATCAATCCTGGAATCTGACCGTACACTTGATCAGTCCGGCACTTTAGCTGGTGGTATTGAATAGTACGACTAGTTTATTTTTGGTAAACTAGCTTTTTGAAACTGATGAATAATCAAGGTTATACCCTCGTTGAGGTTATGGTCTCAGCCACGCTTCTGGCAATCATTGTCCTAGGTACTATGCAGTACTTTACATTGAGTCGCTGGGAAGTTGAAAAGGGGATCAGAGCTCAACTTGCATGGGCTGATATGGCCTCCCGTATGGAAAAGGCCATCGACCTTGGTTACGATTCACTACAAGATAGTCTACCTGAGACTTCGGTATCCCTGGTACTTAACGGTATGCAGGGATACCGTACTACTATCGTCACTTCAGTCGATGATAGTTCCGATGGATATTGGCCCGCAGACACCTCCCAACCTGATTACTACGATGTAACAATTAAATTTGCCTGGTTTAGAACCGACAACATCACCGATAGTCTTAGCTGCAGTTTCTCTGAGGAACGTGGCTGGACTTATTGATGACTCATGTCCTTTCGCAATAATCGAGGCTTTTCTCTTGTTGAACTGACATCCGCTATGGTTGCCAGTGCAATTTTAGTGATTGGATTTGGATCTGTTATCGTCATGAGTCGACAACAATTGTCTGATACCAACACTCGTGTGGGATTAGGCTACGATCAGGTCATTGTTGATCGCTATATCCGCACAAAACTCACCTCCACAGTAAGTGATTCCATGCGAATTTATGCTGATGCTGCAGATGAGGCATCCAATACGACCAGTACCACAGGAACCATTCTTAGAGCAGTCGATGCTGATTCTTCCATTTACCATCTCGATCTTACTGACAATACATTACTCTGGGTAACAAATGATTCCATTTCTCATAACCCTGTGGACGCTGAGATCTCAGATCTTCTTTTTACAGAGAGAGTAGGAAATATTGGCAAAATCTTAGTTGTCAGTATGAATTTAATCTCAGATGAAGATACGCTAGCTGTCGCCTGGACCATAACACTCAGAAATTAACTTCACCCCCTCATACAATTTGGTTAGCTCCTCTACTCTGGCTTTGCTGGAATAGATTTTCGTATCATCAATTCTCTATTCCTCCTCTCTGTTGAGACCATTCTCATTTTAAACCACGACACAAATATGAGAGCGAGATTCCATACCTGCATCCTACCTGGTTGCCACCATTGTGATATGCATGAGTGTTCATCCTCAGCTTTATATGTATTCTGATTTTTAAATATGAGCGCATATGCTATTTATCCGATTGGTCAATTCAGCTGCCCGAATACCGTGATCTTTTCCTAGAAACACAGAATAGTGCCCTGAGTTTTCAATCCTATCGATGACATATCTATATCAAGGACCTTACGCGCTTCAGACCGTCTTCGATTACATAGAGGCATACAGAGTCCATACCAGGGTAAGGATCGCCACCAGACGGATATATGGACGTGAGACCTGCACATCACAGATAAAGATCGCTATTTCATGGACTCATTTGGTCATCAGAAACATGACTTATTTAGTGTGTTTTTAATAATACGTACTATTATTCGTATTAAGCACCTTATTTTATATATTATTGCTTATTACTAGATTATTAAATTTGCCAATATCACTTAAATAGCGTAATATTTTGATTACATAATTGCTTGATATAGATAATTCACCTGGTTGGCTTA